>OLVZ01000022.1_pt1 | contig 161194 bp, 137 predicted proteins | sample 1673341 | NCBI WGS metagenome assembly OLVZ01 (sample SAMEA3178944, study PRJEB25190) | human gut metagenome | biome: human gut; feature: human-associated habitat; material: faeces | place: Austria | collected 2013 | reverse complement strand
TGTTGAAACTCATTCATTCGTTTCTCTGCCATATCTTTGTACATTTTAGGGGCATCATTTCTACTATGAAAATCAGCCCAATTTAACAATTAATTATTATCTCGTTTTTGTAAATTAAAAATCATATTTTTCCGTAATATCTGAAGAACTCAAAAGGCATCCTCACATCAAGATATCCGTCTATCATTTCATTGGATTTTGCCTCCATTTCGAACGCTGAATTCCCATACGATATTTTGTTCCCGTCCGCTCCATGTACACCTTTGAAAAAATGGTAAACACGAGAAACGACATATTCCAACCCGTACTGCAGATAGAACCACAACGGGCACAATAGATACATCCACACATTGAACCCTGTAAGGAGCATAACAAGCGTCAACAGAATCGCTGAAGCAATCATGCACTCCTCCCATTGCCTCACATGGATGGCTTCATGGTTAAGAACCCGCTGCTTCATTTCCTCCTTCGTTTTCTTCGTGAAAACGAAACAACCTAAAGTGATGGTACTGTAGCCTTGCCACAACAGCCACTTTGCTAAATTACTTTCATAAAATACTTTCATATCAATTATCTATTAGGATAAGATTTGGTTATCACATTATTCTTTAAAAAGGTTATTCCAGATGTATTTATCATGACATCATAAAAATCATTGCCATTATTTTCTGAAACATTTATAAGTTGAGGTCTTATTAATACATTGTATCTTGGATTTCCGGAAACATACTGAGTCAATTGCATACGAGGATATGTTCCTCCGTCATGATCTATAAAATCCATAGTACCCACTAACAAATCATCTGAGCCATACATTCTAAGGCTGTTCGTTGCAGAATCAATCACAATACGTTTTCCATTGACCGATGTAGATACTTTGCCGGTAATTTCTATATCTCCGTTTTCTTTGATAACAAAGGAGTTATTGGGTGATTTGATATTTTTAAAAGTACCACTCGTAGCATTGACTTCTCCGGTTATTTCTGCATTTTCAGCATGTACTTTCCCGCCTTCAGTAACCCGGAAAGGAGCATCATCAGGAGTAGGGCTTCCGGCCCACATCCGTATCTTCTCACCGGATTGAGTTCCGCTAAGACCTGCCGTCACCGTACCATCATCCTTCTTAATAAGCAGCTGATTCCCCTGCATAAAATCAATCTGCGCATCCTTCGCAATGATAAGCGAGGTGAAGATAGCTGTCGTATTAAGCCCGAATTCTTCCCAGTAGGTAGAATTGCCCGGAGCATTGGCAAGCGAACTCGTATGGGTAGTTTTACATTTGTACGCCTTCCATCCGGTGGCAACTTGGCCGTCTCTCACAAGGGCTACATCAAGATATCTTGTACCGGAAGTGAGTGACTCATCATTGCGCCATTCTACGCCAATCTTCCATTCCCCTTTGCGGATGATACAACCTTGTATGCCCGGATCACCTTTAATGCTTTCACCATCCGTACCGTCCTGGGCAACAAGTTCATATTCGGCTGTATTGAGTTCCCCGGTCAGAATATACCCATAAGTCTTCCCGCCGTCCTGTGTCTGTAATAATCGGTTGCCGTCCTTATCGGTGATAGTCCACATCGGAGGATTATCAGTACCTGCAGGAACCGTACACTGCCACGTAGCATTTCCCATACGGACAATACCCAGATATGGAATATGCTTACCCGTCTGCCACTGGCCATGGTTACTGACACTATCCCCATCTTCGCCATCTTTACCGTCCTCACCCTTGAATTTGCTCCATGTATAATCAGTCGGATCGGTGCTTTCGACAGCAGTTTCTTTGTTCACAGCTATACCTATGTATTTCGTATTTTCATTAGGCTGCTGATACATAGCGCTACCGTCGGCGTTATCAGAGTATGCGACCCAAGTGTAATAAGTCTTACCGTCTTCTCCCGGAAGGCCGATACCATCTTCTCCTTTGATATCACTCCATTGATAATCCTTTGGATCGTTACTCTCTACTGAAGTTTCTTTGTTATGAGCTAACCCTAAAAACTTTTTACCTACTGGATTATCACTAATTCCGTTACCTTGAGCGTCATCAGCATAACGTATCCATGTATAGAGTACTTTCCCATCCTTGCCAGGTGTACCAGGTATACCATCCGTACCATCCTGAGCTATCATTATATACTCGGTGGAATTCTCGGTTCCGGTCAATATATAGCCGTAGGTCTTCCCACCGTCCTGTGTCTGCAATAACCGGTTGCCGTCTTTGTCTGTAACCGTCCACATGGGAGGGTTGTCAGTACCTGCAGGAACTGTACACTGCCACGTAGCATTTCCCATACGGACAATGCCCAGATATGGAATATGCTTGCCCGTCTGCCACTGACCATGGTTACTGACACTATCGCCATCTTTACCGTCCTCACCCTTATTAACCTGCTTCAGCCAGTCTGCATTCCCTTCAGAGGGTTCAGAAAAGCTTCCCTTTTCGTTCACACAGAGCCAGATACTTCCGTCATGACTGACCCTATCGTAGAAATCGTATTCCGTTTTCGGTGTCCATGCTCCCCGGTCATTGGCCGTATATACAGGTGTACCGTCAGGTTTCATCTGCCGTACCGTACCTGTGAAATACACGCTGTTCAGATACATGGAGTATCCTGTCATATCCAGGCCATGCACGTTCAAGTTGGAGAGATCGCCAGACTGCATAGCGATGTTCGCGGCCGATATCTCCCAGGTATTCTGGTTACGGAGCATACGACTGTAGGTACGAGTTTCATATACCGACGTTTGTCTGTCGTGGTTGGTAAAGTTTCCGTAGCAGGAAAAATGCATATACTTCTGCGGATGCAGTGTTGTCCCCGGACGCAACGAATAGCGGAATGTACCATTATCCTGTCCGGACACTCCGGTTATACGAAAATATGCCGTTCCAAAACCTGCAAAACGGAAATTCCCCTTACTATCATCCGAATCTTCGGTGGCATTCAGTGTCCTGTCATCAAAATGGATGATACCCATACTTATGTCGTCCGCCGCAACAGCGCCTATTTCTCCGGCTTCCAGTTTAAGGTGTACGGTACCGGTGGAGAGAAGTTTTCCTTCACTGTCAGTGTCAATTTCCACACTCTCAATAATGCCCACACCCGGCGTGCGCCATTTAATGCCGGCATACACTTCCACACGATTAAGCCTGAGTTCGGGCACTTCCAACCATTCCCAAAGCCGTAAGCCTCGCATTTCGCCGTTACCGTTCTCGTCGATTTTGGCACCAAAACCAGTCAGTCCGGAAGCAAAACCTTCCTTACCGAACACTGCGCCTGCCAGAAAGGACACAAGAAAGGACGTCCGGTCCGGACCGATCTTGCTAATGGCACGCCGGGTTATCTCCTTTATCGTACGTAAAGCCGAAAATACGTTGTATTCACTGGCCGAGCGATTGTCCCAGGATTTAAGCACCTCGATGACCGAGCGGTCCAGCAGCCCACCGACAATGTACTGCAACCCGTTCAGGTCACTTTCCATACTGCGTTTCCAGCCCTTGCCGACGCGGTTCGTGCATTCAATAGCCGCCATGGAAAGGTTCTCCAGCTTGCGTGTCACCTTTGTCATGCGTGTATCCCGGTAACCGATGCCGGGGAAATACTCTTCGCTGAGCAGCCTTATCGACTGTCCAAGCTGCAGGGGGACGGAGTGCTTCCCGATATAGGTGTAGTCAGTATCACCACCGTACTTGGTAATATCTTCGCTGTATGACGAGAGGAAGTCATCAACGGCCGCCTTGTAATCCAACTCGGCCTGTTTTTCGTAAGCTTCGGGCATACGGAAATTCCAGGGGATATATTGGTCACCCGCATGCGGTATAAGGTTTCCCCCGGGTAACTGCGTATCTTCATCCGGATAGATGTTGATGATTTCCCATTCCCCGCTTTCAGAATGATAGTTTGCCTCGAAATCCCGCCCGTTCAGTTCACCGCTCTGGAAAGACAATTGTTTGACAAGTCCCGCAATCTCATAATCGCATGGGTCAAATTTAATACCTTCGTCCTTGAAATAATAGACCGTAAAGGGCTTGCCGTCATTCCCGGTCTTCTCCTGTGAACGTACGGAGGACACAGTTCCCGTATAATGAGGAAAGATACCCGCAAAGGCATCCTCTTCCACATGTTCATACAGTCCGTAGTCCGTATTCCTGTCCACATACTTGGCGCGGTCCGGCAGCTGCAGACGGGAGAAACCGTAGCGGCTGCGGTCTATGTTCCTGGTACTTCCCAGCGGAATAAGGCGGGTGAAGAATTTTACGTCATCGCTATTTTCCGTTGGCGTAAGCGAGGTAAGTCCCTTCCCGTATCCCAGTTCCACACGTTCCCCGCGCTCGCAACGGCACAGGTTGATATAGAAGCCGTCCGACCACCATTCGGTCGAGAAAATCTCGGCCATGGATGCCAGTGCATCCCAACATGTAGTATTGCTATATTCTATATTTTGATTAGGTGCATCGATCACATCACCGATACGCCAGCGCTCTTCACCGTAAATACGGTTCATGTTGTCCACCCATTTCTGCAGGTGCTCCCGGGGACTGCCGTCAAGACTGAACTGAGGTTCGTACTGGCCGTTCGTAAGGTGAAGGTATACCACCTGCTGGGCATCATGTATGGGAGCATAGAACTTTACCGAATAGCTATACTTCTGGCTGTTCTTTTTCCTGGGCTTGTACTCTTTCTTCACGCTGAACCTTACACCTTCCAGTATTATATAGTCATTCACCTGCAACGACACACAGACCGGAATTGTGAAGGTAAGCGAGAGTGCATTCTCTCTCATCAATTCGAGGTTCCATGTAGAGGATGAGGTTACCGAGGCAGTCAGCTTCAGTTCTCCGGATTGGTTATAGATATTGAGCTCCATTCGAACAGTCTTTAAATTCTTTTAAAAGGGGGCCGGTTTCGGTTCCCTGAACTTGATTTTCCATCTGGCCACTGCAGTTCCGTCAAGTGCATCGGTCAGGATATCGGCCGATGTGGCAGCCTTGTAGTAAAGCCTGTATTCCATGGATATCCCTTTTACCCGAAGGGTTACCCAGCCCTGCATGAGTGCCTGCATCAGGGCAAGCCGCCTTGTCTCACATTCGGAAAGTGAAGAGGCGTATACAGCCAGATACAGTGTAAGGTCGCGGGCCTTGCAGCGTGGAAGGGGAAGCTGCTCCGGCAATTCCTCACCGTTACGCTCCCTGAAATCCACAGCCGTATACTCCTTCATCTCGGGCGGCTTGAGCAGTTCAGCCATGTTCGTCCCGTCTTCCGGTTTATCCTCACAGAGGAAAGCGGAGTACTCCGTCCAGGCATCCTTGCCGCTGATTGTCATATATCCTGTCAGATCATACATGTCATGTCACTTTTATCCCGCTGTTTCTAAAATATTCCATAATCTCGTTTATGCTTTCCAGATACCTGCAGTAGGCTGTATTTTCGGCTATACTTTCAAGCAGGTCATGATCCTCCCTCCTTGACTTGACAAGCTCTTCCAAAAGCTTGTGCATGCCGCTGGCATGGTCCTGCAGCGAAGTAAACAGCCCTTCCAGAAGCGTGCCCTGTTCCTGTGTCATGGTGGTGAAAGCCCCGCTGCGTCCGGATTGCGAATCCGCCGAATCACCTTTCCAGCCGAATATCTCCTTCATGGCATCCCGCTGGGCCAGCGCGTCACTGACAATCGACTCCCAGGATTCCTTCAGCGTGTCATACTCCGTCCCGTTCAGTACACCGGCAGCTTCAGTGACCACTTCATATTTACTATGCCTGCGTCTACCCTGACCGGTCCGTCGTTCCGTCTTCTCCTCCATGGCCTCGGCGAACGAATCATACCACTTTCTCAGACGTTCATTGTAGCTTTCCGAAAGCATGCTGTTCAGCATGGCCCTCTGCATATATTTCTCAAAGTTGTCCGCGAAGTCAGCCGTACTGCTGTCCATATCCATGAGCGTGTCAAGAAAGCTGCTGCGCAGGGTATCGAAAGAGAGGCCCGTCATGGCCTCCTTACGCGTCTCCTGCACCTCCTGCCATGCCTCCTCGCTCTCGATGATCTGTTCCAGATACTTGCGTGTATCCTCATGCAGTTCACTCCAGAAGCCGGTGGCTTCATCACGCAGCTTTACCAGCTTCTCGTAACTCAAGTCAAAGAGGCCGGTCATACGGCCGTCGGATACCTTGTAAAAGTCATTCCCCAAAACTTGGCGCGCCTGATCCCAGGCTGTGGAGGATATGCCCTCCCTTTGCTTCGTTCCATGGGAAGCCTTGGAACCGATACCGAGAAAGCCCTTGCTCGCACCGGCATTCAGGTAAGCCTTTCCCATTTCGCGGGCGTATTCCTCCTGCTGCTGCAGGAGCTCGCCGGCTCTCTTGTAGGAATTATTGGCATTCGCCAGCGTATCGGTCTCCATGGAAGCGACCAGCTCCTTCTGTTTGGCGATTACCTTGTCAAGCACCGCCATATAGCTTTCGTAACGTTCCTTAGCCTGCTGGTAGCGTCTTTCGGAACGCTGGCCGCCCCAGTCCGCACCGAAGAGGCTGCCGATCCCCTTTATAAGACCGCCGGCAGTATTCACCACGCCGCTTATCATGCCGCCGATGTCACCCGAGAGCATGGAGTTTGCAAACTGGCCGATACCCTCCGACATGGTGTTGAAACCCTCTACCACCCGCTTGACATTCTCGTCTACCGATATGCCGAACTCCTCCAGCATGCCGACAACATCATCGGCCGCCTGTCCGTAGGATGACATTTCGCCCGCAACACCCTGCAGGCTCTGAGCCATCGCCGTACGTTTCCTGCGGCGGTTTTCCTGGGCTTCAGACAGTTGCTTTTCCGCCTGCTCCTGGGTAAGCAGTTCGGTGACGAGCTTGCCCGTCTCATCCCTGTATGCCCCGGTGACGACCTTTCCCCCCGCCATGACGGTGTTCAGATTTTCCTGCGCCTTCTGGACGGATTCCTGGGCCTTGGCGTATTCATCCATCGAACGTTTCAGTTCCCGGAAAGGCTTGCGGTCGGCAAGCTTCAGGTCGATATTCGTCAGTGCGTCCTGCAGTTCTTTCAAGTCCGACGGGCGTAACTCTCTGGCCGCCCCGCTGATGTATTCCTTCAGCTTGTCGCGAAGTGCGGAGAGCGCCTCCGTACTTTGTGCATCCAGATTGCCGAATACATCGGCAAGGTTGACGGTCTTCTTGAATTCCCCGAAATCAAGTTCTTTCAGTTCATCCTCGCGCCGTCTTTTCAGCATGGCCTTTTCACCTTCGGTTTCGGCCGCGGCAATCTTCAGGGCGTAATCCTGTGTGATTGCCAGCCGTTTCTCCTGGTAGCTGCCGTACTCCCTGTTGTAGTCTATCCATGCCTGCCGGTCCTTTTCCCGGAACAGTTTCTCCTCGTCGTAGATTTCCTGCATATACTGCACGCCGGCAACCACACGCTGTGAGGAAGCGTCCTGCCTTATCCGGTCAGCCTCTCCGGGGGCTACCGGGTTACCGGCCTTTTTCGATTTCTCCAGCTTGGAGAGCAGCTCCCGCTCTTCCTTGTCGATAGCGGCAAGCGTCTGCTCGTAGTCCTGACGGAGAAGTGCCTTGCGCTTGGCGCTGCCTTCCGCCATCAAGGCGATACGGGCATCCTCCAGCTTGCGCTGTGCACGCAGGCGGGCATCGGAAAGTTCATCCCGGTAGTCAGAAGCGTCCTTGCCGCCTTTCTTGTTTTTCTTTCCCGTAATGGCTTCCAGCTTTTTTTCCTCGGCTTCTATTGCCTTCATGGCCGCCTCATAATCCTCCCTGTTCGTGAGTTTCTTCAGCGCCTTACGCTTTTCGGCTATGCTGTTTTCCAGCTCTTCCACCGAACCGGAGATTACGGTACTGATATTTGCCCCTTCCTTGATACGGCCGGCTTTATCCTGAAACTCTTCCGCACGTTTGAGGGCATCCTCTTCCGCATCATAGATGTCCTTGAGCATTTTGTTGTAAGCTACGGAAGCAGGGTCGCTGCCGAACTGGTCGGTGGAACCTCCGCCGAAGAACTTGTGGATTTTACCGCCGGCACCGAACCATGGGCGGTGGGCTTCCACACCTTCCGCTTTCAGCTTGTCGGCCTTATCACTCTCCTCCACAGCCTTGTCAAGCCATTTCCGGGCTTTCTGCTCCAGTACGAGCACTTCGATGTAATCGGAACTCTTTTTCATAAGCGTATCATACCATTCGCTCAATGTCTGGTAGTAGCCGAATGTCTCACCGTATGTACGGTTGAGCTCGGTTACCTTCCTGCGTTCCTCCTCCTTGCTTCCCTTGAACTCCTTTACGGACTTGATTACCCTGTCCATCTCAAAACGGCTTTTCACGAATGTGGCGTTCGCCTCTTTTTCCACCTCATAGGTTTTCCGCATGGATTCACGCAACTCATCCATGGCGTTTTTCCCGCCAAAGAGTCCCTTTATCCATTCTCCTATTTCCTTACCGTACATCACCGTAAGGGTGATGAGGGTGGCAAGCGCCGTCTGTGGGGAGAACAGTGAAGCTGCCACCTGTTTCCATACCGGGGTCGCCTTCTTTCCTGCGGCCGTCATGAGCTCATACTCCTTGCGGGCATTGCTCACCGCGTCCGTAAACATCGGGATGTTGTTGGATATGGCCAGGAAGAACATCTGCGGCCCCAACGCCAGTGAGGGAAGTTCCCGGGCGATCTGCGCCATGGTCATTCTGACCTGGTTCAGTTTCGGTGCCGGGTCATGCGCCACAAAGGGTGTCTCACCGGCCTGTTTCTTGGCAGCCTCGTATGCCTTTATCTCATCCTTCAGACCACTGATGACACCTTTGAGCGCCTGTATGTCGGCGAGTTCCCTGTCACCTGCCAGGCCCTGTTTCTGCAACTGTTTGTATTGCCTCTCCAGCTGTTTGAGTTCCCCCTGCAGATGTTCGACCATCTGCCTGTTGAAACTCTCCAGGGCGGCTATGTTGCCCTCGGCCGACCTCATGCCGGCAAGCGTCTTGTCATCCAGGAATATTTCAAGCTTGATAGGTTGCACTTCTTATAGGGTTTATTATGTGGTAAACAGTTTTCATTCCTCTTTCTCCATACTCCTGAAGAACTCCAGGGGGGACATGTTTTCCGGGACGCTTCTGCCACCATGGGCGGACATCTCCCGGGAAAGCTCGGCGGGTGTCTTTCTGCGTGAAGGCACGTGCCTGGGGCAGTCCCGCCACATCAGCATGAGCGTCGGATAATTCACCTCGTGCAGGATATACCTTATGCTCCAGCCCGTATCGCGGGCTATCTGTCCTATCAGTCCGAACGGGCTATGTGAAGGTTCCATATAACCCTTTAACTCCCGCTCTATCTTTTTTCGTGGCTCAGGACCGGGGACATCGGGTTGATCGTCTCCGCCAATCTGATAATATTTCCGAAAGGGACAGTACTAAGCGTGCGCACGACTATTATCCAGGCTTCCCCGAGGGCGGCCGGGTGCATCCAGTGACGAAGCATCCAGGCTACGGGGCGGTTCAGCAACGGGGAGAGGATACGTCCCCGGACGATACCGTAGGCCACCATGCGGCTCACGCTTACCCCATGGCGGGTAATGAGCTCCACTTTCTGCTCGAAGTCATACCCTTTCACCTCGTCATAGCGGACTCCCAGTTTAAGGTACATCCGGCCGATATTCAGCAGGCTCGCATAAGTGGGGACACGCATCACCCAGCGGATATGCCGCCCGCCGGGAAGACGCAGGGGAAGCGAGATGCCACCGTCCTGCATTACCCTTTCCGAAAGGATTTCTATCTCAAGACGCTCCATACGCGTCAGGCTTTTTCAGCCGGCTGGCCGGTTTCAGGATCGATACCGGGAGCGAATATCTTCATCCGCTTGCCGCTCTCATCCTTCATCACCTCGATGTTGAGCTGGATGGAGAGTACGCCCTGGGAGTTCACGCCACCGCCGAAGTCATTGCCGGTTACTTTCGCTTTGTACAGTCGGATGGTATGGCCGCTGTCACAGACAATATCCATGACACCCGTTTTCTCCCATTTCTCGGGCGGTTCCCAATTGCCCTGGTCGTCCTTGGTTCCTCCGATGACCTTCGCAAGGTTTTCGGCGGACATGTCAATCAGGTTGCCCGTAAAGGCTTTCTTGCCCGGATTGCTCGTGATTGTCCCGACAGGACCGTCCTTTACCTGGGCGGCGTAGATGTCCACCTGGGTAGCTGCGGTACCTGCAGGGGTGACACCCTGTTCGTCGAACCAGCCGATTTCGACACCGCAGAATTTGACCTGCGACATCCCGAAAATTAATTTATCCATGTTTATTTTAAGTTTAAGGGTTAATAAATCGCCGTCTGAGTATTCCCAGCAGAAGGGCGGCGACGGCCGTACGCCCGATCCATATCTGGAACCACTGGAAGCCGGTAGGCTCATGCACCGCTTCGGGCGGCGGTTTCTCTTTCTCCTTGAAGAGCTCATTACGGATGCGTATGTTCTCTTCGGTAAGGATGAGTACCTGACGGGCCAGGCTGTCACAGGTGGCGGTCACTTCAATGGAGTCTTCCGATATCCGATTTACATTGACCGTTGCCTGCCCGCTACGCCGGCTAAAGCCTGTGCCCACCGGAATCAGGTCCAGCATATCCGTCGGAAATCTCGTTTTCGCCATGCTGGGCGGAACGGGCTGCTGCAGGAGAGCGAACCCGCTTCTGCCCGAGAGGCTGTCTTTTTGGCTGTGCTCGTTCCGCACCAATGGCTCCGGACTTCTGCAGCTCGCCACGGATAGGGCAGTCAGCATAATGCCGGCAAGTAGAAGCCCTCTGAATGGTACGGTTAAGTTCCCGCACTGCCTTGTAGAGTTTAATGTTCTCATTCTGTAAGTCTATTAATGTTCCTGACAGGTTGTCGTACATTTCCTTATAGGCATCGTTCCGCTCCTTGGCGGCGAGTACCTTGTTGTTCTCCCGGTGTCTCAGCCATGCCCAGAGGGAACCGGCAATACCACTTGGCACAAGCCATTGGAGAATCTGCATGATCAGGTCTGAATTCATGGCTGAAAATCATTACGGGTTATTAATTGTCAGAGCAGTTCCCAGCCCGCTTCCACGTCCGCCATCACCGCCGGTACTCCGTTTTCCACCTGTGAGATGGCAGCGGCAAGAGCGCACATGGTTACCCGGTCATTCACATCGGGCACATACGTGTTCGGAACCTGCATCTCCCGGCACACCCGGCTGATATAGCCGGAAGTGTTGTTTTCCACAGGTGGCGCCCAACGGTTGATGAAGTCCGCTATCGTACGGCAGCCGTTGTTACGGCGGTAGTTCTGCAGTAACTTTATCAGGGCACGATAACCGTAGGCCATCGTACGGAACTGGCAGAAGGACCTGTCACGCGAGGGGCGGATTTCCCCCTGCCACAAAGTGGTGGCAGAGAGCCGGATGTTCCCGGGATTATTGTTACGCAAACCTCTGCTCATAACTATACCTCCAGTTCTTCACCTGCATCATCCGGGATAGGATCACCCTTTTCTGCAGCAGCGTTTGCTGCAGCTGCTGCGGCTTCGCGACGAATCTGTGCCCAATGCTTGTCCGCCGTCACCTCAGCATTGGAAGTCTGTGCTGTCTTGCCGTCATAGCTGTAAATAGCACCGATAGCCTCCTGTTTTTTGGGCATTGTGATTTCGTAGTGACGGAAATTAACAAGGCTTTCTTGCGTCTGAGGGTTGATACGTGCCTCACTGTAGTACATTTTTGTAGAACCCTGTGCGCGGAACATGCGGGGAACATAGAATGCAACGGAAGCCTGCATATCCGTCTCACCGGGAGCGGTACCGAAAGGAACTTTCACGCCGGCATTGGTGAAGTACGGGCAGTTCACGAATTCGTAAATCTCAAAACCATACATATTCATCACCTTGCCGGTAGTGTAGTTATAGTATTGCTCGCGGAACTTCTGGTCTTCCTCCAACAGGTCATTGATGTGGTCGGGACAAAGTACCAGGCGCCGTCCGTCGGTAGGTATTTCCGCCTTGTCGAAAGCACGTTTCAGGGCGATGACATCCTTGCGCGTCATCTTCTTGCGACCTGCAGTGTCCGCCTCACCTGAAGTAGGAATTACAGGAGTGGTTTTCGTATTGCTGTACGGAGCCAGTGCATGGATGGCTTTCTTGTATTTGGCCGTATCTATGGCATTACCGTGCCGTTCCACATCGGTGGAGAACTTGTCGTATGAAATGGCATACAACTGGTCATCCGTCACGCGGGTCGCTTTCGTCTGGTATTTGTCCAGACCGATGGGTATATCGCTTTCCGCGAGATTCTGGACCGGAATCGGATAGGTGGTATTGTTTATCAGCACATCAGGATCACCGCCTACATCCACCAGATGGATGACCTCATTCTCGGCTTTGGCCGAATAGTCAGGAATCCCGTTCAGAAAACTCGCCACCAGCCCGGCATTCAGACGTTTTACCAATTCACCGGTCCAAACCTCTGTGTAGACGCCTTCGAAAGCGGAGCCCGCAGGCATGAAGTTACCAAGTACAACCGGAACAACCGTTCCCGTCACCATTCCATAGGCAGGGTCTACCCCCGCCATGCATGCCAAAGTCACTCCCATGAGGATATTGAACAGCATGCCACAAATAAATTTAATCATTTTCTTACATTTTTAAATTAGAAATCTTTTTCTCACTCTCTTAGAATTTCGGGCAATCGATGCCATATTCCGCTTTGTACAAGGCACGATATCTGTCCGGATCATTCTCGCGCATGAGTTTCAGTTCCGCTTCCGGAACCTCTCTCAGCTTGTTCCATTGTCCTTTGGGTACCGCACCGCCCGGCGTGTTACCTGTACCGCCTAACAACTGCATCGGCTTGGTTGCGGAAGCCATGCTGTCCAATGTCAGTTTCAGCGCGTCGGCTCCCATGGTCTTGCCCAGACTGATGAAATGATCCTTCTTGTCGGCATTGAACTTTCCCGCCTTGATGGCGTCATCCACCATCTGCGTCACTCCTGCCAGTTTGATTTCGTCAAGCTGCTTGCGCAATTCCTCGTTTGCATTCTGGAATCCCTGCAAAATGCCTATTCTGGCAAGGATTTCCGCTTCCGTTGCCGTTTCCGGCAGGCCCAGCTTCAGGGCGATAGCTTTAAAATCTGCGTTCATACTTTCCTTTTCTTTTGAATTATTGTTTTGCGGAAAATCTCCGCTGTTATCTTTCAGCAGGGGTAAGGCGTCGCACTCCTCACCGGCTGCCAGCCTCAAATCCTTTCCCTGGTATCCCAAGCGGACAATATTGTCATCATTGCCACCGATATCCACCATACTCACTTCTATAAGCTTACATCTTGTGACAGTAGGGCGTGTCTGGCCGGGTTTCAACAGCGAGGGGTCCTCGCTATACTCCAGTATCTCGAAATAAGGGCTGCACATCTTGAGCGTACCTTTCTCCCATTGCTGTTTTGCGAGCCTTGATTCCTCACGTACCTCATCAAAATACGGTTCTCCCGTCATCACCTTGCCTTCTGTCTTGAAATCCTTTATACAACCGATGATGACACCTCTCGTGTGCATCCAAAGCATCACCGGATTATTCAGATATTGCCCGCAGTCCACACCGTCGGTCTTTACCCAGGTACCATAGCAGTTCAGGCTCTCGGTCGATATAGTAATTCTTTTTCCCATTTTCGTCTCATTTTGCCGCAAACTTACAGTTATGCCCATAACCGCACAAAAAAGTGTGTAACCGTTGCAGGGAAGTGTGTAAGCCTTCTGTAATAGTCTGTAGGGATTGCCCTGTTTTTTCGCAAGCAGCCGGGGACTTTGCAACTTTGCCGGTATAAACGGATAACTTATAAAGAATATGGCAAACAGTAAGGACAAACAGAAAACGGTCGCCAAACACCTGTACATGAAAGGGACGCCCGTAGTACAGATCGTGGAACTTACAGGAGTAAGCCGTCAGTCGGTCAGCCGCTGGATCAACTCGGAAGGCTGGAAAGAAGAACGGGCCGCACGCGAGATGAGCAAAGAGGCGATAACCTCCAGAACGCTTTCCAAACTGGGGGATGCCATTGACAAGGCGGACGGTGACGAGAAAAGCATCGGACGGATGGCTGATTCACTGCTCAAATCGGTAAAGGCCATCAAGGAGATTAACCTGAGTACCACCATAGTGAACAAAGTGGATACTCTTATTGAGTTTGAAAACTGGTTGGTAACCCATCGGGATGAGTATCCCGAGATAGACGACAAACTGCTCATACTTATCAACCGTATGCACAGCGAATTCATGGGCGTTAAATTTAAACAATAATGACAGCGGAAGAAAAAAAGGAAGCACTGTTACGCTGGAATGAACACTGCCAGCGCCTACTCCGACTCACTTCCAAACGCAAGCCGGAGACAGAGGCGGAACGGAAAAAGAATATTATCCGCGCCCTGAGAGATTATGAATACTTCTGCCAGCGTTATCTGAGCCATTACTGTCAATGCCCGAATGCCGGGTTCCATAACGATGCGGCCCGTTACATAGAGAAACACAAGGAGATGCGTGCCGTATTCAAATGGCCGCGCGGACATGCCAAGTCGGTGCACCTGGATGTGGCCATACCGTTATGGCTGAAGTTTAAAGGAGAACTGCACGTTATGGTGCTGGTAGGTAAGAGCGAGGATAATGCAGACGCACTATTGAGCGATTTGCAGGCGGAACTCCAGTTCAACCAGTACATCATTGAAGACTTCGGTGAACAGTACAACTCAGGATGTTGGCAGGAAGGAGAATTTGTCACTAAGGACCAATGTGCCTTTTTCAGCCGCGGACGCGGACAGTCACCGCGCGGGTTACGTTTTCGCGATAAGCGTCCGGACTATATCGTAGTGGATGACCTTGACGATGACGAAATGTGTCGGAGTGAGGCTCGTGTACGTGAGATGACAAAATGGGTCAAGGAAGCCCTTTTCGGTTGTTTCGGCGGTAAAGAAGGACGTTTCATCATGGTAGGAAACCTCATCAGCAAAAACAGCGTACTGCAGCAAATCATAGACAGCGATACTGTTTACACCAGTACGGTTTATGCCATAGGCAAGGACGGGAAACCCGCCTGGCCTGAATGCTATACCATTGAAATGTTACGCAGTCGCGAGAAATTTATGGGTTATCGCAGTTTCCAAAAAGAATACATGCACAATCCCATTACCGAAGGGGCTGTATTTCAGGAACGGTGGATACAGTGGAAACGCATGCTTAAACTCCGTTATTACGAGAGTCTGGTTCTTTACATCGACCCGAGTTTTAAGGACAGCAGCAAGAACGACTACAAGGCCGCCAAACTTTGGGGACGTCCCCGCTGCGGCCTGAAAAGTGCCAAGCATACGGAACTGCACTGCCTGCGTGCTTTCGTACGCCAATGCAGTGTAGGAGAAATGGTACGTTGGGTGTATGACCTGTGGGATATGTTACCCGAGGATGCAGCCGTAACCATTTATATGGAAGCCAACTTCATGCAGGATACCATACTGGATGAGTTCGAACGTGAGGGAAACCAACGGGGCTACCAGGTTCCCGTTACAGCTGACAAGCGGAAGAAACCCGACAAATTCGCCCGTATCGAAGCGGTAAGCCCCTTGTGGGAAAGAGGCTTTGTCTGGTATAATGAGAAACTAAAGAATGACAATGACATGAAGACCGGAATCGAGCAGACACTTGCTTTCGAGAAAGGAAGTCGTGCACATGACGACGGGCCGGATGCTGACGAAGGGGCTATCTACAAACTGCAGAAACAGGTACGGGAAGAAAGTTTTGTCCCACGTATGGGGCTACGCCAGCCACCTTCACAGGCCTGGTAAAAAAACGTAAGATTACAAACCCTAATTTATATACAAAATCATGTTTATCACTGAAAAGGATTACATACAAGTCGGACCGGAGGCGCTGAAGATCATGCAGCAGAACTCTGAAGAGAACCGCCGGGTCGCTGAGAATCGTGCCCTCTCGCGTATAGCAAGCGCCTTGCGCGGACGCTATGATGTGGATACGGCCTTTGCCATGGAAGGCGAAAAACGTGACGCCGAGATGGTGGGATGTGCAGTGGATATTGCCCTTTATCATATGGCATGCTCACTACCACAGAGAATGGGAGGCGAAGTGCGTGAAAAACGCTATAACGCGGCGCTTGACTATCTGAAAGAGATACAGGCGGGGCGCGTAACCCCCAGTATACCTACCCTTACCGGAGAGGACGGGGAGGAAGATTGCCACAATCCTGTCCGTTATGGCTCGGCCAAGAGGAATGAGTATATCTGGTAAGGAACGGAAACCGAAATTTAAAAAGAAAAGCTATGGGCAACAATTACAAAAAAAAGAATCCGGTAAGAATAGGCCGGGTAAATCTCGGTAATCCCTCCGAGCTTAGACGGGTAACGAAACTTTCAGTCAACCTGCAGCTGCAGACGGAAGCCTTGACGAAGAAAGACCTGCGGACATGGCGGAATGCCTGGCAATACGCCAAGAACGTGGAATATCCCAACCGGGTACCACTATACGACGTGTACGGTGATGTGGAAGTGGACATGCACCTCACCGGGTGTGTGGGACAACGTAGCGGATATGTGCTGAACAAGAGCTTCCGTATTGTTAACCGGGAAGGTGTTGAAAATCCCGAACTGACAGCCATTTTTGAAGCTCCATGGTTCAAGACCTTTATGGAACTGGCATTGGACAGCCACTATTGGGGGCATTCGCTCATTCAGCTGGGCGATGTTATCAATGTGGATGGAAAACTGGCTTTCAGTGAGGTACAGCTGGTCCCCAGGCGCCATGTAATCCCTGAATACGGGGTGATAGTCATACGGCAACAGGAAGCATGGCAGAACGGCTATGACTATCGCAATAGTGAAATGGCCGACTGGGTGGTGGAGGTGGGCGATACACATAATCTGGGATTATATTTGAAGTGTGCCCAACATACTATTCCTAAAAAAAATGTATGTGCATTCTGGGATATGTTTTCCGAAATCTTCGGAATACCCTTCCGAGTGGGAAAGACGACAAGCCGCGACCCGAAAGAACAGGACCGGATAGAGAAAATGCTGGGCTCGATGGGAGCGGCAGGTTGGGCCTTGTTTCCTGAAGGGACCGAAATAGAGATCAAAGAATCCACACGTGGAGATGCTTATAATGTATTCGACAAACGCATAGACCGGGCTAATTCAGAACTTTCAAAAGGAATACTCACCGAAACCATGACGACGGAGAACGGCAGCAGCCTCTCACAGAGTGAGGTGCATTTGGAGGTGCTCAAGAACCTTGTCAGCAAGGATGCCGATAAATTGAGGGATGTCATCAACTTCCAGCTTATCCCCAAAATGATAAAGCATGGCTTCCCGCTCAATGGTTATCGTTTCGACTGGTACGAAGGTATAGATTTCACACCTGAACAGCAAATTGCCTATGAGAAACTGTTACTGGACAGGTTCGAAATAGACCCCAAATATTTCATTGACAAATATAATGTGCCGATTATAGGAAAAAGGGAAAGCACGCCGGTACAGGTTCCGGGAAACGGGGAAGAGGAAGAAAAGGACGGCAAGCAAGGAAAAGGGAAACAGAAACTCAGTTTTTTCGACTGAGCCCTTCTGACTACGAAGGGCTGCACAGACGGGCCGAAATGGTTTATTACGGTGAGGAAATACCGCTGTCCGTATCATCGGATGAAGAAAGCAATAGAAATGTGGACACCTCAGGCGTGGAAGCGTCTTTTATCCTTCTGATGCGATGGCTTTACAAACAGCCGGAATTTACCCCGGAAATGCTTGACGACAAAGAGGTGAAGCGTTTTATCCGCAGCCATGCCGGCATATTGGATAAGGCTGTGGATTATACACTGCATAAACGGTCCATGGACGAAATCAGCATGCAGCGGCTCAAGGAAAGCAATTATGTGTTTTCCGGCTTCAAAACCTTCCACGAACTGAACGAGGCATTTCCTTCACTGCTCGATACGGACGGGAGCCGAAAACCCTTTGAACGCTTCCTGAACGATGTTCAAAAGGTGAACGAAACCTATAACCGCTGGTATCTGAAAGCGGAATACAACTTCGCCATGTCTTCGGCTGCCATGGCAGCCAGATGGAAACAATGGTGGGATGATGAAGACCGGAACCGGTACCTGCTGCAATACCGTACCGTAGGCGATAAGCGGGTACGTGAGGCGCACCGGGCACTGCATAACGTCACACTGCCAATCACTTCCAAGTTTTGGGATGAATATTTCCCGCCAAACGGTTGGAACTGCCGCTGTACGGCGATACGTGTACGCCGGGACAAGTATCCGGAAAGCGATGAACACCGGGCGATGCTGGCAGGCAGCCAGGCAACGGCAGGAAAACACCAGGAAATGATGCGGTTCAACCCGGGAAAGCAAATGGCATGCTTCCCGTTCTATAATCCCTATACCATCAGCCGATGTAAGGATTGTCCGGACAAACCTGGCATGCTTAAACTGACAAAGATACCCGACAATGAATTATGTGCAGCTTGCAAGGTTATTCGTGAAATGCTCAGAGAGAAAGACGAGCTGAGGAAACTGAGGAATGAAGTCAAAGAAAAAGCACAATTCCTGAAAAAACGGGTTTTGAGAAACGAACAGTTCGGAATGGATATACATGTCAGTGGTACTAACATAAAGGAATGGCTCAATCAGCCTCATAAATGGATTGTGGAGAAAAACAGGATGCTGCTGGATATAGAAAAGGTTATCACTGAAGCTCCTTATTTGGGCTGTGGGCCTGACAAACATGATCCGGACATTACGATGCATCTGTTTGAAGTGACCCTGCATGACGAAAAAAGCTGGATCATTGTGAGGGAGTTACTTGACGGATCAGTGAAACTGCACAGCATTTCGGACAGTGAGGATATCCTGCAATATCTTACAAAAAGAAGAGAGTAATTTGAAAATAGCATCCCCGGAACTGCAATCCGAAGCCACATTTTTAAATTACTCCCTTCAATGACACAAAGATACGGCTATTTATTTAATAAACAAGCATTATGACCCCAAAATCAGGCATAACCCAAGAGCTGGAACGAAAAATAAAACGTTTCATCAGCCTTACACTGAAAGATGTCGGTACGGAGATAGGCGAAGAGTTCGACCGTAATTTCGAGCGGGAAGCTTTCTTCAATGAACATTGGGCACGCCGTAAATTCAGTGATGACGAAAGCCGGGGACTGTTGATGCGTACCGGAGAACTGCGTCGAAGCATCAGAAGTGAAACGACCGGGCACAGCGTAATATTCAGCAGCGACCTGGAATATGCCGCTATCCATAATTTCGGAGGAACCATTACCGTCACCGGAAAAATGAAAGGTTATTTCTGGTATATGTACAAGATGCTTACCGATAATTATAAGAGGGAACCTACTGAAGAGGCACTGTTTTGTAAACGGATGGCCATGAAGAGGGCGGGAAGTAAGATTGTCATGCCGCGCAGACAGTTTATCGGCATGCATCCGGAAGTGGAGCGCATCATCAGGGAGATAGCGGAAAACAATACCAAAGAAGTTTTTAAATAGCAGGTACTAAAAATTATACATCATGAGAAAATTCCTTTATCTCAGCCTTATGGAAAGGTTGAAACAGCTTACAGATGAAACGGGAGAACCCGTTATCAAGACATTTGACCTCTGGAATGAGCAGGTCTCGTTCCTGGAACAGGAAGAGGCGTTTGAAACACCGGCGGTATTCATCGAGTTCAGACCGGTAAAATGGAACGGGGGCATGCCGCAACAGGCCGACGTGACACTAAGGCTGCATATAGTCACATCTTGGAAAGGAAGTGCGCGGGAAAGTAGTGAATTCCGGAAACAGGCTTTGGAAAGGTTCGACCTGCTGGAGAAAATGGACAGCCACCTCTTCAACATTTCCGGAGATGACGGAAAGACCTCGTTCAGTGTCTTCAGAAGAACAGGCAGCAGTACTAACCACAACCATGAGGAACTGGTGGAGGATATTACGGACTTTACCTGCAAGGTGATAGAGAGGAAATAACTTAGAACAGCGTGAGCTGCGAGCGCATCTCTTCCTGACGGCTGATAACACGCGGATCGACGCTGGCATTGATAATGTTGTAGAAAGTCTTCTCACAAATATGGTATTTGGGCCAGATGTAACGGCGGAGAATTTCCCGGTTGGAAAGGCCGCTATGACGGTGGGAGTCATAGATGCGCACAATATCCTCCACTCTGAAGGCATAACTGCACCCTACCAGCTTGGTACGATACTTTTTCATAGGGCATAATGATTAAAATGAAACGAATCCTGAAAACCTGATACAAAGGTAAAGAAAATGACTATCCGATACAAAAAAAGCTGTTGCACTCTCATGCAACAGCTTTTTCATAAGTTCCATATCTTTATCTGTAAAATATGAATTTATGTTCTACGTAGACACATTTGTTCTCCCTGCAGTATTTCTCGACGGCCTTGCGCGTCTTGAATCTCTTCTCCTTGCCGTCCTTGTCCTTGACGGACGTCATGCCAAGTTCCTCGCTGACTTTAAGAGGAACGAAAAATGTTTCGGTCATAAATCGTTTCATTTGGACGATGTAGTTTGTCGGGATGCGCGGTGTCATATTTCCTGCTTTTTGCCGAAACATGTTTTCACTTCCCCGTCCGGGACCCACTCCACTGTAACGATACCTTTTACCCGTCCGGTTCCACCGCATTTCGGGCAGAGTATTTTTACCCGTTCATGGATGATTTCAGGATTCCAGAACCAGCCGTTACCATGGCAGTAACCACAGGTGTACCCTGTATAGTAGCCTATGGTTTCTTTACCGACACCAAAGTCCGGGGAACTGAGTACCAATATTTCTTTTTTCTCACTCATGCTTCGATGAATAGGTCTGGACAACCACATGATTACGGAAGATATGTATGCTTGATTTGTAAGTTATCTTTGCCATAATATTTTTTTTATAATTTTACTTTTGTATTTTTGTCACAGCATTTGTGACTGTGGAAGGGAGCGCCTGACAAACGCTCTGTGGGTTCAAATCCCTGCCAAGTGTTAGGCGATTTTGCCGACATAACAATTAAAACTTAAAGGGTCATGATTACATTTATATTATTATATATAATCTTACCGATTATAATAAATGTTATATCCGATTGGATATATGACTCTATCAAAGAGAAAATGCGTTATCAAAATGCAGTGTCGCCGACACAAGAAGCTGCCTCCGGGCGGCTTCTTCCGTTTTAGTATTTTCATTTGATTCATACTTGTTTTGTATTGAATTATTTTCCCTCTGATAATTTCTTTCCGCAAAAAGGGCAAAAAGGATAAGCCAATGATATACTTTCCGTTTTCTGCTGGAAAGTCCCATCTTTCTTTTTCTTACGGTAAGTGCCTTCAATAACAGGTTTCTTCTCAAAGGAAGGCATTGCATACATATAATTGAGTGATGCGTTTGGATCACCTGTTTTCTCTTGAAGATTTGCTTCTACTTTTTCAAAACAGTCACACATAGTTGTTCAGTTTATAGGATTATTGCTTAACGAAGAACTCACAATCATAGGCATCTTTATTGCCATCAAAATCAACAGTTACACACATTTGACCGCAGATGATGAAAGGCTCACCGCTGATTATTGTGCCAACCTTACCGGAATGAGGATGCGTTACGTGAGAACCGGGTATCATTTTGTCGATCTCTGCTTTGATTTTATCAGAGGTAAATACTCTAATGGTTCTGCTACTATAATCGTAGTAAAGCAAACCTGTATCAAGCAAACGGATTAATCCTATCACACATTCTTGTACCTGTGCTCTACTGAGCACAACCTTTGTTTCTAACTCCTGAAGCTTCACATCAGGGAACTTCTTTTGAAAATCTTTCTCATTCATTTTTAATCAAGTTTTACTCAAATTCTAACTCTGATACATTAATATCTGTGATATTCCCTTCTGATAAGTCAAATTCTATAAGAGAGCTATTCTCTTCTAAGGATTTACAAATGTCCTCTACTGTGGTACAGTCTGACGCTTCAATTGTTAATGTGACTTCAAATGTTTTCATTTTAATTCCTTTCTGATTTGTTTTGAGAGTTATTTCATTACATCTTTCAATCGGTATTCTTACTTCCTTCCCATACCACGAACACCAATAATATGGCTGAATTAAATTGGGTGAATGTGTACAGTATTTGCACGTTTCACATAGATGGATTTTATTCATTTCTTGATTTTCTTCTTTATAATTCTACCGTCATCTTTCAAAATGTATATAATCCTTTTATATACCAGAGCGCAACACCATTGGTGGGCGTACTTCAGATATTGATGCAACTTATATCTATACGGGTACTTCTGCATCTTTTTTCTTATTCTTCTCTTCATTTCTATCTTTACTTATGCTAATTGAATCCCATAATTTGCACCTTTTTTCACCCACGTAAAAGAACCTTTAATTCTGCCTTTTACCATTTTCTTAATAATATCTTCAGTGTCACTCATAAACACCTGATACCTTACCTTTTGCTCACGCCACCCTTTATCTTTGTCCTCATAGGGGACAAGAATTAAAACGGCGGAAGAACGTCCACGCTCATAGCCTGCTATGTACAAGTCAGCTTCAAATGCATAGTTTTCTCTTTCTTCATTATAGGCATCTCCATCCCATTTACATGGCACGCCATGTAAAAAGTGCATTTTCCAAGTTTGTTTCTTCATTTCTTTATATTCTGTTTCCAGCCATTCAACCGATAGACCTCACGCCGGGCTTCCTCTTTCGTGAGGAATTCCCCGATCTTGGTCCCGGTGGAACCGGTGGCGTCACGTCGGATACGGTACACCACCCAGTTCCTGCCATGCGGCTGGTATTCGTAATATTCTTCAGGCGGATTGCTGCGCATCATTCTCTTTTTCTTTTTTGGGCTCCACATAGAACGTCTCTTCCTGCACGACCTGTACGCCGATCTTCGGGAAGTATTTCGCTACTTTCGGGTTATCCCGGTCAGCCAAAAGTTTGTCTTTTGCCAGTTCGTCCGTTGTTCGGATATACTGAGGCAACAATTCCTTGCAGATGTTTGTTACCGCTGCCCAGGTAAAACCTTTTATGTTCTTCAGTTTCGGTGTACCGGTACGGAAACCGAATACACCATGCGCGCTCTCGATGCTTTTCCGCTTGCTAAACAGTTCTTCCTTGTTTTCAAGGGCGTAACTCTGCATGATGTCGAAATTCTTCTCCTTCACGACGGAAAGTTCTGCTAACTGATCCGCATATTTCTCGCGGATACGTGTCATTTCAATGTCCATTTTTGAGGTGAGGTTCTGTACTTTGGCATCGGCTGCTGCAAAGTCTGCGAATGCCTGTTCTGCCTGTTCGCGGGTGATACCGCTGACTACTGTTTTCTTTGTTCTTGCCATAATAAATGTTTTTATAGGGTTAATAATGTAATTTCTTTCTTCTGTCCCGGTTCTGCTTGCGCCAGCGCTCCTTGGCGGCTGCCGTCTTGGCTGCTGTGTTATGACCATCCAGCTCCCGGGAGAGGTTATCATAGCGTATCTGTTCTGCACGATAATCATCCAGGAGACGTTCCAGTTCAATGGGTTTTAACTTGGTAATATCTGACCTTAATCGCTCCTGCAAACTTCGAATATGATTTGTACAATTTTCAAGTTGTGTGATAAGTCGAATACGACGTTCTTGCTTGTCAGTAGAATCGATTTGGACTGTATATCCAGAACTATAGTTTCTCATGGGACATCTCCTTTTTATTTCAAATTCCGGAAGTTCTGAACCGTAGGATTAATGTCCAGTTCACTCTTACTATAATAAACATGAGAACCTTTTCGATACCCTCGTACCATACCGTCTTTCGTCCAGCGTATCAAAGTTAACTGGCTACACCCAATATATTTGTAGGCTTGAGTTTGCGTCAGATAATCCTGCTTATTTGCATCAGCCTGATGCTTGTATACACTTTTATTCCTACGTTCTAAAAGAAAACATACTTGTTTTTCCAACCGTTCGATTCTTGTTGTAAGCGTGATTAGATATTCCAGAGAGACACTAACTTTTACTTTCGTCTGTTCAGATTCCTTTCTAATCTGTGGCTTCACTTCTGGTAGAAAATCTTCTAACTCCAATTTCCCTTCCAGAAACATTCCGGCATCACGCGCAGCAAAAAAAGCATCTTCATCCCTACTCTCTTGAGGAACATCCATCACCATTTTTTGAAATATCTGACGCTCTGAGCGCCGATTTTCAAGTATATCTGCCTGAAGCATACTAATTTTATCTCCACGAGAATAAAGTATCCCTAATGCTCGGTTTATTTCTTGTTTTGTTCTCATTGATTTTGCTTTTTGCTGATGGTTAATAATTAAGATTTGGGGGTCTTACGCTCTTCACGCCGCATCCAAGCTTCCAGCTGCTTCTTAGTATCCTGTAACTCACACAGTTTCATGGCGGTAACGTCCTTACGTGCCTTGCTGTATTTCCGGGCCCACATGTTGAGCTTCGCAACGTTCATCCGGTATTCATCTTCACTGTCACTGGTGAAACCCTGGTTCAGCTGTGGGATCAGGAACGACAGGCGATAAATATCGCGGAACACGCTTTTCGCTTCCGCCAGCTGCATTGCCCTTACCTTTTCATCCGGCGGGTTCAACCTTTCCAGCAGTTGCCGCGCTTCGTGCATCGTCAGTTCCCGGCTGCTTGCCGTACGTCCGGAAGTGAATTCATAGATGCATCCATGCCTGGCATCGTCATCCATACCGATGCGGTGGAAAGTGGCGTGCAGGGCTTTGAGCTGCTGCGACGTAATGGATTTATTTTTGGTCGTTTTCATAATAGGTCTGTCTGTCACTGAACATTAATAATCATTCGTTGCTTTCTCCCCAGTATCTCGTCGCCATTTCCGGCCAGATATCGAAGTGTCCCACAGGTCCGATAAAACGCCCTTTGCTGAAAGCGCGGTATCCTTCGACATATATCTTCAGTGTGGCATCGAACATCACACTTTTACCGCTGCGTCCGGTGGGTAGTCGTCCGGTGGCATGGCTGATGAAGATAATCAGCTTGTTGCGGTGTTGTTCCTTGAATTCTATATATTGCCGATAGGTCATCTGCGTGTATTGGAAACTGTCGATAACCACAAAGTCAGGCGATTTCTGACGCTTCAACCGCAAACTGAGCTGCTCAATGCTCTCGTTGTCGATTAGCAGAAAACGGCGGTTAACTTCCATCATGCCGAAGCGCCGGAGTGTGTCCTGCATGGTGAGACATGCACCCTCTTCCATACTGTTGTAAGCCACACGCCCGAAACGGCAGAGGTACTTACAGAGCTGCATTACAAACGAGGTTTTGCCGTTACCGGAATTTCCCCAGACAAACCACACACCCCGGCGTTCCGGTGTACCGAAAGCATCATGCCACGCATCTTTGAAATCCAGCGTATCGAACTTCATCGAAAGCATTTCACGTACCCCTTTAGCATTTCGGTCAAAGGTTATCTTTTTCTCCTTTTCCCCTGCAGCATCTTCATGTCTTACATTCATTCTTCATCCCTCCCTTTCTGCTGCTCGGCACGCCGTTTTTGTGCATGAACTACACGTTTAACCCGACGCAGGTCATTATCACAGGCCTCTACATCTTTCATTACACGCTTTATCTCAGCTTCATTTGTCAATCCGTTGGCCTGACAAATGGCGTATATATCATTGCGGCTGGTGGCGTTCAAATCGAAAAACTTGCGGCCTATACGGCTGTTGATTTCCTTGTAGCCTTTCTTGTTGTAACGCAGCCCGTTGTCCACGCGGCGCTTGATGTAGTCAGTACTCATGAATACTATACCGGCACGTCCCTCCAGACGGTTGTAGATGCTGATGAAGTAGTTCAGCACGCAGTCTGTCAGCTTGTCGCCCTCATCAAAAATGAGCAGCGGATTCTGCAGAAAACCAATCATGCCAAGAGCATAATCCAGCATGTCACGCAAATTGTTGGTGCTGTCAGTAGGCGCACCTACCTGTTTGGCCATTTCCCGAACAAAATCACTGCGTCTCATGTCTTCCGAGCAAAGAATATAGAACACGTTACGATGTGTACGACGAAATTCTATGGCTGCAGTAGTCTTTCCACAACCTGCATCACCCACCATCCAGGTAACGTTCTTGTACATTTGGGCATCGGCCAGCACGTAAGTGGCGAGACGGTAGTTCTCACTTTCACAAATGGTCCAACGTTCAAAACTGAAACCGATTTGCGCCGCTATGCGGCTAAACATATCATCGGAGATACTTTCATACTTGGTGTTTAAAATCTGGCTTACTACAGCCGCACTAACCCCCTGCAGGCTTTCGCTGGCGCGGTTACGGCTGGGAAAATTCTCACAATAGCCCATCAGTGCATCGCGGATATCGTTTTTGTCTTGTTTGGTTAATCCTTTCATAGTTTGAATAGTATTTAATTGATTATTGATTATTGTTTAAAACCTGTCCAATGCCAGCTCATCCAGTGTCATATTGGAAAGTGCCTTGGTGTATTCCCCTACAGTGGAATAATCGGCTTCATTATCGATTTCGGTTTCCTCCTGTTTGCGTTTCTCCGGTAAGGAGAGAGGAACGGAAAGTTTACCATGGTCATACCTTTCACGACATTCGTCCATTTTCTTCCTGCTGAGATTTTTAGGTTTCGGAGTGGAAAGGCCGAAAAGTTCGGCAGCAATACGCTCATCAAGGTCAAACCGTTCGCCTTCCAGTTGGATGGCGGCCATGGTCTCCTTGTTGCGTTCAATGGTGCGCCGCATGAAGCCGCTTTCTTCAGGAGTACGTTCTTGGGTGGCTCGGCTGACAGAAACTTTTGGAGTGGCGGTGGCGCTATACTTGGCACCGGTGGCGGTATTACGCCACAATTCCACGCGAGTCATGTCCATGGGATCATACATTACAGTGAATTCACGTCCGGTATTGCGGAGCGCCCAGGCTTCATCGCGCAGACCATCGGCTGCATATACATCATAGTGGTATTGCTGCTTGTCAATCTTAAACCGCAGACCATAATTGGTGTATGTTACTGCTTCGGGATGACACAGCCAGAACATCTGCATCATGTCGATTTCGTTAACAGGCACAGCTTCGGGGTTCTCACTCATACGATACATCTCCATGTGAGGAATACCGGTAGCAAAATGCTTTTCCTCATTGTTCCATCGGTTACGGCATTCCTTGTAAATAGCCTTCAGTTCCTCGAGTGTGGGAAGCGCATAGGCATTCTCCTCTATGAATTCCAGATTGGGCTTACTATTCAGTTTTTTGGTATTCACATTCTGTCCTGTGAAATGCCAGATGGCATGAAGAACCTGCGCCTGAAAACGGTAGAAAGCATTTTCGATCGTTTTGGATTGTCCGTTATAGGGCATCGTGGGGCGATGAAGTATCGTAAGACGTTGGAAGAAACCTGCTGCATCACCTTTCTTATGTCCGCCCTGGTTATCAGTCACAATCTCATAAGGACGGCTGCCGGAGACTTCAACGGCCATACGGTAAGCCCGGTACTGGCTGTCAAAATTCTCATTCGGGGATATGTCATACCCAAGCAAAGTCTCACTGTAAGCGTCCATCACTTCATATACACTGGTGGTACACATCTTTCCTTGTTCATTTTTGTAGTAGAGATTTAGTTTGGTACCATCGCCATACCATAATGCATCACGCATCTGCGGGAGGCTGGTCTTCATCAGACTGGCATACTTGGCTTTCCACTTCTGCATGCCGTATACGGCTGCATACCACATCGGCATTACAGCCGGATCATTAAGATAGTTCTTTATAGTAGTAGGCGATTTGATGATATTCAACCCGCGTTCTACTGCCTGACGGTTATACTCATCGAAGATCTGCGCCTCGGTATAGCGGGGAACAATGCTCCGGCGAAGTTTCAGCAACAGACGAGCCACTTCGGGAACTACCACACGTGCCGCCTGGTTGCCTGTATTCTTGTTTACAAGGGCGATATATCCGGCCTTCTTGTAAGCGTTGAATTTCTCGCGGAGACGGGTTGTGGGCAGTGTATGTCCATAGCGTTCGCGCAACTTCTCACATGTGCCTTGCACCGTTTCCCACACGATGGATTTACGGCTGTAACCGCACTTGCTATGCAAAGCTCTGGTCTCTTTCTCCACGCGGATCAGTTCGTTCATCACCTCGGCATTCAGTACATATTCCGCCTGACGATCCAGTGAGATGGCGGGCCGGTAGGTCTTATAAAACTCTACAGCTTTACTATCACTACGGATGATATTGCTTGTTAGTTGTTCTTTCATTTCTTCCAAAGCATTGGGATAAAGTCTGTCGTATGCCTCACGAATAAGGGCGGGAAGACTGGTGTAGTCTATGAGGGCGTAGGAACCGGCTCCTTTTCCGGGACGTACGACCCGAAGCTTGCCTTCACGTACTTTTTTATCGTAGTTTGGTTTACTCAATATTCTTCCTTGTGAAACCAGTTCAGGGAAAGTGACACACCTTATTTTACCGTACATTTCCATAATCAGAAACTTTATACTTTTCAACATAGTGCAGGCCCCGGCATCGAACCGGGGTGATAGCCACCTCTTACAGGCTCTTTTCCTGCTCTTTATTGGGAATACTCATCGAAATACCAATTACTGCAGCCAATGCTACCATGATAAAGGCACTTGCATTGTCTCTCTCTGTTGCATCCACATTGCAACCCAGCCAGAAACCGTAAATCAAACCTACGGTGATAGCTATTTTCTGGATTCTTCTTAATGTTTTCATATCGTAGAAAATTTTTGTCTTTGATTTCAATTGAAAAATCTATCCCTATTCATCCCGAACCGGGATAGTTTCGCTACATTTGTAGCTGTCTAACTAATACTAATTTTAAAATCAATCATTATGGAGCAAAGTCTTCTTTTATCGGATTCTTTCTATCGTTTTGATTTATATAGCTGAGTACAGACGTAAAGGACAGGAGCGCAAAGAAACGCTTGGATAATCCAAATAAGAATATCGCCCATATTATGAAATTACCGAATCGTCTGTTATTACTGCTTTCACATTTCCATGAGAGTCCAGTACCTTTACTGGGGAAACAGTCACATTCTCGTCACTCAATAGCCGCCCTCCAAGTTCATGTACTGCCACATGTCGCATTCGCGCCGCTTCAAGACTGTTCCGTTTGAAGCTCATGGCGAGGCTTACACTCGGTTTAGTGGTCTTGAATACTTTTACCAGATATTCATAAGCGGCAGTTTTCTTTCGGGAATCTTCCCAGTCAATCTTCTTCATATTTTTTATGCTTTAATGTTTGTCAGTTTATCTACAAGTGTCAGGCGAAGTTCTTTGTCCTCTATCCGAGCTACATCGGCAAGTATATCCACCAGGCGTTCCTTTGTCAGGCGGTTATGGTTGCGTTTCACCGGTTCCGGAAAGAGTGAGAGCTGCTGTACCTGTGATTGTACCCGGTATGCTTCATCAATCTTGTCCACTACTAAGTCCTCTGCCCAGTCACGAAACATTTTCGCCCGTTCAGACTTGATGAAGAAGCCGAGACGGACAATACCGCGCTTAGTCCAAAGAATTTGCTTGTTTTGAAGATAACCGCCTGATTTACACCCTGCGTTGGAAATTCCAACGCTCGTAATGAAGTGTTTTCCCTCTACTAATTCATCACGATGGTCGTGCTTCTGAGAACGTAAAGAGGAGGGGTTAATTCCAAATCCTTTTGCTGCTTCATTCGTTGTCATAAGGAACTCAAACTTGTTATCCGGGAGTATCTCGACCGATAAGTTCTCCGAAACGTGTTCTAAAACCTTTTCCATACTTATTATTATTTAAAGTTTAATGATTATCTTTATCCGCTGTAAACGATTACACATGTTGCAAACCATTGATTACGATGCAAACTTACAGAATATTCTGATATGAACAAAAAAAAAGAAAACAAAAATGCAGAAATCTCTGCAAGAATAACAGAAATCCTGCAATATACGGGTGATACACGTAATGGATTCGCTGTAAAATTGGGATATGAACGTGCACAGACAGTTTATGATGTTATTAATATGAAGTCTGCACCAAGTTATGACTTCTTTCGTCGTTTTTCAATGTCAGAATATTCTGATATTATTGACTTAAAATGGCTCCTCACAGGTGAAGGTGCTATGCTCCGTACTAATGATGTGTCAACTCCAGAACCACTCCCCAGTATCAACCAAGAATATAAAGGTGCTCCTTATTATAATGTAGATTTTATAGGTGGTTTTGAGTTTGTTTCCAATGATCAGACGCAACTGCCGGACTATTATATAAACTATCCTCCATATAACAAGCCGGGAGTAATGTGGTGTAACCTTACCGGACATTCCATGGAACCAGAGATAAGCAATGGAGACGTAATAGCACTGAAAGAGGTTAAATCTCCCATAGAATACCTTCCTGCTGGAGAAATATATGGTATAATTACAGATGATTACCGTACGGTAAAACGTATTCGTCCGGGTGTTCAAAAAGGATTTGTACGTCTTATTCCGGCAAACAAGTCTCCAGAATTCTGCGAGCAGGAAATTCCAGTCGAGATGATCCGGCGGGTATTTGCCGTTTTAGGCAGTATCCGCAAGTTCTTCTAATCATGATAATAACAACTCAAATAACAAAAAAATATGAGATTGGTAGATATAAAACGTAGTATAAATATCGCCTTTGAGAATTTCCATCCTAAATTCAGTTCTAATAATACTGGCACTTACTATATTGATGATATCCAAAAGGTAAAAGTTGCCATTAGAGAGTTAGATCATATTGGCTTTTTGCATATTAAAGATAGCGACGATGATTTATTGGCTCAAATAAATGCAAGTATAACCAATCGTTTTATATTAAATGGTATTCAAAATGAAGCTTACAAAACTTTATTCGACAGACTGAGTTATAGTATTGTTATGCTTCATCAATGGATCAATAACTATGTTACAACAGAAGAAACAGAGAAGACTATTAATATCAAATTACCTCAAACTAATGAACTTAGGGAATTTTCTATCACAATAGACCTTTTAGAGAGGACACTATCTGAAATTTCGATAATCAATGGAGGAGGAGAAATAAAAATAGAACAATTGGACCATGGTTCTCTATGGATCATTATATCAGTTTGTAGTATGCAAATTGTAAAAGCAATATCCAAAGCTGCTAATGCAGCATTAGATATTGCTAAGAAGAAGGTAGAATTAGACTTAATGAAAGAAACTTTAAAAAGAAGTAAAATAGAAACGCAAGCAATAGAAGGCTATGTAAAATTACAAGAAACTATCATAAATCAACTGTTACAAGAATATTCCGAACAGTTAGAAGATCAAAAAGAAGAAGATTCTAATGGATTAGCAAAAGCAGAGAGGAGGAATCGCTATAAAAAAGCATTAGATGAATTAACTACACTTATATCTGCTGGTGCTGAATTCCACCCCTCATTAACTGCTGCACAAGAAATTATTGACGAGTTTCCTAAATTTGACCGTCAAGTTGAATTTAAAACACCAATAGCTGATTTACCAAGAAACAAGGAGGATGATCATGCATCACTAATAAGCCCAAAAGAGGATGATACCCAAACAAAATAGTATCAATGGTAATGATAACAACAACAATAATATGCTATGTTTTATTAATTGTCGTATTGCAACCATCATTAAGGGGAAATAAATCATTATTCCACCAAAGGTCACTTTTATGCATCTACAATTCTCTGCAATAAATAGTACCATTAAATTTATCCATTCCAAGTAATATCGCATAAAAAAGAAATAATGCTCCCGGTACAATCACCGGGAGCGTTCCATCAACAATCAATTACCTTAAAATCTCCGTACGTTTAATTCCCTCAGACGGAGTGCTGAATAGCGGGAACGTTCGTCTTAACCTTCAAAAACCATTGTGGCAGTAACAAGACTCGAACTTGTGACTAAAGAGCTGCACACATGTATCATCACGTATGCATATCTGCGCTCTCCCAACTGAGCTATACTGCCAATTATTTGTGACGCGCACGCGTTTATGACGCTAAAATAGCATTTGTTTTATAAATATATACTATAAATCAAGCACTTATAAAATAGGTACAACCGTATCACTTACCAAAATAACTATACTATCCCCCTATAAATGTTTATTTAAACGCCTAAAAACATAACTTAAAAGGAAACATCATATAAAATACGCCCTTTTCTAATTGTTAAAATAGTATGCCTAAACCACGTTACATAAGCTTATTACTTATGAAAAAAGTATGCCTTATCAGTATGCCTTATAGTATGCCTAAACTCATTTTTAACATTTCACTCTATGGCTATTCATTGATACCACTTTATCCGTTTGGGCATATAAAAGAACTTATGAGACCATATTCTCTAAACGCCTTAAATAGTACATATTTTCTTTATAAATACTTCTATATAATTATTATTTAGAATATCTTTGCAAAAAGAAACTTCTAAATAATGAATTTATGACTAAGGTAATTCACGTACATCTCATTTTTGAGAAGAAGGACTATTATTTCGGTAGCATCAGCGCCATCTACACTGTCCTAAATGATGTTCAAATAGGTATCAAAAAGAACTCTTTGCTTCATGCCGGCCTCGTTGATGGTGGCGTTAAGATAACCCGTAGAGCCATTATCAAGCAGTCTCACCTTATTCGTAGTATTCAAGAGTAACCTCACCTCAAAGCATACAGAAAAGGGCTAAATTGCGCTCAAAAAGCATCAATTCAGCCCTCATTTTATCTCAATGTAACATTTGACTGTTTAAATCATTTTTGTTTCCAGTTCAAATGTAACACTCATGTCCCATAATGTAACAATTCGATTTGATTTCTCGGATACGTCCAAATATGCATCAATCCCTTTGTACATCGGCGTTTCAGCTACATTCACAACTATCTTCATTTACATACAAAGTGAATTGTCCCCCTTATTTGGTATAGCGGGAGTTTAAAGCCTTGTTATCGGCAGATACCATTGCCTGATAATAATCAACAAACGGTATTTTGTTGGCCTCTGCATATGCTTTTATGCGGGCATTCAGAGCTTGGATTTTTTGCGGAGCATCCTTTATTTCCATTCTCCACTTAAAGGCGGCGGCAGGAAGTACCGAGGTCAATATAACCTTTATTTTATTGACTTTAGCAAGTTCCACCATAGACACGATATTGCCAAAGGTATAATCCTCATTATACGGATTCGTATTTTCTGCCACATCATTGGTTCCGGCGTTAATGACCACCAAAGCCGGAGAAAGATTGATCACATCTTCCCGAAAACGTAACAGAAATTGATATGAAGTCTGCCCGCTAATGCCGCGACCAATATATCCATTCGTTTTAAAGAAATCCGGATGAGTCCGCACCCAGCCTTCCGTAATAGAGTTGCCTAGAAAAACAACCCTTTTCTCCTTTTTGACTGGTTTTGGCAACATTGCGTTTTCTTTGGAATAGCGAGCCAAATTTCCAAAATCTTTCTTCTGAGCACAAGCCTCCCCTATTGAGAGACAACAACTGATAGCTGCCAGCAATGCCCACTGGCCAATTCTTTTTCCTAGCATGTTTCTGTTTTTAAGTATTAACATTAGTTCTGGCAAACATACAAATATATCAGGAAAAAAACAAGAATTCTCAATTTGTACAAATAGCATCGTATAACAAAGATCGGGATCTTTCTCCTCCTCCCATCCACAATCCCCTTTAAACAAGACGGCACACATTTGTATATTTTAGTCAATTTATAGAGAATTATATGTATAAAATAATCACTGATTCGAAAATTAATATATATTCACATCCCTCACTCCGTAAAAATCAAAATAATATAAGTAAGTTTGCATTGACTTATCGTTTAGAGAAAATCTTTTTCTAGATGATTGTTTGTTTTGTTTGCATATCATCCTTTCTTTAAGCGTAAAGAAAGGATGATCTCAACACTTTCCGCATCTTCATTGTTATCAACCTAAAGAATAGTATATGGAACTGCAACTCTCAAACATACGGAAAGAATACAAGAAAGATAAGTTGATGCGCAACACCATCTCCGAAAACCCCTTTGAGCAATTCGCCTGCTGGCTTAATGATGCTTTGCATTGCGGTGAAGACGAACCCACCGCTATGATCGTGGCCACCGTTGCTCCCGACGGCCGCCCTTCCACCCGCACAGTGCTGCTGAAAGGTGTAGAAAACGGCAGATTCATCTTCTACACCAACTACGAAAGCCGCAAAGGACAACAGCTAGCCGATAATCCCTACATCTCCCTCTCCTTCGTCTGGCATAAGCTGGAAAGGCAGATACATATTGAAGGCAAAGCAGAAAAGTGCCCCCCAAAAGACTCGGACGCTTACTTCTCCACCCGCCCCTACAAAAGCAAAATAGGTGCAAGAATATCCCCACAAAGCCGGATCATCAACAATCGGACGGAAATCATCCGCGCCTTTGTAAAGGAAGCGATTAAGCTGACCGGACAGAGAATACAGCGTCCCGGCAGCTGGGGCGGTTTTGCCGTTACCCCTACTCGTTTCGAGTTTTGGCAAGGGCGGGAAAACAGGTTGCACGACCGCTTTCTATATACTCTTTGCAAAGAAGAACATATCCCCTCATCTTCATCTCCTGAATCCGACGGATGGAGAATAGTGCGTCTTGCACCCTGACCCGGCCTGCCGCACCGAACAAAACAGCCTCCCCGAAAGACAACTGTTTTATCCGGTAATTTCTATGTCAGTAAAGATGTCCACGTCTTCGGCATGATGTGCTACATAGGCTGCCGGACCGGTATCACCCGATTCCAGTATATCGTAAACGACACCCGCTTTACCTTTGCCTGTAATTAGGAATACAATCTTTTTAGCACTGAAAAGCAAGCAGCCTGTCATAGCAATCCGCGGCTGGCCGTTATAAGGATTTATACTCTCCTCATACGGCTGAAAGGATGATAGCAAATATTCCTGACCGGGAAAAATGGAAGAAGTGTGTCCGTCATCACCTGCTCCCAGCAACACCATGTCGAAAGCGGGAAATCCCCGGCGCAAGGGCACTGTGCTGCATACCAAATCCGAATAGCGTTTCGCCTCTTGCGACGGATGACGGCACGTGCCGCAGATAGGAAATACAAATTCATCGGGCATCCCCACTTCGCTAAGCAACAGGCGGAACATTGTACCGTAATTGCTGTCCGAATCATTGACAGGCACACAACGCTCGTCCACCCAAAAGATGCGCATCCGCATCCAGGGAGTTTCTTCGCGATACTCATGCGCCCAAATATCAAACATTAAAGAAGGTGTTGTCCCTCCACTGAAAGCAAAATAAAAAATCCGATCCGGCTCTCGGTTCATCATGTCAATTATGTATCGGATAAGAGCACGCGAGGTCGAAGTAGCAGTAGGATATATATAACTTTTCATAATTCGCAATATTCATCGGTATTCGTCAAATTCTTGCATGGATTAGTCCATTCGGCTCCATGCTCGTTCATCATTGCTTCGCTTTCCAAAGGCCCCCAAGTCCCCACAGGATAACCGTAAAGCGGTGCGTCAGGATGTTCCTGCCAATACTTCAACACAGGATTAAAGAAACGCCATGACGCATCCACAGCATCGCTACGCGTGAAGAGGGTCTGGTCGCCTTGTATGCAGTCCTCTATCAGACGGGCATACGCATCTCCGGCGGGCAATCCTCCCAAATCGGAATAACTGAAGTCCATCATCACCTGTTTTACATCAAACCCCGGCCCGGGAACTTTCATTCCAAATTTCAGCACGATGCCTTCGTTGGGCTGTAAACGCAAGATCAATTTGTTGGCACGCGGGCAATGGCCGCCTTCGCAGCGAAACATCTGATGCGGTGTCTCACGAAAGTGCACCACGATCTCGGTTACTTTGGTCGGCATCTGCTTTCCTGTACGTATGTAAAAAGGAACGCCGTTCCAACGCCAGTTGTTGATACCGATTTTCATGGCAATATATGTTTCGGTACGGGAGTCCGGAGCAACATTCTTCTCTTCGCGATATCCCGGTTTCGTGGCAGATGCAGTGTATTGCCCGCGGACGATATGTTCTTTCAGATCTTCCCCGGTCAACGGCGAGAGGGATTCGTACACTTTCACCACTTCATTACGGAAGTTGTCGGCATTGAACACAGCCGGCGGTTCCATTGCAGTGAGCGCCACCAGTTGGATCAGATGATTCTGCACCATATCCCGCAATGCTCCGGCTTCTTCATAGAATCCTCCACGCTGCTCGATACCCAAGTTTTCTACCGCGGTAATCTCTACATAGTCGATATAATTACGGTTCCAAAGCGGTTCAAAGATGCCGTTAGCAAAGCGGAAAGCAAGAATATTCTGCGCCGTTTCTTTGCCCAGGAAGTGGTCTATACGGTAAATCTGCTGTTCTTCGAACACCGACGCATATATGCGGTTCAATTCGCGGGCCGATTCCAAATCATAGCCAAAGGGCTTCTCCACAATGATACGCGTGTGGGGGCGATTCAAATGGGCAGCCTTGAGGTGAAGGGGAATCACACCGTACAAAGAAGGCGGTGTAGCCAAATAATACAACATGCCATCCGGCTCCTGCTCACCCGTCAGTTCCTGAAGGCGTACATTCAGTTTTCCATAATCGGCTGCATCGGCGGGATTAAGGGAAAGATAGTGTAAGCGTTTACAGAAATCCTCCATGCACTCAGGCGCATATTCTTCCGAAGCGACAAAACGCTCCAATTCGGAACTAATGTAAGCGCGGTAAGTATCATCTTGGTATTCGGTGCGTCCCACACCTAATACTGCAAAACTTTCCGGTAAACGTTTCTCCTTATATAAGGTATACAGCGCCGGCATCAACTTACGCTTCGTCAAGTCACCGGAAGCGCCGAAAATTATCATCACAAATCTATTCATAGCTTTATTTATGTTTGAGGACATTCCACTGAGTTCCATTAAGAAGGGCTACACATTATATGTTCCCGACTTTGTATCTCCGCCATGTCCGGTCCAGTTTTCATGAAAGAATTGTCCGCGCAATTCATCTACACGCTCAAAGGTGTGCGCGCCAAAGTAATCGCGTTGTGCCTGAATCATGTTTGCCGGCAGCTTGACGGAAACCAATGAATAGAAATAGTTCAATGCCGACGAAAAGGCGGGAACCGGAAGTTCCTCTTTCATGGCCTGTGCCACCAGATGCTTCCAACCGGGAAGCAACTGTTTCATCTCATTGCTGAAATAAGGGGCAAGAAGAAGATGCTGCGGCTTCTCGTTCTGTTCGAAAGCTGCGGCGATATCATTAAGGAATACGCTGCGGATGATGCAACCGCCCCGCCACATGCGGGCAATGGAAGCCAAATTAAGCTGCCATCCGAAAGCCTCGGAAGCACGCTGCAATACAGCGAACCCTTGTGCATAGGACACCAGTTTGGATGCATACAGTGCAGAATAGATGTCTTTCACCATTTCCGACTTGTTATATACCACATCCGTATGCCGACAGACAAAATGCCTGGATGCTGCCTCACGCAAATTCTTCTGCGCCGAGAGACTCCGTTCAAAGACCGCCGTAGCAATCAGTCCCAACGGCATGCCCAGTTCCATAGCATTGACCACCGACCATTTGCCCGTACCCTTTTGTCCGGCAACGTCCAATATTTTGTCTATCAGGAAACCGCCCGATTTATCTTTATGTTGCAGTATGTTGGCAGTGATTTCAATGAGATAGCTGCGCAACTTGCCCTCGTTCCAATAGGAAAAGACGGAAGACATTTCTTCATTGCCCAGTTTCAGGAGATTCTTCATCAGCCAATAGGCCTCAGAAATAAGCTGCATATCACCATACTCAATGCCATTGTGAATCATCTTGACAAAATGGCCGGATCCAGCCGGCCCCACCCATTGGCAACATGGCGTTCCATCCGATGCTTTAGCGGCAATGCTTTGTAGAACAGGCTTTACTTCTTCCCATGCACTTACAGAGCCTCCCGGCATGATGGAAGCACCGTTCAAGGCGCCTTCCTCACCACCGGAAACGCCTGCTCCAACAAAGCGGAAGCCTTTCTCTTCAGCCAGCGCCACGCGGCGGTTGGTATCCTCGTAATTGGAGTTTCCCCCGTCTATCAGTATATCCCCCGGCGACAGCAAAGGGAATAGTTGCTCCATCAGCTCGTCTACGGCACTGCCGGCACGAACCATCATCATTATTTTACGTGGAGTGGCAATGGACTCCACGAAAAGAGCCATGTCCGTATATCCCTGAATTCTTTTTCCGCGTGCTCTCCCGTTCATAAAACGCTCAACCACGCCTTCTTCCACTCCCGGAACCGTACGGTTATAGACTGAAACCTGCCAGCCTTTATCAGCCATGTTCAGAGCCAGATTTTCGCCCATAACGGCCAGGCCTATCAGTCCAATGTCTGTTTTATTTAAGTTCTTCATATACTTGTAAAATTTATCTTTATGATGAAACAAAAAGCAAAACCCATTTGTTCATGTAAAATTTGAAATTACCCCCTGCGATATAGTGCAAATGCCTAAAATATGAATAATTGTAAAATCATTTGCCGTATTAGCTTTGTCGTCTCACAATAAATCACGATTTTTGCACATCGAAACATGTAACGATCAGAAAAAACATAACATCAGAATCAATGAAGAAAGCTCTAATTTCCGGAATCACCGGGCAGGACGGTTCGTTCCTTGCAGAATTCCTGTTGCAAAAGGGATATGAAGTACATGGAATTATGCGGCGCTCATCATCTTTCAATACAGGCCGCATCGAGCATCTGTACTTTGACGAATGGGTACGTGACATGAAGCAGAAACGCACCATTAATTTGCACTACGGAGACATGACGGACAGCAGCTCGCTTATCCGCATCATCCAGCAGGTACAACCGGACGAGATATATAATCTTGCCGCACAAAGCCACGTAAAAGTTTCCTTTGACGTGCCCGAATATACCGCCGAGACAGATGCCGTAGGCACATTGCGTATGCTTGAAGCAGTACGTATCTTAGGACTGGAAAAGAAAACAAAGATATATCAGGCATCCACTTCCGAACTGTTCGGCAAAGTACAGGAAGTGCCCCAAAAGGAGACGACTCCTTTCTATCCGCGCAGCCCGTATGGCGTAGCCAAGCAATACGGTTTCTGGATTACGAAGAACTACCGCGAAAGCTACGGCATGTTCGCCGTCAACGGTATCCTCTTCAACCATGAGAGCGAACGGCGTGGAGAAACTTTCGTGACGCGTAAGATTACACTGGCTGCCGCACGCATAGTGCAAGGTTTTCAGGATAAGCTGTATTTGGGAAACCTCGATGCACGCCGCGACTGGGGATATGCCCGCGATTATGTGGAATGCATGTGGCTCATCCTCCAACATGATACGCCGGAGGACTTTGTGATTGCTACCGGAGAGATGCACACCGTACGCGAGTTCGCCACACTGGCTTTTGAAGAAGTAGGCATACCGTTGCGTTGGGAAGGTGCAGGAATAAACGAAAAAGGCATCGACACCCGAACCGGTAAAGTGCTGGTTGAGGTAGATCCCAAATATTTCCGCCCGTCCGAAGTGGAGCAACTGCTGGGCGATCCCACCAAAGCCAAAACCTTGCTGGGCTGGAACCCGCAGCAGACAAGCTTTGAGGAGCTGGTAAGAATCATGGCTGCACACGACATGAAGTTCGTAAAGAAGTTGCATGCCCGTTCAAAAGAAGAAGAATAACATTGCCAAGACAACATCAATCATGGAAAAAAATGCCAAAATATACATTGCAGGACATCATGGACTGGTAGGTTCTGCTATCTGGAAAAACCTGCAAGAAAAGGGTTACACCAACCTTATAGGAAAAACCCATAAAGAGCTCGATTTGCTGGACGGAGTTGCCGTACGCCGTTTCTTCGATGAAGAACAGCCGGAATATGTATTCCTTGCCGCCGCTTTCGTGGGCGGTATCATGGCAAACAGCATCTATCGCGCAGATTTCATCTACAAGAATCTCCAAATACAACAAAACGTCATTGGCGAGAGTTTCCGTCACAACGTGAAGAAACTGCTGTTCTTGGGCAGCACCTGCATCTATCCGCGCGATGCCGAACAGCCGATGAAGGAAGATGTCCTGCTCACCTCACCGTTGGAATACACCAATGAGCCGTATGCCATTGCCAAGATTGCCGGACTGAAAATGTGTGAAAGTTTCAATCTGCAATACGGAACGAACTACATTGCCGTAATGCCCACCAACCTCTACGGTCCCAACGACAATTTCGATCTGGAGCGCAGCCACGTGCTTCCCGCCATGATCCGTAAAGTGCATCTGGCGCACTGCCTGCAACAGGGCAACTGGGATGCCGTACGCCTTGACATGAACCAGCGTCCCGTAGAAGGTATCAGCGGCAGCAACAGCAACGCAGAAATACTGGACATACTTGCCAAATACGGCATCAGCGACAAGGAAGTCAAACTCTGGGGAACCGGCACGCCACTGCGCGAATTCCTCTGGAGCGAAGAAATGGCAGATGCCAGTGTATTCGTTATGGAGCACGTAGACTTCAAAGACACCTACAAGCCCGGTGATAAAGATGTTCGCAACTGCCACATCAACATCGGCACAGGCAAGGAAATCACGATCCGCCAACTGGCCGAACTGATTGTGGACACCGTAGGTTATCAGGGAAAACTCACGTTCGACAGTACCAAACCCGACGGCACCATGCGCAAACTCACCGATCCAAGCAAACTGCACGCATTGGGCTGGCATCACAAGATAGACATTGAGGAAGGCGTGCAACGAATGTACCGGTGGTACTTGGGCAACGATTAACTCCAAGTAGTATTTCCCACTAAAAGTTTGTATTCTCTAATATAAACTCTTATATTTGCGCAATTTTCAACTAAATGTGCAATATACAATGGAACAAAGTTTTATCGCCTATATAGAGAATAGTATCAAAGCAAACTGGGATCTGGATGCCCTGACCGACTATAAAGGAGCAACCTTGCAATATAAGGATGTAGCCCGGAAAATAGAAAAGCTGCATATCATTTTTGAGGCAAGCGGCATCAGGAAAGGCGATAAGATCGCCGTCTGCGGACGCAACAGTTCACACTGGGGAGTAACATTCCTCGCCACGCTGACGTATGGCGCGGTCATCGTACCCATTCTTCACGAGTTCAAGGCGGACAATGTGCACAACATCGTCAATCACTCCGAAGCCAAGCTCCTTTTCGTAGGAGACCAAGTATGGGAAAACCTCAATGAAAGCGCCATGCCCCTGCTGGAAGGCATTTTCATGATGACGGACTTCACCCTGCTCGTGTCGCGTAACGAACGTGTCACCTATGCCCGCGAGCACCTCAATGAGATGTTCGGCAAGAAATTCCCCAAGAACTTCCGCAAAGAACATATCGACTATCACAAAGACCAGCCCGAAGAACTGGCGGTCATCAACTATACCTCCGGCACAACCAGCTACTCGAAAGGCGTCATGCTCCCCTATCGCAGCCTGTGGTCCAACACCAAATTCGCCTTTGAAGTGCTGCCGCTGAAAGCCGGTGACAAGCTGGTATGCATGTTGCCAATGGCACACATGTACGGACTTGCATTTGAGTTCCTGTATGAGTTTTCTGTGGGTTGCCACATCTATTACCTCACCCGCATGCCAAGCCCGAAGATCATCTTCCAAGCCTTTGCCGACGTGAAGCCCAACCTCATTGTGGCCGTACCGCTCATCATCGAAAAGATCATCAAGAAGAGCGTATTGCCCAAGTTGGAAACGCCCACCATGAAACTGTTGCTGAAAGTGCCTATCATCAACGACAAGATAAAAGCCACCGTACGCGAACAGATGATACAAGCCTTCGGCGGTAATTTTGCGGCAGTCATTGTAGGCGGTGCGGCCTTCAATCAGGAAGTGGAACAATTCCTGCGCATGATAGACTTCCCCTACACAGTAGGTTACGGCATGACGGAATGTGGCCCCATCATCTGCTACGAGGATTGGACACGCTTCAAACCCGGTTCTTGCGGTAAGGCAGCTCCCCGCATGGAAGTGAAAATCCTCTCTCCCGACCCAGAGAACATCCCCGGTGAGATTGTTTGCCGCGGTCCCAATGCCATGTTGGGTTACTACAAGAATGAAGAAGCCACCGAACAGGTGGTGGACAAAGAAGGCTGGCTGCACACCGGCGACCTTGCCTTGATGGATGCCGAAGGCAATGTCACCATCAAGGGACGCAGCAAGAACATGCTCCTCGGTCCAAGCGGACAAAACATCTACCCCGAAGAGATAGAAGACAAGTTGAACAACCTGCCCTACGTGGCCGAAAGCATCATTGTGCAGCAAAACGAGAAACTCGTCGGACTGGTATATCCCGATTTCGATGATGCCTTTGCCCATGGGCTCACCAACGATGACATAGAACGTGTCATGGAAGAGAATCGTGTGGCTCTGAACGCAGAATTGCCCGCTTACAGCCAGGTATCAAAAATGAAGATATATCCTGAGGAATTTGAGAAAACGCCGAAAAAATCCATTAAACGTTTCTTATACCAAGAAGCAAAAGGATAAACGCATACTCTATTCCTATTCCCAAAGACAAACGAATCATGAAACGTATATTCTCATTCATCTGCCTGTCCTTGCTTTTAGCAGGGACAGTTGTTTATGCTCAAACAGACAAGCTCCGCCCTGCCCGCAAGGAAAGAGCAGGCATCAACCTCTCTCTTTGGAAGAACCTTGCCACACAACGTACGGACACAGTAGGGAGCACATTCCTCAATCTCGGTATCTTCTCTGCCATGAACCGCCTGAACGGTTTGGGAGTAAACGTATTGGGTTCCGTTACGGGCAGAGACATGAACGGTGTGCAATTCTCCGGCATATCCAATATAGTAGGCGGAAGTATGCGAGGCATACAGGTAGCAGGCATAACCAATATCAACGGTGACAATCTCTGCGGCCTGTCCGTTTCCGGCCTTGTAGGCATCACAGGCAATCATGCGCAGGGAGTGGTATTCTCCGGTCTGGCCAACATTGCAGGCGACAACAGCAACGGAGTCATCATAGGCGGCCTGCTGAACATCACCGGCGAAAAGACTGGCGGCGTGCAGCTTGCAGGACTTGCCAACATTTCGGGCGGTGATTTCGCGGGTGTCACCACATCCGGCCTGCTGAACGTGGTAGGCAACAATATGAAAGGGATTCAGATCTCCGGTTTAGGGAACATCACAGGCGGAACGGCTACCGGCATTCAACTTGCCCCCCTAAACGTGGCTGTCCGCGCCAAAGGGCTCCAGATAGGTTTAGTGAACTATTACAAAGAGAAGCTGGACGGGTTTCAGCTGGGACTGGTCAATGCCAATCCCGACACCCAAGTGCAGATGATGCTTTTTGGCGGCAACGCCACCAAGCTGAATATGGCCGCCCGCTTCAAGAACGAGCTGTTCTACACCATTCTCGGCGGCGGTACGCATTACCTCGATTTCAGCGACAAATTCTCCGGTGCACTCTTCTACCGCGCCGGCTTGGAACTGCCTCTTTACAAGCAACTGTTCATCAGCGGCGATTTAGGCTACCAGCATGTAGAGACCTTCAAGAACAAAGATTACGGTTTTCCGGCACGCCTCTACTCTCTCCAGACCCGCATAAACCTTGAGTACCGCCTGACGGAACGCTTGGGTGTGTTCGTGACCGGCGGTTACGGCTGGGACAGGTATTACAACCGAAATGCCAACTTCGACAAAGGAGTGATTGTGGAAGGCGGTATAGTATTATTCAAATACTAAAGCCGATACTGACGGAATAAAATCATCCCACAAGATAAAATAAATCATCCCATGAGACGAATAAATTCATCTTACGGGATGATTTTATTCATCCCGCAGGAGCAAATTATTTATCCTGCGAGACGAATCCGAGTATAACTCAAAAAATCTCTTTCTCTTTGATTAAGCCGGTTCTATATGCCACCAACAGCTTTTTCAAGTCCTGAATCTGCGTTACAAGCTGCTTGCCTTTATCCGTATCCTTCACCATCATTCGCTGCGAATTGAACTCGATGACAAATGTTGTCGACTTAATATCCTGCCCTTCCTCAATCGCCTTCTGACGGCTTTGGAAAGGATCATGCTGCACCAGCTGCATTCCATGCGAATGATATACCAGCGTGTATCCCGCAATGCCCGTTTCGGGCTGGTAGGCTTTGGAAAAGCCGCCGTCAATCACCAGCAGCTTGCCGTCGGCCTTTATGGGGCGTTCGCCTTTAATCGTCTTTACAGGTACATGTCCGTTGATGATGTGTGAATGAGGGCCCGGTTCCACCCCGAACTCCGTTAAAATACTGTCACAGATATCGGCGCGGTTGCGAAGCGTATAATAATATCCCTTGTTCTCCTTGTGCAATGCCTTGTCGGCAACGAAATAACGCTCAAACGTCGCCATTTTATCCTTGTCGAAAGACGGTGCATCCGGTCCGCACCACATGTACCACATATAGTCCAGTGCAAAGTTCTTCTCCTCCGAACCGTCCTCGTCAAAGTACGCGGTACGAATCAACTGGTCCGTTTTTTGCAGCAGCTTATGTCCCCAATATTCTTTCTTGCCGATGCGCACATGCTTGAAACTTCCGTCTTCGTTCAGGGGTACGGAAGCGTGGTACAGCAGGTTACTGTTGCACACCAGATACATGCCGCCATACGTAAACAGGCAACGCATGTGTTTCTTCAGCTTCTCGCTATTCATAAACGAAGCGTGTATCTTGTCCACCAGCTCCCGTTCCTCATCGGTCAGGCGGTACGGATCGGCCGGGTCAATGGTTGGGAAATTGGCATCGCGCAACTCATACTCTTTTCCTTCGTACACAAACACTCCCCGTTCAAAGTCTATCTTATGCAACAGCTTCCTGTTCTCCATGCCAAACTCCGGACGGCGGTTGATGATCTCCGCTTCCAGCTTGAATTGAATAATCGTAATGGCCTTATGCATCTGCGTAATCAGGCGCAAAGTCTTTTCATTATAATTGGCATCGGCAAAATTCATCTTCGGGGCAAAGATGGCACAAGAGTCATCCGCATAAGTATCCATTGCAAAGGTGGCCAGCGGTAGCAGGTTGATGCCGTATCCGTCTTCCAGCGTCGCCAGGTTGGCATAGCGCATGGACATGCGGATTACGTTCGCTATGCAGGCATCATTGCCCGATGCAGCTCCCATCCACAGGATATCGTGGTTTCCCCATTGAATATCGAAGTTGTGATAGTCGCAGAGCGTATCCATGATGATATGCGCCCCCGGACCGCGGTCGTAGATGTCTCCTACGATGTGCAGGGAATCTATCGTCAGCCGTTGGATCAGCTTGCACATGGCTATGATGAAATCATCCGCACGCTTGGTCGAGATGATCGTGCTGACGATGACATTGATATACGCATGTTTGTTGGGCTCTACGCTCGACTCGTGCAGCAGCTCCTGAATGATGTAGGAGAATTCTGCCGGCAATGCCTTGCGCACCTTCGAGCGTGTATATTTGGAAGAGACATTCTGGCACACCTTCACCAACTGGTTCAGGGTGATGAGATACCAGTCGTCCAGATCCGTTTCCTCTTCCTTTATCAGCTGCAGCTTCTCTTCCGGATAATAAATCAGCGTACAGATTTCTTTCTTTTCACTTTCGCGCAGCGTGTGGCCGAAGATTTCATTCACCTTCCTCTTCACCGCGCCCGAAGCGTTCTTCAATACGTGCTGAAAAGCCTCGTATTCTCCATGAATATCCGTAAGAAAATGTTCCGTCCCCTTAGGCAAATTCAGAATAGCCTCCAGGTTAATGATTTCCGTACTGGCATCGGCTATGGTAGGAAAACTGCGCGACAGTAACTGCAGATAGCGCAAGTCGCTGATTATACTTTCCGGAGTAATGGTTCCCATGACAAGATTTATGATTTTAGATTTATGATTCATATTCGGTTGTCCGTAATTAAAACAACTCTTCTTTTCTCAACTTTTTAATTCTCAACCCAGCAAGAACATCAACAGCACTTGCGCTATGATTACGCGCAGGAACATACACATCGGATAGACCGTTGCATACGCCACCGACGGATTGTCTCCCGGAATGGTGTCGTTGGCATAATTCAGCGCCATGGGGTTTGCCATACTTCCGCACAGCATACCTGCTATGGAACCGAAGTCCACTTTCATCCATTTAAAGGCGATCACGCCCATTATCAGTACCGGAACAACAGTCAGCACAAATCCCGCAGCAATCCACAGCAGACCCTCCGGACGGAACACCGTCTCGAAGAAGTGCGCCCCCGCATCCAACCCCAGACAAGCAAGGTAGAGTGACAGCCCCAACGCGCGAAGCATCAGGTTGGCGCTGCGCGTGGTATAGGTCACCATGTGCATGCGCGGTCCGAAAGTGCCTATCAGAATACCTACAATAATCGGGCCGCCTGCCAGTCCCAGTTTCACCGGAGCGCTGATGCCCGGCAAGGAAAAGGGAATTGCTCCCAAAGCCAGTCCCAGGACAATGCCTATGAACACCGCCACCAGGTTCGGTTCTTTCAGGCTCTTGATAGCGTTGCCCAACACTTTTTCCACATTCTGTATGGCAGCTGCTTCACCTACCACCGTCAGGCGGTCTCCCAGTTGCAAGGTCAGCTCTGCAGTGGCAAGAAGTTGTACGCCGCTACGATATACACGACTGATGTTGATGCCGTAATGGTTGCGCAGATGAAGCGAGCCCAGCTTCTTTCCGTTCAGTTCGGGGCGCGTCACTACGATCCGTTGTGATATGAGCTGGCTGTCTATGGCATTCCAGTCAATATCTTCCTTATTCCAGTCGGTATGCTCCTGTTCTCCGAACAGCACAGTCAGTGCCGGAGCATACTTTTCCGAAGTCACCACCAGCAAGCGGTCTCCCTCCTTAATTATCTTCTCGGAGGTAGGAATACTCACGTTGCCGTCCCTCCACAAACGGGAAATGACGAACTTCGGATAGTTCAGCCCGCCTATCTCCTTGATGCTTTTATTGAAAATGGCCGGGTTGTGTACTTGAAACGCCGCAATGTAGGTTTTGTTCGCATCGTCCTTCTCTTTCAGCTCCAGATCTTCCTTGCGCACCAGCGCCTTGCGTATTGCCAGCACAGCAAGAATCACTCCCACCACGCCAAGCGGATATGCCACCGCGCAGCCCAAAGCCGGAGTACTGGACTCCAGTCCCATTTGCTTCAGAGTCTGCTGTGCCGCACCCAGCGCCGGGGTATTGGTCGTAGCGCCGCAAAGGATACCCACCATGTCCGGCAGCGAGATATTCAGCCCGTAACTGCCCAGCACAGTCATCAAAGTACCAATCAGCACCACACCCAGAGCCAGCATATTGAGTTGTACGCCTCCCTTGCGGAAAGAGCTGAAGAAACCGGGCCCCACCTGCAGTCCCAACGCATATACAAATATCACCAATCCGAAACTTTCCGCATAGTTCAGCATCTGCGGATCAATGGACAATCCGAAATGCCCGGCAAGGATACCGGCAAAGAACACAAACGTCACTCCAAGGGAAATGCCGCAAACATGCACCTTTCCCAAGCCCAATCCGATAGCGGAAATCAGCGAGAGCACCACCACTGCCTGCAAGGCAGAGTGTTCGACAAACAAACTATATAGCCAGTCCAAAGTTTTCTCAGTTTTATCTTATTTTTAGGAGTGCAAAGATAGGAAGTTCCTCGAAGCCGAAAAAAGATAAATACAGGAAAATCGCGTAAAGCCGAAAAAAACGGCTATTCATTCGAGCAAATCACCGGAAATACAGAATTTTACCCAAAAGATGTATCACCAAAGAAAAAACATGTAACACAAACATGACGCTTTTTCCTAAAAGAAAGCCTTATTTTGTAATTTGTAATAGTTTTCAAACACAAACCTTTAATTTATTATCACATGAAACATTTACTTAAATTACCCCTTTGTGCATTGGCCTTTGCCATGACTGCAAACACAGGATTCGCCCAAAGCAGTGCAACAGGGTTGAAGGATGCCTACAAGGATTACTTCTCTATCGGTGTGGCTGTCAACATGCAAAACATCACAAATCCCGAACAGATTGCCATCATCAAAAAAGACTTCAACAGCATTACGGCCGAGAACGACATGAAGCCGCAACCCACCGAACCCGCCTACGGACAATTCAACTGGGAAAACGCCGACAAAATCGCCAACTTCTGCCGCAGCAACGGAATCAAACTTCGCGGGCACTGCCTGATGTGGCATGCACAGATAGGAAAATGGATGTATCAGGATGAAAAAGGAAATCTTGTATCCAAAGAAAAACTGTTCCAAAACATGAAACACCACATCACAGCTATTATGGAACGTTACAAAGACGTGGTATACGCATGGGACGTAGTGAATGAAGCAATTTCCGACGGCGGACGGCCGGTCATGGGACAAAAGCCCAGCCCCTACCGCAACTCTCCCCTCTATCAGATAGCAGGCGATGAATTCATCAAGAAAGCCTTTATCTATGCTCGCGAGGCCGACCCCAACGTACTCCTTTTCTATAATGATTACAATGCCGCCGATCCCCAAAAGCGCGACCGCATCTACAACATGGTGAAGTCCATGAAAGAAGAAGGTGTACCCATCGACGGTATCGGTATGCAGGGACATTACAACATCTACGGCCCAAGTATGGAAGATGTAGATGCCGCCCTGACGAAATACTCTACAATAGTGAAGCACATCCATATCACCGAGCTGGACATTCGCGCCAACGAGGAAATGGGAGGACATCTCAACTTCAGCCGCGAGGCCGGCGACATCAGCCAGACAGTAAAACTGCTTCAGGAGGACCAATACACACGTCTCTTCAAGATTCTCCGCAAACATAAAGATGTGGTGGACAATGTCACGTTCTGGAATCTTTCCGACCGGGACTCATGGGTAGGCGTGCGCAACTATCCGTTGCCTTACGACGAAAACTATAAGCCGAAACGCGTTTACAGCCTCATCAAGGATTTTGATCCGGCAGCCGACAATGCAGTGGTGAAAGAAGACTTCCGCCCATCCGTACTCAATCAGCCCGGCCAGCAGTATCCCATGGTCAACTCACAAGGCTATGCCCGTTTCCGCGTGGTTGCTCCTGATGCCAAATCGGTCATCGTCAGTCTCGGTCTGGGCGGTCGTGGAGGTACAGTTCTCCGCAAGGATAAAGAAGGCGTATGGGTAGGTACGACAGACGGCCCCATGGACGAAGGTTTCCATTACTACCACCTCACTATCGACGGTGGCGTGTTCAATGATCCGGGAGCCAAGAACTACTATGGTTCCTGCCGTTGGGAAAGCGGTATTGAGATTCCGGCACACGACGCCGATTTCTATGCAATGAAGGAAGTGCCTCATGGCAACGTGCAGCAAGTTTATTTCTACTCAAAGAGCACCAACACTCACCGTCGTGCATTTGTCTACACTCCGCCCACTTACGGCAAAGACAAGAAGAAATATCCGGTTCTCTATTTGCAACATGGTTGGGGAGAGGACGAAACAGCCTGGTCCAATCAAGGACACGCCAACCTGATTATGGACAACCTGATTGCCGAAGGCAAGATTGAACCTTTCATCATTGTGATGACATACGGCATGACGAATGATGTGAGATTCGGGCATATCAACCAATTTACAGCCAAAGAATTTGAAACAGTCCTGGTAGACGAGCTGATACCTTACATTGACAGCAATTTCCGCACACTGGCCGACAAGAAACACCGCGCAATGGCCGGACTCTCCATGGGCGGCTTTGAAACAAGACTGATAACCTTGCGTCGTCCCGAAGTGTTCAATTACTACGGACTATTGAGCGGCGGCGTCTATGCACCGGGCGACATAAAGGACAAGAATCAGGTAGCAAGCATCTTCATCAGTTGCGGAAGCAAAGAAAATCCTGCCGGTGTAACCAAAGCAGTGGAAGACCTCAAAGCTGCCGGCTTCAATGCAACCTCTTTTGTTTCTCCCGACACAGCACATGAGTTTCTCACTTGGCGCAGAAGCCTGTATCACATGGCACAGCTACTATTCAAGTAAAAGCATGTATGCAATGAAAGAGTTGAACGCGTTATAAAAGCAGGAAACGATATTTGGACAAAGCGTAATGAATCAGCCCGAAAAGCCGTTCATTACGCTTTGCTTTTCATACTTATTTTGTAAAGCTCCAGTAATCCATGCGGAAGAGTTCTCCCTCCTCCCCTTTAAACACCAGATACAAGTCATAAACTCCTCCCAAGTGCTTGACATCCGTTGTCATCGTCTGCCATTTCTCCCAACTGCCGGTCGATGAGACAGGAAGGGTTCCTATAAGCAATCCGTCCACTCCCTCTAAGCGTATTTCCACCCGTCCACTTCCTTTCAATGCGGAAAGTGAGGCAGCAAACTTTGATGCACCTCCGTTTTTGAAATCAACCCCGCGGATTTTCAAATAGTCTCCATTATGAATGGAAGTTACTATGCGGTCGGAACATCCTCTGGCCTTGAATTCCGTATCAATTCCATAGCCTTTTGCCATTGTTTCCGCTTCGTTTCTCCGGTAAGGGTCAACGTTCTTCAACTGTTCCAACCCGTCACGCGTCACTTCAACTGTTTGAACAGTGCCATCTTCGTTATGGAATAGACGGTCTATGCATACACTGCGCATATATTCACGAGAGCGCTGATCCTGTTCGTTATTCTCATAGGCAACTTTACGGTTATGATAGGCAATATACCATTCACCTTTAAACTGAAAGATGGAATGGTGATTGTTAAAGCCGTCATTAACCGGCGGATTGGGCAAAATGACTCCCGGATTCCTGAAACCTTCCATAGGCTTGTCACTCATTACATATTCTATATTGGCAGGTTTCCCAAAATAATGCCCGGCATAAGAAAGATAGTATTTACCCCTGTATTTGTGTACAAAAGAAGCCTCAAAAAATCCGGGAGTGTTGGGCTTGACTGCACTTCCGTCAACCTCCGTCATATTCTCTTTTAGTTTGATAATCCGGGAATTGTCGGGGTGAGCACCGCCAAAATACATATATGCCTGTCCGTCATCGTCTACAAACACACATGGATCAAAGCACCACATCCCCCAGTTCTCACTACCCGATATGGCCCCCGGCACTCCTTTTTTGTTTTTAATGCAACGGTTGTTCTCGTCGTAGAGGAGCACGCCCGGAGTATCCATGCCCACCACAGGCCGGTCGTGGTTGTCAATATAGGGTCCGGTCGGCAGATCGCTTACCGCTACGCCAATCCCACCGCTGTTGGCATCTCCATAATATAAGTAGAATTTTCCATTTCGGTGAACCACGCAAGGCGCCCAAGTCATTTTGGCCACCCATTTAGAATCTTTCGCATGAAAAACCTCTCCATGATCGGTCCAGTTTTTCATATCGTCTGTGGAAATGCAGGTTATATCATTCATGAAATAGCCATATCCTCTTTCCGCATTGTATGTGTCATGTGAGCAAAACAGATACAAGCGCCCGTTATATTCTATCCCTGAGGGATCTGCCGTATAACGCTGCCAAAAAATAGGATAATCAGCCTTGGCACTGTGGCCGATACATAGAAACAAAAACAATAATGTCCATTTACTGTGTTTGTGCGACGAATAATTCTTTTTCATATTATTTCTCAATTCTGATGATTTATTATTCTCATAAAACAACAAAAAATCCATTATCCACAGACAACGGACTTTTATAAATCTTTTCTCAAGGTCCCGTATATATATAAGGACATTTTTATTCCATAGCTTTGCAACTATTTGTTACGCATAACGAGCCCAAATATACGCAAAAACTTCAAAAAAACAATACCTATCTCACTCAATGGCAATTGTTTCAATCGGCTGCTGTTTTACTGCATCAAGAGGCACAGCACGATACTCCACCTTACCAAAGTCGATTTTATTCAAATCAAAACAACGAATATTACTGTTGTACATTGTACGATAATAAATAATGCGGTTCGTCATATCCGAAACAGCCGTCCATTGCGTGGCACTGGGTATATTGACGGGTATCTGCCCGGAAGGAAACTCAACACCTAAAGGGATGTCGAAATTATTCAATATTTGGAAACACTGCAAAACAGTTTCTTCGCCAGCATCCTGCTGTGGAGCAGAAGCCTGGAAGAAAGCGGCGCGTACAAATCTGGAAGGAGGAGTAACATCGCCGGGAATACCTAAAAAGCCACTACCTGAACCAAATGGGGTAAGTACGATATCACCCAATGATTTCGTCTCCGCACTGCCCGGAAAAAGATTGACATAGTTATTAAGATTCGTCATTTGCCATTCAAAATCCGGTGAGTTAGTCAGTACCCCCAGTTTATTTTCATAAAAATGAGGTTCACCATCTATGATTTCCAAAACCAATTGGCGTCCGGCGCCATCCGCAATGCGCCAGTGCACAGTTGAAGCCCGAGGATCAATGGAAACGACATGCACCCTACGAATCGCATCTTTAACTTCATCCACATTCGTGAAGTTACCCAATATCCATGATACCAGTTGCAAATCAGCTATACTCGAAGTGCGCAACGAGGGATTGTATTCTTCGTATTTACCGTATCCTGGAAAATAAAACAAACCGGCTGAAAGACCAGCTTCATTCAAACCTTCAGCTATAAATTCCTTTTGCTCAACGGCCAAGCCCACATAACCATATCTGGCTGTAAATTTCATTCCCGACCCGTTTGTTTCCGGCACATAGGAATATTGCTCATAACCACGTGGCACGATGACGTACTGGCTGTGAAGATTGCTCCCTCCCCACTCAATGGTGCGGGCAACAATTCGTGAACTGTCTTTGGCAGTCAAGGTGATTCCTGTGCACGAAAGAACACGCTGTGGCGTGAAACTGGCGGCTGCAGCAGCTATTAATAAGATAAACGTAAAATTTTTCATGACTTTGTTTTTCTGTAAAAACAATTCCATTCCCAAATTGTTTACCATCGAGTTTTTGCCTCACAAATTTGTAAGAGGCACAAAAGGAAAGCATAGAAAAAAGCAGGATATGCAGAAGGTGTTTTCTATATAGATACCATTTATATACAATATGTACATCTAGCAAAAAGCTTAAACAGCAGTTATACAACTGTTTGCATATAGCACTATGTACATAATAAAAATTGTTTTACGAGAGAAAAGCTATTTCCTTTGCAATGGAAAACTAAACAAATACATAAATTACTTTTAGCATGATAGAACAGACGGTCGGGCATCACCAACGAATGCCCTATCTTAAGATTCATAGTGCCAAAAGACAAAAACGGTATATTAAAAGTTAAAGATATGCGGTTGGGAACATATTTAATTGCATTAATGCTGGTCATGTGTTTATTCTCATGTGGTCATCAACAAAGCAACATTTATAGCCCGTCGTTGCTAGTACTGGAAGATTCTTTGGAAACAATGCCTGAAAAATCCTTGAGGCAAATACTTGATATGGATACAACCACTTTGCGGAAATCCGACAAAGTATTTTATTATTATTTATTGGTTAAGGCCAAGATGCTCGCTCCCGACATCCCTGCATTACCTGACAAATCAGATCTTGCTTTGAGCCATTTTGCAGAGCAAAAGGATTCTAGCCGTTTGTGCCAGTTATATTTTTTCTTAGGAAGAATATATGCTGGCAGGTATGCTTTCCTGAGAGCTAATGCTTTTTATAATCAAGCCGAAAAATTTGCAGGGCAAAATATCAGGATGTTATTTGCCATCAAAGTAGGTGAAGCATATATTTATCGCTTCAAAATGATGCATGGCATGGAAAAAGAATGCCTGGAGCGTGCTCTCGACATTGCCTGCGAATTAAAAGATTCCACTCTCAGGGCAGAGGCTATGCATGAACTCGCAGAACTTCGCATTTCTGAGAAAAATTACATAAAAGCAAGAAATCGGCTGCATCGGGCACTTGAGCTGGTACCTCCACAAAAAAAACTGGCCAAAGCTGAATATAATAAAGATCTTGCCAGAGTTTATCTAGCCATGAATATGCTTGATTCAGCTTTATACTATACGGACATAGCCTTGCAAGACGGACATTCGTATAACTTTAAAATGACATGCAATATACTCAGAGGTAATATATTTCTGAAAATGCACCGCTTAAAAGAAGCAGAGTCTATTTTTATGAAAGATATTGAAAAGCTTTCCCTAAAAGAGAGACAAGGTGTATATCATAAACTATCTTTGTTGAAAAAGGAGAAGAAAGATTTTCAATCCGCATGTGAATATGCGGAAAAGAGTATCCGTTGCAGAGATTCTCTTGAGATGAACAATAAGGCGGGATACATTAGCAACCTGAATGCTTTTCAGGAACACGAACGCCAACAGAGAAGAATTGCCCAAATGAACATAGAACTTTCAGAACATGAGCTCTCTTATTACAGGCTGGCTATCCTCTTATCTTTCATCTTGCTTTCGGGAACATCACTAGTTTTCCGTATAAAACAATCCAAGAAAAAAGTTGAGATGTCTCTAAAGGAAAAGGAACTGGCAATGGTTCGTCTCCAAAATAGCCAATGGGAAACAGAAATAAAGTATTTGCAGGAAAAGCATGATCGTGAAGCTATCGAAATAGAATCACTAAATCAGAGCGTTGAATATTACAAGCGCCTGAATGCCTTAACCGTACCTATTCTGATGAAAAGCCAGAATTCGCAAGGAGCTATGCATATGAAAAAGGAAGAATGGGATATTATCATACAGAACACGAATGCATGTTTCAATGATTTCACTCTTCGTTTGGAAAAAGCATATCCGCAACTTACATTAGAAGAAATACGTTTTGCATGTCTATTGAAGATGGAGTTCTCGCTCTCCTTACTTTCGGAAATCTATCATATAGCTAAAGGAAGCATTTCAAGAAAGAAAATGCGTCTGAAAGAAAAAATGCAAATTGAGAATATGACTTTGGATGATTTCATAAAACAGTTCTAAAAGCTCGCTGTGAATAATTTTATTTTAGGCAAAACCTTCCTCCACCCATTACCGGCCCGGAGGTGCGTGCAAGTTGCCTTTAAATGTACATCACATAACCAAATAATCATCTGCATATCAATATATTGCTCATTCAAGATGTCCATCACAGATGTTTTAATCTCTTACTATAAGGAGTTAATTTTGCAACAAAATCATCAATAATATATAATTTTATATGTGAACGTATGAAAAGAGTAACAAGAATTTTATTCACATGCATCCTATTACCTTTGGCAGCCTGCAAATTGTCTGCGAAATCCGTAGCTCAGGACAGTATACGTCCCTACTCTCCCTACACCTTCAGAGAGAAGGAGAATTATCCTGAAACTACCGGATACTGGTACATCGGTGCGGGTTATTCCGTACCATTCATGTTCGGCGACATGAGCTCACTGACAAACAAACATGATTTTTGGGGTAACAAAGTTTCCCTCAAGCCCGGTTACAAGTTTTCACCATTTTTTGGAATCGAAATGGGAGTATCCGTAGGCCGAATGCGCGGCTTCTCACCTCGGTCAGCGGAGAACTTTCGCCTTGGAACGGAGGATGCTATGACTTATTATCCTTATACTATATTAGGAGGAAAGGATAATTACCAGACAGCCCCTGACAACGCGGGCATATGGGAGAATCAAGGAAACAATGTCTATATCAAGTCAGTTCCCTATTCGCAAATCTACAGTGAATCACGTTACTGGGAAGTTTCGTTACAGGCAGTGTTCAATTTCAACCGCCTTTTTGGCCACGTACCCGAAGGACGTGAACAGCCCATATCACTGTTGGTAAAGCCGGGAATCTACCTGCAAAAATTTCACGCGCAAGCACACTCCCTGAGTGATAAAAGTCGAATATCTCCCAAGCAACGCCCCTTGTCAATCGGGTTGGGTGGTGACCTCGCAGTTCATTTTGCACTTACGCAAAAGCTGGGACTGGAGATAAGCAGCGGTCTGGTGTGGGTCAACAAACGAGAATTCGACGGCATACGTACTATACGGCACAGCCATGACGACTTCATCTGGCAGAACGGCGTATCGCTTTTCTGGAAATTCCGCCGGAATAAACCACAACTCCATTCCACACCGACTGCAATAGAAGTGTTGCCTGCTGCGACCCTATTGACAAATCCCTTCTCGAACGGAGAGTTCGCTTTCGACTACCTGCAACCTGACACAGTCATACGTAAGGAACGTTCCCTGAGTCGACAGGCACACTTGTACTTCCCTGTTTCGAAATGGGACATACGACCTGAGTTGGGAGACAATCTGAAAGAACTGGGAAAAATAGCTACAGCTTTCCAAGAGCTTACCAACGATGAGGATATCTACATCAGCTCCATTTCCATTGACGGATATGCCTCGCCCGAAGGACCGCATGATTTCAATATCCTACTCAGCCAAAACCGCGCAAAGGCCATCGCCTCCCACATTGCCAAAAACTTCAATTATCCCGAAAGCCAGATTCAGAGCCGAGGCCACGCCGAAGACTGGAATGGACTTGAGCGCCTGTTACAGGCCTGGGAAAATCCTGAAAAAGAACGTGCACTTGCCATTCTCCGGAGTGATGCGGATGTGGAGACACGTCAAAACAAACTTGCACATTTGTCAGCTTACAGAAGCATGCTGAACGAGTTATATCCGCAGTTAAGACGCAACGAATATACTTTTCATTACACGATTGTTCCATTTACCATCGAACGAGCAACGCGACTTATACATACACAACCGGAGAAACTCAGTGTGGAAGAAATGATAGCCGTAACCAACTGCTACCCGATGTATTCCGAAGCATTCAATGAGTGTGCGGGCATCGCCTTCAAGTTCTATCCAGAAGCCCCGATAGCACGCATCTACATGGCCGCCATCGCATTGCATAAAAATGACACCAGCATGGCTACCGCTTACCTGTCACACCTCTTGGATGACTATCGGGCATGGAACCTCCTGGGAGTTTGTGCAGCACTTGAAAATAATCCAACAAAGGCATCACACTATTTTCACATGGCTGCCGAGAAAGGTGACACCGCCGCTATCGCTAACCAAAAAAGACTGGGAAGCCGCTGATGCTTCCTGATCAGATATTCCAAACATCAATTTCTATCAATAAAAGTATACCGAAATGAAACGGAAAAAGACCATATTTGTCATAGAAAGCCTGCTGGGACTACTTATGCTGGTCACAGCCTGTCACAAAGAAGATATAAGCACTTTATACAGTCGCCAATATCAATTGTCAGCCGAGATTACCGGGATCAACGCGGAGATTCTACGCATTAACAATGAAATCGTAGAACTGAAAAATCTCTATACCATTCTGGCAAACAAACCTACCGTTACCGGATTTGACTACCGAATTGTAGAAAATAACGGACAAAAGGATACCATAGGAGTAGACATAACATTGGATACCTACAAGTTCTTCATTCCCTATGGACGCGACGGTAAAAACGGAACAGACGGCCGCTCCCCTGTTGTGGGCATCAGTGATGATGGCTACTGGATTATCAATGGCGTGAAAACCCAAGATAAAGCCCTTGGTGACAAGGGTGAAAAGGGCGACAAGGGCGATCCCGGAAAGGACGGAATAAACGGAGATACTCCCCTTATCAGTGCCGCCAAAGACCCTGACAACCCCGCAGACGAAAACTACTATTGGACCATCAAGTACCCGAAAGAGAATAACTATACATTCATATTGGACGGCGGGCAAAAAATAAAAGCCACTGGACCCAAAGGAGACAAAGGAGAAACTCTGTCGGTGGATCCAATCATCGAAAGCGTGGTGAAAGCAGATGACGGTACCTCAATCACCATCAGCCTGCACGATGGCACCTCCTACAATATCCCCTTGCTGGGAATTAACTTCAAGCTTAAGCCGGGAAACCTTGCACTGAAAGATCATAATGGAGTGGATTCCATTATCGTATTTCTTCGTGAAGGGCATACCATCAGCGTGCCGTATACTAGTTCAAACAATGTGGAACGTATCGAAGCAATGCTCCCCGCAGGCTGGAGTGCTACCGCCGATATCAGCCCCACTGATTCAACCAAGCGTATCATACACATAACTTCACCCAGGTTAATGGATCTGGACCGCGCACAATTTGAAGGTGGTGCAACCTTTATCGCATTCGACCAGAAAGGGGCCTCCCTGACGCAATACATAAAACTAAAGTTGAACAAGTACATCTATATGAGCTTTTTCTACAATGAATTGAATGCTGTGGAATTGAACCGTCCCAACAGTCCCTTCAATGAACTGAAGTGGACAGAGAATCATCATCTCCTCATCGAGTTTTATGAACTGACTAACCGGCAGTTTGAACTCAAAGGACGCTTTCCGGCAGGAATAAACACAAATGAACCGCTGACACCCAGTCTGTCCGATTACCCTTCGTTTATCTTCAATAAAGCCGATAAGGATGTAGACAAACAATTCAAGATCAACGCTTTCCTCTTCCGCCCCGATTCAGTTAACTTAAGCAATATTTCAGGTAATGACAGTCCGGACGGACGCGTGATATTTGCCAACCAATACACAGCCAGTGATAACGAAATTTATATGAAACCTGTACCTTACGACACTTACATAGTGCAATACAGCTATTCGTTGAATAATGGCAGTAATAACGAACTGATTCGCATCCGTCGTGCAGCTACCAAATATAAAGTGCATCTGTTCAAAGCATCAGAATTTCTAGGCATTGACAAGGACGACTTCGACTATAAAAAAGTCACTATTCTCCTTACCCAGCAGTCCCAACTGCTATCTGCAGTATATAAGGCCTATAATAGGGTACCCTACGTAGCACAGAGCAACACAATGACCTATGACCCTGTTACCGACCAACTGGAATGTGTGTTCTGTACACTGGGTGCTGCCAACAGTTCGATAGGACTCAATTTCTATTACGACAAAGAAGGCAAGAAACGCTGGGAACCCAGCTCACTGGCGAGCGTATTACTACGGCCGGACTGGGAAGCCAACATGTATGTGAATCATTCCGGGGAACCTTTCCCTGGTGCCGGTTCATCATACGACAATTATGTCGGATATACCAATAACGGTGAGGGAAATACGCGATATGGAGGAGGACGTGTGTATACGCCAGAAAATAGTAGTCAACAGTTCGTACCCCGAACCCTACCAGACCTGAAGTAAGACAACAAGAACCTTACTCTTAAATCATATTATATTGACAGTAACAATTCACATCATCCCGGTAAGAGCATCTTGCCGGGATGAAATCTATAACCTCCTCTCCCCCTATTTTGCAGAGAGAGCCCTAAAACAAGAAAAGTTCTGAAAATCAATAATTTTCAGAACTTTTCTTTTCGTGTTTAAAATTCGTACACCCTCAGGGATGCTCTATGAATTACATATAAAAAAAATACTTTTTCGAAACAGTTTTTTATAATAGGCTCAAACAATTCTAATTAATCTATAGCTACCTTGTTTGGCTTCGAATTCTTTCCATAAATAGAAAAACATGGGGAAGAACAACTGGTATCATTTCTCCATGCCCTTTATTTACTTCCATATACTCCACATCATAGTTTTTTTCAGACATGTATTTATAAATTAAACGGCTACTTTTACTTGCAGACTTAGAGCCTTCAGATATAAACACCGGTATATTACTGAGATTACTCCAAGGATATCCATGTTCGAGAACAAAAGGACCAGACATTGGAGCCAATCCTTTCCAATAGTTAGAATATTTCGCTCCTAGATACCAAGTTCCTCCAGCCCCCATAGAATGCCCCATTAAAAACATACTTTTTCTATCTATCGGATATTCGGCAAGAATCAATTCCAATACATTGATAACATCTTTTTCACTTAATATTTGCTCTTCTTTAGAATGCATTTTATTTCTCCCTGCAGCAACGATTTTAGAACTCTCTTCTTTTTCACCAAATACTGCTGGCAACAACAGGTTATTACCATAGGCAGCATGGCAACCTAATGGAGAGACCAATAAATATCCATATTTCTCTGCCAACTTGATGAGCTGCCTATCATTAGCATCTACATATGAACTTTCATCATTCCAACCACCATGCAAAAACATTACTAACGGTAACTTACTTTTACCATCCCACTTTTGAGGCACATATAATCTATATGGCATGTTCTCATTGGCCTCATAAAAAAAATAGTTTCGATGTTGGTCCCCCTTTGATCTCCAATGTCTATCCTGTGTGGCTACTAAAGCCTGAGCGTTTTTTCGAGATGCTTCAATTTGGGCCTGTGCATCCAATGCTGTCCCAAAAGAAATTGATGAACTATGTTTTTCTTGAGCCAAACTATAATTAATTCCTATGATAGCAATTACTAATTGTACAAATATTTTTTTCATATTTCAATGCTGTTATTTATTCATTTCATTCCCTCGCAAATTCTTATTGTTATTCAATTCTTGTTGCGGAAATGGGTAATACATAGCTTTTTCTGTCCAACCCAAATCTTTTATGGACTTCAACCATTTCGCATCTGCCATTCCCCATCTCAACAGATCAAAATAACGTAGGTACTCACCACAAAATTCAACATATCTTTCGTGTACGATCAGGTTTTTGATGTCATTCATTGGAATCCCATTTATTACACTTCCTGATGCTAAAAGTGTTTCAACATCAGGAATAGTTCCCGGAGAATGTTGATACCACAATTGTGGTTGCTCAGAAGGCACTATATTGTTTGCTCGTGATCGTATCATTTGAATCCAATATTTAGGACCATTCTGATCTGTCATCGATAGATTATCATGTCCTGCCTCATGTAAGCATTCTGCATACATAAGCAGTATATCCGCATAACGCATCAATCTTTCATTATGCTCATTTGCAATATTCCCAATTTGGTAATCTAGACAGTACTTACGCATACCATAAAGTGAAACCTCTACAGGGTAGTGTTCATACATATATTCCCAATCAGCTATATTTCCATTTAACTCTGTATAATATGCCCCTTCTGGACACCATAGAGTCATATATTTCCTTGGATCACCTTCTTCAAATTCGTTATAAGTACGTTGATTTGGAGCTAATTGCCACCAAGCGCTTCCCGTCCCACTAGGAATACCGACCATTTGCCAACGTAAAGAATATGACTGCTCAAAGAAATCAGCTCCTAATACCATTTGTACTTCAAATATTGATTCTTTATTATTTTCATTATTTCCTACTGAATTATCTCGGAAATTTTTCACTAGCTCGTATTCATTGCTGTCAATTATTTCCTTCAACACTTTTTCTGCTTTACTAAATTCGGCAGCAGAGCCTTTCTCTAATAATGGACGATATAGGTATGCTCTAGCCAAATACCCTTGTGCAGCCCCCTTAGTTACTCTACCAATATATGACTCATTCTCATATAATTTACTACGCACAGGCAAAAGCTCAGCTGCCTTAGAAAAGTTATCAATTATAAATTTATATATTTCACCAGGCTGAGCATTTCCTTTGTAATAGTCACTGGCATCAGTTACAGAATGATCATACAAAGGAACCGTTTCTCCAAACAGCATGCAAAGATGCATATAATGCAACCCTCTTAAAAAATAAGCTTCACCTAACATTCTATTTTTAAGACTTTCTTGAATGTCATCAGCATAACTTTCAATTTTTTCTATTGCCAAATTTGCTGCATAAACTCCCGAAAAAAAATCTTTCCACGAATTTAAAATAGTAGCATCATAAGCGGGAGTGCTATAAGTGTCTTGAAAAATGGTGTTAGATGGAGTTGCATCAAAATCGTCGCCTGGAGCTAGTTGATTATTAAATGCTCCTACAGCATACCCTCCTTGCGATACGCCAAATAAGGCCTGATAGGCAGGTATAATAGCGGCTTCTAATTGTTCAACTTTTGTATAATATGTATCTGTTGATATTTCTTCGGGATTATTCAAATCCATATTAGGTACACATGCTGTTACTCCAAATATTGCAGTTACTAACAATATATATATTTCTATAAATTGTTTCATATCAAATAAATTTTATTAATTAAAATACAAGTTCAAGCCCCATGTAATATTCCCTTATGTTAGGAAATGTAGATCCCCATGTAGATGAAGCATCAATTCCCCTGGTAAGGTTATTCTCCGCATTTTGATCTCCTACTTCAGGATCAAAACCAGAATAGCCTGTAAATGTTAAAAGATTTTTACCACCAATAAAGAATTTCATTTTTTCAATATTCAATCTTTTTATAAGATTAGTTGGTAAAGAGTAAGATAATACTAATGATTTCAGACGTAAATATTTTCCATCTTCCACAAATCTATCAGATTTTCTAGAATTCTGATTCGGATCTCCAAAAACAGCTCTTGGAATATTTGTGTCCGTATTTTTTAGGTATATTGTAGTAACGCCTGATACTGGATTTGTAAATGATAGTTCTTCTGCCCGGTATCTATCTTTCGTACTGGCAAAACAATTAGTATATCCGAACATTCCTTCACCATAATATCTGGTATTGTTATATATATCATTACCATAAGTTCCTTGCCATATCATTGATAAATCAAAAATACCTACATTTGAACGATAACTCAAATTTGAACTAAGCCCAAAATTTAACTTCGGAATAGGATTCCCTATAAAATCTTGATCATCAGCATTCAATTTGCCATCATGATTCAAATCCTTAAAGCGCACATCTCCTAATTGCGCATTAGGTGCAAATGACTTATCTTTATAAAGTTGATCAACTGATGTATAAAGTCCGTCAGTAACATATCCCCAAAACATTCCGATTGGTTTGCCAACAACTGTTTTTGAAATCTCATTTGAAGCAAATATTTCATTTTTAGTCCCCAGCTCTACAACCTTATTCTTCACCGAAGATAAATTTGCAGATATTGAATAATCAAGTTTTTTATACCTATTTCTATATGTAAGCATGAGTTCTATACCTTTATTCTGAATACTACCTGCATTTAGAACAGGAAAAGCATCTCTAAAGCCAGCAGCAAACGAAATAGGAACTTCTACAAGCATATCTTTAGTTTTCTTATAAAAGTAATCAAATGTAACTGACAAACGATTACCGAACATTGACATATCTAATCCTAAATCTGTTGAATATTGGCTTTCCCACTTTACGTCTGGATTTGAAGGGGTAGTAGGAAATCCTCCAGCAATCCTTACATTATTAAAGTAATAGCATATTTTATCAAATGATACAGTACTTTGATATTGATAAGCATTAATATTAGAATTTCCTAATATTCCCCAGCTTCCTCTAATTTTAAGATCAGTAATAATATCAAAATTTCTCATAAACTTTTCTTGACTAACTCTCCAAGCAGCAGAAAATGAAGGGAAGTTACCATAACGATTTTTCTTACTAAAGTTCGAAGAACCATCTCGACGGAAGTTTATTGTCATCATATACTTACTATCATAGCTATAGTTGATTCTTCCCAACAACGAATACATAGCCGATTCGAATTCAGAGGAACCGACTGTTCTTGAATCATAATCTCTTGTAGTTCCCAAAGAAAGAACAGATTCGCTCGCCAAAGCTCTTACACCTGCATTGACTCCTAGTCTTTTCGTTTGCTCAGATGTCACACCAACCAAGGCATTAATATTGTGTTTACCAAAATTTTTTTCATACGAAAGAGTATTTTCGTATAGTACTCTATTTGACTTGACACTGGAAAGATCATACTGATCAGGAGAATGTGTACAATAGATAATAACATAGTCTCCATCATAATTTTGAGTCATAGTAGTATAGAAATCAACCCCCATATTAAACTTATACTTCAGACCTGAAAGTATATTCCACACTCCCCATGCATTACCATTTATAAGTGTTGTCTCTGTTTTATTCCAATTTAAATGCGCTTGAGCCAAAGGATTTCCACAAGTTGTTCCATTACTTGCACCCATGAATCCTGTTGGATTATCTTCATCATAAAACGGAACCGTAGGTGACCACTGCAGAGATTCCAAAACATTTTTGTTACTCCAGTCACGATTAAGTCTTTTTATTGTAAATGTTTCCCCAAAATCAAAACTTCCAACTTTGAAATCCGAGATAAACTGAACCCCTAAACTCTTACTGTCATCTTTTATGAACGTCGGCTGATCAGAAGAGTATATGCCATTAATTCTAAAATGAGCAGTTTCTGAACCACCATTAAGCGACAAGTTGTGTTTTTGATAAAATCCAGTGCGTTTAAGAGCGTTCAACATATTATATCCCTCACCAATAGATTCTGGATTAGAAAGAGCCTTCATATAATCGCTTCGTGTTGGATCGGCATTGTATAATTCCTCATTGACCAATTCTGCCAATTCCTGTCCATTTAGCAGGTCTATGGTGTGCTGTAGTTCTTTCATCCCCACATAACCATTATAGTCCACCTTAACTTTACCCACTTGTCCCCGCTTTGTATTAATAAGTATTACACCATTAGCTCCTCTTGCTCCATAAATAGCACAAGAAGCCGCATCTTTTAAAATCTGAACACTTTCAATATTGCTTTCATCAGGTACAGCCCCGCCAATCATTCCATCCACGACATATAATGGGTCTGTATCATTTATACTTCCTACACCGCGAATGCGAATCCTTCCATTTGTTATTTGTACTCCAGGTACTGAACTTTGTAACCCTGTTTCCAATCCATTTGGCAGTTGCCCTATATCCTTAGATGAAAGCGTAGCGATTGAAGAAGATAAATCTACCTTTTTTTGAGTTCCATAACCAATCACTATTACTTCATCCAATGCTTGTGAGTTTTCTTCCAAAATGATATAAAATGAATCATTTAGTTTAAGCGATAACTCTTGCTCAATATAACCGATGTATGAAACAACCATTATGCCTTCATAAGGTACTTCAAGCGCAAAATGACCGTTTATATCCGTAATAGTGCCTAGCTTAGTTCCTTTTACCATAATATTTGCCCCTATAATGGCTTCTCCAGACATATCCTTTACTGTGCCTGTTATATATTTCGTCTTCTTATTTACATTGTTGATCTTTTCAGAAATGACAATTGATTTAGATGATATTATGCTATAGTCTAGATTTCTACCCTTTAATGCTTCATCCAGTACTACATTAACGGAAACATTTAATTTGGAGATAGAAATGTCATTCCTACCATCAATAGTCGCATTACGATAAGAAAAACGGTAGGTTGTCTGTCGTTCAATTGTTTTAATAATGTCTTTAAAAGATACGTTTCTTACATTAATAGACACTTTCTGTACCTGGGAAAAAACGTTTTCACAGCAGAAATATGATAATAGCATAAAAACAATAAAACACCTCATTCTTAAATGATTGTTCATAATATTGCAAAATTAAAGTTAATAAATATCCTCTTCTTGAGAGGCTATAAGTAAAGACAATGCATATTTAAAAAGGTACCATTTAATTCCCATGTTAAATAACATATTATGCTCGCCCTTTTAAACCTAAAATGAAAGTATCTAAATTGTCTTATGTATTATACTATTATTTGCTACTTAGATTATGTCACATCATTTTATTCTATCGTGCCACAGTTGCAATATCTGCCTTTATGAAAACAATGTTACGACCTTCTACTACGGCCTTTATATTATATGATTTTTCAATAATTTCAAGAGCTTCATTCAGCCTGGCTGTAGGTAATGTCCCTGTAAAAAGATCATTAGTAGAGATTTCTGTATCTAATTTAATTTGAACAGCAAATGCCTCTTCCACTTTCTTCAGGACATCTATCAAAGGTAGATTTCTAAATTCTAAATCACCTCTTTTCCATGCAGTTGCAACATTTTCCTTAGTAGTCACAGTAATCCCTCCTGTAGTATAATCCAAAATTGCAGTTTGACTTGGTTGTAAGATCACGTTCTTTCCTGTTTTTACCGAAGTAAAGAGTACGCTACCTGTATCTAATGCCAACTCTGCTGTAAGACTATTCTCACATGCAGACAAATTAAAAGAGGTACCCAACACTTTTACTTTAAAATTCCTAGATAATATATAGAAAGGACATTCCTTGCGTTTACTTACCTCAAAATATGCTTCTCCATAAAATTTAATCTCACGCTCTTTTTTATTATAAGAGTTTGGTCTATAACATAATTGGGAATTATAATTCATAGTTACTTTAGTTCCATCAGGAAGGGTCATACTAGTTTTCTCACCTGGGCCAGTAACGACAACCATCTCCTCTGTGAGATAATTAACATTCTCTACATACAAATATATGCTAATGGTTATAAAGACAGGTAACATTATGACAACAGCTACCTTTAAGACTCTAATCATATTGATTTTGAATACATTCTGACGGGCTATTTTGGAATCTACTTTTTTCTTTATTGCATTAATCCTTATATCATCAACCTCAGTAGTATCTATATCATCAAACATCCAATGTTTATACATTGCATCCTCTATTTTATCAATATTTTCTCTGCCGAAACAGTGTTGCAATTCTGACAATTCCTCAATAGACAAATTATCATTTCTATATTTCTGGTCTAAATCTTTCATTCTTTCATTTTTTTTAATGACAAATCATAAATGGTAAAGTACTGTTTTTTCTAACTAATTAACAGATAGCAATAAAATGATTATAATCAAAGTTCTTTTTATAAATTCCCGTATTTTTTTTAATCCAATAGAAAGCTGATTCTTAACAGTTTGTTCACTTAATAACAACTCCTTTGCAATCTCTTTGTTTCCCAATTGATGTAATAACGAAAGTTCCAGAACTCTTCTTTGTGTTACAGGCAACTCTTTTATTATTGATTTAATCTGAAAAATAAACTCTTTATACTCAAGTTTATCAGTAGGATCACTACTAGAAACTAAATGTCTACAATTCATAAAATCTTCATATATTGGAGAGCTTATTCTGGCATGATATGCATTAATAAGTCGGTTTTTAGACATTATAAATAATAAAGACTTTAATGTTTCTTCTTGTCTAATTTCTTTTCTTATTTTCCATAAATGCACAAAGACATCCTGTACAATATCCTCTGCATCTTCTACGCTTTTAGAGTATTGCAAACAATATGCATACAAGCGTTTAGCATACATAGCATATATTTCATTAAATGCCTTTCGAGAACTTTTTTTCAAGTCTTGAATTAGCATTTGTTCAGTTTGATAACTACGATCCATATTTTATGATACTCATTGTAGAATTTGGTAAAATTAAATATTAAATACTTCCAATTAAATCATGCATATTCTTGATTGATAAGATTTACAATGTAGTTAATCTATTGAAAGTAAGTCAACAAATTCATAATTTATAGGCAATATTCGTAATTTCTATCTAAATCTGCAAACTTTATTTATAGAAACTTGATTAAATAATTAAATATTTTAGCCTTGTAACCATTAATCCTCCAACAGTAGTGATGATAATTATATTTTTCACCGCAGATATAATGCTGTATACAACATTAAAGGAAGGACAGAATATGATATCTTGATTACAAGATGCATACATTTTCCCTAAGATATATACAACGATAGGGATTATGAATGATTTGAGGAACTTTTAAGCTCCCTTTGAGAACAGTTTAAATGGTTCTGGAAAATAAATAAAAAATCACAATTTGTTTTGTGTTAACAGGTGCAAAATACTCACAAAGTGATTTTGGAAAAAACATGAATATATAACAAAAAAGGAACAACTTTTGTTGTTCCTTTTTGGAGTACACCCTCAGGGATTCGAACCCTGGACCCACTGATTAAGAGTCAGTTGCTCTACCAACTGAGCTAAGAGTGCATTCAAACATTTTACAAAAAAACTTTGTAGTGGATACGAGAATCGAACTCGTATTGCATGCGTGAGAGGCATGTGTCCTAACCGTTAGACGAATCCACCGATTTGAAAAGCACCGGCTTTTACAAACCGATGCTTTCTTTGCGGAAGCTGGGGGATTCGAACCCCCGGTACGGTTACCCGTACGTCAGTTTAGCAAACTGGTGGTTTCAGCCACTCACCCAAACTTCCTTAGTGTAACCAGCATTCTTCTCAAATGCGGTGCAAATGTATGGTAAACTTTTGGACTATGCAAATCTTTCCTGCATATTTTTTTCTGCAATCCGACAAGAAAAGAGATAACACGTTAACACTCAAAATCTAAAAGGACAGAAAAAAATTAATAAATTTCCAAGCTCCCCTTCAAACGCCATTAAACAAATGCTATTTAATGAAACTCTTGCTCACCCACTTCATGCTGTACCAACGGCGGACAAAGATAGCCCCCCGGATGTTTTCGTCCAGCAAGAAAGCAACCCACATGCCGCAAATGCCCCAGCCAAACGGAATTCCGAACAGATAGCCAAGCCCCACAGCCACGCTCCACATCACCACCAGCCCCACATAGAACGGATAGTTCACATCTCCTGCCGCACGCAGTGCATTCGTAGCAAAAATATTGATGGGACGTCCTATCTCCAGCACGACATCAATCATCAGGACAGTAGCCCCCATTCTGATAATCTCGGGATTGGACGTCAGCCAGCCAAAAATCGTATGCCCGAAGAGCGCAAGTATGCCGGACAGGATCACAGTGATCATTACAGACTTCTTCATCACATACTTCCCCATCAGAAAAGCGGCATGCGGTTTTTTCTCCCCTATCAGATGCCCGATACATATCGCTCCACCCTGTGCCATAGAGATGCTGAACAGATAGGCGAACATAATAATATTGACGCAGTAGGTACGTGTGGCAAGCGCCTCCACTCCCAGCATATTGATGAAATAAGTGATTACCACCTGCGACGAGCTGTAAGAAAGCTGCTCCCCGGCAGAAGGCAGCCCCACCTTCATCAGATTCTTCAGCTCCACCCATGGGAACGGACGGAAATAAACCCGCGGGAAACTATGGATATGCTTGCGGAACAGGATTACGAACAGAATGATCATCGATACACCCCGGCTGAAGGCAGTGGAGATAGCAGCCCCCTCCACCCCTAATTCCGGAAATCCGAAACGTCCGAAAATCAGAGAATAGTTGCCTATTATATTAAGGATATTGACCACCACCGTAACCAGCATCGGATACACCGCCTTATTGGCGCTTCTCAACGAAGCGGAAAGAGTCAGGGATAATGCCTGAAAGAATGCGAACGCTCCCACAATGCGCATGTAGTCCATGCCATCCTGCATCAGTTCAGGCCCAAGCCCCATCAGGCGCAGAATAGGCCCTGCACAGCCGAACAACAGCATACTGATAGTGATGCCCACCACCAGATTGACCAAAATGGAAACTCCCACCACCTGCACCACCTGCTTATGCAAGCGCGCACCGATATATTGTGAACACAGTACGGAAGTACCGAGATTTATCACTTCAAACACCAGAAACGTCAGCATGATAATCTGATTGACCACGCCTACGGCAGCCACACTGTTATCCGAATGGCGGCTCAGCATGACGGTGTCCACCGCGCCGAGCATCATAATAAGTAGCGTCTCAATAAAGATAGGAGCCGCCAGCTTGGCAAGCCGTTTCTTTAAATTTTCCTGCTGTATCATTATATTGTAGAATGTGTTATGGTAAAAATCGCGCAAAGATACGGAAATGAAAAAAAGATGAGATTGATACATATCAAATAATCTTCCTAAATCTGGCTGTTTTTTATACATCCTGTTACGTTCAAACGGCCCAATAATACAGAGATTATAGCCAAACAAAAAAATTCGCCAACAGGACTCAAGTACGACCCAAGTACGACCTAAGTGCAACAATTAATGCATTAATAGGTGATGACTATATGGATATGAAAAGTATAATGGCACTATTCAATTAATGCATTTCGAAAGCGGCATTCTTAGAAAGAAGATAACGTAGCCAGTTCTCAAGTTCTTGATTACCTATCTTTTTTCAAATTGATTTTCGTGCCAATTATCTCAAATGTAATTTTACATATCTGATTGTGGCAGATACCATCCTGAAATTTGGAGATAACAGCATTCCTCGGACCAGGTGCCCTTTCCATCGAACCAGTTCGCCAATGAGAGTCTAACGATAGCTCCTGCTGGAATTCTTGCAACTGCAGGTAAAAATCCTACATACTTAATTTTTAATCCCTGATAAATATAATAATCTTTCTCAAAAGAAACCACATGATTGAGGGCTTCATCAGGAATCCAAAACTGTGTGCTAAAGCCAGGGACACAATCCCTTGTCACATAAATTCTTGATTGTAGACAACCATCGAATGTTCCATTTAAGGAGCCAGTATATAAACGGTTCCCAAGATTATGGTTCCTTACATAATCAATAATTCCAGAAATGCCTACATTTTCTATTTTTCTGATCGGAATGGCCTGTTTATCTTCTATATGAGGAACCTCCCTTACATTCCATGCCGTTTCTACCGACATCTCCCATCGATCTCCAATTTCGTATGGTGCATCTGCAGTTAAATTACCTCCACGCTCATTGTGCAAACGAATTAGTTCTCCACTCTGTTCGTTTATACCACCGACACATACACCATTGGCCATTTTTGTTTTGGAGACTATAAGTACGGTTGTCATATATTTATAGATTTATTACTTCACAATTTAGGATTGAAGACAATTTTTGAGCTACTAAAGAACGATGGCAGGCAGCAGCATGTTCCTCAACACAAAAAAAGACAATATTTTTTGCATCACTTACCTGCAAATCATTTGCTAATTTCTCCATGTCAAAAGGCTCTAATATCTGCTTTAAATATTCTGATTTAAATATAGTACCCAGAATTGTTCTTTGCTTCTTAGTTTCGCCATTTGCTTTATCGACATCTTTTTGTTTTTGCCGGATATCATTTGTTGGTGCAAGCTCTTTAATATACTTGTAAACAATTCCAAAGTCCTGCAATTTAGCTTGGAGATAATTACTGTTCACATACTTATACTGCGAACCGCGAACTCCGCGACGCTGTCGAATGTCGCAGAAAAGGTCTATATTATTTTCTTGGAGTTTACGAAAATATGAACTTTCGGTTGAGTTATAAACTCCAATAGTATATATCTTAATCATAAAAGACAAAAGTTTCTTCTGATGTTTCCATTACATTTTTATACGATTTGCGGGATTTAAAATAAGGTGGCTCACATTTACCGAACAAATTTCCACCAGGCTCCCATGCTCCTTTTGTGAGCGTTTTCATAATTTCTTCTTGACGTATTATTTTATTAATCGCTACAATATGGTTCATAGAAATCTGATGAACGAAATAAAGTTCCCTTCCAATCAGTTTACTTCGATGACATTCTGAAGGATCAGACTCACTACACATGATTGCTACTCTACAATTCTTAGAATTCGCATCAATCAATCTGTGTAACCCTGTCTTGAAAGACGATTCCTCTGCCATCCTGTGATAATCAAAACAGCCTTCTTCATCATAGCAAATATCATTTTGGGGACGCCCTCCAATGTAATCCCCCATATAAATATATCTGATTCTTTCTTGCTGTAACCAACTCTCAATTATCCCCTGATTGAATTGTGGAACCCATTTTGAATATGGGCTGGTTCTTACATCGACAAGGAAATGGATATCAAAAGACTTGAGTTCAGCTAGAAACTCTTCTTGAGTCTTCTGACCATGACCAATCGAGTATAGAGACGAATTTAGCATTGTATCTTCTTTTTAGATTGCAAATCTAATCAAAATATACTACCCAGGCAAACTTGGTATTATGTTTTTAGCATTGTTGCATATATCTGCTACATCTGAGCTATTTTTAAAAAGATAAGACATTTTTCTTAATTCTCAGATTCCACTGCGCTAATCTACGCTTTATATTAAATTATTACAAATAATTTTCCTATCTTTGCCATGCTAAATGACACCCAACCCTACATAATCGTTATGGATACATTACTCAAAGAGACGGTGGACCTTACAGTCAACTCCCGTTATCCCGGCATGGCTCCCGAAGGCAGACGGCAAATAGAAGAAGTCCTGATCCGCAAAGAAGTGGAAAAAGGAGAGATTCTACTGAAAGAAGGACAAATAAGCCATAATCTTGTATTCGTCGGCAAAGGCATGTTGCGCCAGTTCTACTATAAAAACGGCAAGGACGTCACCGAACATTTCTCTTATGAAGGTTGCATTATCATCTGCATTGAAAGTACCCTGAAGAAAGAGCCCACCCACCTCATGATTGAGGCGCTTGAGGACAGCATTGTCTACTTGCTGCCTTATGACAAGCTGATGCTGCTCACCGAAGTGTCTTGGGAAATCAATATGTTCTACCGCAAAATACTCGAATATTCCCTCATCACTTCACAAATAAAAGCCGACTCCTGGCGGTTCGAAACTGCACGCGAGCGTTACAACCTGCTGATGCAGCACCAGCCTGAAGTTATCAAGCGGGCTCCCTTGTCGCACATTGCTTCCTATCTGCTGATGACTCCGGAGACATTGAGTAGAGTGCGTTCGGGCATACTCTGACGTTTCTACGGGGTTGTCCGGACCGGTCATATCTGAATTTATATAGAATATTAACTTATTCTATGCCTAAACAGCTTCCTGTCTCAAATCTTTTTATGAGACAGCTTGTTTATCAAAAACGTTATTCATCTTAAAATTCAGATTATGACCACAATATATACTTTCGCACAAAGTGCAATCGAAGAAGCCCAAAATGCCGGATGCTATGGAACCGCCAATCTGTACACCAGCGCCATTAAAAGTTTCCGAAAATTCACCGGAGACATACCTCTTACCTTCAAAGAACTCACACCGGGACTGATTAAGAAATACGAAGAAAGCCTGCTCCAGAAAGGGCGGCGCCACAACACCATATCAGCCTATATGCGTATGCTGCGCTCCATCTTCAACCAAGCGTACGTACAAGGCATTCCCGATGCCACATCTGCCGACGAACTGTTTCGCTTCGTATTCACAGGATACGAGCCTACCACCAAGCGGGCCATCTCTCCCGCCCTTATACGCCGCCTTTCACAGTTAAAGTTGGAGCAGCATCCTCATTTATGCTTCAGCCGCGACCTGTTCCTGCTTAGTTTTTACCTCAGAGGAATTCCATTTGTCGACCTCGTCTATCTTCGCAAGACGGACATGAGGCATAACACCATTTATTACTACCGCCACAAAACCCGCCAGCAGCTATCGGTCTACATCGAACCTTACGCTGCCGACATCCTGCGCCGGTACACTAACAAACATTCCCAATCCCCCTATCTCCTACCCATACTTTCGTCCACCGGTTCGGAAGGCTACCGGCAATACAAAAGCGCCTTACGCCTTTACAACCAACATCTGCACCAACTTTCCAAAATGCTGCATCTAAATGTGCCACTCACCTCCTACGTGGCACGCCACTCTTGGGCCACCACCGCCAAAGAAGAGGGAGTAGCCATTGCCATGATAAGCGAAGGCCTGGGACACAGCTCCGAAAAAGTAACAAACGTTTATCTCGCCTCCTTCAACAACAATGCAATGAGCAAAGCCAACAGGAAAGTCATTTCAAGAATCTATCCAAAGAAAAAGAAAAAAAGGTAAGTTAAAATGTAAAATATATTCACATATACAAAGAAAAAGAAAAAATATCTATCTCATTCTCTTACTTACAAGGTAAGAGAATAAATGAGGCATAGTAAATAGTCTCTCTCTTTTCGTTAACATCTGATTATTACACATTAACGATGCTTATTATTGTTTAAATTGAGAAAATGATGTCAGAGAATAGAATAAAACAGGAAAGAAAAATGTGTAAATAAAATCGAAATGAACGCAATAATGAAAAATAGTTTTTATTTATATTTTATGAGGTTTAATACCATATAATTTGATTAAAATATAAAATCGTTTGCTTATTTGTTGATTTTTTTTCTACCTTTGTCCCCATAAATCTCATTCTCTTACCTTGTAAGTAAGAGAACATAAAAACAGGAACAAGCAATTAAAGAGTACGGCCTAATTCTTTTTTTTATCGGAAAAAACTGATTATAAACGTATTACAAATCCATGAAACAAGTATTACGATTTAATAAAGTCATCAAGTTAATCATCATTGCCGGTGATTTATGTATATTGAATACTATCTTCATAGTATTATATCATATAATAGATGTCCAGACACTCGGCGAAACATTTGCCAATTCTCTCCCCCGCCTGTTGGTCCTTCTGAACCTGGTCTATATTACCTGTAACTACTCCAAAGGCATTATTCTGCATGAACGCATTGTGCGTCCGGAACGGATTGTGACACGTGCCATACGCAACACTTTTTTCCATGCAGTAGTATTCATCAGCCTTATCAGTCTTGCAGATTTCGGAACTCTTTCCGCGCGTTTTTTTGTCTTGTTCTATTTCTTTTTTCTTATTTGCTTAACTATCTACCGGCTGACTTTCCGCCAAATTTTAAAGTCCTATCGTCGTTCGGGCGGCAACTCCCGTAGCACCATACTCTTAGGCGACGGTGAAAACATGATTGAGCTTTACCATGAAATGACAGGAAATGCAGCATCCGGTTTCAAGATAATCGGCTATTTTGCGGAAGCGCCTTCCCCACTCTACCCCGAACAATGCCCTTATTTGGGCCTTCCCCAACATGCACTTCCTTACATCCAACATAGCCCAACAGAACACGTGTACTGCGGACTTCCTTCATCATACAGCAAGGAAATTCTGCCCATCATCAATTACTGTGAAAATCATCTTATACACTTTTACAGTGTGCCCGATGTGCGCAGATACCTCAAACGCCACATGCATTTTGAAATGTTGGGCAACGTTCCCATTCTATACATCCGTCAGGAACCATTGGCGCAGCCGGAAAACAGACTTCTTAAACGAATGTTCGACATTCTTTTCTCACTGCTTTTTCTGTGCACGCTTTTCCCTGTGATATACCTGATAATAGGCACAGCCATAAAAATCACCTCACCCGGTCCCATCTTCTTCAAGCAAAAACGCAGTGGAGAAGCCGGCAAAGAGTTCTGGTGCTACAAGTTCCGTTCCATGCGCGTAAACAAAGACAGTGACACAATGCAGGCCACCAAAAACGATCCGCGCAAAACGAAGTTGGGAAATTTCCTACGCAAAAGCAACATCGACGAACTTCCGCAGTTCATCAACGTCCTGTTGGGCAGCATGTCCGTAGTGGGGCCTCGTCCTCACATGCTGAAACACACCGAGGAATATTCCAAGCTGGTTGACAAATACATGGTGCGGCATCTCATAAAACCCGGCATCACCGGATGGGCGCAAATCAACGGTTTTCGTGGCGAAACCAAAGAACTGTGGCAAATGGAAGGCCGCGTGGAACGAGACATCTGGTATCTGGAACACTGGACTTTCATGCTCGACCTATACATCATTTACAAAACCGTAAAAAACCTGATAAGAGGAGATAAAGAGGCCTATTGAAGTGAATCGAAGCTTGAGTATTGAAAGTTAAAAACCAAAAACACATGAAAAGAAGAAATCTGATATTTTTATTATTGCCTCTGCTACTGGCAGGATGCCAAAGCTACAAGAAAGTGCCTTATCTGCAGAATGATTTGAGCCAGATTGCCTCAGCCGATACAAGCACACGCAGCATGGCCCTATATGATGCCCGCATCATGCCGAAAGACTTGCTGACAATCGTAGTGAGCTGTCCTGAAGAGCCCGAACTGGCAGAACCGTTCAACCTGACCATAGCAACTCCCGCCAGCAACACCGGCAACAGATCCCTTACTTCCCAGCCTGCGCTGCAACAATATCTCGTAGACAATGACGGAAATGTGGAATTTCCCGTATTGGGTACTATCCACTTAGGCGGCCTCACCAAAGGAGAAGCCGAACAGTACATCAAGGACAAACTCAAATCCCAGTTTCGTGGAACACCCATTGTCACCGTACGCATGGTCAATTATAAAATTTCAGTCATCGGCGAAGTGGGCAGTCCGGGAACATTTACCATCTCCAACGAAAAGGTCAATATCTTCGAAGCCCTTGCCATGGCAGGCGATATGACTATCTACGGCATTCGCGATAACGTGAAGCTGATTCGTGAAGACAATACCGGCAAACGTGAGATTGTGACGCTCAACCTGAACGATCAGGACATTCTGCAATCACCTTATTACTACCTGCAACAGAATGACATTTTATATGTCACCCCCAATAAGACCAAGGCAAAAACATCCAATATCAGTAGCAGCACCACTATCTGGTTCTCGGTTGTCGGCTCACTGGTTTCATTGGCGAGTCTTATTATAGCAATTACCAAATAAGTGAGACAGAAAGACAAAACTGTAAATAAAAAATATTACGGACGTGAAAGAAGAAATATACGACGACTTGTTCGAAGAAAAAGAAGAGAAGACCAACTGGCAGGCTACACTTTTCAAATATGTCATCCGCTGGCCATGGTTTATAGCCTCAGTCTTTCTCTGCATGGCATGCGCATGGTTCTATCTGAAAACCATTACTCCGGTGTACAATATCAACGCATCCATCATTATCAAGGATGACAAGAAAGGTGGAAATTCCGGCGGTGATCTCAGTGCATTCGAGAACTTAGGCTTCATATCGTCCGCTAAAAACATTGACAATGAAATAGAAATTCTCCGCAGCAAATCGCTCATCAAGGATGTAGTCAGCGAACTGGGCTTATACATTAGCTATTCAGGCGAAAGCGGATTCAACAGAATCGATTTATACGGTTCATCCCCAATACTTGTGCATTTCCTGCCCGAAGATGCCGAACGCATGTCTGCCCCTATACTTCTGAACATCAGCTATCACTCCGACCAACAGATAGATGTGACGGCAACCATTGGAGAAAATACCGTCAGCAAACATTTCACGAAATTACCAGCCGTTCTCTCCGGTGAGGCCGGTACACTCACTTTTATGTCCAACCCTTCTGTTCCTCCCGCAGGCAGCGGTAATATAGATGTAAGCATTGTCAATCCCCTGTCCGTAGCCAAAGGATACCGGGGAGCCTTGTCCATTGAACCGACCAGCAAAAGCACTTCCGTTGTTACCGTATCGGTGAAAAACACGAATAAGAAACGCGGCGAGGATTTTATAAACAAGCTAATAGAAATATATAATAAAAAAGCCAACAACGACAAGAACGAAGTGGCGCAGAATACCGCCCGTTTCATTGACGAACGCATCTCCGTCATCAATCAGGAATTAGGCACTACGGAGCAGGAGCTGGAAAGCTTCAAACGCGAAGCAGGCCTCACCGACCTCAGCAACGACGCACAGCTTGCCGTCAGCGAACAGTCCGCCTACGAAAAGCTGTGCGTGGAAAACGGCACACAGCTCAATCTGATTCAGTATCTCTCCGAATACATTCAAAAGCCGGAAAATGCAACCTCCACCCTACCTGCCAACGTGGGGCTGAACGACGCCACCCTATCCGGCCTTATAGCCCAATATAATGCCCTGATTCTGGAACGTAACCGACTGCTGCGCACTTCTTCGGAAGCCAACCCTGTTGTGCGCCGTCTCGACAGCAATATACAGGATATGCGTGCCGGTATCATCACCACCATTACCAGCACACGCAAAGGACTGCTCATCACCAAAGCCGACCTCGACCGTCAGGCAGGCAAATACGCCGGACGCATCAGTAACGCTCCTGCACAGGAACGCCGTTTCGTCAGCATCCAGCGCCAGCAGGAAATCAAAGCTGGACTTTATCTCATGCTATTGCAGAAACGCGAGGAAAACAACATCGCACTGGCTGCTACCGCCAATAATGCCAAAATCATAGACGATGCATTGGCAGATGATTTCCCGGTATCTCCCAATAGTAAGTCAATCTACATGATTGCGTTCACACTTGGACTCGGTATTCCGGCAGGGATTATTTACATCCTGAATCTCCTCAGTTTCCGTATTGAGGGACGTGCCGATGTAGAGAAACTCACCGCTGTACCCATTATCGGCGATCTTCCCCTTACCGAACCGGAAGCCGGACACACTCATACCATAGCCGTCCGCGAAAACGACAATGATATTATGGCGGAAACATTCCGGAGCCTGCGCACCAACCTGCTTTTCATTCTGGGCGATCCGGACAAGAAAGTAATTCTCATCACATCCACCATGAGTGGTGAGGGAAAAACATTCATCGCATCCAATTTGGCTGTCAGCCTGGCATTATTGGGAAAGAAAGTGATTATCGTCGGGCTGGACATCCGCAAGCCGGGACTGAACAAAGTGTTCCACATCTCCCACAAGGAGTATGGCATCACCCAATATTTGTCTGCCCCCCAAAGCACCGATCTGCGTTCCATGATACAACCTTCCGGCATATCTCCCAATCTCAGCGTATTGCCCGGCGGAATCATACCACCCAACCCAACGGAACTGCTGGCACGCCAATCCTTAGAAGATGCCGTTGAAATATTGAAACAAGATTACGATTATATCGTGCTTGACACCGCCCCTATCGGCATGGTGACCGACACGCAGCTTATAGCTCGTGTGGCCGACGCCAGTATCTATGTCTGCCGCGCCGATTATACACATAAGAACGATTACCAACTGATCAACGAGTTGTACAACAATAATCGTTTGCCCAATTTGTGCACCGTCATCAACGGGCTGGATATGAAAAAGAAGAAATACGGCTATTACTACGGCTACGGCAAGTATGGCAAGTACTATGGTTACGGCAAGAAATATGGCTACGGTTATGGATACGGCTATGGCAGCACCTCCGACCGTAAATAGCATATACCCCATAAGTCCGGGGTACTTCTACATGAAATACTGTCCCCGTCTCCGGGCTTATATTTGTTTGTTTGTCGGTACGTTGCGGCGGTAGAGCGCTGCCGTCGCACGTACCTTTTAAACTAATGGATCACAAAAACAATGCAAAGTACCAAATACACAGAAACGGAAACCGACGCCGTTCGTCGCCAATGGCTGGTGGCTTACGTGCAGTCATGCCTTGAGAAGAGGACAGCCCGGCGGCTCGCCGCTATGGGCATTGAATGCTACCTGCCCATTCAAAGTGAGATTCACCAGTGGAGCGACCGCCGCAAACGGGTGGACCGCCTGATAATTCCGATGATGATATTCGTGCACGTCACTCCGCAGGAACGTGCGCTTCCGCTAAGCCTGCAAGCCGTCAACCGCTATATGGTGTTGCGCGGTGAAAGTGCGCCTGCCGTAATCCCCGACGAGCAAATGGCACAATTCCGTTTCATGCTCGATTACAGTCAGGAGGCAGTGGAGATGTGCAGCGCCCCGCTCGCTCCCGGCGACGCCGTAAAAGTCATAAAAGGCCCGCTGGCCGGACTGGAAGGAGAACTCGTCATCCTAAACGGAAAAAGCAAAGTAGCCGTCCGTCTGGACAAACTGGGATATGCCCATGTGGATATGCCCGTAGGCTTTGTAGAGAAAAAAAAGAAGGCGCCAACCGGCGCCTTCTAAACAAAACATGCAACAAAGAGCATTACACTCTTACACTGTCAGGACATCTCCCCTCCTACACCGTCATCGCATTTGCCCCGAACACGCCCAGCACTGCCGAGGCCACTGCAATCACCACTTTCAGAATTGTATCCCAAATACCTGCACTTTTACTCATTTTCTTCTTCATTTTAAATTGTTCATAAAAACTTGTTCATCACTCTTTTCATCCCAACGGGTTTTCCTCTTCCCCATCGTCCGGAAGGCCGCCTGTTCCGCCCGATGAACTGCCGCCGTCGGCAGAAACCAGTTCGTAGGTAATGTTATTCGGAGCGCCTTTCGTGGTGGCTACCGAATCGTTCACCAGTCGCAACGTACCGGCAACTTTGAAGTTGACCCGCACCTTATCAATGTTCTTCACCGTACAATCCTTTTCCAGCTCCGTAGCCACACAATGGAACGAAGTGCGGAAAATCCCGAAATCATCCAGACGGACACTGTTTCCGTCCGCCAACTTCTCACGTATGTTTCTCACGATTGCCTTGCCCACGTGCAGCACATCTTCCGCCGACATGCCACCCAAAGCCTCAATCTCTTCCGAGATACGCTTCAAATCATACATCTTCGCATCGCGCGGCTTTCTTTTCAGGGTATAAACCAGCGGAGAAGTCTTATCTCCAATCTTTTTGTAGCGCTGTGTACGCACTACCAATGCATTTGCCATAAATCTTTACTTTTTTAATGGTTGTTACTTTTTCACTTTTCAATTCTCAATTGTCAAATCTCTCAGGAGCTCCTTTTTTGACAATGCAAAGATACCTCCTCCACCCCACTCTGCTACCCCTTCTCACCCCTTTGCGCATCCTTGCACACCATAAGGAGAGTTACCGCGGCTTATGGCACCTTATGACGCAATAAACCTCTGCACATGCTTTCATACCCCGTCATTTTTCATTAACTTTACATCAACAATCGTAATAAAAATGTTCCAATGGAAAAATCCTCATTCACCATACGCAGTTACAGCAAAAGCGAGCTGGCCATGCTTTACAGCCCTTACATCACACCCAAAGCCGCTGTCCGGAAACTAAACCGCTGGATAGCCTTCAAACCCGGACTTCAAGAACAGCTCCGGGCCAGCGGCATGCTTCCCAACGCCAAATGCTACACACCGCTTCAAGTGCACACAATCGTGGAAGCGCTGGGAGAACCCTGACGTTTACAAAGCAAATGCCGGGCGTTGCTGCTGCAAACACCCGGCATTTCATGCGTAAATCCCCGGACTTTCAGGAGTAAAACCCCGGAAAAACAACCAAACATTTGATTCCTGCCCCTAAAATTCCTACTTTTGCATGATTTTTCAGAACAAATGTACGAACTCCTCTTTTTGTGAGAGGGGGCGGCGTAGCGTTTTCATCCCTCTTCTTTTTTCAGCAGTTCAATCCAGGGCAGCCTGTCCTTATCCAGCACTTTGCCCTGCATTTCTGCCATTACCTGCTGTTCCGACTCGCGCTCATCATACCGGCCGCATGGCTGCCGCACGAACAACACGCTGCCCGTCCGGCACAAATCCTGGTCGCGCACCTTCAGCATGTCGAGCCTCGTATAGTTGCGGTCCGACTGGTTGATGCGGCTGATAGAAAAAATGAAGTCGGCAAGATTGGCCCAGTTGGCACTGCCCGAAATGGTGTACATGTCTATTTCTTCCAGTTCATCCTTTCCACTCTGCTTCTTCAGGCTGCGGGGATGCGCCACGATGATGACCCAGATGCCATTGCTGCGCCCCCATGCCTGCATCTGCGTCAGCATGGCCTTAATGGCCTGTGTTTCCGTATTGTAGCGTCCGCTTTCCATCTCCATGAAAAGATACGGGTCGATGATGAGATACTTCAACGGTACAGCTCGTTTCACCCGTTCCGCACGCTCAATGATATTGGTAGGTGTGGGCGAAATCTCATGCAGATCCAGATGCACCATGTGGGCGTTCAGAAAAGAGACAATGGGCTGCAACTGCTCCCGGGTATATGCCGTCATGTTCACTTTGCCCAACATCAGCCGGATGAGATGCGCAATGTGCTTATTCTTGTCGGGAACCTCGAAAGAGAGAAAGCAGACGTAGCGCCCGGTCTTGGCCATGAGGTGGCAAGTCAGGTCATTCAGAAAATCCGTCTTGCCGCTGTTGGGCTTCCCGGTAACGATTATCAGTCCGCCCTGATCGGTGGGATGAAACACTTGGTCGGTCAGCGGACCATAGCCCACATCGTATCCATGATCGTATTCGCCACGCAGCACGTTCAGCACCTCATCCGTCCGTTCGCCTACGGTGATGATGTCCGCCGTATGCCGCGGACGTGCAGAGTCGATAATCTCGCGAACCACACCGGAACCGTATGCCACAAGCACATCGGATATATCCTTGCAGCCGCCGGGCAAAGTGGTGAACAGGCAGCGGGACCCGAAGTAGTCGGCAAGGTGCTTCACGAGTGTCCGCCCCGGCAGGTCGCAATCACCGCAAATCACCAGTTCGCGCACCTGGTCCAGCCAGGGAACAAAAGCCTCGAAACTTTTGCGAAGGTCGCTTGCAGCGCCGTTGGGCACACTGATGACATAAGGGTAGCCCGCCTCGTACAGGGTCAGCACATCCCTTCCTCCTTCGGTGACAATCAGACGGGCAACACTCTCTTCGGAAATCCGCAGCGGGTTAATGCAGTCGATATTATAGGGCGGACAAGGCGTAGTGGGCGAATCCTGACTCCAGCATTTGGTGTAGCCGGACGAGGAAGGGTCGCACGAACGATACTTCACGTTGACAGGTTGCCCGTTGACGTAGTTCACATAGGCAATGCAGTGGTACATCGTTCCGGCAGCGTTCTTTTCGTCCTTGCCGTCCTTTCCACCGAAGCAGCGGTGCGTCAGGCAACCGAGATGTGCACTGACAGCCGTTTTCAAGGATATTCCCTGGTCGGCAAGATAACGGCGGGCGGCAAGCTGATCAGGGTCGGCCGTCTCCGGCTCATCTGTCAGCGGCTTTATTCTGGCGAGCACGTCGGGCGAGAGATGTTTGTAGTCATCGGGAATCATCGAGACTTCGGACACGAAAGTTTCTCCACCACCGGCATTGCCCGCCAACGCCGCACTTCCGTTCTTCCTTCCCGCCGATGCAGGGAAAGAAGCGGACGGGCCGCCATACGCCCTCCCGGCCGACAGCGGGCGTTCTTCCCAAAAGTCTTTCAGGCGGCCATGAAAATCACATCCGGCATAGAAACAATGGTAAAATCCCGTCTCGCGGGAAATCGAAAGGTGTTTCTTGCCGCATTTAGGACACAGGGCCAGATAATTCTTACCCACGTTCTTGCGTTCAGGAAAATCGCAGAGATAATAAAACGGTTTCACAAGTTCCCTCCTTCCCAGTTATTGCTCAGCACATTCCACACGCTCCCTGCTCCCGGGCGCGGAGACGCATCATCAGGGATGTTGACCATTCCCTCTATCGGGTCGTCATAAAAGCGCATTCCGGTTTCGGTGTCCGTCCACTCAAACTCGCACAGCGGATGATTGTTGCGCTGCTCGCTCCGCATCTCACGCATTGCCTGCTCCCTTTTCCGCCTTCCGGCGGTTGCGGCATCCTTCAGCAGGCGTTGTCCATGGGCAGACTTCAGCAGGTTGTTCAGCCAGCACAGACGTCCGCTGTGACCGGATTTCATGAAACGCTCCTGCCCCGCAAAGTGAGGAACCAGCAATTCGTTCACCAAGTGCACAAGGTTGGCACAGGCATCCCCGCGTGTCAGTCCCTCCTCCTGCTGGAAGCGGTTGATCAGCGGAATGAAGATCTGCAATTTCTGCACCGGGTTTTCGTTGATGACATGAAAGAAGTGCCGGGCAGCTTCCAGACATTCTTCCGCAGGAATCGGATTTCCTTTAGGAATATCTTTAGTAGATTTATAATTATTATATATATTATAATTATATATATCCGCTTGCGGAAACTTTTCCGGTAATTCTTCCGGTAATGTTTCCGGTAAACTTTCCGCAGCATCTTTTGCTTTCCAAAGATAAGAGTAGAAAGATTTCATTCCATACACATTGCCGTCCGGAACGATGCCGAACGAACGGCTTTGCCTGACCGCCTCCACCAGGCAGCGTGCATTCTTGAACTTCAACGACAGGCCGAGGTCGTAGAAATTCTCTACGGGGTAAACCGCTTCATCGTTCATGTAGGCGGTGACTCCCAAATAGAGGTCCAGCAGTTTCGAAATGGTAGAATCTGTTATTTTACGGCTTTTCCACAGCCCTATGGTCTTTCGCAGTTCGTATATGGAAAGAGTAGTCATGTTTGCTTTCATTATCTGTTATTTTTAAAATATCGGCGAAGTTAACGCTTTGCCCCCGGAAAAACTGTACCCGACAGTTGGGTACAGATATACAGTTTATTATATTTATTAACATTTAAAAACGAAATCAGTATGATTTTAAAAGCAAAAAAAGCCGCCGACCACATGGAGTTCGGCGCATTCATCAGTCGTGAAATCCGTCTTCTAAAAATTGATCGCGCAATGTTCCGCGAAGAGTGTCACATGAGTCAGTCCTATCTTGAGGACATAAAAAAGGGCTCCATAATTATGAGATAGACTATTATGAGCACATTCTGAGCGCGTTCAGCAAATTTACCACTCCCGAAAACGCCCGGCGCATCTATCTGGAAGGGGTAAAAATCCTGTTTCCGAAGCTGAAAGAGTGATTTTTTTCCACTGCCCATTGCGAGGGAAAAGCACATTTCCTGTCAAAATACTTGGTGTTCTGACGAGTTATCCGTAATTTTGCCTCGCATTTATCAATTACTATGGCTTTCGTCTTTCCTGCAAAATGTGGGAGAGGCGAAAGCGTAGCGTACTTGTCAGGAAGAAAAACTTCATAATTATCCCAAGTTGATTCCTATTTCCAATCAAAAGCCAAGCTTGATCTTATAATTAAGCAACCTACATCATATGAGCACTACCAAACTATTTGCATCTATCCCTGCATTACGGTCTTCAATTCAAAAAGACATTGAAACTTATGAACTGCCAATTGAAAAGAATGACGTTAACAAGGCTTTCTTTGAGCCGAATAATGACACATTTGAAGCTGTTTGCATACAAGAAGGCAATCCACAAAAAATACTTATTCCGGCTGCCAATATGTATCCTTTCTTGTTTAGGGGGCAGACAAAGGATTTTGGCAAATGCCTTCCTTCCCTATATCGGGAGGAAGATAAACAAACGGCTCCCTATCTCTTCCTTGAAAGATTGCGAGAGGTTGAATTTACAGAACTGATAAAAAAACATCCTGTCGTCAAAGGATTTTTCGACCGGCACCATTTTACCGTAGACTTTATAGGCTTAGCTCAACACTATGGCCTGAAAACGGATGTCCTTGATCTGACCAACGATCTTGATGTTGCCCTCTTTTTTGCCATGTGCCCATACGACAGTCTCAATGACCAATACACTTATCATGACGATGGCAAGCAGCATACAGCTATACTCTACGTAGTACCTCCGAGTATCTACGCCCCCAGTCTACCCGACTCTTTTCTCAAAAGCCAAATCACTGCAATCGGGCTCCAGCCTTTCAAACGTCCCGGTGCACAACGAGGCTTTGCTCTACATCTGCCTGACGGTGAGCAGCTACGAGCCTACAAATACGAGTTTCAATTCACTTGCGAAGATTCGAAAAAATATTTTGACCAATTTAAACAAGGAGAAGCATTATGGATAAAAGACGAGTTAATTGCAAAAGCCAAAGTTATTAGTCAAATGAAAACATTCTCGTATGACACCTTTAAAAAGGCATTTGCCCAATATCCCCCCAAGGGATATAGCAAAACCAGCATAAAGAAAGAGTTGAAAGCTATTGGCGTGGAAATTCTGATAAAAGGAAATAGTACGCACTTCACTGAAGAAGAAATAACATCTATAAAAAACGATTGGAACATCACAAACAAACAACGAATGCAAGAACAAATTATACGCATCAATTGGTTTGCTGATGATGATTGCACAATAGATCCTATCACGAAACAACAGACTGTGAATCTTGACAAAAGACATCTCTACAGAAATCTAAAGATGCTCGGAGAATTGGAAATGATCCGGCTTGTACAGGCTGCGCAATTCTGTACCGGTGGAGAATATGTAGATTACAACCCCAAAAAGAAAGAAGAGAAGAAAACTCATCGTGAAACGGATTGGGAACGTATGGGAGGATATAGTGCAGATGCCAAAGGTAAGAGTTATTTGGAGGATACAGATATGGTATTAAAGTAGAACCAATCGGTAAACGAATTTCTCTAAATAAATTATTCTTCCCAACTTTAAACTATTTTCTAATGTTTCTCTCCTTTTGCTTATTGTTATTATGTATAACAGCATCAGTTACTAATGACAATCACCGACTTTACGAAAAACGTAATCTGACAGACGTAGTTAAATGGATTGCAGCCGTCGCAGTAGTCATAAACCATTTATGCATTTTCTATATGCATAACCCAACATTAGCTACGGAATTAAGATTTGGAAGTCTTTCGGTTTCAATATTTTTCTTTCTTTCAGGCTATGGACTGATATGCAGCTACAGTTTGAAAGGAGAAAAATACCTTAAAAATTTTCTTGTGCACCGTATGAGCAAGATTATAATTCCATTACTAACAGCGTATGCAATATATATTCCATTATTAAGTATAATTAACAATAGGGGGGGGGTAAAAGAAGCCATCCTTGGCCTATTTTTATTTGAGCCACTCCTACCCTACAGTTGGTACGTTACAGAAATTATACTCCTCTATCTGCTCTTTTACATTACAATGCGTTTTATTCCCAAATATAAACTCATAATACTAAGCCTTACCATAATCTGTATGATGATAGGACTTTTATTAGCAAAAAAGCCACATTGGTGGGTCAACGCTACTCCTTGCTTTATTATAGGTATTTGGTATTACCAATATGAGTGTGCTATCATGAAATATATGAAAAAAATAAGGGTTTGGCATTTGCTACTATTAATATTGCTATTCTTCTGTATATATCGTTTAGACATTGTTCAAAATAATATCCAGTTCTTTTCACGATGGCGCTATACGTATGCATCATTCTATATCGTGAATTATTTATTTATCATCCTTGCTGTGTATATATTCCAAGGAATTAACAATATCAAGAATTTCAAAATCAAACGAAATAGCTATTATGAAATTTATCTCATGCAAGGAAGTGTATTTTTACTGCTTGATACGACAGTAAGTAATAGAATACTATTCTTCACTTTAGCTACTATTACCACTATTATATTTTCATTAGGAATGAATTGGGTGAATTTAAAGATAACGAATCTCATTAAAACCTAAAATTTAACTGTCCATATTATGAAGCAACCTTATAATATTGTATGTGTAAGCGATGAAAGCTACATACAACACACAGCTGTTATGCTTTGCTCACTCTTTGAAACCAATAAGAACAACATATTTCACATATATCTTCTTACCCCAGATGTATCCCAAGTATCCCGACAAAGATTAACAGCATTATGCAAATACTATGGCTCAAAATTTACAATCTGTAACTGCTCTATTAATGAAATATCCCACCTTCCTATCGGACAATGGAATGTCATTATGTATCTGAAACTTTTAATGCCACAATTATTGCCTGCAGATACAGAACGATGTCTCTTTTTAGACGTAGATATGATCGTCAATGCAGACATAACAGAACTTTACCACATCAACTTAGCAGATAATATTATAGCAGCAGCAGAAGATATGCCAGACTGTGTACATATAAAAGAACGGCTAGGATTACCACAGAATGAATTATATATCAACTCTGGAGTAATGGTATGTGATTTGAATGCATGGAGAAAACTAGAAATACAGTTTCCTATATTTGATTTTATTCATTCTATAATAGACAAAATACGAAACGAACAAGATGTGATAGCCTTATATTTCCGTGGTATGCTAAAAATATTGCCAATCCGATGGAATATGGTAACATTCTATTTTAACCGAATTCCTAAAATATTTCCCAAATATCTGCCAGAACTTCAAAAGGCCAAACGGTATCCCGCCATCATCCATTTTGCAGCTCCTATCAAGCCTTGGTTTCGTGACAGCCAACATCCTTATGCGTATCTTTATAAGAAATATCTACGCATATATGCCAAGACAGTTGATATAAAGGTAAATTTACACTTCCCATATGGAGAAAAACTTACTCCACGAAAACGATTTAATAAAAATATCCGAAATCTATTCAACCGCATTGGAATAATTAGAGATGCCGGTTATACACCTTCTGCAAAATAGCTTATATCATATTAAAGGATTAGATACTCTTATCTAAATTAATACAAACAAAATATTTATGAAAATAGTATCATTTCAATCAGGCTTAGGCAATCAAATCGCTCAATATGTTTTTTACCTCTTTTTACAAAGTAAAGGTTATAAAGTTTATCCATATTTTGTTGACAACCTTTTAAATGAACATTATGGATTAGAATTAAATAAAGTGTTGCTATCCCCCCAAATCCTATATATGCCATTTTGGATAAAAATATTTCTTAAGCTTATAAAACACTTCCCAATCTTACAAGGCCAAACATACAATAAAAAGGTATTTAAAATTCATTATAATGGCTATTATTTTGAGAGAAGGTATTTTGATTCATTGCCCTCACATAGTTTGAAATTTAACTTTTCCAATATGTCTACTACCAATTTTATGTTTTTGGATAAATATAAAGATCAGTTACTAGTAAGTATACATATTAGAAGAGGCGATTATTTAAAATCACCCGCCTATTTAAACATATGTACCGACCATTATTACCAACAAGCCATAAAATTTGTAGAAAATAAATATTCGAATCTATTATTTGTTATCTTCTCTGATGATATTGAATACGCCAAAAGTTCTTTTTCTACGAAGAAGACCATCATAGTTGATTGGAATCAAAAAGAAAACAGCTATATGGACATGTTATTAATGGCATGTTGCCCAATTAATATTATTGCAAACTCCTCTTTCAGCTATTGGGCAGCTCGGCTCAATGAAAATAGTATTTTAACTATCTATCCTAAAAGATGGTGGAATTACTCCCCTATTGATTTTTTCCCTAAACATTGGGTTGGACTTGAACATATATGATATCATCAACTCGTAATAACTAATTAAAAGATTGAATTACAAAAGAAATGGAAGAAAACAATAAAAAAATAATGAAGAACACGATATATTTATATGCCCGTATGTTAATAATGATGGGATTAAGTTTTTTTACGACACGTATTGTCTTAGAAAAACTTGGTGCCTCGGATTATGGCATAAATAATCTTGTTGCCGGTTTTGTTTCTTCTTTTAAAGTACTTAATAATATATTAGAAAGTGGCACACGTCGCTTCCTTGCTTATAATCTAGGAAAAAATGATGAATCTCTCATCAAGAAAACATTCTCAACTTCTCTAACTATACATATAGGCATAGGTATAGTTATTGTTTTCATTTTAGAAACTATAGGACTATGGTTTTTGAATCATCGGCTCAATATTGAAACCGACAGAATATGGGCTGCTAATATTATTTTCCAACTTTCAGTCATAACAACTTTACTCAGTATTGTCCAAACACCTTATGTTGCTGCTGTAACTGCACATGAAAAATTTAACATTTATGCATACATGAGTATCTATGATGCTATTGCAAAACTTACAATACTTTTTCTTCTTATATACATACCTGGAGATAAACTAATTATATATGGTGCTTTGTTAGCAATTGTCTCTACCACAAGTATCATGATTTATTGTAGCTATTGTTTATATAAATTTGCAGAATGTCGTTTTTCTTTCACAATAGAAAAAAGCATTTTTAATGAAATGATACGATTTTCTGGTTGGAGTGCTCTTGGCAATTTTGTTGTTGTTTTTAATGGGCAAGGCATTAGTATTTTATTAAATATTTTCTTTAATACCGTAATGAATGCATCTAGAGGGCTTGCCGACACAGTATCTTTCACTATAAATCAATTTATTAGTGGTTTTCTTATAGCTGCTAATCCACAACTTATCAAATATTATGGAGCTGGAAACGTAGAACGTTTTACTAAACTAATTTTCAACGTTTCACAATATACAATCTTCCTTATGGCCATTTTCTGTGTACCTGTTTTACTTGAAATAGACTATGTTTTAAAATTATGGCTCACAGAGGTTCCCCAATATACTTCTGCATTTATCAAAATTGGAGCTATTTGCAGCATTGTAACTTATTCAAATAGTATGGTAGATGCAGGCATTGTAGCGACAGGACGAGTCAAAGAAATGAATTTATACGCAATTCCAATATATTTTATTAATCTACCATTAGTATATCTAGTTTTAAAGTTTGAGTGGTATCCCCCACTTGTATATTTCGTTGGTTCAATACCAGCCTTTATCCATTTTATTATTAATTTAAAAATACTATCCAACATCATCAATTTTCCAGCCCTTAAATATTTCACACAAATATTCTTAAAGAATTTCATATTAATAATTATTTCTCTTATAATTCCCTTTATTATACATAATCTAATACAAGAAGGAACTCTTCGTTTTTTCTGTGTATGCATAGTTTCTGTTATCTCTACGATAACAACCATGTACTTTTTTTCTTTAAACAATGATGTCAAACAAATGATAAAACAAAAACTACGTTCAATCCTTCATCTCGAAAAATAAATTATTTAATAAACACAATAGTTATAGAACCAAAATTTTATACAAAAGCCTTTATCACTTATATTTTATTATATGATTTCAATTATAGTACCGGTTTACAATTCCGCCTCTACATTATCTAAATGTATAGAAAGTTTACTAGCTCAAACATATCCTGATTTGGAAATATTGCTGATTGACGATGGTAGTAAGGATACATCTGGTACTATATGTGATATGTATACGTCCCAAGATGCCCGTATCCGCACATATCATAAAGTAAATAGGGGGGGGGTAAGTTCTGCACGCAATTTGGGAATAACACAAGCAAAAGGAGAGTATATTACATTTTGTGACGCAGATGACTCTTTTATGCCAGATGCTTTATCTTTTTTTTATGATATCATATCCCAATATAACCCTGACATAATCAGAACTGGCTATAAAAAACAATTTGCTTCAGGAAAAGAAGAAGAAGTTAAATCAGACACTTTATATGTTATTACAGATAAAGAACAAATGTTTGTAATAGCAGAAAAAAATAACTACTGGGGATTTTTATGGAACTCTTGCTTCAAATCTAAATTAGCAAAAAAGCACTTGTTAGATGAGTCAATATCATGGTGTGAAGATCATATCTATTCAGTAGAATGTATGATAGATGCCGATCTCACAATAATCTCTCCCCAAATCACTTACATATATAACTGTAATGATGTTCAAGTATTAGGAAATGGGACTAATCTGTCTCAATCTATGATGAATTACAAAAAAGTTATATCAATTGCTCTAAAGGAGAAAGAAATAAAAATGAGAATATATAAATCCAACAACGATGTGGTAAAATATATAAATAAAACATTTGAATCTAAAATGTGGATTGCATTATATTTTTCCTTTTACTCATCTAATTTTTTCGCTCCACTAAAAATTATAGCAAAATATTTCAATTACAACTTGAAAACACTTTATAATACATGGAGACTTTTTATTCATAATAAATATAAGAAACATTAAAAGACAATCCTACTTTTGACGAAAATTATAAATGTGACTACCCTATAATAAGACACATCAGAATTAAATACTAATAACCTATGACAATGAAACAACGATTTTTATATATTGATGTTCTAAGAGGAATTGCAATTTTAATTGTAATATATAGCCATATTCTATTATTTTGTGTAGGGTATAGTGAAACATCCGCCTTAACAAACCTTCTGCGTTTATATTTCCTAAATGCTTTTTTCTTCCTCTCAGGTTTTATGGCTTACAAAGCCCCCATTTTTAATCTTTCACAAATAATCAGAAACCTATGGAAGAAAATAACAGTTTTACTTATTCCTACATTTATAACAGGCGGTCTATATTGTGCCTATATAAATGGGAACCCCTATTCTTTTCTGGCTGACGGAGCAAAAGGTGGATACTGGTTTACTATTGCACTTTTCATCATGATGATTATATATACTATAGAAGATTTTTTTATAAAGAAACTAAAAAACAGATATTTACAATCCGGAATTATATTATTGGTGGCTGGTTTTATATATTGGTGGCATAAGACAGGCATGGCATCAACTGCATGGGCAAACTACTTATCATTAGGTGGTACTTCATATTATTTCCTCATGTTCACTTCTGGTGTATTGTGTAAAAAGCATCTTGAATCATTTCATAGATATTTAGATATACCATTGGTAAAAACGAGTATATTCCTTATCGCAATGCTCGGAGCATTTGTAGGCTATATTCCTTTATTGATAACTAATATAACAGTGGTCCTATCCACCTATTTTATAATAAAGGACATTCTAAATAATTATCCAGAAACAAACGACCTCCAGCGTTTGCCTCCCATAAAAAAAACTATATTTCAAACACTTGCACTTATCGGAAAGAATACTATTGAAATATATTTCTTACACTATTTCCTCTTATTTAAAATGCCGCAGAATGTTGTTACCTTTACTCACAATATGTACAAAGATGGTATCATAGCGAACCATTGTTCCGGCATTGTTGAATTCGGAATATATGGCTCTATCAGCATTGCAATCGCTTTTGTATGTGTTGGTATTCACAAAATTATTACCCACGTACCCTATCTGAGCAGGCTTATGTTTGGAAGATAAATGTTTCACAAAAATCAATTTATGCAAATGAATCCACCTTCTGAAAAGACGCATAATAATATAAAGATTTCTGTCATTTTGCCCATATATAATGCCGAAAAGACAATAAAGCACATGCTTGACTGTTTACGAGTACAAACAATGCCTGATTTCGAAGTAATAATGATAGATGATGGAAGTACAGATAGTTCATCCGTCATCTGTGATGAATATGCAAAAAAGGATTCAAGATTTAAAGCAATTCATCAACTCAATGCAGGTGTTTCTGCCGCCAGACAAACTGGACTTGAAAATGCCCAAGGTGGATATATAATTCATGCAGATGCTGATGACTGGATAGAACCCGCCATGTTAGAAGAACTATATAACAAAGCAATTAAGGAAAATGCAGATGTAGTAATATGTGATTTCTATACAAATAATGGAAACATAGAAAAATACGTCAAACAGCAACCTAATGGTCTTGACCATACATCCATTCTACATGGTCTGTTCCAACAACTACATGGTAGTTGTTGGAACAAGCTCGTAAAACGAGTTTGTTACAACAAGCACTGTATAAAATTTACCGCAGGCATAAATCATTGCGAAGATTTACTCACTTGGATACAATTATATCAATATCCAATAAAAACAGCCTACCTGCCAAAAGCCTTTTACCATTATATTATGAATGATAATTCAATCACCCATAATTTCACTCGTCAAACTTATGAAATGCGTTGCATGTTCTATAGAGAATTATGCAAAGCCCTAACAATTAATGGTTTTGAATCTGATAAAAGGAAAATGCGCTTGAGTATCTTGGCTGAGGGATACATGTATAAAGTGATTTCAAACAGGGAAGTTTGGATAGAATTAATGAAATACAATAAAAGAGCCGCATTCTGCGAAACTCGCAGCATCCGTTGGCTATGCGGCTATTTATGTTTAGCTTGTGGATTATTTGCCCTATCCCAAAGACTGCTCAAATATTAAATCAGAACATTCGCTTATATATCAGAAATATGATACCTAAAATTATTCATTATTGTTGGTTCGGGGGATCTCCAGAGCCAGATGATGTAAAACAATGTATTGCTTCATGGCGTAAATATCTCCCTGACTATAAAATCAAACGGTGGGACGAAACTAATTATGATGTACACAAAAATCAATATATGAGTGATGCCTATAAAGAAAAAAAATGGGCATTCGTATCAGATTATTGTCGTATAGATGTAGTATATCAGTATGGCGGTATTTACTTGGATACAGACGTAGAAGTTAAAAAATCATTCGATCCACTACTCTCCGAGGAAATGTTTTGCGGTTTTGAAAGTCGCGACCCTTTAATGTTTAAAAAAGGAGTAACAATAGAACAATCCGTAGCTTTTGGATTAGGATTTGGCTCTACCTGTGGACACAAAGTATTAAAACAAATGCTTGAGCTTTATGAAAAACTCAGTTTTTACAATACTGATGGTTCATTAAATCTCATTGCCTGCCCACGTTATCAAACACAGGTGCTAAAGAAAAATGGACTTATTGACAATGGAGAGACCCAACGATTTAATGGTGGTATCGCTTATTCAGCTGAATACTTCTGTCCTTTATCTAATATAACAGACAAAATGCTATTTCTTACAGATAATACATATAGCATACATCATTTCTCTGTAACATGGGCATCAAAAGAAGCTTTGGCAGAACGTAAACTATGCTTTAAATTAAGTCATTATATTGGTTATAAATTAGCAAGTAAAACTGCTAAAGCTATTTATATAATTAAAAAAGCCATTAATATGTAAGTATGATTAAAATTCTAAATAAAAAAATTCAAGGGCCACGCAGAGTCATCTACTATGCATTAATAACATTTTTCGCTTATGAATTATTAGCCAAAAACTTTGGTTTAAACCAAAGTTTTTGCTACATATCTGAAATTATCTCCATTATAATACTTATATATTATCACCCCTACAAAATAAAGATCTGCAAATTAGAGCTTCCTTTTATAATCATGATTACGATGTATATAATGTCTATAATAGGAGCTTTATTACATTCTGTTAACCCCTTCAATTATATATTTGGATTTCGAGGTGAGTACCTATCAATGGTATTATTATTTGCTTCTGCCGCTTATCTTAAAATTCAAGATTACCATCACATCTTTCATTTATTTTATAAATTTCAATTCTTAAATATCTTTTTTACTCTTGTACAATGGCTTGTTTATGGTTATACAGAAGATCTTAACAATGGCGCATTCACAGCTGGTGTAGCCCAAGACATATTTTGCGGTGCATTGATGACATATTATTTTTATGCCTACCACCGAGGATTAGTTCCTTTACAGAAATTGCTATTTATTCTTATATCTTGTTTTTTTATAGCAATAATACAAGATGAAAGATTTATCTTTATTGAAGCGGGAGTTATTCTATTTTATTTTTCTTTAGCTAATGGTTTTACTTTAAAAAAAATAGTCACAAGCATAATAATGCTTGCTGCCATCATAATCGCTTTTAACAACCTCTCTGAGAGTCAAGCCGGGACATTAAACAATATAAATAATGCAATAGACTATGCTCAACAATCCGGTGGTTGGGGTTATGGTCTTCCACGTATTGGAAGTTCATCAATTATACAAGAAAAGTTCTTCGAATCCCCTGTTGAGCATATTTTTGGCATAGGACTAGGTAGTGCCATAGATAACCAATTCCCATTTCTTGATACTTCGTTTTTTAACAAATATAGGTATCTTAATTTTAATTGGTTCAGTTTCCAAAATTTGTTCCTGCAAACTGGATGGTTAGGTATAATATTATATGTTTCTTTTTTTGGTAGTCTATTGATTTATAATTTACGTAATAAATATAAAGCGCCTGCGCAATATCGATACCTATATGATATAACAATTACCATAACCCTAATATGTATTCTTACAATCTGGTATAATGCAACATTGCGTATTTTCTATGCCACAGTACCTTATGTTGTATTAGGTTTAGGACCTTGTGTAACACACGAACTTGTAAAAAGAAAAAAGAAGAATAAAGTATGAAGAGGCTGTGTTTTATTATTCCTTATTTTGGATATTTTTCAAACTATTTCCCCCTATTTCTGAAAACATGCTATCCCAATAAAAATTTTGATTGGCTAATTTTTACAGATGATAATACCAGTTATAAGTATCCTACAAATGTACATAAAATATCCATGACTTTTAAAGAGTGTCAAAGGTTGGTACAATCAAAATTTAATTGCAACGTAAAATTAGAAAATCCATATAAATTATGCGATTTAAAACCCATGTATGGTTATATCTTTGAGGAATACATCAAAGAGTATAAATATTGGGGACATTGTGACACAGACACATTAATGGGTGATTTAGACGGTGTTTTAACTGAAGATCTTTTAAATAGATATGATAAATTGTTTTGTCTTGGTCACATGACTATTTATCGTAATACAACAGAAAACAATAGGACTTTTATGTCTAAACATAACGATAGGTATGTATATAAAGATATATTAGCAAATCCTTCTATTTGTTGGTTCGATGAAGAATGGAATAATGATTACAACATTAATCGTATTTTTATATCTCATAATAAATCATTACTTCGTAAAGACTTATCATTGAATATATCTATGTCTCATAATTATTTTCATCGTATAAAATATGTAGGAATAGAAAATACAACTGCACTATATGGATACGAAGTAGAGAGAAAAAAAGAGGCTCTATACTTATGGGACAATGGGCAATTGTATCGTTTATATATGGAAAATGGAAATCTAAGAAGAGAAGATTTTTTGTATATACATCTACAAAAACGCGTAATGAAGATGGACTTATCTATTTTACAGTTGGATAAATTTAAAATCGTCCCAGATGAGTTTTTACCTTTAGAAGTAGAAACTGTAACCACCTCCAATTTTCAACAAATAAAGAAGAAAGGTTATTGTAGGCATACACAACGCATATTAAAAGACAGAATTATCAACAAACTCCATAAAATTCTACACATTAAATAATGGATATAAATGCTCCAAAAGTCTCAATAATAGTTCCCATCTATAATGTGGAACCATATTTGGATCGCTGTATGCAGTCTTTATTAAAACAGACATTAAAAGATATCGAAATTATTCTGGTGGATGATGCGTCTCCTGATAACTGTCCTAGCATGTGTGACAATTATGCAAAACAAGATTCCCGTATAAAAGTCATACATAAAAAAAATGAAGGATTAGGGTTCGCCCGTAATTCCGGACTTGAAATAGCAACAGGAAAATATATTGCATTTCTTGATAGTGATGATTTCGTAGACATTTCTATGTATGAGAAGTTATATAGTACAGCCACTCAATATAATTTAGATACTGTTTTTTGCGGTTTTAACCAATACGACTCACATCATATCAAATCTAAACAAGAAGTTAGTACCTTAACAATATATAAAAGTAAAGACATAAAAGATAAGGTTTTATTAAATATGATTGCAGGAAATCCTGAACAAAAAGAAGACAGAACCTTGTTTATGTCGGTTTGGCATGCTATATATTCTAACAAGCTTATACAAAAAAATAAAATCCGTTTCTGTTCGGAAAGAGAAATTATATCAGAGGATATTATTTTTGATATTGATTATCTAACTCAAGCGCAGCGCATAGCGTATATTCCAGATTGTCTTTATTATTATTGTCTGAATACCAATTCATTATCACGCATATTTAGAAAAGATAGAAATGACAAAATAATAACTATGTATAAAAAACTGACAATGAAAGCAGAAGAACTAAATTGGCAAAGCAATGAAAAACTACGCATCATGCGCTTATTTATTGGTTACAGTAGGAATGCCATGATTGATTTATGTAATTCTAATCTAAAATTCATGGTAAAAATGAATCTGCTTCGACAAATATGTTCAAATGATATTTGGGAAGATATATTAAATAAATACCCCTATCAAAGACTCCCCATAATATATGCTATTTTCACTGCCCTAATAAAATATAAATGTCATTTATCCATTTATGTACTTTCACATTTGAAAAAGATATGATAAAACATCATATGCCTGTTAATCAAGAGCGTAAATCAAACATAGAATTATTACGAATCATAGCCATGGGAATGATTGTAATATATCATGTCTTCGTACATGGAATTGCACCTACAGGCCTCTTATCCCAAACAACACTATCAATGCTATGTATCCCTGTGATATTCGGAGTAAACATTTTTGTTATTATTTCCGGCTATTTTGGAATTCGATTATCATGGAGATCTTTTCTATCACTAATGTGGATTATAGCTTTTTACAAACTATTCCATCTATGTGGCGATACTTTCCTCCTAAAAATAGAACATCCGATATTTGAATGGATACTCAAACCACTAAGCGGTCCAATATCGGGAGGAGGATGGTTTATTGACATTTATGTATTACTTATGCTCATCTCCCCCTTATTGAATAAATTATTATCCACTCTAAACCAACACGACTATTGGGTCGGTTTAGGAATATTATCACTATTGGATATAGGCTATGGCTTTTTTCTCAATAAACACTTCGATGCATACGGGTATAGCCTTTTACATTTCATTTTGCTTTATTATATTGGCAATATGTTACAAAAGCACCGCTTAAACAGCATTTACAAATCAGGGGGGGGTATTTAACTATTTTATGCATCACATTGATATCATTGTATCTTTTGCAAGACACACAATGGGATGTAAAATTAGCTACATCTTATTCTTCACCTCTTGTTTTAATTGGATCTATTTATATATTTACTTTCTTTACAAATCTCTCCATCAGCTATTGTCCTACCATCAATTTTATAGCTGCCTCCACCCTACCCGTCTATCTTATACATGACGCAGGAAATATAGCTAACTGGTATTATCAACAAATTGGCACATGGTTTAAAGAATTATCACTAATCAATTTTGCTATTCATGCAGCATCCCTTGTAATAATCCTTTTCACTTTTGCCATATTAATAGACCAACCTCGTAAATGGATATGGAAATTATTACTAAATCAAATCCCCTCAATACAATCTATAAAAAAAGTATGAAAATATTATATATCGGCACACCGCATAACCATGATCTGTGGAAAGAAGGGAAAAATCCTTCCCATTGGCTATATGGGGCATGTGAAATGGAAGAGGACGGACACGAAGTAATATGGGAACAAGAAAAATACAACATGTTTCATGACTTAAACCTAATTAGACAATATAATCCTGACATTATCTTTATTCCAAATCTAAATCTGCAAGCACATAAATTATTACTACTACTAGCAGCCTTTAATGGAATAAAAATACCTATTTTTGCTTACCTACATCATGCTCCAAACACAAATAGTAGGATAAAACAAAGACTTTACCAGTTGCTACTAAAAGGAGTAAAACACTTGTTTTTTCTATCAGAACTAACTATGCAAGAAAGCATTGAAGGCCGATATGTACAAAAAGGAAAATGTTCTGTACCAGGATGGGGAGCTGATGAGAAATTTTTCACCCAAATTACACAGCATAACAGCAATACGTTTGTGTCAACAGGCAAAGAACAACGAGATTTTGACATACTAATTGAAGCCTTTCAAAAAACGGGCGCACCACTCAAAATCATTACTTGCAGAAGCCATGCAGGTAACAACTTTGAAGATCTCCCCAAGCGATGCAAAGATATTCCTAATATAGATGTAACAATCACAGAAAATAGTGGAGAGGTTTATCCACTAATGATACGTGCCATGGCTGATGCCAAAGCATTAGTTTGCCCATTACGCCAAGACAAACTGAACTACTGTGTAGGACTTTCTACTATTGTCGATGCCGAAGGACTACGCAAACCTCTAATCATCACTCAGAATCCTTACCATTCGAAAGAGCGTATCCAATCATTTCATGTAGTAAAAACGTTAGAAGATTGGATAGAAGCGATTCATGATATACAGACATCAAACGAGGAAATACCTATTACGCACTACGGCATGCAAAAATGCTATAAGACTATGAAAACTATTATGAAATTAGAAGATAGATAGAAAAAAGGATTGATAAGCTCTTGTTTTATCATTATATAATGAACATAACAACTTAATTGTTAATCAAAAGCATGCCTCTATCTGGCTACAATGTCATACATGGTATTATAGCCAGATCGTGAATAATTACAATAATATTAATGAAACAACGAAACCCTAGTATAGATATATTAAAATGTATAGCTGCCCTGCTTATTACCAACTCACATATGGAGTTACTGTATGGCAAATATAGTGTCATGGCAACAGGAGGAGCTATTGGTGACGTATTATTCTTTTTCTGCTCAGGATTCACGCTTTTCTTAGGAAGAATGGGGCGATTTGATAATTGGTATAAAAGAAGAATCAATAGAATATATCCTACAGTCTTTGCTTGGGCAATAGTACAAGAGTTTATTTTCAATTATCACAAAGACATAAAATATATAATTATACATGGAGGCGGATGGTTCGTCACCTGCATTATGATCTATTATGTTATCCTCTACTTCATCCAAAGATATATGCTCAACAATTTAAAATTGGTATTTGGCATAGCAACCACAATATGCATAGCTTGGTACATAGCCATAGACAGACCTGTAGATTATAATATGTATGGTAATACTTATTTTAAATGGTGCCATTACTTCCTTTTCATGTTAATGGGAGCAATATTAGGAATTAATCATAAAGAACGAACTTACTCTTTTAAATGGGACACATTCAAATTAGTTAGTTCCATTGCCATTTACTATACTTATTTATTCATTGGTCGAAAAATCACAATTGTAAACGAATTCCAGATACTCTCATTAATTCCTCTATTAATGACTGTATTTTATTTTTATAAAATATGCAATAGCAATACCTTAAAGCACTGTTATAAACATAGAATAGGAGGTTATTGTATTAGACTTATCGGTGGATTATGCTTAGAAATATACTTAATTCAAGGAGCATTATTTACAGACCAAATGAACTTTATTTTTCCTTTAAATTTAATCATTATGTTTGGTATCATATTAATAGGAGCATACCTATTACGCTGCTGTGCACGTATCTTTAGCCAAACATTTAAAGATGGTGAATATAACTGGAAAGATATTATAAAAATACTCAACTGACATGCACACACCTAAAGTATTGGTTGTTGCTACTTCCCACAAGACACGAGGTGGCATTACTTCTGTAGTGAAGGCCCATGAAACAAGTGAGCAATGGAAAAAGTATCATTGTAAGTGGATTGAGACACATAGAGATGGAAATAATATAAGAAAACTATGGTATTTAGGAACAGCACTAATTGAATACATTTGCCTATTACCATTTTATGATATAGTACATATACACGTAGGATTAAGAACTTCCGTTAGAAGAAAATTAATATTTGCACATATTGCACGTTTACTAAAGAAAAAAATCATCATTCACTTTCATCCAGCAACAGAAAAACATCTATTTGATCCTGAATTCAATGCTAATATCAAAAAGTTATTCAATATATCTGACAAACTATTAGTTTTATCTCCCAAATGGATAGAATGGATAAATGAAGCTTTCCCTAAAAACAGATATAACATGGAAGTAGTTTACAATCCATGTCCCAATGTAAAAAGAAGTGATCAAAGAGATAAATATATTTTATATGCAGGGATTTTATCTGACAGAAAAGGATATAACAGGCTTATGGAAGCCTTTAGTAAAATTGCAACAAAATATTCAGATTGGAAAATTGTATTTGCCGGAAATGGAGAAATCGACAAAGGAAAAACATTAGCCATTCAATTTGGAATAGAACAACAAACCATTTTCCTAGGTTGGATAACAGGAAGCGACAAAGAAAACGTGTTTCAGCATGCTTCTATTTATTGTTTACCAAGTTGGGGAGAAGGATTCCCAATGGGAGTTTTAGATGCAATGGCCTATGGAATCCCTGTGGTTACAACCCCTGTAGGCGGGTTAGAAAAAGTATTTCACAACGAAATTGATGCAATGATTTACGATACGTATGATTTGGACATGTTAGCAGAAAAATTAGAATTACTAATAAGATCGGAAGAATATAGATACAGCATGTCCCACGAAGCCGATAAATTAGTGTATAATGACTTCAACATAACCAATATCTGCAATAAAATTGAGAAAATATATGAAAGCATGTAGTCCGCAATTAGCAAAAGCAAAGTATTGTACCGGATGTATGGCGTGTAGTGATATATGCCGTCATGACGCTATAAAAATCGTAGAAAGGAACTGCTTACCATTTGTACAAATTGATGCAGATAAATGTATAAACTGTGGTTTGTGCCAAAAAGCATGCCCAATAGTAACCCCGATCAACAAGAATCGATTTGAGGACATGAAAGTGTATGGCGGATGGGCAAACGACGAGCAAACACGTATAGATGCAGCTTCCGGGGGTGGATTCGCCGGACTAGCACAGAGTTTCTTCCATTTACATAAGGAAAAAGTAGCAGTAGTTGGTGCTACACTTACAAATAACAGAGTGTATCACATATTAATAGAACAAGAAAAAGATATACCATTACTAACCAATAGTAAATACATACAAAGCAACACTAAAGGAATATATAAAGCAGTAGCCGAAAAACTAAAAAATGATTATTGGATTTTATTTTCGGGATGTCCCTGTCAAATAGCAGGACTATATGGCTACTTAGGCAAAAAATACCGGAATTGTGAGCGTCTTGTAACTATCGAAGTGGTGTGTCATGGAATTGCCAGCCATGAGGCATTAGACCTACACTTGGAATATTATAACTCATCACGCATATATCGTTTTCGTGATAAGCGAAAAGGAACACAAGATTGGAAGTTTTCGCAATGTACAACTATTGAACAAAATGGAAAAGAGGTAAAACTAAAAAGAGAAGAAGACATGTTCTATGCTATTTATGCAGGCTGGATGCTTGACAGAAAAAGCTGTAGCAATTGCCAGTTCTCAGAAATAAACAGAGTAGCCGATATCACAATTGCAGACTTTTGGGGATTGCCAGTACCGGACTATTACAAACAAGGTGTTTCACTCATTATTGGAAATAACGCCAAGGCAGATTCTTTAATAAAAGAAGCGGATGCCATTTATACATTCGAAGATTCATTACGTACTGCTATTGACGGAAACCCGCACCTATTTACCGGCTATAAATTTATCCAATATCATCCAATAGTGGTATGGCCAAACTTTTTCAGGAAAGTTCTTCCCAAAAAATTACGTTTCAATATATTGACTAATAGAATGCCTCATAAACTATCATGGGCTTTCTACAAACTGGCAACAATATATTCAATAAAATATAGAAAAAAGCAAACAATAAATAGACTACAAAACAAAGCTCCTCATTTGTTAAAAAAAGCAAATAGGGGGGGGTAAAATGGCCGATATCTAAATTACAACAAAATATATAACTATGAAAATTGGAATAATCACCATTTGTAAGGTTAACAATTATGGAGCAGAACTACAGGCCTTTGCTACCCAAAAACGATTGGAACAAATGGGACATAAAGCAGAAATTATAGACTATCTCTACTATAAAAATTGGCAATTTAAAGATACTACTTTATCACAACCATTTATAACAATAAATACGAAAGGAAAACTAATGTATTGGCTAAAGTATCGGTTAGCGAGCTGGGCAGTAGATAAAATACTACCTATAGTCAATAAAAATGAAAAACGAAGAAAACAGAATTACCAATCATTTATAGATTGTGGATGCTATTCGCAAAAATATATATCAATGGATGAACTATATCATGCCAATATGGATTATGATATTTACATAGTGGGAAGTGACCAAGTATGGAATCCTTCAGCATCTTCCTCTATTGAACCCTATTTCCTAACTTTTGCTCCCCAAAAGGCTCCGAAATTGGCCTATGCATCTTCTTTTGGTGTATCATCAATTGCTCCTGAATTGTCCAAACGTTATACGGAATTATTGAATAACCTTAATACGATTGCAGTAAGAGAACAAAGTGGGGTGGAACTTGTAAAACAGTTAACCGGAAGAGAAGCCAAATTGGTTGTCGACCCTACTTTATTATTAAATAAAACTGATTGGAATCCGTATATGAAACCCGTAAAGGGAATATCACCTTTCAACTATGTATTGGTCTATGAACTATTACCTTCTCAAATTTTATTGGATATAGCAGTAAAAGTAGGAAAAGAGAAAAATATACCAGTATATTGCATTTGCAAACGAGCATATGGAATTAAAAAACATCCTGGTACCATTAATATATTGGATGCCGGACCTGCCGAGTTCCTCTGGTTAATAGCAAATGCCACTTGCATGATTACTAATTCTTTTCATGGGACTGCATTTTCAGTAAACTTCGCAACACCATTCTGTTGTGTGCTCAACCGTAAAAGAAATAACAATGGACGTATGACCTCTTTATTATGTAAACTGAATTTGGAAGATCGCATTTTGTACGAGGACAAGGCAACAGACTTTAATGTCACGTCTGTATATAAAGAAGTGGATAATAGAGTTCTAAACACATTAGTAATCGATTCAATAAATTATCTCAAAAAAGCCATAGGCAATTAAAGAATGCTGAATATTATTATCAACGCATACGCTTGTTCTCCCAACATGGGGAGTGAACCGGGTATGGCTTGGAATTGGTGTATAAATCTTGCCAAACACTGTGAATTACACATCATCACAGAAGGAGAATTCAAGGAGAAAATAGAAACTGCACTCCCTACTCTACCCCAAGGAAAAAATATGCACTTCTATTATAATCCGGTATCGGATGAAATAAGAAAAATGTGCTGGAATCAAGGTGACTGGCGTTTTTATAAATACTATAAACAATGGCAATGGAAAACCTATGAAATGGCTAAAGATATCATTGCCAAACAAAAAATTGACATTATACATCAACTGAACATGATTGGTTTCCGCGAACCGGGTTATCTGTGGAAAATAGAAAATAAACCGTTTGTATGGGGACCCATTGGAGGTATGAAACAATTTCCTGAAGCCTACTTGCAAGGGAGTGGCATAAAGATGCAAGTGTTCAACAAACTAAAAAACAAAATCAATATTTACCAAATAAAGCATGACAAAAGAGTACATCGAGCTTTAACTAAAGCAGATCTATTAATAAGTTCCATACCGGACTCCTATTATGCTATAAAAAAATACAAACACTTAGAATCTGTTATTATTCCCGAAACCGGATGTTTTAAAAGCGAGCTACTTGAGACTAAAATATACGACATAAATAAAGAAAGTCTTCATCTTATCTGGGTAGGCAAGTTTGATTTCAGAAAACAACTGAGAATAGCTTTAGAAACAATATCTCACTTAAAACATCTGAAAAACCTTCAACTTTCAATATGTGGTATGGGAAGTGAGCAACAAAATACTTATTATAAAAAGATAGCCACTAATTTAGGAATAACACAGCAAATAATCTGGCATGGAAACCTGAATAATGCCAAGGTACTGGCATTAATGAAAAAAGCAGATTTATTTTTCTTTACCAGCGTCAGTGAGGATACATCAACAGTTGTACTAGAAGCTATCAGTAGCCAACTGCCCGTATTATGTTTTGACGCCTGCGGATTTGGACATGTCATTAATGAAAAGGTAGGAATAAAAATCCCATTAAGTACCCCCAAACAATCAGTACATGATTTCGTCGAAAAAATAAGTTACTTATATCAGAATAAAGAAGTTCTTCAAGAATTAGCAAGCAACTGTAAGCAAAGGCAAGAGGAACTTTCATGGGAGAATAAAGCCAAACAAATGGTGGCATTATATAACCAAATTTTAAACGGCAAATAAACAATGAACAACAAAAAAATTGCACAGGAACAGCATAGCTTACACACAAAGCTTTCATAATGCAATATGATGCGAATCAAGAGTTGATATTAGGGACAATATATTAAATGATGCTAACAAAAAAGTGAGACAAGATAACAGATAAAGTAGCAGAAGTATATAGAGAATGAGTTCCGTCCCCAATAATATGAAAATAATAAAAGCAAAAACAAGAGGTCGGAGATTTTTCGCTATATTTGTGGCATATAAAAAGAAAGAAGGAAAGAAAAAATGCAGTTCAAGCTTACAAATATAAATAAGATAAAGAATGCCACAATCGAATTGAATGGCTTGACCATCATTGCCGGAGTGAATGATTCAGGAAAAAGCACAATAGGAAAAATGTTATTTGCCCTGACCAAAGCGATAGGAAATATGGGGAACCATAACGATGAGCAACGATATAGAAGAATCCGATTTCAAGCAGCAATGTTATACAATCAGTTATCTTCCATTGAAAAGAATCTGCAAATAAATATTAAGGAGAAATTAATTCTTCCTCCAAACATCAATGAGTTCATGGAGGAACTAATGGATGCAACCATTGCTGATAACTTATTATTAGAGGAAAAAGAGAAATTTACAGAACATATAGATATCACTCCTCAACAAAAAGCAAGAATCCTAAGATATCTGGAAAACATAAAGGAGGAGATACAGGAAAATAAAGAGCCGCAAAACATATTGAAAAAGGAGTTTGAAACAATCATAGAAGCCGAATTCCTGAATAATATCTGTACAAATGGCACAGAACATTCCGAAATAGCTTTTTACGAAGGAACACATGATAACAATGTGTTCATCTCTCTTGAAAAGAATAAAATAAAAGACATTTCTGCTACAAATTTGACGGAATTCCAAATAAATGACGCAACCTTTGTGGAATCTCCTCTGTACATTCATTTATTGGACATACTGGCTTCTGCACAAACACTGAAGGAAAAAAGATACAACACTGCTATATTCAGGCCGCTTGTCAATTATCACGTAAAGGATATGGCTCAAAAACTAGATGCCATAAAGTATCCCTTCTTGGCTCCTTCCCTATTTGATGACAAAATGAATGCCATAGGAGATATAACCGGGGGCAAATTTGAGTTTGACAACAAAACAAGAAACTTGTTTTGGAAAAAAGAAGGCGTAAAGTATTCGCCTGTCAACGTGGCCTCAGGTATAAAAGCCTTCGGAGTCATGCAAATATTAATGGAGACACAAGCTATTAATGAGAATAAAATACTAATATGGGACGAACCCGAAAACCATTTGCACCCTGAATGGCAAATAAAAATAGCACAATTGTTTGTTGAAATAGCTAAAGCGGGAGTTCCAATTCTTATTAGTTCCCACAGCCCCTACTTCATCCAAGGTGTGAGGTATTTTACCGAAAAACATGAATTGAACAAGTTTGTGAATTATTATTTAGCAAAAGAAACGGAAGATGGATTGAGCGAATTAGAGGATGTAACGAAAGACTTGAACCAGATATTTGTCAAACTGGCACAGCCTATGAACGAAATTATAAACATAGGAATGTGATGGAGAAAACTGAACTGACACCTGAACTGATTTTCGAGGAAATTGCAACAAAATCAGAAACACCGACAACATCTATATGTACTTTACACAATCCCTGCCACCCAAATCCGAAATGCACCTCCATACAACAAACAATGGTTTTGAATTTCGATCGGATAGAAAGTAATTGGCATCAAAAAAAGAAAGAACCCAATACTGATTCTGTAGATGCACTAACCTATACATCCAACAAATTGTGCATGGTTGAATTAAAAGGATGGAAAAGTTTTCTGGAGCATCAAAACATCTCACACAAAGAAAAGGCTACCGGACATGAAAAAGAAATCTTGAGCAAACGTATAGATAAACAAAACCAGAAGTACAAATTGCAAGACAAATTGTTGGAAAGTATTAGCTTGTGCGAAGAAATAATAGGAATAAAAGACATAAAGCAATTGGTTTCGATTCTCTATATCCTTGTAACAGATATAAATCCATATCAGAATGCCATTTCATCATTGACACAACAATTAAACATGTTGGCGAATACAGCAACAGATTGGGAAACTGTATGCGCCAGCAAAATGTCACAGCATTTTACAAACGAAACCAAAACAATAAAAGGCATTAAAACGGCATTCATCTATTGTAAAGAGTTTGATAAATTCATCCAAACAATCGATTCAAAGGGGAACACTCAAAGTAAGGAAGAAGAACTGCAAGAGATATCCCAATAGGCTACACTCTTACATATTTGATGGCTCCTTTTGATAATAAAATTTCCATTTATCTATATTTTTCACATTTTTTCTTGGTTATCCTATACTTTTGAGTTAATTTTGCCGCATATATTTATACCTCATTATATATGTCTGTCCTATTAACCTTTTGTGTGACAGGCAATAGCGTAGCGTACTCTGCGGTAAATACAGCTTTCCAAAAACATGTTGAAATTAAAAACTGTTTCACTTCTGGGACACAGAAGCGAACTTGATGCATTGCCAAAAGGTAAGTTGCTGATAAACACTATCAATGCCCACTCATACAATACGGCTCAAAAAGATATGGCATTTGCCGAAGCATTGCTGAATGGAGATGCCTTGATTCCGGACGGTGCAAGTATCGTATTAGCCTTTAAGCTTTTGAGACATAGAAAAATAGAACGGATTGCCGGTTGGGATTTATTTCTCCATGAAATGAAGAAACTGAACCGGGAAGGCGGCGTCTGTTTCTTTTTAGGCAGCAATGAAGATACATTAAGAAAAATCAAGGTAAAGGCTGTCAGGTTATACCCCAATATCCGGGTAGAGACCTATTCCCCACCCTACAAGGCAGAATTCTCAGAGGAAGACAACCGGCAGATGATAGAAGCTGTGAACCATGTAAAACCCGATTTACTATGGGTGGGCATGACTGCACCCAAACAAGAAAAATGGGTATACGCGCACCTGAAAGAGTTGGATGTGAACGGACCGATAGGCACCATCGGCGCTGTGTTCGATTTCTTTGCAGAAAACATACAGCGTGCACCGCTGTGGTGGCAGGAGCATGGTCTGGAATGGTTGTACCGACTGATGAAAGAGCCCAAAAGAATGTGGAGAAGATATGTCATAGGGAATGCCCTCTTTCTGGGATACTTATTAAAAGAAAAAATATCAAATTAATAAAAGACACAGAATGAAAAAAGTAGCATTAATCTCCGGCATCACCGGACAAGACGGTTCGTTTCTTGCCGAACTTTTAATTGATAAAGGTTATGAAGTTCATGGCATATTGCGCCGTTCGTCTTCCTTCAATACCGGGCGTATCGAACATCTGTATCTGGATGAATGGGTGCGTGATATGAAAAAAAACCGTCTGGTGAACCTGCACTATGGAGATATGACGGACAGCAGTTCACTGATACGTATCATTCAGCAAGTGCAACCGGATGAGATTTATAATCTTGCCGCACAAAGCCATGTAAAGGTATCTTTCGATGTGCCCAAATATACGGCAGAAGCCGATGCAGTAGGTACATTACGCATGTTGGAAGCTGTGCGTATTCTGGGTATGGAAAAAAAGACAAGAATTTATCAGGCTTCTACCTCCGAACTGTTCGGTAAGGTGCAGGAAGTGCCGCAGAAAGAAACAACTCCTTTCTATCCGCGCAGCCCGTACGGTGTAGCCAAACAATATGGTTTCTGGATTACGAAGAACTACCGCGAAAGCTATGACATGTATGCCGTAAACGGGATTCTTTTCAATCACGAAAGCGAACGTCGCGGCGAAACATTCGTAACCCGCAAAATTACACTGGCCGCAGCACGCATCGCACAAGGTTTCCAAGACAAACTGTATCTGGGAAATTTGGACGCACGCCGCGACTGGGGATATGCCAAAGATTATGTGGAATGTATGTGGCTCATCCTGCAACATGACAAACCGGAAGACTTCGTCATCGCCACCGGTGAGATGCACACCGTACGAGAGTTTGCTACACTTGCCTTTAAAGAAGCCGGCATAGAGCTGCGCTGGGAAGGCGAAGGTGTGAATGAAAAAGGCATCGACGTGAAAACCGGCAAAGCATTGGTAGAGGTTGATCCGAAATATTTCCGTCCCTGCGAAGTGGAGCAGCTATTGGGTGACCCGACCAAAGCAAAAACATTGCTGGGCTGGAATCCTACTAAGACAAGTTTTCCGGAACTTGTAAAAATCATGGTGGCTCATGATATGAAATTTGCAAAGAAGCTGTATCTGAAAGCACAGACAGAAGAATAAATACATACTATTCTAAAGTGTAATACTGTGAAGAAGTACTTATTAGTAATCTGGTTGATTTCCTGCTGTATAACAATACGGGCCCAATACTCCATAGGCAACACCGGCCTACTTAACATCCCCACTGCCGACATGCAGGAGACCGGCACTTTCATGGGTGGCGGAAACTATCTGCCCAATGGCATGACCCCATTCAACTTCAACACAGGAAATTATTTCATCAACATAACATTTCTGTCAATACTGGAGATGAGCTATCGGTGCACCCTGTTGAAAACAACACGATATGACGGAAAAAAAGGATATTTCCAGCAAGACCGTTCAATGACTGCACGCCTACGCCCGTTAAAAGAAGGCAAATTTCATCCTTCAGTAGTAATCGGTGTGGACGACCCTTTCAAAAATACGGGAAATAATTACTTCGGTACCGTATACGGAGTATTGACCAAAAGTTTCTCCATAGCCGGAAGGGACAGGCTTGCATTGACTGCCGGATATTATATTCCGATAAACGACCGGAGCATACAGAAAGGCCCGTTTGGCGGCATCAGCTACTCTCCCGCCTTTTACAGGGAAATGGCGTTCATGGCAGAATATGATTCCGACGGATTCAACATAGGAGCCGCCACCAGATTATGGAAACATATCTCATTGCACATCTTTACCAGAGACTTCAAATGTGTGTCAGGCGGAATACGGTACGAGTGTAAACTATTGCACTAAAGAATGAAACAAAAACAAGGAAATTAAACTATATATCAATAATCTTGTTACCTTTGTAGACAAATTTATTGCTATTTATGAAGATTATAAGTTTCAGCTATTGGGATAAACAACGAAATTGGAGTTTTGAAAAATTGAAATTTCAAAAATTGACCTTATTAGTCGGAGCTTCAGGTGTGGGGAAAACCCAAATACTGAAAGCGCTGAAGAATATGCATCGCATAGCTGCCGGAAAATCTTTTAATGGCATAAAATGGGATATTACTTTTGAGATAAATGACATAAAATATAGCTGGGAAGGAGAATTTGAGAGTAAAGCGAACGATGATTCCCTACTTATTGTCAATAAGGAAGAATATAATATTCTTTATGAGAAAGTAGTATGTGAAAAAGATATCATAGTAAACAGAGACGCCGAATCCATCATATTTAATGGAAAAAAGACAGTCAAATTATCTCCACAACAGAGTGTTATAAATCTTTTACGGGCTGAAGAACAGATTTTCTCTATTTATTATAATGGTTTTGAATACATACAAGAATTGGATACTGCACAAGTGACTAAAGAGAAAATATATTTACCTAAAAAATTAGTCAAAAACATGCTTGCTAATTATAAGGATATCGCAAGTATAAGAACCTCTCTCTTTGATATTATCTCTAAAATGTATTTCACATTCAATAATGACATAGCTACATTCAATATTATCAAAGAAAGATATATCAGTATATTTCCGCAAATAAAGGATATACGAATAGGATATTTTAATGCCGGACAGGAATACATCAGCATACAGATTAAAGAGCAAGGTGTGTCACAGTGGATTGACCAAGAGGATATATCTTCGGGAATGCTCCGCAGCCTACTCCAAATAAGTGAGTTATATCTATGCCCAACGGGAAGTGTACTCCTGATGGATGAATTTGAAAACAGCTTGGGGGTAAACTGTATTGATGAATTAACTAATGATATTCTTGATTCAAAAAGGGATATCCAATTTATATTGACAAGCCATCACCCCTACATCATCAATAATATTCCTTACAAAAATTGGAAAATTGTAACCCGCAAAGCCGGAAAAGTCATGATAAAGGATGCTTCGGACTACCGAATAGGAGAATCCAGGCACGATGCTTTCCTGCAACTTATTCAATTAGAAGAGTATAATGGCGGAATCAATTAGAAAGGAGTAGTAGAAATGAACCTATATTTTCTTGTAGAAGGAAAACAAACTGAAAGAAAAGTATATCCCAAATGGTTATCAATACTATCTCCCCAACTAACTCAAATAACTTTTGCCAAAGATGTAACAAAAAATAATTTCTATTTAATAAGTGGAGAAGGTTATCCCTCTTTGCTACATCATTTGAAAAATGCCGTTGAAGAAGTCAATGAAATTGGCAATTATGATTTTCTAATCGTATGTTTGGATGCGGAGGAAACGTCTATAGAAGAACGAAAAGCTACCATTATTGATTTTCTAAAAAGAGAAAACCTGCAACTAAAACAAGGCAAACTCATTATCATTGTACAAAACCCATGTTTTGAAACTTGGTTCTTAGGTAACAGGAAAATATTCAAACGAAATCCTCAAAGCACTGTTTTACAACGTCTCATCCAATTCTATAATGTACAAACCAATGATCCGGAATTGATGAGTTCAAGGAACAAAGAGCAAACCAAAGCCCAATTTCATCACGATTATCTGAAAGAGATATTTACCGAAAGAAATATTACCTATACAAAAAAGAATCCCGGAACTGTATGTGATGCCTCTTTCCTACAAGAACTCATCAAGAGAAGTCAGGAAACCGGACACTTACTATCTTTCAAAGAGTTACTGGATTTTTGCCAATCACTTGAATAACAAGATAAAAAACTCATTATCATTTTATTAGTGTATATCGGTACACTAACATCAATGTTGCGATCTTTCTTATATATACTGTTATTATGCTGCATCGAAACTTGGTGGATTGAAGCCAGCGCCCAATCCGTCACTGAGAAGTTGAAAGCTATCGGCATGGAGAATATCCGCTATGCAGAGACCGGAGAATGCATAACCGTCACTTTTGAAAACAATGTGTATCGGAGCACTTACCAGGGAATAGGAGAAGCGATAGATGCCTGTTTGGAAAGCAATGTAAACAAAAGCCTGCAACTGGTTGCACTGGAGAACCAAATACCTCAGTTATGCATCAGTCTGCCGGACACCTTGCTGAATGATTATCGGGAAGAAAAGATCTCTCTGATGCAGGTGTATGCAGAAATGGGCATCAGCATTGATACCGACCATGCCATGAAAGCCGTAGAAAACGCAAAGGAAATTGAAAACCCTTCGGCATGGAAAGTGGATGTCATCGTATATCCTGAACTGTTCTTGAAGAATAACAGCCTGAACAAACTATATACCTACGCCGTCAACCTCAGTCCTGCCATAGAAATGGGACTGTGGAAAGGTGGAAAACTGACAGCGCAAGTTGTATTCCCCATAGCTGCCAACCTATATGGGGAATATAAAAAGATACATCCGGGCGTGATGACCTTGTCGCAAGAGGTAAGGTTCAGAAACAACCTCTTCGGGCGAATTACAGCCGGAAACTTCACTCACAATCGCATGGGTGCGCAACTGGATATGAAGTTCCGGACAGACAATGGCAGGCTGGAACTCGGAGCATTGGTAGGCGCAACCGTATATTCGGCTATCGTGGACGGTGAAGGATGGTACGTCAGCACTACTCCGAGAGTCAATGCCTTTCTCAAAGCAAGCGTATATGAGCCCCACACCAACCTGCAATTTGACTTGCAAGGCGGACGCTACATCTATGGAGATTACGGAGTGAGAGGTGACTGTACACGACATTTCGGAGAATATGCCATAGGGTTGTACGCATTGTATACGGGAGGAGAGATAAACGGCGGCTTTCACTTCGCCATACCTCTGCCCGGAAAAAGATGGAAACGGAACCATGCCTTCCGGATAAAACCCGCCGACTACTTTGCCTGGACATACAGCATGGTGTCTCATGGAAAATACATCAACGACCAAATGGGGAAAAGCTACAACATACGTCCGGATGAAAACAGAAGCAGCAACTTCTACCAGCCCGACTATATACGCCACTTCCTCATTAAGGAACAGGAAAGAAAAACTAAATAGAAATTATCAAGTACAAACTCTAATTAAAAAACAAGAAGTTATGAAAATGAGAAGCTTTTTCAGAATGGGAGTATTGCTCACTGCAATCTGCCTGACCGCTGCCGGATGCGGTAAAGATGACAAAACTCCGGAACAACTTCCAGACCCGCTGGATACTACTACCGAATATTATCTGGTAGGTGTTGTGTCGTCTGCCGAAGGTGTGGTGAAGGGTGCGGAAGTGAAAATAACGGATGAAATAAAAGCTACCACCGACGCACAAGGCAAATACAACCTGACCCTAAGCAAGACCGGTGACTACACCGTAACCGTAAAGGCAAGCAAGCTGGAGGACTTCAGCACAAAGGTGAACATCGCATCATCCGCCAAAAACCGCAGCACTTTGACGCTCAACGTCAAAATGAGCAAGGTCGTAGAATATACTGCCCCTAAAGAAGCCGTATCGGGTCAGGAAACGAAGGTGGAAGTACCGGCAGCTACTGAAACGGAAACTCCCGCAGCCATTGTAACAGCTCCCGCCAACGCAGTGGATGAGGGTGTGAAAATCAGTGCCGGAGCCTATGAAGAGCCCAAAGCCAATGTATCCGCCCCTGTCACCAGTGAGAAGAAAGAGGTGGAACAGGTGGCAGTAAGCAGCATTGCCATCAAGGCAGAACCGGCAAATGCCACTGCCAAGAAAGATATCGTCATTGCTACGCCAAACCCAAGTGCGAATGTTTCCATCTATTTCGACCCGGACAACATGGTGGCTCAGAAGGATGCTACTCTCACCAGAGCATGGGAGGACCTGAATACGGAAGTGAAGTTCAACAACGGAAACTATGAAATCACCATTCCCACAGGCGCTACGATTGCCGGAAAATATGCCACACGCATAAAGGCCGAAAAAGTGACGAGCAAAGAAACGGTGGGCGAAGCCAACCTTGCCAACGGCGCGGAAACCGTAAAAAAGGATAACAGCGGAAATATATCCGGCATCAAAGATTTTGAAATAAAAGTTGCCATCAAAGCAGGATGGGAATACACCACAACTCCCGCCGCCGCACTGAAAGCAGCCGGTGCAGAGGATGAGAAACTGGCGGCAGCCATCGAAGCGCAAATCCGGTCTACGGAAGGCAATCCGCTTGTTTACACCGTAGAGCGTGTCCTGAAGACCAACATCAGCGGAAACAGCATTCTCTACTATCAGAACAAAGCCAAATACTGTACCAAAACATATACTTTCAAGATCATGGCAAACGGCGTCAAGAAGAATGTCACAATTGCATTGAAATGTTATACCGGATCTGAAGAAAAGTACACCAACCAAAGCAGTGACCAACATTCCGGTGGCGGTACACTCTGATTTGACTGACATAACCCGAAAGGAACAAACACCATAAATCAAAAACTGACCTATGACCATCGCCATTGATTTTGACGGCACAATCGTAGAGCACCGCTACCCTAAGATAGGAAACGAAATTCCTTTTGCCACCGATACGCTGAAAATGCTGATGAAAGATCATCACCGGCTGATACTGTGGACCGTACGCGAAGGAGAACTTCTGAAAGAAGCTGTGGAATGGTGCAGGGAACGGGGCGTGGAGTTTTATGCCATAAACCGGGATTATCCAGAGGAAGATGCTGCACATCATGGTTTCTCGCGCAAGGTAAAGGCGGATATCTTTATTGACGACCGCAATTTAGGCGGCCTGCCCGATTGGGGAGATATATACCGCATGATTCAGAAGAAACTGACATACGAGGAGTTATATCGCAATATGGATGAAGCTCCCCCAAGAAAGAAAGGCGGGTTCTGGAGCAGATTCAGTTTTTAGAAGTGCACTAAAAAATCAGGGGGAGGTGTGCGGGAATGAAGTTCGACTATCATTCCGGCACACCTCCCCTCTTTTTTTTATAATACCGGGCAGGGCGGAAAGAGAGGAAAAGCCTCTCAATAAAGATCGTGCTGTCCGACTTCCGCAAAGAGCGTTGCCAGTTTCTCGATAACCGGCTTGAGATAGCGTTCTCCCTTTTCCGCGGAAGCTTTCTTGGGGTTCCCCACTCCACTATCCACCGTAGCCTTATCCCAATGGCGGGGCGTCCATGCCACTTTCTCATTCAACGAAGCGATGGCAAACGGACGGGAAGCTCCGTCACCGGCCTCAGCAAGGTTCACCAGTTCGGGATGATAGTACATCATGGCAGAAGTTTCCGATTCGCCGGCATGATCGTCTATGTCGGCCTCAAAATAGCCTTTGGTGGGAATGATGCTGAACCAATCGGTTGCCATAATCAGGAAGTCGGGATAAGTAACGGCAAGATCGCGAATCATCCCTTTGAAGTTGTTCCCGCCATGTCCGCCGAGGATCACCAGTTTGCGTATGCCCTGAACATAAAGAGAAGCTACAATGTCCTCCAGAATGGCCTGTTGGGTGGTATAACGGGTGTGAATACAAAAAGGAAGCTCGCGCTGTCCGGGGTTATGCGCACCGAAAGGTACGGGAGGCATCACCATGCAACGCACACCGGAACGTTCCAATGCCAGCGTAGCGGCATCTACGGCAATATCATGCGGAAGAATACAGTCTGTCAGATAAGGCAGATGCAGGTTATGAGGCTCGGTAGCCCCCCAAGGAAGAATGACAACATCATACTTCACATCTTTCACCTTCCCATAACAGGAAACGGTAAGATCAATTTCTCTTTTTTCCATACTACTTTATTTTAAAGGCTTCCACTGCAAACCGCACCGGATTTCCAGCGGTTCAGCCCTGTGTTATATAGTGAACGCTCACACTACTGTTTCCTATATTCCTTAGGCGACATGCCCGTATGATGCTTGAAATACTTTCCAAAAAATGACTGGTTGGCAAAATGCAGTTCATCGGCTATTTCCTGAATGCTCTGCTCGGATGATTTCAACAAGGCTTTCGCCTCCAGAATCACCAGACTGTCAATCCACTCGCCCGCCGTCTTGCCACTCACCTCTTTCACTACGGTAGAAAGGTGCTTGGGCGTGAGAAACATCTTGCCGGCATAATAGGCCACACTCCTCTCCTCTTTATAGCCCTCGGATACATACCGGATGAAGTGCTCAAACAAATCCTCCTTACGGCTTTTCGGGGTACGTTCCTTCGCTGTGTGCCCCTGATAAATATCATAGATTTCATAGAACAGCGCCAGCAACAATCCCTGCGTAATCTCTTTACGGTACGGATTGTCCTTCAGCCTCACTTTCCTCCACAGAAAAGAATGATATTCCTCGAATGCCTGTAACTCTTCGGCGGTGACCTTGATGCAGGGCCGCTCCTTTATCATGAAAAACATGGGGAACAGTTGCTGCATGGTGGGTATCACCACATCCATGAAGTCTCTGGACACCGCTATAAAGCTGCCGGAGAAGTCATCAGAGCGCTCACCTTGCTGCACAATCTGTTCGGGCAGGATGATGCAGAGCATTCCTTCCCTCATTTCATACTCCTGCAGATTGATATTCATCCTGCACCGGCCTTTCCGGCAGACTGCAAGACAGGCCGCATTCAGACGAGTGGGATATGGCGTAAAAGGAATGTCCCTGATATCATCAAAAATAGCAAAATCATTGCCGATAAAGTCAATCATAGGTAGATGTTGTATGCCGGATATGTCGACATTGCGTATCTGTTTTGTATTCATTGGTCTTGTGCTTTGCCGGCAAATATAGGATTATTCGCGAAATAATTAATTTAAAAATCGTGAATGTTATCCTAATTCATTATTTTAAATCCTATGAAGAATGTACGCGGTTGTGTAGGGCCGTAAAAATAACCGGCATCGCGGAATTCTCCCTTATCCAGATCTTTCTGAAAACTATTGAAGATGTTCTGCACGCCCGTATTCAGCTGGAATTTGATGTGGTCGTGCAGCACGAACGTATAATTCAGCTTCAGATTGAGGTCGAAGAACTGGGGCGTATTCTCCATGCGGTCTTTTTCGATATATCCGGCATAGTGCGGCACAATCATCTTGCCCGTATAAGTGCCGGACAGTGAGAAGTCGAAATTCTTCACCGGAGCAGACGAGAAAGTGAAGTAACCGTAATAATCCGGTGTGCGGGGCATGCGCTTGGTAGTCAGGTCCACACCGTCCACTTTTGTCCATGCCTCCTCGTGGGTGTAGCGGCTGCGCTGCGCGGTAAAGCCCAACTGGAACTGCGCTTCCTTGCCATGGGCAATCTTGGCGTCGAGGTTTGCTCCGTACACGCGGGCGCCATTGCCGTTACGGCGTTCTTTGATAACATCGCCTATGTCGTTCTTTCCGATGTCCTCAAGAACAAAAACATGGCGCAAGTCCGTATAGAAGCCTTCCACAAGTATGTTGGCCTGCCAATGTCCCAAATGAGTGGTCCAGTCCACCGACCCGCTGTAACTGTTGGAACGCTCTTCGCGCAGGTTGTCCGCCAGCTTGATTTGCACACCCTCGCCGCCCACTGCGGTGACATGGAGGTCTTCATCATAGGCTTGCGGCGCACGAAAACCGGTGGAGTACGTCAGACGCGCCTGAAAATCCTCGGAAGGCTTATAGAGCAGATTGACGCGGGGACTGAAAATCAACTTGTCTATCAGATTGTGCTTATCCAGCCGGGCGCCCACCAGCATGGTCAGGACATTCATCTTCCATTCATTCTGCACAAAGGCACTGGCAATGCGGACATCCTGCTGCATGTCGCGGTGATAGCCCGTCATCACATCGTGCATGGAATTGTTCTGATACTCCAGTCCGCCCGTAAAAGTGGCGGGGGCAAAAAGGCAGTTATCCATATTACCTACGTACATGCCGCCTGCCACCCAAGTCAAGTCGTTTGTCTTGCCGTAAGCGTTCAGGTCCTTCTGCGCACCGTAGTAGCTGTTGCGGTCGGTGTGCTGAATGGAGCCGTACAATGAGATCTTATGCTTATATTCACGCCAGAAGAGGTCGTAGCTCAAGCCACCGCTGTTGATGATATGCTTGGTTTGCTCTGTGATGTCCGTTTCGTGCGGCTGGAGGTCGAACTTATTGCCGCCGCGGCGGAACTCGTTCGTAGTGTGATATTCCAGGTTGATGCGGCTGAAATGCGTAGGGCGGTAATAGGCGCGAAAGCCGAAAGTATTCATGTTCAGCTTGCCCAGTTCGGAGAAGCCGTCTCCATCGCGGTCGTAAGGATTGCGGTTGCGATAGCTTTCGTAAAGAGCGATGCCGTAGGAGTTGTCTTTGGCCACCAAAGAGACATTGGCGCCCATATACTGCTCCCATGACTTGCCGTCCATATTAGAGAACATGCTCGACACCTGAAAGGAGTTATTGATAGGGTCTTTGGTAATGATATTGATGGTTCCGCCCACAGCATTCGCGCCGAACAACAGATGCTCTTGATATAAACCAATTTTAAACAGTTACGATCAATGGCAACGCAGGCATGGTAAATGCCCGACGTTGATGCGGAAAAATATCAAAGTGTAACGAAACAGGGGGGAGCGCGAAGTGAAATCACCCGGCACGTTTTGCCTTTTACGACAGGCGTGTCGGTTGCATTTTCGAGCACCCGCAGCAAAGCACGCATCGGATGCAACATTTCACAGCAGTCCGGTTTGTCCGAACTGAAGTGGGACAACAGCCCTATGACAATCAGCGAAGTGGCAGAATGTGAGTGCTGGTTGTGGAAAGGGTGCGAGTGGGTAATCAGCACCCCATTAACGTAATGGACGTGAGTGAAAGCCGTCACACTTGCCTGATAGGCCACAAAGAGTGCCAGCAAGCATAATGCGCATATTGTTCTTTTCAATCCTCTCACGTCCTTATTATCTTGTTTGTTCTATCCGGGTTGCAAAGGTACGAATTATTCCTGAACTTTGCCAAAGAGAAACTCATAATCGCGTTTGGAAGCAGGAGCCGCCCATTCCTCCGGAACAAATTTCCACTGGCCGAGCGCACGCGGTTCGATTACCTTCTTCCGTTCTATGTATTGCATCAGATAGTAACGCAAATCCTTATCCGTAGAACGGATGATACGTTCTTTCAATTTGTCCTGAGGGATTCCCGCACCTTTGGTCAGCAGTTCCCCACCGCCGTTGCCCCGGTAAGAGTTGAGAGCCACCGCATACATCTTGTCCATATCGAACGGAGTGCCGTCGGCCATGCTGTGAATGGTCACTTTCTGTCCCTCCGGTTTCGTCACATCCACTGTATAGACGATGCCTGCCGCCGAATCGAAATTAAAGCTGAAATTCTTGAAAGACGCCCTGTCTGCCGCACCTTCGCGCGGCTTGTCGCGGAACAGCAGGATGTGGTCGTCGGGAGAAGCCATACGGTTGGTCCACAGGGCATAAGACATTTCCAGAACATCGTGTATTTCCTTGCCCGAAAGGCGCATGGTGTAGAGCATATTCTCGTACTTATACAGGTTGAACATGTCGTACACATAGACATCCCCTTCCTCAATCCGGGTGTCGTAGGACAGAGGAGCCGCCAACGAAATATCCGCACCGCTGATGTTAAGCTGTAAAGTATGGATCAGGTCGATGAAAGCAGAAGAGCCGAAGTAAGCGGGACGGGTGGAGATTGTCTCCGTCAAATGCCCTATCTTCTTCGATACGAAATTCTGGATGGTGGCGTATTGCGGCGCAAAATGCTTCATGAAGTCCTCACTGATGCCGTAGTCACCGGTTTCGGTCAGCACACCGTTGATCTGCTTATCCACTACCTTGCCATTACGCAGCGTCACAGTCAGGTCAACGTTGCTCACCACCACGCCGTTGCTCGCCGGGTCCATCACCAATACGGAGTCGCCCGCCACGTTCTGCACCTTCTTGCACTCGCGGGCATGGTCGTGCCCCATAAGTACGATGTCGAACCCCGGCACATTGCGTGCTATGTCCAGCGAAGCGTTCTCCCTATATTTGCCGCCCATCAGCAAAGCGTCTTGTCCGGCATGGAACATACCCACTACAACATCCGGGCGTTCCTTCTCACGAATTATCTTCATCCACTTGCGCGCCGTTGTTTCCATATCGTCAAAGCGCAGGCCTTTCCACAGTTTTTCGGACAGCCACATCGGGATAGCGGGTGTTATCATGCCGAGAACCACAATCTTTACACCGTCGCGTTCAAGCGTCACGTAGGGCGGGAAATGATTCTTACCCGTAGCCGTATCAATGATGTTGGCTCCCAGCACAGGGGCGTGGCAATCGCCTGCCCAACGATCGAAAACGGCACGTCCGGTCTCCACATCGTGGTTGCCCATATTGCCGGCATCATAGCCCATGTAGTTCAGCATTTCGGCCGTCAGATGCGGCGACACAGTATCAATGTAGTTGTAGTAATAAGCCGTAGGCTGCCCTTGCAGAATATCACCGTTGTCCAGCAGAATCAGGTTGTCTTTATACGTCTCGCGCTCTTTCTGCACAAAAGCATATACACGCGCCAAACTCCCGGCGGCATCCTTCTGCAAAATAAAATCATGGGGGTAGTAGTTCCCATGTATGTCACTGGTTTGTACTATCTTCAACTTAACGACCTTCTCCTGTGCCGCAACCGTTCCGAGCAGCAGGAAAAGCCATACAAAGCAACAAATTCGTCTCTTCATACTCTTATTTTCTTCTTTTATCAATCCAGCGGATGGGTAAAAAGGAAACGGGCGCCCTGTGTATAATGCGGATCTACCCATATCTTCCCACCCCACTTTTTCACAATCAGTTTGCAGATGGCAAGGCCAAGCCCTGTGCCCTGAGCATATTCGTTCAGTTTCTCAAAGCGTTCGAACACTTTCTTCTGTTTTTCCAACGGTATGCCGCAGCCTGTGTCGGACACAGAAAAGAGCACAACATGCTTCTTCTCGTCCAGCCCCACCTTCAATGTTATCGTGCCGTTCTTCGTAAACTTATCCGCATTGGACAGCAGGTTTATGATCACCTGCTGCATACGCTGGATGTCCGTATGGAGCTCCAGACTTTCCAGCGGACTTTCAAACAGGAACCTGTTGGCCGACCGGCGCGCCTGTGCCACAGAGGCCAAAGCCTGCGTACAAACCTGCACCACATCACACTTTTCCTGCGTAAAGGTCACCCGGTCCACCTCCAGCCGGGAAAGGTCCAGAATATCATCAATCAGCCGGAGCAACAAGTCCGAATTCGCCTTGATAATCTCAAAAAATCCCCGTTGCTCCTCCAACGGAATATCGCCGGCAGAGAGCACATCCGAAAATCCCACAATAGCATTCAGCGGTGTGCGTATCTCATGACTCATATTGGCAAGGAATGCACTCTTCAGGCGGTTTGCCTCCTCCGCCCTCTCCTTCGCCTCACGCAAGGATGCCTCGGAGACTTCCAATTCGTCTTTCAGTTTCTTCGTGTGATAGTAGAAATAGAGAGAGACGAACAATCCCACCAACAGGCTGAGCAGAACGGCTGCTATCCCCCATATATGATATTTGTACTGCTCATAGAAAGACGGAGTTACATTTACCAATTCCACAGGTCCGGAAAGTGAAGATATATCCAGATCCTTCTCCTTTATCAGTTTGCCGTCCATGACGGTCTGGGTGGGAATAATCTCCAGCATGGCTTTCTCCGGATTCTTCAACAGACGGACGGCTTGCTGCGCCAGCCCCTTGCCCAAAGGGCGGTAATGAGGCACCACTCCGCCCAAAGCCCAATAGCCGATGCCCGCAGAGGTGATGGAGAAAGCAGGCAGGTCGGGAGCCGCCTCCATCATGGCGTAAGTGGCATTGCGCATGAAGTAACCGTCGTTCATGTCCACCCGCCATGTTCCCATGAGCAAGGCGGTATTGGGCGGCAAAGCATGCAGCTTGTCGCTAATGGTATAAATGGTGTTGACACGTCCGTCCAGCAGGATAAGCCCTAATTCCGGAAACTTCCTCATCTCTTTCACCACATGCGCCTGCAAGGTGACGCCGCCGTAGCTGTTGTCCGAAATGAAAGCGATGTGTTCCGTCTTGGGATACAACTGCTTTATCATGCGGATATTGGCCTCTACGTCATATTGATAAATAAATCCACTCTTAATCGGAGAGTCGGGAAAATCGTCGAGGAAATCCAACGATTCGGGCATCCACGTTTTCAGGTCTGTGCCATGCTCCGGCAAAAGCACCACATTGCGGCTGGCCAATGCCACCATCACCGGCACTTCGCCCCGGACGGAGTCCTCCAGCGACAAATAGGCTGCCCACGCTTCCTGCCCTATCAGTATTATGAGCGAAGGAATCTTTGTGCCCTGATATTTGGAAAGGATGCCCACCATTCTCTGCTTCCACCAAGGAGCCTCGGAGAAACTTTTGCAGTTCATGTTCTCCAATTCTACCCCGCACTTCCCGTCCAAGCGCTGAAACTCTTCCATAAAGTCGGAAATATTGCCCGAAGTCTGGCCCGCGTCAGGATTATAAGAACTGATGATAAGCACAGGATGGTCGCCCGTCACCGCAAAGGCAGGGCGCGCAAGGAAAAGAAACGCCGTCAGGCAGAGCAATGCTCTATAAAATATATTCTTAAATAATCTCATAATCCCGGGGAACTGTCGCAAAGATACAATAAAACTCAAAAAAGGCACAAAGAAAGATTGTTTTTCGTACTTTTGGCACGCATTATTAAAAAGAAGCTGACATGACACAAATCTTCCACAACATGATAGCTGCCATTCTCGGCATATCAGAAAAACAAATCGGACAGACATTGTCCCTGCTCAATGACGGAGCAACAATCCCTTTCATCAGCCGCTACCGTAAAGAAATGACAGGCGGACTGGATGAAGTACAGATAGAAGCCATCCAAACCCATTACGAAAAGCTGAACGAAACAGCCAAGCGGAAGGAAACCATCATCAACACCATTCAGGAACAAGGGAAGATGACTCCGGAGTTGCAAAAGCGCATTGAAGAAACGTGGGACGGCACCGTTCTCGAAGATATCTACCTGCCCTACAAACCCAAGCGGAAAACACGCGCGGAAGCAGCCCGCCAGAAAGGACTCGAACCGCTCGCCACCATACTGATGCTCCAACGCGAGCCTCATCCCGAACAACGTGCCGCCGGTTTTGTGAAAGGCGACGTGAAAGATGCGGACGATGCCCTGAAAGGAGCACGCGACATCATTGCCGAGCAAGTCAGCGAAAACGAACGCGCCCGCAACACTCTGCGCAATACCTTTGCACGCCAAGCCGTACTGACCGCCAAAGTTGTGAAAGGAAAAGAGGAAGAAGGGGCCAAATACAGAGACTATTTCGATTGTTCGGAATCCCTGAAACGTTGCAGTTCGCACCGCTTGCTTGCCATTCGGCGCGCCGAAACCGAAGGGGTGCTCAAAGTGAGTATCAGCCCGAATGACGAAGAGTGCGTTGAACGGTTGGAAAGACAGTTCGTGCGGAGCAACAATGCCTGCGGAAAACAGGTGGCCGAAGCCGTACAGGACGCGTACAAGCGTCTGCTGAAACCGTCCATCGAAACAGAGTTTGCCGCACAAAGTAAGGAGCGTGCCGATGATGAAGCCATCCGCGTCTTTGCGGAAAACCTGCGGCAACTGCTACTCGCCTCACCATTAGGGCAGAAGCGGGTAATGGGAATAGATCCGGGATTCCGTACCGGCTGCAAGGTGGTATGCCTGGATGCACAAGGCAATTTGCTGCATAATGAGAATATCTATCCGCATCCGCCTGTGAACCAAAGCAAAGAAGCATTCGCCAAACTGCAAAAGATGATAGAGGCATACAAGATCGAAGCCATCGCCATTGGAAACGGCACCGCCAGCCGCGAGACAGAGGATTTCCTGAAACGGCAGACATTCAACCGGGAAGTGCAGATCTTCATCGTCAGCGAACAAGGAGCTTCCATCTATTCCGCTTCCAAGATTGCCAGAGACGAGTTTCCCGAATACGATGTCACCGTACGCGGTGCAGTGTCCATTGCCCGCCGGCTTATAGACCCGTTGGCAGAGCTTGTCAAGATAGACCCGAAATCAATCGGCGTGGGACAATACCAGCATGACGTAGACCAAAGCAAACTCAAGAAATCTCTCGACCAGACCGTAGAGAACTGCGTCAACCTCGTCGGCGTGAACCTGAATACGGCAAGCAGCCACTTGCTTACATACATATCGGGACTCGGCCCGCAATTGGCGCAGAACATCGTGAATTACCGGGCAGAGAACGGAGCGTTCTCCTCCCGTAAAGAATTGATGAAAGTTCCGCGCATGGGCGCCAAGGCTTTCGAACAATGCGCCGGCTTCCTGCGCATACCGGATGCCAAGAACCCGTTGGACAATACGGCAGTGCATCCCGAAAGCTACCATATTGTGGAGCAAATGGCCAAGGACCTGAGATGCAGTGTAACCGAATTAATAGCCGACAAGGAGCTGCGATTGAAGATACAACCGGAACGATACCTCTCTCCCACCGTCGGGATGCCCACCCTGAAAGATATTCTGCAAGAACTGGAAAAACCGGGACGCGACCCGCGCGGGCCTATCAAGGTATTCGAGTTCGACAAGAACGTGCGTACGATTGACGACCTTCGCATTGGCATGGAACTGCCGGGCATCGTGAGCAACATCACCAATTTCGGCGCTTTCGTCGATATAGGCATCAAAGAAAACGGCCTGATACACCTCTCCCAGCTTGCGCAGAAGTATGTATCAGACCCCAATGAGATTGTGTCCATCCATCAACAGGTACGCGTCAAGATACTGGGCGTGGATACCGAACGGAAACGCATACAGTTGACTATGATCGGAGTGGAACGTATTTAGGGGTTAGTGATTAACGTTAATCACTAATCTCTATATATCAGTTTATCCTTGTCATTGCCGAAAAGATTATCGCCCAAAGTGGTGATTTTATTGCCGGTGGCAAGAACATGGCGCAAGTTGTCGCATCCCATGAACGCGCCATATTCTATGGCCGTCACACCGGAAGGCAATACCAATGTGCCGCACAAGCGTCCGCACCCGCTAAATGCACGCTGGCCTATACTTTTCAAGCCATGGGGCAGCTTGATATTGAGCAGATATTTCTTTTGCGTAAATGTATAGTCGGGAATAACCGTTGCATTACACCGGGAGAGATCCACACTCACCAGATTAGGCATGTAATTACGTATCAAAGTGAAGTCCGCCTCATCCATTTTTCCTTCCACCGTAAGGAAGTTCACATCTTTGGGCTGTATGCCTGCATGAATAAGTTCACTGGCAAGGCTGCCCATAGCAGCTATCTGCACAGTGACACCCACCGGCTCACCTTCTATAAACGCGAATGTCTCCCACCTTTTGCCATTTCGATAGGCGTCACTGCTGCCCAGCGGTACGAATACGGCTGTCACACTGTCGGCCAAAGCTCCGGGCAACAAATTCGGGGGAGTTTTCTTACGTATCTGACAAATCTTCAGGTTGGTACATCCCTTGAATGCGCCATCCTCTATATTCTTGACCTTGTCGGACAGGATTACTTGGGTTAAAGAAGTTTTTCCTGCAAACACGCTATCATTGATTTGCTTACAAAAGGCGTAAGACGGGATGCAGTTGGCGGGATAGACATAGAAACGGTCGGGGTGCGTACCGTTCTTTCCGGCATACATGCTGATAGAGGCATTGGATATATCCAGTATCTGCAGTTTCTTGAACTCATCCCGCAAGTGGCGGAAATCAATGGCATTCAGCTTGCCCTGCAAGACAAGGTGCGTTATCTCGTTAGCTTCCTCCTCGGTCAGCATCTCTACCAAAGTGCCGGGCTTTGCAACGGTATACCTTTTGGAAGTCTGGGCAGAGCTGTTCAATAGGATGCCCAAGCCGGCTATTACTAAAAATATCTTTTTCAGGTTCATGTTTTAAGTGTCAGATTGAGTTTATTTTTCAAAGATAAGAAGAAACTGCCAATTCCGAATAATGATTTTTTCTTTTTATTATTATTTTTGCCAGAGTTAAGAGAGGATGTGTCAAACAAAAGATCACTTTACCGATATATGGAAAATATAGAAAATGACTTCCCAATCAAACGTTTTGGAAAAGTTGCAATCGACATTATTGCATTTGCCGCATTGGCCGTTATACTTGTTACGATCATGAATATTCCTTTCTCTGTGTTGTTTCTGAAAACGGACAAAGAAAGTCCGGACAGCATGTTTGTCTTCATGCTGAGCGAAACACTGATGCTGATAGGCGTATTCCTTTCCGCCTGGATTGTGTGGCACTTCCGCGGATTGTCATTGGCAGGTCTGGGGCGTTCGTTGGCAATGCGCCGAAAGGATTTATTATCAGGAGTGTTGCTGGCAATCGTTCTTTATGCAGTAGGCTTCGGCATATCCTTATTGGCAGGGGCGGTAGAGATTACAGGAGTTACATTCAATCCTTCTTCCCTATTGATCAGCTTTGTTTTCTTCTTGCTGGTAGCCGTTACGGAAGAGCTGGCATTGCGGGGCTTTGTACTGGAACGGATGCTGCAAGGCGGGATAAATAAATTCTGGGCTTTGTTCTTTTCCTCCGTTCTGTTCTCACTGATTCATATAGGCAATCCGAACTTCAACTTCCTGTCCTTTATCAATATTCTGCTGGCAGGTGTCCTTTTGGGTTCTTCCTATATATATACCCGCAACCTCTGCTTTCCGATAGCATTACATTGGTTCTGGAACTGGATACAAGGTCCTGTCTTGGGATATGAAGTCAGCGGGAATAAATTCGGTGAGAGCATGTTGACACTCCATCTGCCCGAAGCCAACCTGATGAACGGAGGCGCTTTTGGCTTTGAAGGCTCCATGCTTTGTACAGTATTAATGATACTGGGAACAGGAGTGATTTTAAAAATGTTCAGTAAAAAAGATAGGAAAGTGTGTCAAAACTAACATTAACTATCATTTGACTCTGTCATTAGCTTCGCTCAAAACCTCTTCTACCTTTTTTATTAAGGTATAGTCAGAGCGAAGCGAAGAATCTACTCTCTGTGTGATTAGGAGAAGAGATGCTTCACTACGTTCTGCATGACAGACTATACATTAGCGTAAGAAATAAAAGATGTTTTGAGCGAAGCTAATGATAGGCTTGTCAGAGTTTTGACACCCTAACCTATATTATTTATTATACATCTTTGCCCTCAATTCCTTGATGTGGTCGGAAGTGATATATTCATCATACTCCATCATCTTGTCAATAATACCGTTCGGAGTCAGCTCGATGATACGGTTTGCCACGGTCTGGATAAACTCGTGGTCATGGGATGAGAACAGGATATTGCCCTTATACGTCTTCAGGTTATTGTTGAATGCCTGAATAGACTCCAAGTCGAGGTGGTTGGTCGGCGTATCCAGAATCAGGCAGTTGGCATTGCGCAACTGCATACGTGCAATCATACAACGCATCTTCTCACCTCCCGACAATACGCTTGCCTTCTTCAGCACTTCTTCACCGGAGAAAAGCATACGTCCGAGGAAGCTCTTCATGTAGACCTCATTGCCCTCGCCGAACTGGCTCAACCAGTCCACCAGATTCAGATCCGTATTAAAGAAGCTCGTATTATCCAACGGCAGATAGGCTGTAGTGATCGTAACACCCCAATTGAAAGTTCCGGAATCGGGTTTCATGTTTTCGTTGATAATCTCAAACAAAGCAGTCATAGCACGCGGGTCATGTGAGAGGAATACAATCTTATCCCCCTTCTCCACATTGAAATTCACATCGCGGAACAGCACTGTACCGTCCTCCAGTGTCTTGGTCAGTCCCGATACTTCCAGAATCTGATTTCCCGGTTCGCGTTCCGGAGTAAAGATGATACCCGGATATTTACGGGATGACGGTTTGATTTCTTCCACATTCAGTTTTTCGAGCATCTTCTTGCGGCTGGTGGTCTGCTTGCTCTTCGCCACATTGGCGCTGAAACGGCGGATAAACTCTTCCAGCTCTTTCTTCTTCTCCTCGGCCTTAGCCTTTTGATTCTGCTGCTGACGGAGAGCCAACTGGCTCGACTCATACCAGAAACTATAATTACCGGCAAAAAGGTTAATCTTTCCGTAATCAATATCCACCGTATGCGTACAAACAGAATCGAGGAAGTGGCGGTCGTGGCTTACCACCAAGACAGTATGTTCAAAGTTGGCAAGGTAGTCTTCCAGCCAGGTAACGGTTTCCATATCCAAGTCATTGGTGGGCTCATCCAGCAAGAGGTTATCGGGATTGCCATACAGGGCCTGCGCCAACATCACACGTACTTTTTCCTTATTGTTCAGCTCGCCCATCAGCACGTAATGCTTGTCCTCCCTGATGCCCAACCCGCTCAACAAGGCGGCTGCATCGCTTTCGGCATTCCAGCCGTCGAGTTCGGCGAATTTCTCTTCCAGTTCGGAAACCTTCAAGCCGTCCTCATCGGTAAAGTCCTCTTTGGCATAGAGCTCTTCGCGTTGCTTCATGATGTCCCACAACACTGTGTGTCCCATCATCACAGTATCCATCACCGTATAAGCATCCCACTTGAAGTGGTCCTGACTCAAAACGGAAAGACGCTCGCCCGGCCCCAACATGATAGATCCCGTTGTCGGATCCAAGTCTCCTGAGATAGTCCGCAGGAAAGTGGACTTTCCAGCGCCGTTAGCACCGATTATACCATAACAATTACCACTTGTAAACTTCAAGTTCACATCATTAAACAACACTCTTTTACCAAACTGTACCGATACGTTCGAGACTGTAATCATCTTTATATTTACTATTTAATACCTATAATTCTGCAATTTGCGGGTGCAAAGGTAGGAAAAATCCACGAGATTCAGGTAGACTTCAGCAGAATAAAGTAAGATGCCAGAAGTTGTAAAGAGCCTTTTTCAGCTTATTACCTGATTCTTCCGAAGAATATTGTCAAATAACCCGATGCCCGACTCCGTCATAATCCCCCTGAGCATAAAGGTCGCCGAACTATGCAGCATGGCAGGCAGACATTCCGCTACCCTTGCATTATAAAGCAAGGCTGTAAAGGACTCAACGAACGTACGTACTTCCAAATCCGGAATGATATGTCTCTCCTTCAGGCAAGCCGAAAGGGTTTTCTCTAACTCGTCCGACCATATACGATTGTATAGATTATAGATGTATTTATATTCCAAATGCCGGGAAACATCAAGCCAAAAGACACATGCAGCCTTATATAAATTCTCGATATATGCTTTAGAAACCGCCCAAAGATATTCCAATATGTCAGGAGAATCATACCTGATGATATGGAATGTATTCTCAATTCTACTCTGATAGACCCACCAACAGGTATTTATAAGATTATCTTTTGTAGTATAAATCTGATATATAGTCCGTTTAGAAATATTCATATTCCGGGCAATATCATCCATACGAACAGCCCGGATACCATATTGCCTCAAAGATTGTGAAGTAAAAGCAATTATTCTTTTTTCAGTACTCTCATCCATAATAGTTACATACAAAAATAGTTAGTCAGTCATTCATTTTCCGGCCTAAAAATAAACAGGTTTATTAATATCTGGAAAATTATTTTCCCCAATCCATAAAAATAAGCGCTGAAAGCCTTAAATAAGCGCACGAAATGATTGGGAGACATTCCTATTTATAGAGCATTTCGCTGTCAATCTGACATAAAAGTATTACCTTTGCGGCGTTTTTGGCAAAAGCAGCCAATTTGGCAAAGTTATTGCTATAAAAAACATATCATATTAACTTAACCCTTAGCAGCAATGAAAGCAAAACCATTTTATAAGAATAACAAGCATAACAATAATATGGATTCTAAAGAAAAAGAAAACATCAACGAAGAAGAGTTGAAAGCACAAGCTGTTCCGGAAGAGAACGGTGAAGAGGCAACCGAGAAAGAGGAAGTTACCCTGACTGAGGAAGAGAAGCTCGCTCAAGAATTGGAGAAAGCCCACGCAGAGATTGAAGACCAGAAAGACAAATACCTGCGTCTCTCCGCCGAGTTCGACAACTACCGCAAACGCACGATGAAAGAAAAAGCCGAACTGATCCTGAACGGCGGTGAAAAGAGCATCAGCAGTATCCTTCCCATTGTGGACGACTTTGAACGTGCTTTGAAGAATATGGAGACTGCCACCGACGTGGCTGCTGTGAAAGAGGGTGTAGAGCTCATCTATAACAAATTCATGACGGTACTGGGACACAACGGCGTCAAAGTAATTGAAACCAAAGAGCAACCGCTTGATACAGACTACCATGAAGCCATTGCCGTAATCCCGGCTCCCGACGAAGCTTTGAAAGGCAAGATTCTGGACTGCGTGCAAACAGGTTACATGCTAAACGACAAAGTAATCCGCCATGCCAAAGTAGTGGTTGGAGAATAACATACACAGTTATATGGAAAAAAGAGATTATTACGAAGTACTGGAAGTCGAGAAAACAGCATCGGTAGACGAGATAAAGAAGGCTTATCGCAAAAAGGCTATCCAATACCACCCGGACAAAAACCCCGGCGACAAGGTAGCCGAAGAGAAGTTCAAAGAAGCGGCAGAAGCATACGATGTATTAAGTAACCCGGACAAGCGTGCCCGTTACGACCAGTTCGGTCATGCCGGAATGAGCGGCGCAGCCGGCAATGGCGGTCCGTTCGGCGGTTTCAGCGGCGGCATGTCCATGGATGACATATTCTCCATGTTCGGCGACATATTTGGCGGACACAGTGGTGGTTTTGGCGGCGGCTTCAGTGGTTTCGGCGGATTTGGCGGCGGAGGCGCACAACAGCAACGGCGGTATCGCGGCTCTGACTTACGCGTCAAAGTGAAACTAAACCTCAAGGAGATTTCTACCGGAGTAGAAAAGAAATTCAAGCTGAAAAAGTACGTGCCTTGCAGTCACTGTCATGGAACCGGCGCCGAAGGAGACGGAGGTGCAGAGACCTGCCCCACTTGCAAAGGCAGCGGTACGGTGATCCGCAACCAGCAGACCATTCTCGGAACGATGCAGACGCGCACCACCTGTCCCACCTGCGGCGGTGAAGGCAAAGTAATCAAGAACAAGTGTAAGGAGTGTGCCGGTGAAGGTATCGTGTACGGTGAGGAAGTCGTTACCGTAAACATTCCCAAAGGCGTAGCCGAAGGCATGCAGCTCTCTATGGGTGGCAAAGGTAATGCAGGCAAGCACAACGGTGTGCCGGGCGACCTGCTGATTCTCGTAGAAGAAGAGCAGGACAAGGAACTGATCCGCGATGAAAACGACCTGATATACAACCTGCTCCTTAGCTTCCCAACCGCAGCATTGGGCGGTGCGGTGGAGATACCCACCATTGACGGAAAAGTAAAGGTGAAAATCGAGTCGGGTACGCAACCGGGCAAGGTTCTCCGCCTGCGTGGCAAAGGTTTGCCCAACGTCAACGGATACGGAACGGGGGATTTATTGGTGAATGTCAGCGTCTATGTCCCTGAAACCCTGAACAAAGAAGAGAAAAAAGCATTGGAAGAAATGGAAAGCTCGGACAACTTCAAGCCGAACACTTCCATCAAGGAAAAAATCTTCAAGAAGTTCAAGAGTCTGTTTGACTAAGCAATAAAACATTTCTGATATAAAAAAAGCTGCGCCATGTTCGGTGCAGCTTTTTTTATATCAGAAAGCACAGTTGGTACTCATACCTCTGCCCCCTTGAGGCAATAAACGTAGACGCCGGCAGCCCTGCACCATTAACCAGATTGGCACGTGTAAAGGGTTGCCAAGCGTAACGTATATAACGGGGATTCTTGACTTTGTCACTACAATGATAAACAAGCCGACCACTTTTTTCATAGCTACATATTATTTCACATTCTCCATCTTGAGCGTCCACGCATAATCGCATGGAGCTTCTCCATATTCAATGACAGGAATTGTAACCTCAATGTTTTTGCCTTTTTGCTTCCAAAGCAATGTCTTATTCAAACCTAACATCGAGATTCTTGTATTGTTAGTAGATTGTATGTTTTTCAACACGAACTTTCCGCTTTTCAAGACAGGCAGAATGGCATACACATCCCCCCCGGCGGACTGGGTGAAGAAGGCTTCCTTCACAGCCTGCCCTTTTTCCGGACATACGGTCTGAGCCAAGATGGCATCGCCGCTAACGTAATACTTACCTTTTTTCAATCCCTCTCTTGCACCTGCCGACCATTGGAAACTCTCTCTCCACTTATGCGTATCGTAAATGGCTTCACCGTTCACAGCCAGCCATTTGCCCATTTGCAGCAGACGTTCCTGCATGACGGGAGGTATCTTTCCGTTGGCGTCCGGAGCGATGCCCAACAACAGGTTGCCACCTCTGGCAACAATGTTAGTCAAAGTCAGCACCAGACCCTTGGGCGAGGAATAGTCCTCAATATCTTCATTCCGGTTCAATCCGAAAGAAAAGCCGATGCCCCTACATTCCTCCCAAGGTTTTTCCACGTCCAAGTCGGATGTGCTATATTCCGAGGTGAAGAAATCCCCATGCACGTGCTTCATGCCTTTGGCCCACCGGTCGTTGACCACCACTTTCTCCTTTACATCCGTTGCCGAATACAGCCATGCCAGAAAGTCCTTTATTTTATAAATATCTTCCGAGTATCCGCCATTTCCGTCCGACCAAAGCAAGTCCGGCTTGTAATTGGTAACCAGCTCCTTGCACTGCGGCAACAGATGCTCCTTCACATAGCAGTCCATTCTTCCGCGCATGCACAGCGGACTGTCCCACTCTATCATGGAATAATACAACCCCACTCTCAGTCCCTTGCCGCGGACAGCTTCCGTAAACTCTCCCACAAGGTCTCTTCCGGGACCGATATCCACACTGTTCCAAGGTCGCCCGAAATCGCGTGTAGCCTCCTTGCTTGGCCACAGTGCATAGCCGTCGTGATGCTTTGTGGTAAGCACCACATACTTGGCTCCTGCTTTCTCAAACAGTTCCGCCCATTGTACAGGGTTGTAGTCCAAAGCTTTGAACATGGCTGCAAAATCGGCATAGCTCTTCTCTCCATACATTTTTTTGTGATATTCATACACCTCATCACCCTTAAAATCCCCATTTCCAAAAAGGTCCTTCTTGTCCGACCAATGCTTATACCATTCGGCATACGTACCTTTCGGCGACCATGCAGGCACAGAGTACAGTCCCCAATGGATAAATATCCCGAACTTGGCATTACCGAACCATGACGGCACAGGACGGCTGTCCAATGACTCCCAGGTGGGTTGATACACTTTTTCTTGCGCTTTCATCATCAGGACAAATGCCAGCATGATGGACAAACTAATCACTTTCTTCATTTTCTATACATTGTTATTGACATGAACCAAAAGTCGGGGCTGATTCATATTCCCCCATCTAATTGAAAAGATTTATTACCATTAAAACATCCTTTTATAACCAACTGATTATCAAGGCAAACGAAATAGGTTGATTCAGTCGTATACAGAGTCTATCTCAGTCGTATACTTAGGGTATCTCAGTATACGACTGAGATACCCTGAATATAGGAGTCATCTTCCGACGCATTACATTTGTAAAAACTTATCATCTTCTTTTCAATTCTTCTATCTCTTTTTGTTGCTTAATGATGTACAGCGTCAGCTCTTCTATTTTCTGCAACAGCACCTTATTCATATCATGTTGCGAATAGCCCTCTTCCGCCACTTGGGCAGCCGACGGAACATCCGGAAGATGTTCGTTTTCAGCAATGAAAGATTCCACTTCTTTCAACGGTTTCAGGTTGTAGTTGCGCGAAAAGACAAAGTCCGCCCAAGTTGACTTCGGAGCAATGGCATAGTCCTCGGAAAGGATGCCTTTATAGACAAACATGCCGTACTTGTTTTTCAGCTCTTCCCGTATTTGGGCGGCCTGTACTTCCGTAATTCCTACATACAGATTACGCTGTACCGGGTCTATGTAGAAACAGCTACGCTTGTTCGTACCCAAAAGAAAACCATGATTGGAGAGAGTTCCGATCCATGTACAGGTAGAATCACTATTCACTCCTACAAGGGTCTCCACATTCTTTTGCTTTAAGTATATGGCTCCTCCGATATTCAATTTATGCAAATTGCTGTTTGAGCCAATCCGCACTTTTCCCTCCGTAGTAATCAAAAGATTGGGGGCATCGTCCGCTTTCACTTGGCCGTTTCCCCAAAAGCCAATCGACCCTGTACTTCCAATGCGCAGCATCTTGTTATTTGGATTATCAATAGTGGGATCGTCGTTTCTCCCGATGCCCATGCTTGTCCAGAATTTCTGATTAAAGAGAACATCATCGTACATATAGATACGCTTCGCTCTCACAGATTGAATGTGCAGGCCTTGAAAGTCCACATTAGACGTAATGCTTGTTTTTCCGCTGGCAGCCACCAAGTCAAGGGTCGTTTCAGTACCCGGAGTCAGGCTTCTGGCAGAAAGTCCTTCTGCTCCAACCCATCCTTCCACTCCGACCGTTAATTGAGAAATATTGCTGATGATACTACTCAAACGGCTTGGATCCGACGTGCTTCCCGGCCTCAAAAATCCCCATTTACCACCTCCGTTTACAAATCCGCGGCAAATGGAGCCGGATGTAAAACCTATGCCTGTATAGCTATCTCCTGTGGCTAATGACAAGTTAGCAATCCACTCCGGCTTACCGGCTTCACCGAAACCTCGCCACATGTTATAATACGTCTGTGCATTCACACCGGAATAAAATCCGCATATCAAACAAATAAATAAAATATGTCTTTTCATCGTTTTTCAGTTTTAAAATTATACTTCATTTTCCTCAATAAAAGTTCAGTCCTACAACCATACTCCTACTCAATCTCTTTTCTATTTGAGCTTCCGGAGGATAATATAGCTTGCAAATTGGCAGAATTCCAAAAGTCGGAAGTACCGGCAGGCAGTTTCGGCGCTATTTCTACGTGACTGATGCTCCCCCTAAAAGGTTCCGCAGAGGAGCTGTTCTTGGCGCCGACTGTTATTTTATTCATATCTGCCACAAAAGAAGAAAGTTCCAAATAGGCAAAACCTCTTGCATTGGCACTGTCTGCCGGTGTTATAGTTTCTGCCGCATGCTTCCAATTCCATAGAATGTCCTGCTGAACGACCTTTTCATAGTTAATGACCGGACACGAAACCCTAAAGACAGCAGATTCTTCTTTTTGAGACTTTGCATATTTACGGTCAGTATTCTTCACTGCCTCAAAGGTGAGTATCACTTCCTTATTGGCAAAACTCTTCCCTGTGGGCGGAGCAATCGTCATATTTGCGAAAGGAATACCGTCCTTCCTCATTTCATATTGAAAAGCTCCGGAAGAGTTATAATAAATGCCTATATCGTCATTATCAGTTCCATATAACCTCAAAACAGCCTGTTGACTCGCACCGGAGACCGGAGTGAGTTTCACAGCAATAGATCCCATAGTCTTGTCAACAGGCATTTTCTGATTGGGTAACCTGACAAGGTGACCGAAGTCTTGGGTAGAATAAGGAGAAGATGGAGTTGCCGGTATATAGCTCCACAAGTTTCCCCCCTCGTAATTTGAAGGAGCAGTCAGATCGAGCGAAGCCTCATCACTCCCCTTACCTTTATTGAACTTTATTCCGTACAAAACCGCATTTTTAGTCATAGCCTGCAAAACCACCGGAAATTCCGGAAAATCTTTTATGGACACAATCTCCTGAGGATGTAATTGCGAATAGTCCCTCAAGTACTCCAGCAAGAAATATTTACTGCTTCCGTCTTTTCCCTGCGTTATGAACCCAACCGCCTCATAATTGTCCGAAATTGTATGTGTGCCCTTCACCGAACTTCCTAAAGTACCGCCCAAAAAGGCTCCTTTCCCATGATCGCCACTTGCCACAAACGAATACATCAGCACCGCCGCATAACTGTTTAACTCGGTCAAAGACTTCCCCCGGGGATCATCAGTAACATCGGCAAGAATATAAGGGAAAAAACTGCTTCCCTCTCTGAAAGCATTATACATGGAAAACTTAGGCATATCATCCACTGATATAGGGTAAGTAGTGGCCTCCATCGAATAAAAATTCTTAGGTGTATTCTCCGCCTTCAACCCTGCCATTTTACCATACTTCCCAATGGCGAGTGAGATTCCCGGATTCCTACCCTTCACATGCCTGATGTTGGAAGCTGCATAAAAATAATAAGTATCCAACGGATTTGTGGAGAAGCGGGTGTTCAGAACCGGTTTCCCGATATTGATACATCCATAGTCATCACTCTGTGGATCAGTTCCATTATCCAAAAACGGAATTCCCGGTTTCAGATATTTCCAGTTAATTCCGTCATTAGATATGGCCAGTTCCGTACGTTGTTTGTGCTGCACCTCTACATCGCCTTCGGTTCCAAACATTGTCACCAGTCCCCACCAGATGTCTTTCTCAAAATCCGGCAAACGGACAGGCTGCATACTGTATGGCTCCCAACGTAAGGTTGACATGTCCAAAGCAATGGTAAAATCCACATTTTTGGAAACCAACTGAGATCCTATTTCCGTTACGGTCTCCCTGCGATACCTTTTTCGGGCATCAGGGCGCAAGGGCAATGTTTCTCCCTGTTTCAGTGCAGACCGTTTTCCGTTCAGACGAGAGACAAAATAATATTTCCCATTATGCTTGAAATAATTCATGTGGGTGTCTCCGTTTATAAACTTAAACGTGTACTTTTTCTGATTGGTGACCCTGTCGTTTTTCATTGTGGCAAAATCTTGCAGGACACCATTGGCAGTAAAGGTCTTATTCATTTCATACCCTGCAAGCATTTTGTTTTTAGACTCCCGTTGAGGGAGGTAAATAAGCTTGATTGGTTTGTTCCGGATTTGATAATCATCATATATGCCAAAACTTTCCACATCAACCGCTACAATGTTAGTAGCCTGATAGCCGCTGGCATATACGGATGATATTTTATCATCGCCGGTTTTCCCCGCAGGATTATACCAATACAAACCGGCATCGGGACGTTGCCAGGCATTTACATCGTTTGTATTGTTAGTATAGACCATAACCCCCATTTTAGAGGGAGGTGTAGCCGAATAAGCCACCCAGCTCGAGATGTATATAGACAGATTTCCATTGGGGTCTCTGATAATATTGGGCATGCCATTTTCCAGATATGTTTCCCAAGGATATAAAGTAGGATTAGGCCTTATGATGTTGCTGCCATTATTATACTTGGTCAAAGGCTTTATATATACATCATCGGTAGTGTATAGAAACAAAGCCGGATTCACAGCCGAGTATTTTTGTTCACTTTGGGCAAAAACATATACGACACTACATAAATAAAAAACAAAGACAAGAAGTTTATTCATAGTACAGTATATTAAAGAATAATAGTTATAACCGATAGCAACCAAAACTATGTTTTGGCCCGCATAGAGACTGTTATTGCTCGGAAACAATACTGAGGTACACTTATCAAACTATTATCCCCCCTTCCTGAAGTGATAAGTTTATTACTAACTACTTGTCATATCTCAAAAAAATACGGATAAACTAAAAAAGTGAAAAAAATTATAGGTTTATATATGCTTTTATTTTATGTCCACTCCTGCCGGATTCAAGCCCGGTCCGCCTCCGGCAGTATAACCGCCGCTTTCACCGGTTTTCCACGATGAAATCCAAAATGAATACAAATCACCATCCGTCAAGTAGAACTTCAGACTTATGTTTTTCCCTGATAGTTCAGACAAATCCGTCTTGTTTTTCCAGACAATCATTTGCTTCGTACTGTCCATTCGTCTCAAAATGCTGCAATCTTTCTTTGTAAATCCGGGTATCGGAGTACCCTTTGCATCCAAGACCTCAACGAGCAGTTTCCCTTTCTTTCGATGCACATCCACATTCACAAACAAATAATTGCCGTTAACGGTAACCGCGTCAGTAATAAAATGCCCTTCTTCGGTTCCGGCTTGCATGGATACAAAGCCGTCACGACGTAATGCCGCAAGGCCTGTCGCGAAGTTTGAATCGTGCACAGGTTTACTGTTGTAACGTCCGCTTACATAGAAATAGAGCGAATCGCCCACTATCAGCGGATTACCCGCTGTGGATTGAACATTACCCGCATTCCATGCCTTGGCATCATCGCTGACCGGAAGAAACGGTTGTTTAAACTCACGATTCCAATGAAATCCGTCATCGCTCCATCCTATCAGAACTTCATTCCGTTTCTGGATGTTCAGACGGTCGCAAGCATCATTCTCCGGGCCTTGCCAAACGGTGAAATAACCGATTAAGCTGCTTTCATAGGGCATAGCCTCGTGATTGTATATCTGCGGACGTATCTCAGGAAAATCAGGATGCCGGGGATCATCATCTTCAGCATTAAACCAATACTTGATGAATTTGTCACTCTTGTTATCGTACACCCTATGCGCCAGACTTACCAGCATTTCAGGGTCTTCGTGTGCCAAGAAACAACGCGAACGACGATATTTCTTTCCGTTGATCGTTTTCAAAGAGAGTACATATTTGCCGCGAAACGGGTCGTAATAAGCAGCACAGCGGTCGTACAGTTCACCGGAAAGCGCCTTAGGCTCGCTCCAATGAATACCGTCCGCAGAATACTTCAACTGCATACTGACCGAAGCTCCTGTGTTAAATTCCACCACAAACATTTTGTAACGTTTAGCCGCATCCCGTTCAAACTTATCGAGTAATACCGATACACAATCATGCTCTGTGGTATCTACGATATTAGTACCGGGCACAACGTCCAGTTCAGGTTTCACCCAATGCTTGCCGTCGTCCGATACCGCATAGCAAGTTATCAGCCCGTATTTCTTTCCACCTCCGGCAGAATACCACATCTTATATTTACCCTCAATCTCATCATACCACACACCGCCACTGAAAGGAGCAGCATAAGGGTCACCGGTAGCACCCAGTTCCCATTTCTTATCGGCCTTAAGCACCGGATTACCCTCATAATAGGTAGGCGTATGGAATGCCCGTTCCACTCCTTCTTGCTTAGAGAAAGAATGATTGGCAACCAATATACGTCCATTTTGGGCAAACAAACCAACTGAGCAAAAGAGCAAGCCGAAAACAAAAAAACTTTTCATCATATATAAATCTTTTACATATTTACTAATAGCCCGAATTAACGGTGAAAAGCATAGGCCCACACACATATCTGCAAAACAACGCACCTATCTGTATAGACCTATACCATTATCTGCATCGGGCGATGCAGTTATATTACCCTAAAAATCTACTTCTGAAGACCGGTACGTTGAGGATTTTGTCCTCTCATAGGCCACGCGGAATTAGTATTGTAGGATGTAGCTTCGGAAGTAACACACAACATTACGTTAGCACCGTCCTTTTTCACTGAAACATACAAATTACCCTTATCATCCATCACCGGAGAAGAAATTGTACTATCTCCTATTTTCTGAGAAGAGAATAATGTGCCGTCCGGCTTCAATATATAGTAAGTGGCATCGGCTGTGATGAAATGTATATAGCCGCGATTATCGATAAGAGGAACAGTCTGAGCATCTGATTCTGTAGTATAATGCCATTTCAAAGAGCCGTCAGAATTAAGAGCTACCACACCTGCACCATTGACACCTGATGCCTGACCACCATTGGCATAGACTGTACCATCTTCACCTAATACAACACCACCATCAGCGATAGCACCTGCTGTTTCATATTTCCACTTCAAAGAGCCATTAGGATCCAAAGCTATTACAGCGCCTTTACCTGATACCAAATCTATTACAGAATAAAGGGTTCCGTCAGTACCAACAGTAACTGTTGCACTTCTCAATGCACTTGTGAAAGCAGGTTTTGGTGCAGTACCAAAATCGTCTTTATATAACCATGATTCAGTAGCTGTAGAAGTATTATAGGCGCAAAGCCCTGTGTTCCCATTTCCAAACATATAAGCTGTTCCATCTTTCGACAATGACATACCACCAGTAATTCCAGGCCAAGTGCTGCTAAACTTATTTATTGTACAAGTACCGGATGATGTCAACTTCCAAATTTCTTTCTCTCTATGCGCCACATAAATATCGCCATCAGCATTAATTGCAGGAGTAATAGCATACACATTAGCATTCTTGCCCGGATATGCCCAATTCACTTCACCATTCTCCTTTACAGCAAATACAAATAAACGGCGGGCTGTTCCTTCATCTTTCAAGTCTCTGACTATAAAATAAATATCACCGTTATTTCCCACAGAAGGACTGCCATAAATATCTTTAGCACCAGCTTTTAAACTACTGCCGTCATGCTTTTCCACCATTGCCTTATCAACATTGAGTGACCACTTCACAGAACCGTTCAAAACATCATAAGCGCTCAAAAAGCCCGGTTCTGTATCATTTCCACCGGCCAACATATAAACAGCCGAACCGTCTTTAGCCAAAGCCGGAGATGAACCGCCCGTAACAGAACCATTCAGAGCCGAACTCCACTGCACAGCAATCACCTGTGATGGATCCAGTACCGTTACGCTTTTTGTAATGCTTGCCGTCAATCCATAACTATCGGTTACCGTTAATTTCACAGCATAGGCTCCCGCTTCAGTATAAGTAAATGTAGGATTCTGCTTATCGGAAGTAGTTCCTGCTTCATCACCAAACTCCCACAAATAAGAAGTGATAGTAGTACCCGACTTGGTGGTAGTGGCATCCGTAAAGGTTGTCAAATCCCCCATTACATATTTTTTCTTATCGAACGTAAAATCGGGAGTAGTAGGATTAATCACTGTTATTTCTTTCTGGCTGCTCACCTCCAAGCCGTTACTATCCGTAACCGTAAGTTTCACCAAATAGATGCCATCTTTCTTGAAAACAAAAGTAGGGCTTTGTTCGGTGGAAGTTGATTTATCGGCATCGCCAAACTCCCATAAATAAGCTACAATTTTAGTACCTTCATTAGGAACGGTAGCATCTGTAAAGGTTACAGACTCTCCTACCTCATATTGTTCACCTACCGCAAATCCGGGCCTCGCCGCCGTATGGTAGATCGTTTCCTCATCCTTGCACGATGTTACAAATATCAATAACACAGAAAACAAGATATATGCTATATTTTTCATACTATTAATTTTAATTATTCGTTTATATCAAGACCTGATTTGTTTAATCCCGGACCTCCACCTGCCGTATATCCTTGACTTTCGCCCGTAGCATTGGGAGATACCCAGAAAGAGTAGATTTCACCATCGGTGATATAGAACCTCACTTTTATGACTTGCCCTTTCAAAGAAGCTAAAGTAGCATTTCCTTTCCACTCTACTTTTTGCTTCACGCCGTCAGCAGTTATTGGCTTACAATCCACTTTGGCGAAGCCGGGAATGACAGTGCCGTCAGCTTTCAGCAATTCCACTCTAAGTTCACCCGTCACTTTGGTATTGACGTAAAAGTGTTCACCTGTGAATCTCAGCTTCGGTGTCAGCAACTCACCTGTTCCTTTCATGGAGGCAAAACCATCACGACGCAAAGTAGCCAGTCCGGTGGAAGTTATTTCATTTGTACCGTCCAAACGGCGTCCGCTCAAATAAAAATAGAGTTTATCACCCACAATGAGCGGTGCACCTACTACGGATTGCAAATTCCCGTTATTCCATGCCGCACGATTATCGTCCACTGCCATGAAAGGATTCATGTCCTCCCTGTACCAACTGTAACCATCGCGGCTGTAACCCACCATTATCTGGTTGCGTTTAATCACATTGTCCTGAGAACAAACATCATTTTCGGGACCTTGCCACACCGAGAAGAAACCCAGCATGATACTTTCATACGGAGTGGCGTCCAAATTATAAATGCCGGGAGAACCGTCGTTATTATTATAAGTCGGATGCTTCTGCTCATTGCGCCATGGACCAAACCAAAATGCTTTCAAATCGGCTTTTGCCTTTTGATTGCCTGTTGCCGGATCGGTATTTTCATAATAATCACGTGCCCGTACCGTATAAGGGTCGGAAGAATTCACACGCACATTATGCCTCATGCTCCACACCCACACATTGCGGAAAGGGTTCTTATAGACCGTAGAACGGTCGGCAATAGCCTGTGAAGGCGTGGAATTATCGCGCCACTGTTTTCCATCGGCAGATGTCTTATAATGATATTTCCAGTTGCCTTTTCCTCCTGCCACCTGAAACATCTTGAAACGCTTGGAAGCATTGGACTCCTGTTTGTCCAACCATACAACCGATGCATCACGTTCAGAACCTTTATCTACAATATTAGTTCCCGACACAACCGACAGTACAGGTTTCGTCCAGTTAATCCCATCGACTGACTCTGCATAACACGTCACTCCTGCACCATTGATAGCATGAGTTCCACCACCTGCCATATACCACATTTTATATTTTGAATCGGCCTCGTCATACCAGACACCATCACTGAACGGCGCAGCAAAAGCTGCTCCTTTATTGCCCATCTTTTCCCAGTCTTTATCCGGTTGAAGTATCGGATTGGCCGAAGAGTATTCAGGATAATAAAATACCCGCTTCAACGAAGTGCTCTCAATCAAAAAGTTATCGACGAACAATTGTCTGCCTGTGGATATATTCACCACCTCGGGTTTGTTCACCAGATAGAAAGGAGACATTCCACTGCGTATCTCGGAAGAGTAAGAACGAGTTGGCGGCCATTGGTCCGGTAGGACAATGCCATTATACAAGGCATTAGGATTTTCCGGCTTATCAGGCTCATCAGGCTTGTCGGGCACATCTACCGGAGGATCAGGATTTTCCGGTACAGGGTCTCCTTCCTTGCCACATCCGGCAAGTACCAGCACACCACAAAAGACGATGATATAATACCAGTATTTTCTCATACGCAATTATTTTACAGGTTTATCTATACCTTCAGGAGACAATCCGGGACCACCACCGGCGGTATATCCCCGGCTCTCTCCGGTTTCCCATGGAGAAATCCAGAATGAATATAAATCTCCGTTCGTCACATAGAACTTCAAACGAATGGTTTTGCCGGAAAGGGCGGACAAGTCTTTTGCATCTTTCCAAATGACAACCTGCTTGGTGCTGTTCACTTTCTTCCATGCAACACATTCTTTCTTGGTATATCCGGGAATGGGATTACCGTTTTCATCCAGTACTTCCACTGCCAATACGCCTTTCTTATTATGTACATCGGCATTGACAAACAGGTATTTGCCATCGAATGTTAACTTTTCCGTCACCAAATAACCTTCTGTCTTTCCGGCTTGCATAGAAACAAAACCGTCGCGACGGAGAGTGGCAAGACCGGTAGAAGTGTAGCTATCCCACATGATATTATTCAACCGGCGTCCACTTGAGTAGAAATACAACGAATCGCCAACCACCAAAGGAACTCCATTGACAGACTGCATGTTTCCCCAGTTCCAAGCCCCCTCAGTTTCATTCACTGCCATAAATGGCCGGAAAGAAGGACGGGAAAAATGGAATCCGTCTCTACTGTATCCCAAGAAGATTTCATTTTTCTTCTGAATACCAAGTTTGGCGCAAACATTGTTTTCAGGACCTTGCCATACACTATACAACCCCAGCATAATACTTTCATAAGCTATCGCATCAAAATTGTAAATGCCCGGATCTACTTCGGGAAACTGCGGATGACGAGGTTCTTTATCACTGGGCGTAAACCAGAAACACATATTCTTGTCGGGTACTCCTTTGCGAATACGGTGCGCCATACTTACCGCAACTTCCGGGTCTACGTTTTCCAAATAACTTCTGGAACGCGAAGAGACACTTGTGCTATAACGCATACTCAAAGCCCACACACCGCGGAAAGGATTATAGAACGCCGAAGAACGGTCATATAAATCGCCCGATTGCGCCACTCCGTTGCTCCAATGGATGCCATCGGCAGAGTATTTCAGAATGAACTGCCAGCGGCGGTCGGTAGGACGGCGCTCTACATTGAACATCTTATACCGCTTAGCCGGGTCTTTCTCCAATTTATCCAACCAGATAGTAGCAGCGTCACGATTGCAGGTATCAACAATATTCGTCTGATTATAGATGTCCAACTTGGGCTTTACCCAATGTTTTCCATCTTCCGACTCGGCATATCCGGTGTAGAAAGTCTGCTTGTCTTGTTTATGAATACTGCCCGCACCTGCCAGATACCACATTTTAAATCTGCCGTCTTCCTCATCATACCAAATACCGTCACTGAACGGAGCAGCATAAGGTGCACCTTCCGTTGTGTTCTCCCATTCCTTGTCCGGCTCCAACACCGGATTTTGAGGATAGAAATTAGGAGTATGATATATAGGCTGTAAATCAGTTTCAGCTATCAGGAAATCATCTACAAAAAGTTGTCTGCCAAGATTTACCGGAATCACCGCAGGCTTTTCTTTCAGATAGGGAACCGGCATGTCTTGCGCAACAGCCGGCTCCTCATAACGAGGAGGCCACTGTTCGGGATACACAATTCCATTATGCAACTTCTTGTTTTGTGCTGAAACAGCCAACGAAACGGAAATCAAACAGAATGATAATACTATTTTTTTCGTTTTATACATAAATATCAATTTTTAGTAACCGGGATTATTTTCCGTAATATACGGATTATTATTTACTTCATTCAAAGGAATTGGCAACCATTCGTGTTTATTAGTTACAAAACCCTTATAATCTGTTTCAGATATAAACTTCTTAAAATGAGGATCGGATGCCGTCAAATCAGAGAAACGCTTAGATAATTCTCCCCAACGAAGCAAATCATAGAAACGATGTCCTTCCAAAGCAAGCTCCAAAACCCTTTCATGCTTGACATCATCCATCGTAACATTCTGAAGATTGGCAAAGTTGGCACGATTGCGCACCTTATTCACAGCCTGTAAAGGAGTCATCGTCCCTTGTTTGCCTCCTGAGAGAACGGCTTCCGCATACATTAACAATACATCTGCATAACGGATATATCGCCAGTTCACTCCATGAGCACGAGGTTGATTATACACATATTCTTTTGTACCTGCCCCTACACCCGGAAGTTTAGGAGTACCATCGGCATTAGTCATCATCGGCATGGAAAAGTCAAGTCCTTTTTTAATACCTGCCTTAAACGGATGTGCAAATGGATTGGATACGGTCTCAAATCCTTCCTTACCACCTTTTACCGGATATAAATCTTCCCAATGGAAACCGCCCGGACCTCTCAAACGAATCTTTTCGCCTGCAGCATCTGAAGGTAATTTGATTTCAGGTTTCAGATCATTAAACATCAAAGTAGAGAACATACGGGTATCCGTATTGCCATCTTTATCTATCGAATTTGCAAATGCATTGTACAGCCAGTCATGGACAACTCCTTCATAGCCTACCCCTGCACCCGGCAACATCAGTCCGCGAGAGTCAAATGCCAAACCGGAAGTTGCCGTACCCGGGTTAAAAGCATTGTTTTCAACATCACCCAAAAACTGAATTTCAAGAATGGACTCTATATTGTTCTCATGAGCTACGTCAAAATTGTCACCGTAATTCGGAGTTAAATCATAGCTTCCATACTTTCCATCTATTATTTCGGCGAACTCTTGAGCTGCCTCATCATAAAATGTTGTTTTATCGGTTCCATAGAAAGTTTCAATACCACTACGATACAAATAGCATTTACCGGCCAATGCGGCGGCAGAAGCTTTCGTCACACGCCCTGCATTTGTGGCATCCCAATAACCTTTCACCGGAAGTAACTCTTTTGCACTCTTCAAGTCTTCCTGAATAAAATCCCACACGTCAGCCGGAGCTTCCAAAGGACGTGTATAGTCTTCCGAGTTACGCGGCATGCGGCGAATCGGGGATATATTTCTAAAGTTTATCAGCAAATAATAGTGGGCGAAAGCTCTCCAAAAATGAGCTTCTCCAATATAAATATTCTTACGTTCTTCATTTCCATGAAAATCCACTTCCGGAGCAGTTTCTATAATATAAGCAGCTTGAGATGCCAAAGTGTACATCAAGGTATAGGGCTGCTCAATAGTATAGTAACTTGCATTCAAAGTTTCTCCAAACATACCGGGTTTTCCATAATCGGAATTGGATGATGCTTCATCTGAACGGATTATTTGAGTCTTGGAACCGGAAGCTCCCAAACTACGCTGCGTAGAAACATATCCATACATAGTCAACACAGCATCATTTACAGCCTCGGGAGTAGTAAAATAAGCTCCCATACTCGGCTGGTTCGGATTTATCGCAAGGTCATCAAAGACTCCGTCACAGCTTTGTATCACAAAACTACCTCCAATGAGGAGCATAGCTGCTATTTTTGATATATTTTTCATATTCATGTATTTTTATAGTTAGAATGAAGCATTAAATCCAAACGTAAATGTGCGTGCATTCGGATACGAAGCAGAATCAATACCACGAGAGAACAAAGCATTTGAACTTACCTCCGGGTCATAACCGGAGTAGTTGGTAATTGTAAAGAGATTCTGTACACCGGCATATACACGTAACTTATTGAATGAAATCTTATTCAAAATAGATTTAGGGAAATTATAACCGAGTTGCAGGTTCTTGCAGCGGAAATAAGAGCCGTCTTCAATATAGAACTCACTCGGCAAAGAATTGCCGCCATCAGTGTTCTGAGTTTTCATTATAGGAATATTGGTGTTTTGATTATTCTTTGTCCAAGCGTTCAGTACATCCGTCACACAATTGTTGGAATAATCAAAATAATATGTGTATTTCTTCTGGTTGAAGATTTCATTTCCTTGAACTCCCTGGAAGAACATTGTAAGATCAAAATCCTTATAAGACATCGTTAGATTCAATCCGTAACTAAAATCAGGAATAGGATTACCCAAAATCACTTTGTCATTAGCATCCACACTGCCACTGTTATCTGTATCCGCAAAAATGAAATTTCCATCAGCATCAAATCCGTTTATCTTATAACCGTAGAACGAACCGATTGCTTCACCGGGTTTGGTGATAGAAGGCGAATCACTAAAAGAGCTTGACATTGCACCCGAAGTAATCGGCTGTACATTGTCACCCAATGACAACACTTCATTTTTCAGGGTAGAGAGATTGAGCGTTGCATCAATACTGAAATCTTTTGTTAACTGCTTGCGATAGTTAACCAAGAATTCCCAACCTGTATTCTTTACAGAAGCAGAGTTTACGTAAGGCTTTTCACGAGAACTGTTAATCTCAAAGATTTGTCCTGAAGATAAGTTCAAGTCAATCTGTGCCAGCAAATCAACATTCTTTTTTACGAAATAATCAACTTGCACTGTCAAATCATTATTGAGGAATCCCAATTCAAGACCAATATCAGTGGTCTTCGCAGTTTCCCATTTCAGTTCTCTCGATTTCAAATAAGCAGCACGACCGCTTGTATATCTCACACCACCCAAAGTATAAGGTATAGGACCGTAAGCAATGGCGTCAAAGTTGTAAGGAGACAGGAAGTTGGCGCCCAACTCACCATAACTGGCACGAATCTTCAGCTTGCTGACAACCGGATTTGCGAACCAGCTCTCTTGATGAGCATTCCAACCGGCAGAAACAGAAGGAAAATACCCTACTCTGTTGTCCTTATAAAATTTAGATGATTCATCTCTACGAATACTGGCAGACAATAAATATCTATCCTTATAGTCATAGTTTAAACGAGCGAAAAATGACAGCAAAGCCGCATTGGAATCACTTGCCGAAATTTTACCGTCTACACTGGAAAAGCCGGTAATTTCAGTACCTCCCAAATCATTGATAGTAGCTAAAGACATGCTTCTATTATATTCACGCATCCAGCTTGTACCCACCAATGCATCAATTGAGTGTCCGGAAAAAGTCTTATTATAAGTCAGCAAATTATCAATAGTGTAAGTAAATTCCTCACCTCTTGATTCTGAAATACTGTTTTTAGGGCTTCCATAGTCCTGATCAGGAGTTCCGTCTTCATTCCATTTGGTGTAATACTCAGGAGTATGCGTGTAATTATGAGAATTGCTATAATTACCGCTAAACGAGAACTTATATTTCAATCCGTCCCAAAGATCCAATTGTGCTGTAATTGCACCTATTATATCAGTTACTTTATTGTATCTATCCGTATAGTGTAACGGAGCTATCTTATTTTGAGCTTTCCCATCTTCCGGATTAATGTAATAGTCTCCTCCACCGGAGAAAAATCTACCTTCGGAATCATAAATAGGCAACGTGGGCAGACTGATATTAAATGCAGTAGTAGGAGTTTTATCTCTATGAGTAATTGCTATATTTTCTGATAAACTGAATATGCCTTTTTTATAAGAAGAATTCACTCTAAAATTATAACGCTTATAATCAGAATAAATAGTCATACCTGTCTGATCAAGATAACCGAGGCTCGTGCTAAACGTCGAATTTTCACCTCCACCGGAAATACTGGCATTCAGATTCCACATAGGCGCGTATTGTATCCATTCTTTAGCCCAATCCGTATTTGTATCGGGATAGGTAGGATTGTCATTCTCGGGAGCATGAGCTATTCCACTATTATCCGCAACATTGTTAGCAAACTCTCTCCATTGAGTAGCGTTCAAGAAATCCGGTATATTCGTAGGAGTCTGGAAAGCGTAAGAACCATCAATTTCAATCACAGGCTTACCGCTTTTTCCACGTTTTGTCGTAATCAAAACAACACCATTGGCTGCACGAGAACCATAGATAGCTGCCGCAGCACCATCCTTCAGAACTTCAATAGATTCAATATCATTAGGATTCAGTGAACTTAATCCACTGTTGCTAAAAGCACCGTCGATAACATATAAAGGTTCGGTAGCTCCAAAAGAAGCAGCTCCACGAATAATGATATTTACATCCGCACCTGCCACACCTGCTTGCTGCAGGATATCAACACCGGGAGTACGTCCTTGCAACGTAGATGCAACATTTGAAGAAAGTTGCTTTACAATTTCTTTACTTGAAACGGATGCCACAGAACCCGTCAAACTTGACTTCTTCTGTACGCCATATCCTACAACAACTACTTCCTGAAGTTGCTCGGCATCTTCTGCAAGAGTCACATTTATATTTGTGTTAGCGCTTACACGTATTTCTTGAGTCTTATACCCAATGTAACTGAATACCAAAGTAGCTCCCGGAGATACTTTCAAAGAGTATTCCCCGTCGAGATTCGTAATAGTACCATTGGAAGTTCCTTTCTCTAAAACGGAAGCTCCAATTACAGGCTCATGGCGAGTGTCGATCACCGTTCCGGTAATCGTCTTTTGCTGTGCCAGTGCTATCATAGATACACACAAACAAAATAGTGTCAATAGATACTGCTTCATAGAATTAAAATTTGAATTATAAATAGGTAATTAAGATTAACTAAAGTATTTCCTTACATAAGGTATAACTACGTATCATCATGCGCGGAATGTGGAAAGGCCCCTTGAATATATTGCCCTTAGCCGGCTGTGCCACCGTACCGTCACGATGAAGATAGCCATACCATTCGCCATATTCTTTGTCGGGGAAATGAGCATAAGTCCAGTCACTAATCTGTCGGTGCATATCAAGGTATTTTTCGTCACAAGTAGCTTGATAAGCGTAAAGAGTAGCAATAATGGCCTCCGTCTGCGGCCACCAGAACTTCATATCTTGAGAATAGTCTTGTACGGGGAAATTACGGCAATCGCGGAAATTGATGATACCGCCATATTCCTTATCCCATCCCCATTCCCAAGACCATTCGAGAATCCGGATTCCCATCTGAACCAGATCCTTATCCCAATGTCGGTGTTTGGCTTCTTCGAGAATAAACCACGCTGTTTCTATGCAATGTCCCGGATTGATGACACGACCGTTGCAAGTGTCAATGAGTTCTCCGTCAGGCCCTACCATTTCGAGCAATGCCTTAAATTCGGGATGCATAAAATAGCGACGGATAGCAGCAATGGATTCATTGATTTGAGTGTCGAGTATCGGATCGGAAATGGCTGCCCGAATACGGGAAGCTGTATTGATGAGAATCATGGTTATGGAATGCCCGCGGGCCTGCAATGTAGGCAGGTATTTGGGTTCCAACAAACCGGGGGTGGCAAGATTTCTCAATATCCTCTTAAAAAGATCCAATGCCTTTTCCGCATAAGTCCTATCACCTGAGGCAAGAGCATATTCCGACATCGCAATAGCTGCAAAACACTCAGAGAACACGTAACGACGTTTGCGAAGCGGCAATCCTTCTTCGGTCACCTCGAAAAACATACGGCCGTCTTTGTCAAAACAATGCTTCTCCATAAAGTCTATACAACTTCTGGAAGCCGCCAGCCAATCGGGATTCTGCTCTATCTGATTATAAGCATAAGCAGCTATAAAACCGAAACGCCCTTGAAACCATACGGATTTAGTGGTGTCCATCAGACGACCGTCACGATCAAGGCAGGTATAGACCCCTCCATTTTTATGATCGAGACCGTATCGCATCCAGAACGGCATGATATTATTCACAAAGTCCTCTTTATAGGATGCTGCCCAAGTTTGTAAATAATCTGTCACATTCATCTTTTACTGAATTTAGAATTTATTGCAACGGCTAAAAAAATCAATCGCTTCAAGTTCGGCTTTCATACGCTGTTCTTCCTCGTCAGTCATATTCTGGAAAGGAGTGCGGTTCTTGCCCAAGTCAAGCCCGATAAGCTTCATTATACGTTTGCCCCCCACAATGTTGCCGCGGAAATGACAGATTACGTTAATGACCTCCTGAGAGAAATTCTGACGTTCGCGTGCCAATGCAAGATCACCGGCTTTCCAAGCCTCGATAATACCCACAAGTTCTTTACCGTTATAGTTGGTAGTGCCGCCGATACCGCCCTGTGCACCTCCCATAGCAAGACAAGGAAGAATTGTTTCGTCTTGTCCATGAAGCATGTCATACTTGCCGTCCTTGTACAAACGGCACTGGTTGTACTCGTACAGGCTCTCGAAAGTGTATTTGATTCCGGCGAAGTTAGGTACCCGGCCGTCAACAGCTTCCAGCAAACCCACCATAGAAAGGAAAGCGCCATTGAATGCCGGAATATGATAATAATAGAAAGGCAGAGAAGGTGCACCGGCAGCAATTTCCTCGATATACTTCACCAACTCTTCGATGCGGCCGATCTTCGGGAAAGGAGGAGCCATAGCGCCAATGCCCCATGCTCCGATCTTCTGAGCATGCTCAGCAAGCATACGGCTTGCCTTTACACAGCAACTGCCCACATGCACAATCACCTTAAAGCCCTTGGGAGCCACCGACACCCAGCGTTCCGCCAGCTTCATGCGCTCTTCTTCGGTGAGCATATAGCCCTCTCCGGAAGAACCGTTGATGAACACGCCTTGAAGACCATTCTTCTGTAACATCTTTGCATACGCCTCAATCGGCTCGTAATTCACTTCGCCATTTTCATAGAACGGGGTGAAAGGGGCATCAATTAATCCGATAATTTTTTCCATAATTCTCTTTATTAGATTGTTATAAGTTTATTTTAAGTTCATTCCATATTGTCCGTTTTAGGACGGAGAAAGTAGAGTTGAAGAGCCAAAGCAATGAGCACGATAATGCTCAGCATCGCAAACCCTTCACCAAGACTGCCGCCATCGGTCCACTTACCCAATAGTTGGGTGACGGCAGCACCGGCAAACACCCCTGTCATATTCATTATACCGTAAGCGGTTCCACGATGTTTGGCCGACACAAACTGACAAAGGATAGGCATATTGTTAGCATCGAATATCCCAAAACCTATTCCGAACAACAACCCTGCTCCAATGACAGCCACGAAGCTGCTTCCAAATCCCAGCAGCATCAATGCCGGAACTGTGAGCCCCAACCCAATGGCTCCCGTATAGACACGCCCGCGAATATTTTTCTGCACCCAACGGTCGGACAGGATTCCGCCAAGAATCACGCCCACGAAAGAAGAGAAGGCAATTGTTATGGTAGATATAGGCCCTGCTTCCGCCATCGGAATACCCAGACTTTCAGAGAAAAGAGTGGGAAGCCAGTTCTTTGTGGCCCATCCCGGAAGACTGGGCGCCGCAAAATAAAAGAGGATAATCCAGAATGCCCAAGTAGAGAACAACATGCTCAACCCGCCAAACAGCGACGGCCTCTTTTCTTTGCCCGCCGCAGAAGACGGCTGTTCCGCAATCATACGATCGGGGTTCTCCCTCAACAAAAATATCAGAACCACAGAATATATCATTCCTACGATACCAAACCAGTGGAAAGTGGTGTGCCAAGAAAAAATTGCAGCAACAGTGGCGCCAAAACCGCCGATGGCCTGCCCCACGTACAGCCCCGTCATGTGCACTCCAATAGCCAACGAACGCGACTTGCCCTGATGCCAGTCGGCAATCAGCGACAAGGCGGAAGGAATATAAAGCGCTTCACTCACCCCCATCACCGCACGCAGCCAATACAACTCATGAAAATTATCAGCATATCCCATCAAATACGTCACGCCCGACCAAACAAAAAGACTGCCTACAACCAACCATTTACGATTAACACGATCGGCAATCATACCGGCAATAGGACTCATAAAACCGTAAATCCACAAGAAAACAGCCATCAACGCACCAAATGCTTCCGCCTTATTCAGCTCCACTATATCAACCTTCATCGCTTCCTGCATAGTAGAGAGCATCTGACGATCCATATAATTAAGCAAAGCCACCACCCAAAGCAACGCTACTACAATCCAAGGATATACATTTTTGTTTTTCATAATAATTAGAATAATGATATTGATACTTCGCAAATATATTAACTATTTTATTATATACAAAATATTTAATAAATTATTTTATTAAATACGCAAATATAATTAAAATCACAGAAATATAATGCCGGGTAATTTTAAAAAATCAGATTTTTACTTTTGCAATGAGTTTACGAATATTTCCGGCTCCGACAACCGGTGCATGAGGGTCTTCCGGATACACAATCATAAACTGACCCGGAAGCAAATCCACCCATGTGGTAGAGGGATCGGCATACAAAGCGCAATCGCCTTCTTTATCGTAAGGCTTGATTTCCTGTTTTACGTCTTCAATAGCCTTCCAACCAATTCTCTCCGTTCCTTCCAAAAGGATGTGCACATCAATATAAATACGGTGAACCTCAAGCACTTGCTTATCCTGTGGAACACATTCGGGATTGATGTTCATTATAAACAAATCGTCTCCGTCTATATCAATACGTCCCAACTCGGCATGGAGCAAATCATGTGTCTTCACATAGTCAAAAAGAGGCTTAAACTGAGGATGGAGACTTTCTATCCTACCACTGTTTTGCAAGTTTGATACAATCATGTTTTCAAGATTAAATGTTATACATAGTAATATCGGCAGCAAATATATTAAATAATTTATTATCTAAGCTATAATTAATAAATTATTTTATTATAGTAATAAGATATAGATAAAATTTGTATCTTTGTAATGGTCCTATTAAGAGAAAGCATAATGAAACAACAACTTTTGAAAGAGATTGAACTGGGAAGTAAGAATGCTCTTATAAAAAAGAGAATCATTACACATTATATATATAATGGTAGTTCAACGATAACCGACTTATCCAAAGAATTAGATCTAAGCATCCCCACAGTTACCAAATTCATCGGTGAAATGTACGAAGACGGCTATATCAACGATTATGGCAAACTGGAGACAAGCGGCGGAAGACACCCCAGCCTGTATGGCCTGAATCCGGAATCCGGATACTTTATCGGGGTAGACATTAAAAGATTTGCTGTCAATATCGGCCTGATCAACTTCAAGGGGGACATGATGGAATTGAAAATGAATATTCCGTATAAGTTTGAGAATACTCCGGAAGCAAAGGAGGAACTATGCAGACTCATCAGCTCTTTCATAAAAAAAGCGAAAGTCAACACCGACAAAATACTGAATATCAACATTAATATATCAGGACGTGTCAACCCCGAATCCGGATACAGCTTCAGCCAATTCAATTTCTCCGAACGTCCGCTGGCAGAGGTATTGACGGAAAAAATCGGTTATCAGGTTTGTATCGATAATGACACCCGCGCAATGACATACGGCGAGTATTTGCAAGGGTGTGTCAAAGGGGAAAAGAATATCATCTTCGTTAATGTCAGTTGGGGACTGGGCATAGGTATCATCATTGACGGCAAAGTATATACCGGCAAATCGGGATTCTCCGGAGAATTCGGACACATCAACGTCTTTGACAATGAAATCCTCTGCCATTGCGGGAAAAAAGGATGCCTCGAAACCGAAGCGTCAGGTTCTGCCTTATACCGCATATTACTGGAACGCGTAAGAAAAGGAGAAAGCTCTATCCTCTCCGACCGCATCGACTCCCAAAACTGCTCACTCACATTGGATGAAATTATCGAAGCCGTCAACAAAGAGGATTTATTGTGCATCGAAATCGTAGAAGAAATCGGACAGAAATTAGGTAAGCAAATCGCCGGATTAATCAATATATTGAATCCGGAATTAGTAATCATCGGAGGAACATTGTCACTGACAGAGGACTATATCACACAACCGATAAAAACTGCGATAAAAAAATATTCTCTGAATCTGGTAAATCAGGATACAGTTATCACAGTCTCCAAACTCAAAGATAAAGCCGGCGTTGTAGGCGCCTGCATGCTGGCACGAAGCCGGATGTTTGAGTGCTAAATACACAGATTGCATGTATTCACTATTTTCAAATACATGCAATCTGTGTGTATGATACGCCTGAAAGATAGAAAGGCGTTTATATAATAATTATTTCAATAAATGTGCGAATTCTGCAGCCAACTCTGCCTTTTCAGCACAAACAGACAAACGCTTACCTTCCGCATCTACCAAAAGAGCCACATTCTGCGATGCGACAAAAGATGCCACATCAGCTGTTTCTTCTACAAAAAGGAAACCGGGAAACAATGGAGTGAATACCTCCTTTGTCTTGCCATTCCATTTTCTGAATACGATTTGCATAGGACAAAATGCAGCATAACCTGCTTCATTCAAACGTTGCATCAATTTACGTTCCGACCTCGGTGCCGTATACAGGGCACACCAACGATTCATATCATTATTAGCTATCATATTGCTTTGCTTGCTTTTCTCCATTCCTTAAATAAATCTTTCACAAATAGTATCCAACCAACACATCCTACTCCCGCCAAGAATACAAATCCGATAAGGATCATAATCTTATTCGGTTTAGCAGCACGCAATGGCACTGTGGCCGGCTGCACAACCGTATATACCGGAGTGATTTCCTGAACCTTGGCTCTCGCCATCTGCAACTGCCCGGAAACCTGTGTATAAACGGTATACGCCAACTCCATCTCGTTCTTCAAACGTTCCTGCTCAGCACGATAGCTCAACAGAATAATGTTTTGGTTAGCATCTGCAAAAGTAGCATATTTTTTTTGAGCTTCCTCATAATCGGCCTTTGCTTCTTTATAAAGTTTTTCCGTGAAGGCTAAATCATGACGGGCTTTATTGGTACGATAGTCTGTGATATAGTTCTGCAAACAATGCATGACCGTATCTGTCAACGAAGCTGAAATCAAAGGGTCTTGCATAGTTACCTCTAAAGTGGTAACGCCTGTTTTTTTATCAATGGTAACCAAGATGCGCTTGCTCAATGCCTCAGCCACCCTTGTTTCATCTACCGTCAGGTGGAACGGATCAATTTTACCTTCTCTCTTCTCCGGCTTATCCTTGAACAAAGAGAGTGTCCACCCCAAAGCCTTGAATGGAGCAGAGACCACAGCCCCCATCCAAGACGAACGCTGGTACTTGTCCAAATAAGCATATAAGGTTGTATCTACTTTGCCTTTCTGATCCTTAACCTTTACATCAAACAGCTCCAACAGGAAAGGTGTTGACTTAACAATATCAGGATATAACTCGGGCGACAACGCATCCTCTCCGGCCGAAGCTCCACCCAAATTAATCCCGGCCATGGCCGCCAATGCTCCCATACCTCCCGCAGAGGTCTTACCAGCGCTTTCAGGCGCCAATGTCACTTTAGTAGAGTACTCTTTAGGAATACTGAACGCAACCACTAATCCGATAAGGGCGGCAATACCGCATGCCTTGAAAACCAATTTACGCTCCGCCCACACTTTCTGAGCAAGCTCAATCAAATCAATCTCTTGCTCTTCCGGCTGCTGCTGTGTTGTCTTCTGTATATTTTCTTCGCTCATAATTCTCTATTACTTAAAGAGGTTAACCAAAGTAGCAATCATAGTTGCCAAAGAAGCTGCAGACGTACCCATACCGATAATTTCAGCAGGACTCATCTTCTTCTTGGGGTCTTTGCTCGGAACAATGATCTCACATCCCGGTTCAATTTCCTTTGCTCCACCTGATTTCAAACGGGATACCGTACCATTCATATGAACAACATAAGCTCTCCGCTTTCTGGCATCATTACCAAATCCACCGGCCTGGTTGACATAGTACTTCCAGCCTTCCCCGGCTTTATAAAGCACCGTATTAGGATACATCACAGCACCACTGATCTTGACTGTACTTACGTATTCGGGAACATAAAGCATATCGCCCTCACGCAACACCATGTCATAATCCGAACCCGGATTCTGCAAGGCTTTCTCCAAATTGATACCAACCGAATAGGTATCGGACAAATCCAACTTCTTAACAGAAATAGAGTCACCTCCGGAAGTCATTTGCGCCATACGCAGCACATCTTCTTTACGACGCAGCTCTTCTTCACTCATCTTACGCAGCAAACGAGCCCCCTTGGCATATGCATCCGATGATATACCTCCGGCTTTAGTGATCAAGTCACTCAAACGCTCATTTTTCTTGGACAATGCATAATTCCCACTAAAGAGCACTTCACCTGCCACTGTCACAGTCTGTTGACGATGGTAAGCCGGACTTTTACGGATATACACTTCATCAAACGGCTCAAGATGGAACGAACCGCTGCCTTCCCCCACCAGCAAGCCGTCTTTTAAGTCGAATGAGAAGTTCTGACCGATTGTCCCACTGAAAACAGTGCTCTTGGGGTCTTTCACACGACGGGACACTTCAACCCTGGTTGTAGCAGCAGCCTCCAATAGACCACCTGCTTGTAGAATCAAATCTTCTACCGTCATCTTGTCCGCATATAAATAAGTACCCGGATCAGCAACCTCACCATGAATAGCAACTGTGGTTTCTTCCCTCAAATCCTGAACACTGGGGATAAACAATATATCATTCTTCTGCAAAGGAATATCTGCAACAACACCATTCAACAAGCCTTTCAAGTCTATCGCAATCATTTCCCGAGTCAAGTCATCATACTCACGACTGATCACAGCACGATTCAAAAATGCATCACCACGCACACCTTCGGCTTTCTTTATCAATTGTTTCACAGTGTTCACTTCTCCACTCAACTGATACAATCCTTCGCGATAAACGGCACCGCGTACCTCCACTCGATTTTCAAAACGATCAAGAACTGAATCCACCGTAAGAACATCTCCATCCTCTACACGAAATACGGAATAATCCATTTCATCAATATTGAATATCTGATGTTCACGACCGCTCTTACGTACAAGACGTATTGCTTTTTTATAAGCATCACCGGTAAACCCACCGGCATATTTAAGCAAAGTTGCAATGGTTTCAGTCGGCTTCATCTCATAGTACATAGGACGTTTCACCTTGCCCAATATCTGTACCAAAGTTTGATAAGGATTAACCAGAATCACATCACCATCCTGCAAGCGAATGTCATCTTTCAATCGGCCTTCCATGATAAAATCATAGATATCCACATCAGCAACCGTCTCCCCGTCGCGTATAACTTTTATGCTACGGAGACTACCTATCTTATTTACGCCACCTGCCCAATACAACGCATGAAAAACTGATGCGAATGAAGAAAGAGTGTAAGTGCCCGGCACAACAACTTCACCCATTACATTCACTTGAATAGAACGAATCTCACCCAAAGTCAATTTAATCTGAGTATTAGGAGTTTCACCCGTAACACCGGCATATATCTTGGCAAACTCGTTTTTCAGATAGTTATTAGCCTCTTTGACTGTTTTCCCACTCAAATAAACCGGACCTAAGTTTTCAATTTGCACAGTGCCTTCGGGTGAGATAATTTCCCTAATGGTCTTTTGAGAAACACCCCAAACATCTATGATAACCTCATCACCTGCACCCAGACGGTAATTGTTGGGGGTTGCAACATTTATATTGGGCTCAAAGGTCAGATTCTCATTATCAAAAATATTATGTCCGAAAATTTGTTGGGTAGGATCCTCCTTTTTTTCTTTCTTCTCTTTGCCAAGGAAGTTGTCATATTCTAAATAGTCTGTCTGTTCATTGCCATCCCAACCGAATTCCTGCTCCATCTCTTTTTCATCACGCTGTTGATCGTTTTTAGCACGCAACCCTTTTATGGTTTGTTTTTTAGAGTTGGAATTTTCTAAAGTGGAATTTTCTTGAGAAATGTTCTTATTTTTATTCTCGTATTTCTTTGGGGTACGTAAACGTGAATCTGCTGCTTTTTCTCCTCCGGTTCCGGTCGTTACATTTGCTTTTCCCGAATACTCAGATTGTATTCTTTGAATTTGCTCCTTTGTGACCCCTCTCTTCATCAGTTCAATCGACATCTGTTGTTGAGACTTCCCCGCCTGTTGAGCTTCCTGCACATACTGAATAACTTGTTCATCCGTCATTCGTTGAGCAAATACTACGCTTGATACTGTGAACATCAACAAACATAATAGTATAAATCTGCGCATAAGTAAGATTTTTGATTAATCCTTTAGTAATCTAGTAATGTTTTTAAATTGGGGGCAAAGGTAATACTTTATTTTCATAATATACATTTATTTCATTCCGAAGTTTCGGAAAAAGAATTAATTCCCTATCTCAATATAGCAGAAAGCCCTTCGCTACTATTACTTATCGAACAAGCCACTTCCTATAAATACATATTTTAAGTCACATCTTTTTACCTTCCACTGCGTTCCCTGTTTGCTTGCAAAAATATAAAAAAGCTACATGCTACTTTGATTAAAAACAATAGTTTTATAACCCATTCCCAAAATAACTTCCGGAAATATTTCTAAAAAATCAAGCAATTCTTTTTGCAAATTCAAATAAAGATGTACCTTTGCACCCCGTAAACAAAAACGATTGCCGCTATAGCTCAGTTGGTAGAGCAACGCATTCGTAACGCGTAGGTCGCCAGTTCAAGTCTGGCTAGCGGCTCTTTCAAAGACTGATATTTAGAGCACTGAATATCAGTCTTTTTTCTTTCCCTATTAGCAGCAAGAAAAGCAACAATTTATTTTATTCCGCCCTATTTTCAGTAACGATTTAGTAACACTACTTTGTCCAAACGGGGCATTTTCTTGTCTTTTGCTTGTCCGCCGACAAAACGAAAGAAGTCCCGTAAAACCTTGATTTTACGGGACTGCCTTAGCTTTTCCACCATTTGTCTTTAGCGTTCAGCGGAGAGACAGGTTCTATAACCTACCATTTCAAACAATATCACAAACTCGTAATATCTTATTAATTACCAAGTTATTACAAAGTAAACAGAAAATAAAATATCTCTTAATATCTTTGCATATCTCACTTTTTGGGTGTATTTTTGGGTGTCAATTTTCAAACACACCCAATTATGAATATCAAGAGAAACATCATTTTCGCACTGGAAAGCCGGAAGAAAAACGGCGTGCCAATCACAGAGAATGTACCTATCCGTATGCGTGTGATATTTGCAAGCCAGCGCATAGAGTTTACAACGGGCTACCGCATTGACACAGCCAAATGGGATGCGGACAAACAAAGGGTAAAGAACGGATGCACAAACAAGCTGAAGCAAAGCGCATCCGAAATCAATGCAGACCTGCTAAGACAGTATACGGAGATACAGAACATCTTCAAGGAGTTTGAAGTACAGAACGTACTACCCACACCCGCACAGATAAAGGACAGCTTCAATGCAAGGATGAAGGATGCACCAGCCACAGAGCAGGAAATAGCCGAAGAACCTAAAACCAGCTTTTGGGAGGCGTTCGAGGAGTTTGTAAGGGAATGCGGAAAACAGAACGACTGGACAGACGCAACCTACGAAAAATTCGCTGCGGTAAAAAACCACCTGAAACAGTTCAGGAATGAACTTTCCTTTGACACGTTCACCGAGAACGGTCTGAATGACTATGTGGACTTCCTGCGTAATAAGAAGGACATGCGCAACAGCACCATAGGCAAGCAGATATCCTTCCTGAAATGGTTCCTACGCTGGAGTTTCAAGAAAGGGTACAATCAGAACATGGCTTATGACGGCTTCAAACCCAAGCTGAAAAACACACCCAAGAAAGTGATATTCCTCACATGGGAGGAACTGAACAGACTGAAAGACTACAAGATACCCCCGACCAAGCAATACCTTGAACGGGTAAGGGACGTATTTCTGTTCTGCTGTTTCAGCGGGCTGCGCTATTCGGACGTGTACAACCTCAAACGGAGCGACATCAAGCCCGACCATATAGAAGTGACCACCGTCAAGACTGCGGACAGCCTTATCATAGAGTTGAACAACCATAGCAAGGCGATATTGGAAAAATACAAGGACGTACACTTTGAAGACCATAAAGCACTTCCGGTCATCAGCAATCAGAAGATGAACGATTATTTGAAAGAGCTGGGGGAGCTTGCGGAAATCAACGACCCGGTAAGGGAAACTTACTACAAGGGAAATGAACGCATAGACACCGTCACACCCAAATACGCCTTACTGGGAACCCATGCCGGAAGACGGACATTCATCTGTAACGCTTTGGCATTGGGCATCCCCGCACAAGTGGTGATGAAATGGACGGGGCACAGCGACTACAAGGCGATGAAGC
>OLVZ01000012.1_pt1 | contig 194856 bp, 170 predicted proteins | sample 1673341 | NCBI WGS metagenome assembly OLVZ01 (sample SAMEA3178944, study PRJEB25190) | human gut metagenome | biome: human gut; feature: human-associated habitat; material: faeces | place: Austria | collected 2013 | reverse complement strand
ACCGCCGTGTTTTGGGTGACTGCTCCGGCAGTGACAAGCACTATTCTTTTCGGATTGCAGACAGCGACAGCAGTACGGTGCATCTCTTTGAGTGTGCTATTGACCTGCTTTCCTTTGCGACACTTGAAAAGATGGCGGGCAGAGAGTGGCGCACAGACAACCTCGTTTCTCTCGCCGGTGTGTATCTACCCAAGGAAAAAATCGAGGAGAGCACCACACCTGCCGCCCTTGTGAAGTTCCTTGCAGAGAAGCCGCAGATCAAGAAAATCTCCCTGCATTTCGATAACGACAATGCCGGAAGAAAAGCCGGCCTTGCGCTGAAAACCATATTGCCGAGTAAGTATGAAGTCATTGACAGCCCTCCGCCCTGCGGCAAGGACTACAATGACTTTCTTTGTTTGCAACTCGGTATCCACCGCAATAAAGCCAGAGAAAGGACGAATGAACGATGACTGAGTTCAGTATTTATCAGATCAACACAGACCGGGATGACAACCGTGTCCGCTTCTTGGGGCTGGATACCCTTGAACGATTTCAGCACTCCAAGACGGTAGATCCCGCCCTCTATGACCGAGTTTATGATGGAAAGCTCGATTGCAATTCCCTTGAAACCATCTATGAGAAATTCAATATTGACCATCCCGCAGACTGCAAAGGGCGCTCTCTTTCCGTGTCGGATGTAGTTGAAATCAGTGAGAGCGACACCCTTAATCCCGGCTTCTACTTCGTAGACAGTATCGGGTTCAAGTCGATTTCTTTCGACAAATCGTTCTGCAAGGAGCCGGCGAAAGCAAGCGACGGAAAGGTTTCCGTTCTGCTTGTGGAGCCGAACAAGTACCCCAGGATGATTGAGATCGACGACACCTTGGAGGCAATGCAGGCGGTTGTCGGTGGCGACATTGAGGAATATATGCCCTTTGAAGATGAGGTCGCAATCATCTGCAATGAGGAGGGCAAGGTCAACGGACTGACCCCGAATCGGGCGGTTTATGATGAGCACTCCCGTGAGATGCAGGACATCATTTGTGGGAAGTTTTTCATTGTCTATGCGCCCTTTGAAGCTGAGAAGTTCCAATCCCTCCCACCTGACCTTGCGGAGAAGTACCGTGAGAAATTCAAGTATCCCGAACGCTTTATGCGAGTCAACAACGAGATCATAGCCGTACCTTTTAAGCCAGTCAGGGCGGACAAAGAACGCTGATTTCAACGATAACGGGGTTCCCCTGAACGCTCTGTATTATCTTAACGAGCAGTGCCTTTTTACTCCGCTTTTCAAAGCGCAGCAAAAAGTCCTCGTTAGGGGGAACCCCTAATACCCCGTGCAAGAAGCACCACATATTTCAAGAGAAAGGATGAAGTCCATTTATGAAAAGAACGATCAAGAAGCAGTTTTGGTTTTCCCGTGACGAAGCGCAGGATTTGCAGAAAAAAGCCAAGAAAGCCTGCCTGCCTGAAGCGGCGCTCGTCCGATTGTTGCTCCGTGGTTATGAGCCGAAGGAGAAGCCCGACGACCGTTTTTATGATGCGATGCGAGAGTTCTCCGCCATCGGCAATAACATCCATCAGATCTCCGTCAAGGCAAACGCCCTCGGCTTTATCGACACGCAGAAGCTGAATAGCGAGCTGGAGCGCCTGCACAAGTTTCAGGCAGATGTGGAGCGCCAGTTTCTCCGTCCCGGTGAGAGCAGCCTGAAATGGCAGTAAGTAAGCTGTGGCCGGTCACGGTTCGCCTTGCAACCGTTCTCGACTACGCTTCCAATCCTGAGAAAACCACGAAGGCAAAATCCAAGTACAACAATGCCGATTATCAGGCGCTCAGTGATGTTGTCAACTATGTAAAAAACGGCGAGAAAACCGAACAGGAATTATTCTGTGAGGGGATCAACTGCACTCCGGCTATTGCCCGTGAGCAGTTTGTCACTGTCAAGGCACAGTTCGACAAGACGGACGGCATTCAAGCCTACCACGGTTATCTCAGCTTTAAGAAAACCGACATCACACCGGAGCTTGCCCAACATATCGGAATGGAATTCGCAAATTCCGTTTGGGGCAAGAAATATCAGGTGTTGGTAACGACCCATCTGAATACGGAGCATCTGCACTGCCACTTTGTCATCAACTCTGTTTCCTTTGTCGATGGGAAGCGTTGCCGGGATACCTCGTGGTTTAAGTTCTATAAGGAAGCTGACCGCATCTGCGAAAAGTACGGTATCAGCACGATCAAGGAGTCGGAGCGTTATCCCGACGCAAAGTACCTAACTCAAAAGGACAAAGCCGGTATGCCCACACGCTATAATCTCGCTCGTGCCGCTTTGGATGAAGCCATTGCAATGAGTCACAATCTTCGGCAGCTTGAATACCACCTCTCTGAAATGGGATACACCCTCGGCTCCAATCCCAAACGGAAGTATTGGACAATTAAGGGAAAGGACGATGAACGCTCCCTCCGACTGAACAGACTCGGTGAGGAATACACCAAGGAACGAATAACCCAGCGACTCATTGAAAACCGTGACAACATTGATTTTGAGCCGTTCCAGCCGAAAACCTACCGACCGAAACAGTACCGACTCCGAACACGGAGTGACAAAATCGGTGAAGTCGGAGGTCTGCATGGACTGTATCTCTACTACTGCTACCGGCTCGGCTATCTGCCGAAGTACAAGGCGGGACAACAGAATCACGCACGAGTTCACTATCTTTTCAAAGAAGATCTGATGAAGATAGATGAACTCACCAAACAAGTCACGCTGCTCGGCAAGCACCACATCGGTACAGACGAGCAGCTTTTTTCATATCAGCACTCGGTCGAGGAACAGATCAAGACCTTAACTGCCGACAGAACGCACCTCCGAAATGAAATACGAAAAGTGAACATCACAGATGCAGAGCTGTCACAGGCAAAGTCAAGTATCTCGCTCCTTACAAAAAAATTGAAAGAACTCCGCAAGGAGGTCGAACTTTGTCAGGACATCGCCGTCCGTTCCAAGGTCATCGAGGAAAAGGTGGATGCAGTCCGAGCAGAGGAAGAAAAATCAAAACGAAAGGAGAATCGCAACTATGAACAACGGTGGTGATGCGGCTGAACAGGTCGTCAGGCTCTCGCTTGAAGGCTTTGAGGTCGCCGCAAAACTTACAGGCTCGGCGGCAAAAAATGTCGCCCTGCTTCTCGTGTCTGTGCTGAAGCAGAAACAGCAGACCAAAGGCAAGGCACGGCTTACCAATATGATCAAGTCCGGCAAGGAACTGAAAGTCTTTTCTATCCCGAACAAGGACTTGGCACAGTTCACCAAACAGGCAAAGCGCTACGGCGTTCTTTACTGCGTCCTGAGAGATAAGAGTGCCAAGGGAGATGATGTTCCCGTGGATATTATCGCCCGTGCAGAGGACGCTTCCAAAATCCAGCGCATCGTGGAACGTTTCGAGATCGGCAAAGTCGATAAGGCTGGCGTTATCACGCAGGCGGAGCAGGACAAGGCTGACCGTGATGCCGTGGCACAGGAAGTGCCGACGAAAACGAAGGGCGAGATCATTGTGGAAGAAGCAATGGGAAAGCCCTTGCAGAAGGAAGGTCAGTCCCACGAAAACCCTACGGTCGCAAAGACGGAAAAAAGCCCTCCGTCCGCGCGAGGCTCCGAAACCAAAAGTTCGGCTATTGACAGGGGTACGGCAAAGCAGGAAGATAAGAAGCCTTCTGTAAGAGAAAAGCTGGAGCGCTATAAAGCTGCTGCAAGAGCCGACAAGGAAGCAGACCGTGCCGAGCCTGCGCTTTCCAAGGAGAAAGCCAAGACGCCCGAACCGTCCCGTCAGACGGTTCACACCCAGCCGAAACGACACAAGAAATCGAAAGAGAGGTAATCAGCTATGACCAACAATTTCACCCCCAAGAAGTCCGGGACTGCGGCTCGTCCGCAGCTCTCCCCGGAGGAATACGCCGCCAAGAAAAAAGCGGAAAAAGATGTCGTGTATCAAATGATCGACGACACCGCAGCGGAGATCGTCCATGACCCCGACAAGTTCAGAGCCTATCTTGATACGCAGGCACGAATGGATCGCTATTCTGCCGCCAATGCTCTGCTCATTTATAAGCAGCAGCCACAGGCGACCCAACTCAAGGATTTCCGTGACTGGCAGGAGGACGGCGTGAAGGTCAATAAAGGTGCCAAGAGCCTGTCCATTCTCGAACCCGTGGAGTACGCCAAGAACGATGGCTCTACCGGCATTGCCTACAATGTGAAGAAGGTGTTCGATGTGGCGCAGACCAGCGGCAAGAAACCTGCCGCACCGACCCTTGACCGTAACCCCCGAAAGCTCGTTGCAATTATGCTCGACACAGCTCCCATTGATGTGACGACCGTGGAGGAACTTCCTTCTCCCAATATGGGAGCGTTCTATAAGAACGAGGATCAGACCCTCTATATCAAACGGGACATCGGGGACAGCGTAGCGCTTTGTCAGTGCGTGGCACAGGAGCTGGGTCACGCACAGCTTGCGATGAACTGTGAAGCATACAGTCGCAGAGATATGGGTTTCTCCGCTGTCTGTGTCGGCTATATGCTCTGCCGTAAGTTCGGCGTGGATGTGAAGAACTTCGCCATTGACCGCATCCCCGAAGAACTGGCGGGCAAATCCCCCAAGGAAATCCGTGCAGAGCTTTCCAAGACCCGTGCGGCTATGAGCGAGATTGGCTCCCGTGTATCAGAGGAAATCTACCGTCGTCGAGCAGACCGAAGCAAAGATCAGGAAAGATGAGGTGTGACTGATGAAAGAGGAACGCTATCACATTGCCTTGGACGACTATGAACACGGCGTCGTCATTCGTGCTTTGAACGATACCAAGACTGACCTGATGAATGAGGGAAAGTCTACCGACGCTGTTGATGACCTTATCATCAAGGTCGGCTATGCCCCAAAGAAAAAGTTCAAGGTAATCGAGCGAAAGGAAGGCTCCGGTCGTGAATCGAGATAACGACCGACAGACTTCCATTATCCTCTCCATGATCGGTATCCTGCCTGTTGTATGGCTTGGACTTCTCATTGCACCGTCTGTGAAAGGCGGATTGCCTGAGATATTGCCGAGTCTGATGAATGTGATGAGCGACCCGTTCCATATAGAGCTTTGCGATGACAGTGTAAAAACTATCCTCGTTTTGCTCCTCTGCTATGGAATGGGCATCGGCATCTATTTCTCAACACGCAGAAACTACCGACGCCGGGAGGAACACGGCAGTGCGAAATGGGGCAACGCAAAAGCCGTGGACAAGAAATACCGGCAGAACCCACCATCCGAAAACAAGCTGATGACGCAGAATGTCCGCATTGGATTCAACGGCAAGAAACACCGCCGCAACCTTAACACCCTTGTCTGCGGAGGCTCCGGTGCCGGTAAGACTCGCTTTTACTGTAAGCCGAATCTGATGCAGGCGAACACCAGCTTCGTGATCCTTGACCCGAAAGGCGAGATCGTCCGAGATGTGGGAAATCTGCTGGAGAAAAGGGGCTATGAGATTCGAGTCCTTGACCTGATCTCAATGGAAAAGAGCCACTGCTACAACCCGTTTGTCTATCTACATTCGGATAACGATGTACAGCGCCTTGTCACCAATCTGTTTAAGAGCACCACCCCGAAGGGCAGTCAGTCCCAAGACCCGTTTTGGGATACCTCGGCTTCAATGCTGTTGTCTGCGCTCATCTACTACCTTCATTATGAAGCGCCGGAGGATGAACAGAACTTTGCAATGGTTATGGAGATGCTACAAGCTGCTTCCATCGACGATGAGGAAGATCCTCGACCTTCACCGCTGGACTGCCTGTTTTCCGACTTGGAGTTGGACAGACCCGACCACATCGCTCTGAAATACTATCGCTCTTATCACACCGGTTCGGCAAAGACGCTGAAATCGATTCAGATCACCCTCGCCGCAAGACTCGAAAAGTTCAACTTGGAGAGCTTGGCGGCGCTGACCTGTGCCGATGAACTTGACCTTGCTTCTATGGGCGAAAAGAAAGTGGCGCTGTTCGCTATTATCCCGGATAACGATTCGAGCTTCAATTTTCTGGTCAGTATCCTCTATACCCAGTTATTTCAGCAGCTTTTCTTTTCTGCTGACCATATTCACGGCGGCGCATTGCCGATTCCCGTTCACTTCCTGATGGACGAGTTCGCCAATGTCAGTCTGCCGGACGACTTCGATAAGATCCTTTCCGTTATGCGTTCCCGTGGCGTGTTTGTGTCTATCATCCTTCAGAACTTGGCACAGCTTAAAGCACTGTTTGAAAAGCAGTGGGAATCCATCGTCGGCAACTGTGATGAGTTCCTCTATTTGGGCGGCAATGAGCAGTCTACCCACAAGTATGTGAGTGAGCTGCTGGGCAAGGAAACCATCGACACGAATACCTACGGAAAGAGTTCCGGGCGAAGCGGAAACTATTCCACCAACTATCAGATCAGCGGTCGTGAGCTTCTGACTCCCGATGAGGTTCGTATGCTTGATAACCGCTACGCCATTCTGTTCATCCGAGGGGAACTCCCCGTTATGGACTTGAAATATGACATTCTCAGGCATCCTGCTGTTGAACTGACGGCCGACGGAAAAGGCGGCGTCTATCAGCACGGTAAAGTCACGAGAAATGTTGCGACCATCGAGGTGCAGCACCTCGACCCCGATACTCTGCCGGATACGGAGGTACTGGAAACCACTTATGAGCTACTGTCCGATGAGGATTTTAGCCTGAAACAATTTTGAAATTATGGAGGTAATTAATATGAATATAATTAAGAAGACTAAAGAACATACTACCAAACTTTCTATGTCCGGTAAGATCAAAAAAAGCTACCGGATCTATTGTATGGTTGTCGTTATTGCGACACTTATATTTGGGGCTTCAGTTACGGCATTTGCGGCAAATGATCCGATTGCGGTTATTAATAATCTGTCCGGATTTATTTTTGGATTAATTCGTGCAGTAGGTCTTATTTTGCTTGGCTTTGGTGTTGTTCAGGTGGGACTTTCCCTAAAGTCCCATGATCCATCTCAGCGAGCAAATGGATTCCTTACTCTTGCGGGTGGAGTTATAATCACTTTTGCGAAAGAAATACTGAACCTCATAACAAGCTGATATTTTAACTACAGGAGCACATCTTTTAGATGTACTCCTGATTTTATAGAAGGAGGTGTTTTATTTGAGCGACAATTGGATTGTACAAAATCTTGAAAATGCACTTGAAACATGGAACGATAAATTATCCGAAATATGGGCGCTTATTACTATGACTCCGCAAAGCTTTAGAGGAGGCAAGATATGGAACGTAATTGTTGACATTAATGGTGCGGTGCAGTCTATAGGGCTTGCCCTTCTTGTTTTGTTCTTCGTTGCCGGGGTGGTGAAGACTTGCGGATCATTTACGGATATCAAAAAGCCGGAACATGCAATGAAGTTGTTTGTTCGCTTTGCTCTTGCAAAGGGGGCAATTACTTATGGAATGGAGTTAATGCTTTCACTATTTGATATTGCGCAGGGAGCTATATCGACAATTATGAGCACGGCGGGATTTAGCGAGGCTCAGAAAACAGTTCTGCCGACAGAAATGGTAACTGCGATTGAAAATTGCAGTTTCTTTGAATCTATTCCGTTATGGGCAGTAACGCTTATTGGTGGACTGTTTATCATGGTGATGTCATTTATTCTGATTATGACCGTGTATGGACGATTTTTTAAGCTTTATATGTATACAGCACTTGCACCCATTCCTCTGTCTACCTTTGCCGGAGAACCATCACAGAATGTGGGTAAATCATTTATAAGAAGCTACTGTGCCGTTTGTTTAGAGGGGGCTGCTATTGCCCTGGCATGTATTATATTCTCTCTTTTTGCTTCTTCTCCACCGGTAGTAGATACTAGTGTGGCAGCAGTTACACAGGTATGGAGTTATGTTGGTGAGCTGATATTTAATATGCTAATTCTTGTGGGTAGTGTAAAGATGAGCGACCGCATTATCCGGGAGATGATGGGATTATAATGTATATTTACCGGTATAGCAAATTAAGAATATTACGGCCGCGTCTTTATCCTTGCTAAAGACAAGTGTATTGTGATGCTTTAATATAGAAGACAATTTTACCCAAACTTAGAGTGAAAAGTTTCTTGAAACGAAGAACGGTTTTTATACCCGAATATATAGGAGGTGTTATTTTGGAGGTTAAAATTAACAGGGAAATCAGAAATTACACAGAAGCAATGTTTTTTGGACTGTCTTTAAGACAGTTCATTTTTTCCGTATTGGCTTGCGGTGTAGCGGTAGGAATATATTTTTTGCTGAGACCGTATGTAGGAACGGAGACCGTGTCATGGATGTGTATTTTGGGAGCGGCTCCGTTCGCTCTCCTTGGGTTTGTTAAATATAACGGAATGACGGCGGAGAAGTTCATGTGGGCTTGGATTAAGAGTGAAGTTTTAATTCCAAAAAAACTTTATTTCCATTCCACTAATATTTATTTTGAATTGATGAAGCCTTATGTAGGATAGAAGAAGGAGGTACTGAAATGATTAAAACTTTGAAAAATTTATTTAAGCAGGACAAGGAACGATTCCTTATTCCTAATGGAGTTCAGGATGTTATCCCAATCAGAAAAATATATGATGATGGTGTTTTTCAGGTCGGAGATGACAAGTTTTCTAAGACTTATAAGTTTACCGATATTAATTATGCTGTTGCCAGTCGTGAGGACAAAGAGACAATGTTTCTCGAATATTCCGAACTACTTAATAGCTTTGATAGCGGTGCAACAACGAAGATTACTATTAATAATCGTAGACTAAATCGTGTTGATTTTGAGAAAAACATTCTTATCCCTTTGACAGGAGATGCTCTTGATAAGTATCGAAAGGAGTATAACAGTATGCTTCTGGAAAAAGCGATAGACGCAAATGCTATTACTCAGGAAAAATACATTACGATTTCCGTAAATAAGAAAAGTGTTGAAGAGGCAAGAAACTATTTTGCTCGTGTTGGTGCAGAACTTATTACTCATTTTGACCGCCTTGGAAGCAAATGCATAGAACTGGAACCAGACGAAAGGTTACGTATTTTTCACGATTTCTATCGTACAGGCGAAGAAACGGATTTCCATTTTGATATCAAAGAAACCCGCAAAAAGGGACATGATTTCAAGGATTTTATATGTCCTGACTCAATGGAGATAGAAAGAGATTACTTCAAAATTGGTGAGCGCTATGGAAGAGTGCTGTTTCTCAAAGAATACGCTTCATATATCAAGGACAGTATGGTTGCCGAATTGACAGATCTAAACCGCAATTTGATGATGTCTATTGATGTTGTTCCAGTTCCCACTGACGAGGCTGTTAGAGAAGCTGAAAATAGATTGCTCGGTGTAGAGACCAATGCGACTAATTGGCAGCGTCGTCAGAATGCTAACAACAACTTCTCTGCACAGCTTCCTTACGATATTGAGCAGCAGCGCAAGGAAATGAAGGAATTCTTGGATGATCTAACCACCCGAGATCAGCGAATGATGTTTACAGTTCTCACAATGGTTCATACTGCGGACACGAAAGAACAGCTCGATAATGATACAGAGGCTTTACTTACAACGGCAAGAAGACATATGTGTCAGTTCGGTATATTGAAGTTTCAACAGCTCGACGGGCTTAACACGGCACTGCCTTTTGGCGTTCGTAAAATCGATTCTTTTCGAACCCTCACGACAGAAAGTCTAGCTGTCTTTATTCCGTTTCGCGTACAGGATGTTCAGCATACAAACGGAATTTACTATGGACAGAATGTCATTTCAAAGAATATGATTGTTGCTGACCGTAGGCAGCTCCTTAACGGTAATGAGTTTATCCTGGGCGTATCCGGTGGCGGTAAGTCTTTTACTGCAAAGGGCGAAATCCTCAATCAGGTGCTTGTAGGCGATGCAGATGTTATTATCATCGACCCGGAGCGGGAATATGCTCCTCTTGTAAGGGCATTGGGTGGTGAAATCATAAACATATCCGCGACTTCTCCGACCCACATAAACGCAATGGATATGACAAGGGAATATGGCGATGGTGCAAATCCTGTTATTCTTAAATCAGAGTTCATAATGTCTTTGTGTGAGCAGCTTATAGGCGGGAGTAATCTGGGCGCGGTACAGAAGTCCATTATTGATCGCTGCACGGCAGCTGTTTACCGAAACTATCAACAGAATGACTACACCGGGGCAGTTCCTACCTTACAGGATTTCAGAGCTGAACTCATAAAACAGCCCGAACCCGAGGCTCAGGAAATTGCCCTTTCGATTGAATTGTTTACCAATGGTTCTCTCAATACTTTTGCCAAGAGGACAAATGTGGATACTGATAATCGTCTGATTTGCTATGATATTCTTGACCTGGGTAAGCAGCTTATGCCAATAGGTATGTTGGTGGTTCTTGATTCTATACTTAACCGCATTACAGCAAATCGTGCCAAGGGCAAGAATACTTTTATCTTTATTGATGAGATATATCTGCTGTTTCAGCACGAGTATAGTGCAAACTTTCTTTTTACTCTTTGGAAGCGTGTTCGCAAGTACGGCGCTTATGCAACTGGTATTACACAGAATGTGGATGATCTTCTTCAGAGCCATACGGCAAGAACAATGTTGGCGAACTCCGAGTTTATCATTATGCTTAATCAGGCACCTACTGATCGTATCGAGCTTGCAAAGCTCTTGAATATTTCTGACAATCAGCTTTCTTATATAACCAATGTAGGCGCAGGACACGGGCTAATAAAAGTAGGTTCAAGTCTTATCCCGTTTGCCAACAAATTTCCCAAAAACACAAAATTATATAAGTTAATGACTACAAAACCGGGCGAGGGCGTATAACCCTCGCCTGTAATACTTTGTTTCAGAATATGGAGGTGATTTAATGGCCGATATAAAGACAAGGGATGTTGTTAAGGGCACAATTAAAACTGTTGATAGGACTGCTATAGCAGAGAGGCGTATGAAACAGTCGTATTTATTAACAAAAGATAAAGCCAAGCAATTTGACAAAATGAGCGGAGCTTCTGAAACGGAGTATGCTTCTGAGCAGGTCGAGCAAAAAACGGAAACGGTTGCCAAACATGTTGTTCAAAGAATTGACCAAAAAGGACGAAAAGGTTTTGAATTTACGAGAGGTAATATAAGAACTCGTATGAAAGGATCCGATGAAAAGAATAAAAATTTTTTGAGGAAGCGCGCAAAGGGAAGCAATGATAAAAAAGTGCAAGGCGATGAAAACGCTTTGAACAAAGGTTTTAATTTGATGGGGAAAAAGGTCGATAAAACTTCAAAAAACAAAGCTTCTAAGGATATAAAAACAGCAAAAGCACCACAAAAACCGATAAATTACATCAAATCAACCATTAAAGATGCGGAGCAAACAACAGAAACAACACGAAAAACAATAGCTGCTTCTTCAAGAGTATCCAAGGGTGTAACTCAAGTTGCAAAATCTGTGACTAGAACGATAACTTCAGGAGCCAAAACTGTGGCAAAAGCTACTACTAAGGCAGTTAGGGCAACAATGACGACAGCCAAGATGTCGGTTGCTGCCATTGCGGCTGGGGGTTGGGCGGCAATTGTTGCTATAGTTGTTATTTGTCTAAGTGCCTTGTTCCTCGGTTCGGTGTTTGGAATTTTCTTTGCAGGAGAAGATACCGGTACGGGGCAAACAATACAGACCGTTGTTCGTGAGATTAATTCCGATTATGATGATAAGCTTATAAGCATACGAGATAAGTCTTCTTATGATGTCCTCGAAATGAAAGGAAGCCGTGCTGTTTGGAAAGAGGTTCTTGCGGTATATTCTGTTAAAGTTAATACTGATCCTGACAATCCTCAGGAGGTTGTAACAATGGATGATGCCAAGAAAAAACTTCTGAAGACTATTTTTTGGGATATGAACAACATATCATCACGAACAGAGGACAAGCTTGAAACGGTTATAACAGAAACTGATGACGGAAACGGAAATATAGTTCAAATAAAAAGCACAGAAAGAAGAACATATTTATATATTACTGTCTCGCACAAGACAGCATATGATATGGCATCAAAATATGGATTTAATCGGGAACAACGAGAATATCTGGATGAGTTGTTAAGTGATGAAAACAATTCTTTGTGGTCATCGGTTTTATACGGTACAAGCGGAGAAGATAATCAGATTGTAGCGGTTGCGCTCTCGCAGGTGGGCAATGTTGGCGGTAGACCATATTGGTCTTGGTATGGTTTCAACAGCCGGGTTGAGTGGTGTGCATGCTTTGTCAGTTGGTGTGCCAATGAGTGCGGATATATTGAAACAGGTATTATTCCAAAGTATGCCAGCTGTGTTAATGGAGTTCAATGGTTCAAAGATCGTGGACAGTGGCTTGACGGATCTGCGGAACCTCTTCCCGGCATGATAATATTTTATGATTGGGATAAACAAGGGCAATCGGGTCAACAGGATGGACGAGCTGATCATACAGGCATTGTGTGGAAAGTTGAGAATGGATATGTTTACACGATTGAGGGAAATTTAAGCGACAAATGCATGACATCTCGTAGACCGATTGGAGAGTATCAGATTCTCGGATATGGGGTGCCTGAATACTAATGCGTTTTTAGTTGCTTATCTGCCGATTACATGGTGGATGAGCAACTTTCTAATTGTATTTCGATTTTGCGAATAAAAGGCAAAAATCAGTGCTATTTTGCAGATTTTTTTAATAAAAAGTGTAACCTTTTTCATTTCTGTACACTATATAATAGAATGTTATATCAAAGGATAAATTTTTTGACTTTTTCTCTACATCGTTGCATAAGCTGTTACATATAATCAATCTATTTGCTGTGCCTTTTGTGGAATGTCGCACTGACCATTTATAGTTTATGACTAACTTGGGTGCGACCTAGAAAATGATACCTCCATCCTATACCTATATTGTGTAGCGACAGAGGGCGAGAATATCGCCCTCTGCCTGCGAACACAATATTATGGTAAGAATTGAAATATTTTAATACTTTGAAAATGGGTTGAGTAAATTGTTCGAGTTGTTCAACTGTTGTTATATTTAAAAAAAGGGTGTGATTCCAATGGGCTAGTTGATTAAAAACTTGAAGTAGTATGCTGATTAAAAGGAGGACAACAGTTTTTTTGACCCCGCATACCACTGTTGTACGCCCGGCTAATATCGATAGCGAAAAGTTAATAAAAGCGAAGAGGAGATGACATATGAAAGTCAAATTTGAAAGATGTAAAAAAATCTTTTCGATGTTCTTGATAATTGTTCTTCTTTTCGGTATACTACCAGTGAGTGCTTTGCAGGGAAATGTTTCTGATTCTACAACTTCACGAATAGTGAAAGAAATAGTAGAGATGAGAGAAGAATCCGTAAAGTACTTTATCTGTGAGGATGGCTCGTACATAGCAGCTACATACTCGTCACCTGTCCATTATGAAGAAAGCGGAAAGTGGGAAGAGATTGATAACACTTTGACGCTCAATACAAAATCAGGTGAAGCAGTTTATTCTACAAAAAATGGGTTTGATGTAACTATCCCGCAGAACCTGACCAGTGGTCGAAGCATTACTGCGACAAATAAAGGCTATACTGTCAGCTTTAAAATTAAAGGTGATACGAATGACCTGAATATGCGGACAACGGCATCCGTTGTTGACACTGACAAGTTGCCGTCAGTTGTTAAAATGAACGATACCGTAAAAATGACCGGAGAGGTTAGCGCTTCTGCGGATATATCATCTTCCGGAACTCTTACAGAGGGACAGAAGATAGAAAAATTTAATGCTGAAAAAATGACAGTTGAAAACCAGACGAGCGCGGTGGTTTATAAGAATTTCCTGAATCGCTCCGATCTGGAATATGTCGTTACTTCGAACAGCCTTAAAGAAAATATTGTTGTTTATGCGCCGCAAAGTGAGTACATATATCGGTTTGACCTTAATTCTGACGGACTCGTGCCGGCCGAGCAGGCCGACGGTTCTATCAAGTGGACAGATCCGAAAAATCCCGATGAAACGGTATTTTTTCTTGATGCGCCGTATATGTATGATGCAAACGATAACGAGAGCTTTGATGTTTCAATGTCCGTTGAAGCTGATGGCGACGGTTATGTGCTGACCGTTAGAGCCGATTCTGATTGGATAGGCGAGAGCGGCAGAGCATTCCCGGTTGTTATCGATCCCTCTTGGAGTATACCTAAATCGAACTTTAAGGATGTTTATGTTATCAACGGTATATGCGCAAATGAACCCCGCGCTATTAAAGAAATCAGAGCGGGTAGAAACCTGACAAATACCGTTCGTTCATATGTCAAGATTGAGATGCCGGAGAATTTGCCTGCGGGAAGTGTTATTACAGGCGGCGAACTTACTTTCCAGAAGCAGAATTATTTCAAGGCGCTGGGACATAACGATATCGACATTCTTGTATATGACTGCAAGGACGTTGCCGATTGGAGCGAGACGACTGTTTGCTGGAATGCTCAGCCGTTTGATAATTCAAGAAATGGTTATCTCAATAATAATGCGGAACTTATCGATTCCATTCCTGCAACATCAGACTTAGACAGCTATTCGTTTGACCTTACAGAGGCTGTTAAGAGATGGGTATATACTGGAATAAATAAGGGCATTATGATTGCCTCATCTGATGAGGTTACAAGAACTCAGGTTGATTTCTATTCTTCGAGAGCTTCGAAAATCGAAAAACGACCGGTGATGAGCATTTCGTTTGACGCGCCTCGGGTCAGTACACAGGTATGGAATCCGGGAGCAGGTGCAACGACAAGCTCTTTGATAAATGTGGTTTCCAGCAGCCCGTGGACTGTTGATGTTTCGGATGTCCCATGGCTTTCTGTTGCAAGTGCTACAGATGACGGCTTTAAACTTCGTGCTCAGAGCAATCCTTATGCCGATGTGCGTACAGGAACGGTTGTTGTAAAGATGACCGCTGATAACACGGAGATAGGCAGGATAACGGTTACTCAGCTTGGAACAGAACCGGCTGTTGTTCTCGACAGAGACAGGTGGGATGTCGACGAAAGCGGCGAACACGAACGGCTTGTTGAGGTTTCATCGAATGCAAGTTGGAGTGTATCAACAGATTCATCGTGGATAACACTCGATAAAACAAGCGGAAGAGGAAACTCAACTTTTACGATGTCTATTGGAACACCGAACGAAACATATACCACAAGAACCGGTACGGTAACGGTTCAGGCGGGAGATGCTGTTGAGACTATAATAGTCACACAGTTCGATGAGGTTTCCGGGTATTTCAATTCCATAGGCGAGGACGGCGTAAGCAGAGTGAAGAGCTCTTCGGAGTATAATCACAAGCTTTCAAAATGGGCAATGGAGCTTGCTTATGCGGCGTATAATCCTTTGACTGGTCCTATAGCGGGTTTGGTTCCGGGAATATTTATGGAGGACGATATTCCAACAGCAACCGAACTTCTCGAATTAGAAGGCTTCAATGTTCAATCTTTTAACTATGGAGCGAATGATGCCGTAGCCCATGTAATTGCACACAGAAGTATTGTTGCAGGCGCTGACACATCAGATAGTTATAATGGCATTGATTTTTATCGTGGAGGTACTAATAATGGAACATCTGAAAAACTTTTTTGTATTGATCGTGATGGTTATTGGAACAGTACTGATGTATTGCGGTTGGGCTTTTCTCGGAATAGTGAGCAAAATAATGGAATGGTTCGCTTAAGTGAATCTGCTGATGAGCAAAATCAATTAAATAATGACGAAAACAGAGTATTGATTGTTGTAGACATCAGAGGTTCTGAAACTTTGCAAGACTGGATAGTTAATGCCGGTACGCAGATTCCTGAAATAAAGCGAAGTTTTTCAGACGGTAAAAATATTGTCTTAAATTCTTTGCTTCATGGTACGGGTGACACTGCGAACTGCACTGAGTGCGATGGTGATGGTTGTGTGATATGTATGGGCTATATTCCATATTATAACATCCAAAATCCAATAGTTCTTGTTACTGGCCACAGCCTTGGCGCAGCAGTTGCAAATCTTGTTGCCGCTCATTTAAGTACTTGTAATGATGTCAATTGCTGCGGGATTCTTAACGGCGACGGCACAGATGTTTACGGTTACACATTTGCGACTCCGAATACTGTTGATACCAATGAAGAGGGAAGCGTTGTTTACACCGGAGATAATATTTATAATATTATGAACAATAATGATGCCGTTACATTTTTGCCAAGAACGATAGATTTCTCTAATTGGCGCAATAGTATGTGGAAAAGGCACGGGGTGGATCTTCATATCACCATGCCAATGTCGGTGAAGATCCAAGCGTTAAAAGATAATGGTACGGCTGTGATAGGATTTGGCGGTCATGCAATGTCGACATATAACGATTGGCTTGCGGCATTGCCCGATAAGCTCGGTAAGACAGCAGATGATATCGATCTAAATGACCTGCTTGCATTGACGGATAATCGTGATGAACTGGGACTCCTGCCAAAAATTCTCTGGGCAAAATGCCCGGTAAGCGTTACACTCAAAGATGAGGATGGCAATGTGCTCGCCTTTGAAAGTAGCAATGCAAATGCTGTGAGTCCGCAGCTGGCCAATTCTAGCGGAATTGTATCGCTTGTTACAGACAACAACGAGAAGGTGTTCTTCATACCGTTTGGCTATGAAACGGTCGACATCAATATTGAGGCTTATGACTACGGCACAATGACATTCGCAACCGAGGTTGCGGGTCTGGGTAGCGCATTCAACAAGACTTATAATAATATAAATCTCTATCCGGGCAAGCAATTTACAGCACAAATTGCTGAAAACTCTTTGGTTGAGGATATTCAGCCGGTTCATGTGGATGAAAACGGTGAACAGATTCCCGTCGAAGAGAACCCGCTTCTGAAGAGCGCAGTTATTGACAATCCTAGAGTGCCATATGGAACATATTCAATAATCACTGTGGTGACGGATAAGAGCGTTATCAAAGTAAGATTTATATGTAGAACTAATGGTGCGACAATAACATATACTCCGGATCACGAAGGAGTTATAAGCTATATCGATAACGGTGATACTCTGACTTGGGTTATACGGCGAAAGTTTGCGTCCGGAACGGTCGATTATGATGTTGGCGTTAAGGTTGACAAAGTGTGGTATGTAACGCCGAATGTATTCACCCTGACCGTGTATTGATGTGCTTTTGTTTCGCTATAAGACATAAGTAATAATAGTGTAATGTGATTGATCTCTTGGCATACGCCTTTTAAGGGCTATGCCAAGAGATTTATTTTATATAAAATTTGGGTGGTTTTACCAAGAGCGATTTTTAATTAACAAAAATGCTTATATATAGGAAGAATAATTTGAAACCAATCCGTATGAACATTTTTTGTGTTTAAAAAATCGAAAAAAATTGTAACCTTTTTGCATTTTTGTACACTATAACTATGTAGAGCAGTTCTAATGCATTAAGCAAAGACTCAAAGATTCGGAAGGGAGTGATTCCAATGTTTTATTCAATATAAAATAAAAGTAAATAAGACTATATGATATTTTATAAAATTGCAGAAAGGAAGTTGAACGAATATGTTGAAAAAGTTTTTATCAGTTATTATTGGCGTAGTAATATTTATAACCTGTATTCCATCTTCCGTGTTTGCACAAGATATGGAGAAGTCAAGCTTAGATAAGATACCATCTATAGTTCAATATAGCGTTAGTGATAAAACCCGTTTGGTAAAACGTCTTTCAAAGTTCGATAATTACATGAACACCGTCGGATATTTAAATTCAGATGGAACAGAAACTGTTTATATTTTTGGAGACGACATAAAATATAGAAATAAAAATGGAAAGATTGTAGACAAAGATATAAGTATCGTTTCATCATATTCACTTATGGGAAAAGGGTCATATTCGTATGAAACGAAATCTAACGATGTAAAGTCTTATTTCCCAGCGACTCTTTCTTCGGATTCAACTGTAAAAATAGCTTATGGCGACTATGAAATAAGTATGACACCTAAAAATGATGCCGTCGGAAAAGAGAGTAAACGTGCACAGGTTTTAGGTGAAAATGAAACACTTAAAAAATCTGTAAATGATAGTTTTACCGTAAAAAATTCAATATGTTATGAGGAAACCATTAATTCCGATATAGATATTGTTTTTGAAACGACATATAGTGGACTTAAAGAAGATATTGTATTAAATCGATACACGGGAACAAATATGTTTTCGTTCATAATGAATTTTGGAAGTCTGGTGCCAAAAGCTTATAACGGTGGTATACGAGTTTATGATAAAGATAACATAATATTTGAAATTCCACCCATTTATGTTGAAGATTCCGGTATGGAAAAGGATCCGGGAAGCAGATTTACAATAGACAATGCGATTGCCCTGAAGCAAGTTGCCACCGGAATATATGAAGTTACTATTGTTGTGGATAAGTCATTTTTGTTGAGCCCTAACACAGTTTATCCGGTAACAATAGATCCAACCATCACAGTATATTCCGATAAACATAATGATTCTCCAGTATACCAGAATAGACCGTCTGGAAATTGGGGAAATCAAATACGAAATTGTGTCGGAACGGAGTCGACTTTAGGAAAAGGATATTTCTTTACAAAGTTTGACATCACTCCTATTGCCAGTATACGTTATGACAACTTATTGGGAGCATATTATCATTGCCGTGAGTTGACAGGATATACATCAAATTCTATTATAGAGACGTATATGGTATATCAAGATTGGAATGAGGACACGATCACATGGAACAACCAACCAAGTAGATTACAAGAAAAGATATGCAAGGTTAACGTTACAGAAGAGAATTACAGTACAAATAGCTATTGGTATGACTTTTATATAACAAAGGCAGTTATGGCTTGGCTTCAAGGAATACCTAATTATGGCCTGATGTTCAAGGAACGTACTGACTCGCATTGGAAAGCTTTTGGTTCTAAAGAATACTCATCGTATTTGCCGTATTTGTCTGCTACATATACATCGGAATCATTTAGCGATGAGGGCTTAGGAGTAACTCATGGAAGAACATATTATGTAAAAAACAGGAGAAGTGGCAAGTATTTGACCAATAGTGGCAACTATTCAGAGGCAAATGTATATCAGTCGGAGTTTAGTGGAAATGACAATCAAAAATGGTGCTTTGCATATCTGGATGATGGGTATTATAAAATTATACCTATAAATGCTATTGGAAAATGTCTTGATTTATGGTGTGGATCTTCTTCTCCAAGTGGAGATGAAAATGGTGCTAACATACAGATATACACTTATAATGGCGGTGATAATCAAAAATGGAAATTGGTTCGAGGCTGGAACGGAGCATATAGATTTATAAATGCGCGAAGCGACGAATACAAAAGCATGGTAGTTCAAAATGCATCAATGAGCTCGGGGGCAAATGTATTTTTATATGACTATTCTATTGATCATATATATAATGATGAATGGACATTGGAACCTGTTTCATTAGGCGAAGCTGATTTCTTCAGTTTTACAAATTCTGACGATTATGGAATAGATACAACTGGCGGAATAGATACAGCAGTTAGCTTAGCCAATGATATTGGCTTTAGAAGCCAAAGCTTCATAGATGCTCCAGCAGCGATGGCTTACGATTATATGAAAGCTGATGGATTATGGTTCTTTACTGGACATGGAACCAACTCAAGCGTTTTATTCAACTCATATTCACATGATAATGGCAGTTGGGAACGTAGCGAAATATCTGCTACTGGTATAAATATTACTAACAGTTATTATATTAGCCAAATTCCTCATAATGAACTTAGTGGGCTAATGCTTGCAGTTTTCAGTTCTTGTCTGTCAGGATGTAGTGATGAAGAGTCGAATTTGGTAGGAATTATGTATAAAAGAGGTGCTCATTTAGCTATTGCTCATACAAACATTACTACTATACCAAATGATGAAATCTGGATGATTCAGTTTATGACCGCTCTAAAAAATGGAAAAACAATTTATGATTCTATGGAAACGGCCGATAATTATTTATATTCACATACTTCCGCATTTTATGGAAACTTAAATCAAAGGCATGTGTTAGGAGATACTAATGTGGTGCTCAAACACTAAGATATAAAATGCCCATATACGATAAAGAGATATGCTGCGGAAGGTTCAAATTGCAATGTGAGTATTAATAGTTGGAAATAGAAGGAGGTCATGAAATGAAAAAAATGGTTTACATTATGCTACTTTTGTTTTTATGGATGTTACTTACTTCATGCGCACACAGGAGTGTTGGTAATTTGTTTGAATCAGAGGATAAAACATATGAGCCCATAGAAACAACAACTGTTGAAAGAGATTCATACGATACTTCTGAGTCTGCGAATAATACTACTGTACAGATTACAGTGCCTTCACATTCCTCAACAAATTTATCTGCAGATAGTAACGTAAGAGTAGAGCGTAGTATGCGGATGTTCCCTAATGAGGTTACTGCATTTGTAGGTGATAGAATATCTATAGGTCTTTATCATTCTCCTACAGATCAAAGGGATGTAAGGGTAGAATATTATGTGGATGACAACTCTGTTATTGAGTTTGCCTATAGCGAAAAGGATAAGGAGTATATAAGAAATACTAATAGATGTGTTGTAGTAGCATTAAAACCGGGAACTGCAAAGATAACAGCTGTAGGAAGCTACAATGGGAAGAAGATGATTGACTCTTGTATTATTACAGTTAGAGATGTGTCCGAAGAAGGCACTTGAATAATACTGTAAAATTTTACTTTTGTGATTAAATGAATTGTACCCCATTTGTTGACAATTAAGTTATACTGTCGACAAATGGGGTGCTTTATTGTATTAAGGCAAAGTTAAAGGGTATGCCACATGTTTTGCGCAAGTAACCCGTTGATAATTAAAATGTTTTTATTTAGTCTTTGAAACTACTCCGCTTACTTTAAGCCTTTTTATAAAACTATGCTTGTTGTAGTGTTAGGCATTTTTTGCTTGCTCTTAAGTATTCCTAATAAGGGCTTTTCTGCATAATGCTCACAGGTAACGCGATATGTGTATCCTCGTGGCGCTGATATACATTTAGTAAAACAATTGCTGGCGGAGTTGCTGTATATATCATAATAACAATACTCAGTATAGTCGGTCCAACTTCCACCAATAAGTCTTTGCAATTTAATATATGTAAATCCACATTTTGTTACTCCGGTTTTACACTCTGTAATTGCGGTTACAACGAGCTGGTTGTTGTTGTTTTTAGCTAATTGAAGTGATGTTGTCCAAAATAAATCAGAACTTTTGGCGTTGCCTTCAATGTTATTTAACCCTTCGGCTGTTTCGATAATGGATTCCTCTATATTTTGAATCTCCTGATTACACTGTTCATCGCCAAATGTGGTAATTTGTAAAGGTAATAAGAGAAGAGTGGTCAGAAAAAATATGGAAATAATCTTTTTCATCATTGAACCCCCGTGTTTGAGATTGTTTTTGCGATTTCAACCGCATCTGCAAAATTAGCATCTAAGTACATAATGTACTGAGTCAGATTATCTTGATAGGTGATTGAACAAAATTCTTCTTGCTTTATAACGAAAACCTTCAAGCCATTTACTGATAATTCTTCTACATTGCTATGTATAGTAGTGTTATAAAAGTCAACGGAAGGAATAAATTCTTTTGAATAGAATTCCCTTATTGATACTCGACCAGACAACTTATCTGTATGGTATGATAAAGATGTGATTCTCATATTTTCAGTATGATTTTCTGCTATATCCTCATAGATGCAGTCGTTCGAAAAAAGCATCTCCGGCAATTTTACATCGTAAACATCGTACTTTTTCAGCTCATCAGCAATTTTTGTTCCACGAATTATGTTTGTATCTTTTGACTTATTAAGATGAACGCGTATGTGATTTTCATAAAAAGTTACGGCGCTGTTCTTAATTTCTTTGTCTGTGGCGATGGTTGCAATTCCGGAGGTAACAAGCAATAGCGCAATCGTGGCGGCTATTATCAATACCTTTTTCAGCTTGCTGTTAAGATGAGTTGTTTTCGGTTTGGCTTTATCGGATTCGTATTTTTCTCCCTTGCTATTATTAGTCTCTGCTTTATCGATATAGTATAGACAGTATTCAATTAGATCTGGATCCATTTCTGATTCATCTTTTTGCAGTTCTTCATCAATTATGTTCTCAAGCTCTTCTACTGTGAGTTCGAGCGACTCATCATTCAAAATATTTATGAATTCACTATTTGTCATATTGATTTCCTCCTTGTTTATATAGTGTACGAATTTCAAAAAGGTTACAAAAAATTTTAAAATTTATGTTTTTCAATTTCTTCACTTGACAAATGTATTATCTTTTTTCGCGCTCTGAAAAGTTTTTGCTTGACATTTGCTTCAGAAAGATTGTATTTAATCGCGATATTTTTTACTTTCATATGCTTTACATAGAAGTCAATAATTATGGACTGTTCATCGAATTTGAGTTGATTTAATATACTGTCTTTCATCTCAGAAATAAGTTCATCGGAAACTTCTTTGAAATCGTGCATATCAAGAGTAGAAAATTCCACAGTGGTTTTATAATGTATTATTTTATTTATATGTTCGGATTCTCTTTTTCTGTTTTTGTATTCCATTTTTATTTTATTGTTTGCAACAGTAGTAAGCCACGCCTTGGGGCTCTTTATTTCTGTTCCGGATCGCCTGGCTTCAAGTAATGCCATAAACACATCTTGAACACAGTCTTCAACATAGTCAGGTGTGTCTTTTAGCTTGAATTTGCAAAAGCTTATTATGTACTCTTTATAAAGATTCCAAAGCTGCTTGCATTCCTCTGTAATTTCATCATTCTCTCCGATAACCAATTAAAATCATCCCCTACGTAATTATTCCGGTACAACGATACTTCGGTTGAACATCAATGCCGGAAACGAATGCCTGCCTTGACGCGATGAATTTGCCGATATTGAAGGCTAAGACAATCGTATGAATTTATTATACTATAAATTGTGGAAATGAGCAATAAATGTACCAAAATAATGTTGCGAAGGTGTTCAAAAAGGACTGGTGAAAATGCATAATTGTACTTAAATATATTGCCAAAATTGCCGTATCGATTTATGACATAGGGAACAAAAATAAAATGTGAAATGTGCACAACTTGTCGAATGATAGTTTGTGCATATTTTTTTGTAACCAAAGGCGGTTTTAATACACTATAAAAATGTATTGAACTGATAGATTTTATCAGTTAGAAGAGACGATATAAAACCATTTGGAAATGGGGTGACAGCGTAGGGTTAATAGTAAGTGTGATGTAGTGAATGCTGTAAAAAGAGAGGAGATTTGGTAATGAAAAAGACAAAAGTCATAACAAAACTGATAGCCATAATTTTGTCAATACTTGTGGTTGTTCAAGTTGCCCCAATGTCAACTTTTGCCGAAACAATTGGAACAGAAAGTGAAAAGTTTGAGGAAAGCGGGTATTCTACTGAAGTATCTCAGGAAGAGGAAGACCCAATAGTAATAGGAGAAGATGTAGACCGTCGCGACAGCAGCAACACCAAGTATTTTAAGATGAGCGATGGAACAATAAAGGCTGCTGTGTACAAAGATCCTGTTCTTTATCAGGATAGCGCTGGTAAGTGGCAGGAGATAGATAATACACTTGAAACATCGGACGATGAGAATGATGAGATTTCAAACTTTAACGGATATGCAACCAAAAGCAATAAGTTTAGGGTGAAGTTTGCAAAGAATTCAAACCAGAAAAAACTTGTCAGCATAAAAATGGGCGATTACTCGGTCAGCCTTTCTTTGCTTAACAAAACGAAGAAGAATAACTCGTCAATGAAGCAGGAGAAGAAAGCTAAAATCGAGGATTTAACCGCCGCTAGCAAGGCCAGTCAAAAGATATATTATGAAAACATTCTTCCCGATACAAATATAGAGTACATAGTTAATGGATCGGGAGTCAAGGAAAATATTGTAATAAAGTCTGCGCAGAGCAACTATCAGTATAGCTTTGAAATCGATGTAAAAGATCTTGCGCTCACATTGGAAGATGACGGCTGTATATACGCGAAAGATGTCAACACGGGAAAAACTGTGTTTGTCCTTCCTAAGCCGTTTATGCTCGATGCAAACTACGAGTATTCAGACAATGTGAACTACAGTATTAGTTCAAAAAATAAAAAGAAGTATGAGATTACTGTAACTGCGGATGCCGAATGGATAAATAGCAGCGACAGGACATTCCCTGTTACGATTGACCCCGCAATACAGACAGAGCAGTCAAACACAGCGATGGATTCGGTTTATGTTGCTTCCGGAAAGCCGACTACAAATTACTGGCATGGTCCGATGATAATGGTTGGTAAAGAGTCGTCGGGCATAGGAAAGTGTCAGGGGCTGCTTCGCTTTGACTTGCCGTCTTTAAACCGCGGAGATGTTGTTGTCGATGCACAGCTTTATGCTGCACAGATAAAGTGCGACGCATATTCAAATACAACTCCAGATGCCGCAATAGAAGTACATGCGGTAACAAGTAGTTGGAATAAGAAAACTGTAACATGGAACACAAAACCGAGCTTTGAATCAACAACAGCAGATTTTGAAATTCTCAAAGCCGGCGGGGATCAGTGGGAGACTCGTAAATGGAATGTCACCTCTATTGTAAAACGGTGGTATGAAAACACCTCGTTCCCCAATTACGGATTCCTGTTTAGATCATCAATAGAAAACGGTTCAACATACAATTTGTCATGTAATTATCTTTGGCTTTATGGAGAGAAATACTCGCAGAGCACGGATGGATATCCGATACTTTCCATAACATTCAGATCAAACAAGGGCCTTGAGTCGTATTGGAGCTATACAGACATCAGCGCTGGAAGAGCTGGTACTGCTTCTATCTGTGAATTCTCCGGCAACCTTGTCTTCACTCACGGTGATACAACAACACCTGGCAGTCGCGCTCCGGCATCTATTTACCATGTTTTTAACAACTACATGGCAGGAGAGGGCTTTGGTACCGTTATGCCATACAGAGGTCATGGCTGGATGCTTAGCTGTCAGCAGCAGCTTCTTCCGTCATCAAAATTCGGTCTGTCAACATCTGCACAGGCGACATATCCATATGTATATATTGATGGTGACGGAACTGAGCACTACTTCTACAAAAAGAGTGACGGTACAATGATGGATGAGGACGGTATGGGGTTGACCCTTACTGTTCCGAAGACAAACAACAATAATTACTACAAAATATCCGATGATAAGGGAAATGTGATGTGGTTCAATGTTGCGGGAGCATTTGCACGTTCTCTTGACAGCAACAGCAATCAGATAGCGAACTACTATGCATCGTCGACTGATCCCAAAATCTGGAAAGTGACTGATGGGGCGGATCATGCTTTAACTATTTCTCCGACTCCTGATAATCTCGCAGTTCAGAGTATAACCGATAGCGCGGGAAGAGTGACCAGATACAACTGGAGCTCGGGCTTGCTGCTCAGCATAACATATCCCGACGGTGAAACAACGACCTTTACATATGACAGCGACAGAGCAATGACTTCTGTCACATCTCCCGATGGGTATAAGCTTCAGTTTACATATACACCTTTGAAGAACGGTAAACGAGTTTCGAAAGTTGTTGAGAGCGCCAATGGTTCGACTGGTCAGACAATTACTTTCGATTACTCACAATATGGACAGACCGTTATACGTTCTTCGGGCAAGGATGGTGTATTTGGCAACAACGATGATATCTATACGACGGTGAAGTTCGACAACGCCGGCAGAACGGTATGCTCAGAAGCAACTTGCTATGGTAAAACACTTGCAGCTTCTGCCGCGGAATACACTGCTTCGAATCCGAACAGCAATGCAAGCAACATAAAGCAGCTTAACCGCTTGAGCAAGTCAATGTCTGGCGGTCAGTATGTCAGAAACTATCTTCGTGACGGTAGCGCGGATACTGGAAGTTCATGGACTAAGGCTCAGTGGAACGGTACCGCTGATTATGACAGCTTTGTTACAGGACTTCAACAGCTCTATGGTCGATGGAGCTACTACATTAACAGCAAGACATTTTCCGACAGAGCCGGAGCAAGAGCCTATCAGACATTAAACTCGGGACAATTCAAGGCGGGAACAACATATACTTTCTCAGCTTGGGTCAAGACGGAGAATATAGTCCCGAGAGACGCGAATGTTCCGTATGGCGCGCAGCTACTTGCAACATATTGGCTTCCTGACGGTAGTACGGTCGACACTGTTTCCGAAGCACTGATAGGAACAACTGACCCAAACATCAATAATGGTTGGCAGAGACTCACGGTTTCATTCTCTGTTCCGTCCAATGCTACAAGCGTTAGATGTAACATAATGGTTCGTGACGCTACCGGTAAGGCATGGTTTGACGGAATGCAGCTTGAAGAAGGTGCAAGCGCAGGCCCGTTCAATATGATAAATAACTCTTCGTTTGAACGCTATTCAAAGGCATCGAGCGGTGCCTATCTTCCTGAAGATTGGAACGGATATCTTACCGATGCTACCGATTCCGTTGATAATGCTCATTCGAAGGATTCCGGACATGCATTTCGATTCGGCAGCATTGCAACGGTTCCTAAGGAAATGAATCAGGAACTGTATTTTGGCGGAGCTACCGCACAAAATCTTGACGATACATATATTCTTAGCGGCTGGGTCTATGCAAATCCGGTTGGCGGAAGCAATGAGAACAACAAGGTCAGTCTTGCCGCAAAGATTGTGTATAGTGATGGAACGAGTTGCCTGAAGTGGTTTAAATATAACAGCTCCGTTATGGGTTGGCAGTATATCATGGGTGCCTTTACCCTAAGGGATGATGCGAATCCGACGGCATCCAAAACACCGACATCGATGAAAATCTATCTCATTAACTACAGGCAGTCGAACAATACTTGGTTCGATAATATTCAGCTTGTACGCGATGAAGCACCGTCATATACATATGACAAGGACGGCAATATGATCTCCGTCAAGGCAAACGCTCAGCAGAAATCCTCGATGGAGTATACCAATAACAATCTTACGAAGTCGATTGATGCCAAAGGGTATAGCTATACATATACTTACGATTCAAGGCACAATATGACTCAGGCGACGAGTCAGTCCGGAACTAAGTACTGCTATACCTATGATAACAACGGCAATCCCACCGCTCTTACCGTTAAGGGCAGCGAGACAGTGTATATTGAAACAGGTGCGTCGTATACATCCAATGGAGCGTTCGTGTCAGCTACTACTGACCAGGACGGTCGAACCGAATCGTATGTTTACGATAATTCCAAGGGTACGCTCACTTCTTACACGGACAAAAAGGGCAATGTAACCAACTATACTTATGATGCCAATACCGACGCCGTGACATCTGTTTCTCAGACACTTTCAAACGGTCAGACTATACAGAACAACTATACCTACAACAAGTATCGCCTGAATACGATATCCCACAACGGTTTCAATTACTCGTTTGTCTATGACAACTTCGGCAATGTTACACAGACGAAAGTCGGCTCGCAGGTACTCTGCACAAACACCTATGGAGCGAATAACAGCGGAGAGCTCAAGCGAGTAACATACGGTAACGGAGATTATGTTGATTACGCATATGACGAATATGGCAACATGACTTCGATATCGCAGAACGGCACGAAGAACTTTACATGGAACTATGATTCGACGGGCAACATGTATTCCCATGAAGACCTTGTAAATAATCAGCGTTTCCTGTATACTTATGATTCAACAGGCAGACTTGTTCGACAGAGTGTACTCAACGGCAGCAAAAAGCGCATCTATGACGCTGAGTACGGATATGACATGAATAACAACGTGTCAAAGTTTACTTCATCGGCGGGTGGAGTGAGCATGACCGAAAAATTCGATTACGGCAAGGACAATCTTGCATCGAAGTATACGTATCCCTCGGGCAAGACTGCGACATATTCTTATGATTCCATCCTTCGCCGTAACAGAACAGTTATCAATACCACTACGCCGATAGACCATCAGTATGTTTATTGGATGTCAGACCGTGGAAACAATTCGCGCACCACGAAGATTGGCTGGGAACATATCAGCGAATATATCTATGGTTACACCTATGACGCCAACGGAAATATTACTGAGATTTCGCGCCGCCACAAGACCGCAGAGACGGCATATACCAAACAGCAGCAGTTCGCTTATGACGAATTGAATCAGCTGGTTCGTGCAGATGACCTTGTCAAAAACTGCACGGAAGTGTATACTTATGACAACGGCGGAAACATTCTGTCTGTCACAACTTATCCTCTGACATGGGGCAGCCTTGACGGTGTCACGGCAACAAAGACGGTAAATTACGGCTATGACGACACCAACTGGAAGGACAAGCTGACCTCCTATGACGGTCAGGCTATCACCTATGATGAGATAGGCAATCCGCTGTCTTACAGAGGGTACGCTCTCACTTGGCAGAACGGCAGACAGCTGGCGACACTCAGCGGCAACGGAGTAACTGCAAGCTACACCTACGATGTGGACGGACTGAGAACATCCAAAACTGTCAACGGTGTTAAGCATGAGTACTACTATGTCGGAAACACCTTGCAGTATGAGAAGTTCGGCACGACAGAGCTGTGGTTCTTCTATGATGCCGACGGCAACCCCTCCGGTGTGAGATACAAAAACGGCAGCACTACAACCGACTACTACTTTGTCTGCAACTGGCGCGGAGATGTTATCCGCATTTACGACGGTGCAGGTGCGGTTGTTGCCAACTACAACTATGACGCTTGGGGCAATGTAATTTCTGTTACCGATGCCAATGGTGCGGCGATTACAGATTCGACACACATCGCCAATGTTAACCCGCTTCGCTATCGTGGGTATTATTATGACTCTGAGACTGGATTCTACTATGTATCCAGCCGTTATTACGATCCTGAGATCGGTCGGTGGATCAATGCGGATAATCAAATAGCGGGTATCGGCGGAGAAGTTTTGGGATACAATTTGTTTGCATATTGTACGAACAATCCTATCAATATGTCCGATCCGTCCGGCAACTGGCCAAAATGGTTAAAAGCAGCAGCGAATTGGGTAAACAACAATATTGTTAAACCAATAAAGAAAATTCTATCTTCGTCAAAGCAAGGCAATGTAGTAACTGCATCTTCTCACGATGCTAATCGTCGTCCATACAGAGGGAAACCTGGAAGTACTTACAAAGCACCTAATGGAGATTCAAGAACTTATGGGCCGGATGGCACTCCAGAACACGATTATGACCATGATGACCATGGACGACCAGATAAGCACCCTCATGATTCTAATGGCGGCCATAATCACGATTGGAAAAATGGCGTTAGAGGTCCTGCATATAGTATTGTTTGGAAACCTATTGCAGGAGTAGCGTTATTGACTGTTTGCGTAATTGGAATCGTTGCTGTAGCCGCAGATAATGTTACGGGAATTGGTGCTTTTGATGATTTTTTGCTTGGACCGCTAAGTGCAGGTGCTGAAGAAGGCTTAATTTTAATATTTGGATAATTATAGAAAGAGAGCATTATATGTGGAAAATAATTAGCACTAACGATGAAATATTGATGTTTATGAAAAAAATATGCTATTTTCACGATAGCTGTATAAAAGAAATCAGCTATATAAGTGGTGCATATGTTGATGAAAATCTTTCAATGTATCCTTTGAACAATCGTAGAGTTTTACGAGTTGCAATTCAACGACAAAGCGAAAAGGACTCTATGATAGAGATGGAATTTCAAGGGCTAAAGCATCTTGCACTTAATCCTTTTGACGAAAATTATACCTGTGAAATATTAGGTTCAACAATGATTATTAAAGATGGAGATATTTACTGGTGTGATAGTGGCAATTTGTCAGAAGCTGATTTAGATGATTATACAGGTACCTTAATTTGCGCTTCAAAGCTTAAATGGCGTTCCGTTAAGAATCATATGGGCAAAAAAGAATTTTATTGTTCTACCGTCTAAGGGTGAATGCATATTTTGGCAAACCCCACATTTGGTTATCCAAATGTGGGGCTGCCAGGATATCCTTATATGAGAAGTTCGGTACGACAGAGCTGTGGTTCTTCTATGATGCCGACGGCAACCCCTCCGGTATTCGCTACAAGAACGGCAGCACTACAACCGACTACTACTTTGTCTGCAACTGGCGCGGAGATGTTATCCGCATTTACGACGGTGCAGGTGCGGTTGTTGCCAACTACAACTATGACGCTTGGGGCAATGTAATTTCTGTTACCGATGCCAATGGTGCGGCGATTACAGATTCAAACCACATCGCCAATGTTAACCCGCTTCGCTATCGTGGATATTATTATGACTCTGAGACGGGGTTCTACTATGTATCCAGCCGTTATTATGATCCTGAAGTTGGTCGGTGGACAAATGCGGATATTCCAGAAACATTAACTGCCGATTTTGAGAATATTATGCAATATAACTTGTTTGCATACAGCTTTAACGATCCGGTCAACATGTCCGATGAAACTGGTACTTGGCCAAGTTGGGCTAAAAAAGTCGTAGCAGCAGTTGCAGTTGTAGCTGTTGTTGCCGCTGTAGCAGCCGTCACTGTTGCAACAGCAGGTGCAGGAACTGCAGCGGCCGTCATTGCGGTAGGAGCTGCCAAAGGAGCTGCTATTGGAATGGCTTCCGGCGCTGCAATAGGAGCTGCTTCTGGAACGGTAAAACATCGATTATCTACGGGCAGTTGGAATGGGGCAGGTAAGTCTGCACTGAATGGAATAGGTGACGGCGCATTGTCAGGAGCTATCAGCGGTGCAATAACAGGTGCAGCTGGCAGCGTATTGAAAGTAGGCCGCGCGGCCAGAGCGTGGGATTCATCTTCAAAAGGCGGTCCATGGACAAACATGACTGATCATTATAAACGGCACGTCATTCTGGAGGGAAAGAAGTCCATGACTAAAAATGTTATTACTTATACAAATGATGCAGTAGCATTATGGAATAAGTGTAATGGAATAGGTAAATTAATGGGTTCAGGTAGTTTGAGATTGAAAGGATTGGGAGTGGGTGGTTTTTATTCTCAATCTGGACTTATACGTTCGTTTTTCTACCAGTGAGGGAATGTGTATGAAACTGTTATCAAAAGAAGAGACAAGTACGGTTAAAGAATTCTTAGAAGTCCCTATTCCTGAGTATATCCTTGCGTATAGTGACGGACAAATTGACCTTTTGGACTGTTATGAGGTGGCATTTACTTTTGCAAATGAGCTATTAAGAGGAGAAAAGGTAAATCCAAATGTATCACCATGGGGTGATGGCCAAAGTGTAATATTTGATCCATACTATGCGGGGTTATTATCGAATATTCTAAACTCCAATTTAAGCGCAAATATCAACAATTACTGTAATTTATCTTTAAAGGTTCTGGACGTTTTTAAGGCTCATCTCGTGTAGGCGCATTTTTTGGAATGTATCAGAAAGTATAGCAGAGGATACGTGCTGCTTGCCAGGAATATCAATAAAACGCTATCCACAAACAACGGCAACCTGGTCAGCGGGCAGACGGATGCAAGAGGGAATACCACCAATGCTTACGACGGTCTGTATAACCAGATGACCGCTCAGCCATACAACGTGACAGATGACAAGAGGACCATGACTCGAACCAACTACGCAGGACCCCTGAACCGGGTAGGCAGCACTTTCATTGGCGGCGTAGCCTTTGTGGGCTATGATTATAACAGCGACGAATCCCTGACCACCCTTTAGCGGAGGGGCTTCCGCAGCGGGGATGATTTCTTCCAGTATTACAATTTCGCCTATGATTTCTTTGGAAATACCAGCGGAATCTCCGTAGGGAAACGGCTACTGGTGGGCTACACCTACGTCTATACGAGAGACGGACAGCTGGGGAGCATGGCGAATATATCTACGGTTACACCTAACAAGACCGCAGAGACATAAGCATATCAAGCGGCAGATTGCTTGTGATGAACTGAAACAACCATAAAACTAACCCTCAAAAAGCTAAATGCTTTTTGAGGGTTAGTTTATTTGTCAATTGTTGTTTACTGTGATTTTCCGTTCTTATATAATATATGTAACTATTGTTATACGATATTCGTTATTGTGTATCGTTTTATCAACATTTGGTATACCATATCCAATATGTCGCAATGTTAGCATATGTTTATCTTTGTTGTGATAAGTGGAGTTCTCATAGAGCCGACCAGTCTTGATGCAGAAATCGATCAGCTCGTCGTCGATTTCTCTGAGGCACAGATATTCGACGGCGTGGGTGGCGCTGTGGTTGGTCTGCGGCAGAAGCAGCACCTTTTCTTTTGACACTTTCGGAGCCGGGGCAAAGGCGGGCGGCGTCGCTGACAGATTTCTCATAGTGGTTTCGACCACCTGCGTAAATGGCATCTCTTTGACCTTAATGAGATAGTCCAGCGCAGAATAGCCGCCGATCCCACGGGAAAACCAGCACCATTTGCCATTGGAGATTTTCAGGCTGTCGTGCTCACGGGTGCAGTAAGTGCCGCCCCTGAAATGCACCATCTCCTGCGGTTCATAAGTCCGCAGATAGGTCAGCAAATCCATCTCTCGTGCCCTCGCCACCACCTCCGGCGGGATATATGGCATATGTTTCACCTCCGTTCTGACATAAAAATAGCCGAGGGGCTTTCGTAAAGAAAACCTCTCGGCTATGTACGCAACGGTGCACGACTATATATCATTTATGCTTTCAAAGGAATGGTACAGAGTTTCATCAAACTCCTTAACTTCAAAAGTTTGATACCTCTGCCTATAATGCCTTAAATGCCTTTCCCTCAATCTGAATTGTATGGTGACTTGATGCATCTAGGCTATTAATAATATTAATCAGTTCTTGGCTGTTTAATGTAATAGCAGTAATGATTTGGAATGGCTTTTTGATCTCCACAACCGTCTCAATAAAGCTTTTCATATCTTCCGGGACAATGCTTTGCTGTGCAGGTTCATCGAAAATGATAATGCCAGGATGATTACCTCCTTTCTCAATAGAAACCTGTAACAGTGCCATTGTGAAAGCCCAGATTACACGAATACCATCGCTAGCAGATGAATCAAATTTCATGTCAAAACCATCAATAGTGGGTAGAAGTGATGAATTAATGGAAATATCAATTCCGTCAAAGCTCGACAAACTACTGTAGTGATATCGTTTTAGATTATCAATAAATTGCTTCTTCAAGAGAACAATTTTTTCAACATCTGACTCTGAGATATCTTTTTTCGGAAGTTTGTTCTTTTGGTCAAGATATATATTCCACTCTTTAGATAATTCCTTTAATTGTTCAGTAAAAGCGACAATGGTATTTTGCAATTTTGACAATCGTTCGATGCGGTTACTAATCTCTATCCGCTTAAGCATAATTGCCTCAGAGGCTTCTGTATCTGTGGTTGTAAACAAATCCGAACGAAGTGTATGTGCTAATCGTCGTAGCATTTGAAGCCGTACTTCGAGATCGTCTTTTTCTCTGCTGAGTTTTTCTCGAGATTCTTTGCGACATCCTAGCGTGAATTCTAACATCTTTTTTTGCTCTTTAAGATGCCTTATATTATCTTCGATACTCATAAAGCCGCTTGCAGCTTCCGCATCAAGCAAATTGTCTTGGATATGCTGTTTGCAAACGGGACAAATATCTGCTGAAATATTTCCGCCTGTTGCTTCAGAGCCAAATTTTTGAAGACGTGCAGCATCATTATTATTACGGATGTCTGAGTTTACCAGTGCCAAATCTGCATTTAGCCGCTTAATTGCTTCGTCGTAACTTGCTAAGTCTCTATTTATTTTATGTGATCGACTTTCAAAAACAAGTATTTGTGTTTGTGTTTCTGACAGTTCGGTGTTAAGAGCATCAAAATTATCACGTACAAGGGGCTTCAATTGGCGCAATCCATCATACTCATTATTTAGAGATTGTATTTCCTCTTCAATAGAGGAAGCGCCCAAAACCGAAACGACTATTCTTGAATAATCAATGTCCGATAAAACTCGCGGATGGATTGGGAGATTTGAAATATCACATGATTCTGAATGAACAGCTTTTTCAAAATCAGAAATCAATTGCCCCCATTTGTATTCAAGCTGACTTCTTACTGCGTTAAGGCGGTCTCGTTCCTTTTCGTTTTTTAATGTATCCAATCCTAATATATACTCTACAATTCGCTTCTTCGATTCACGGATTCCGAATACTGGCATACCAGAAAGAATATCTGACCAGCCATGTTTTTGCTCAATAAACATAGAGGCAAAAATCATCTGAAGATACAATTTTCGCTCATTACCATCCGATGTACGAACTAAAGGAAGTTCCATGTGAAGGAACTCTTCAAGAAATGTATGGAACCCCTTTTCGCTTGTTGCAGAATTTTGGATATTGACATAGTAATCTTCAGATAATGTTTCATTGTTGCTTATTGAATCATAATTTCCATAATAAACTGTTACGAGGTGATTGTCTTTACTTTCTGATTTAATATTTCTGTAAATTGTTCGAATTTCAATTCCATTGCTGATTTCGAGATAAGCTCCAGACTCGGTTACCGTTAAAGGCTCACCCTTATCCTCAATGGCGGTTTTAAATGCAGATGTGAGAACTTTGCTTCCGATTCCACCGGCACCACCAAGGATTTGCTCGAAGCCAAGGCAATAATAAATAGCCGCAAGGATTGAACTCTTTCCGCACGTGTTTTCAAGGCTTGCTATAAAGTTTAACCCATCTTCAAATGCTTTATCGATCCCATACACACCTTTAACGGTGTTAATTTCAACCCGTAATCTATTGATTCTCAGCATCTTTTATTCTCCACCTATCTACTATTTCTTCGACTTTTCTTTCAGTCAACTTTTTCGCTAGCAAATTTAAATCACCTATTTCGATTACCATAAGATCTCCAACAACCTTTATCTGTTCTGCAAGTTGCTTACCACGGTCAGTTAGTTTGTATTTTGCATTCTGCTGTCGTTTTATTAGCCCATATCCTATTGCATATGTTAGAGCACGGTTAACCGATGGATCAAAACGAACAATTGGCGCACTACCGATCCCGTTCGCAAAATCAACAAGCTTTCTCATGTTCTCCTGAGAAATTAAGGCAAACGAAATCATGTGAAGCTTTATAAGCGAGCAAACATCTCCTCGACCGCAAATTCGCATAATTAAGCATAATTGCGTGACCTTATAGCTGATACGGTAATTATACGGAACCGCATCCGGTTTTGCGTTGAAAACAATGTCGGTATATTCTAATGGAGTTTCTCTCATTTACTTACCCCCTAAATTCCATTGAACAGTCTGCAAGCCAACTTGCAATTAAATCTTGTTTTAGTTCGCCAATGGATGCTTCAGTGAATCTAGAAGAAAAATCTCGTTCAAGTTTGGAATGAAACTCATTGAGAATTGCATCAAATAAAGTGCGATTCATAGTTTTGTCTGTATTCATGAGAGTCCTAATTGACACTTCACGCTTATAGCTTTGCTCAAGTCGGTAAATTTCCTCATATATCTCTGGAAAGTGCACCCGCAAATCATTCAGAATTTCCAAACCGCTTATGTAGCAGTCGACATAAATTCCGACGACTTCATTTAAAGCTTCATCAGCGTCGTCAACAAGCATGATAGCCTTGATCTTTCTGCGTATATTTGCAACTTTTTCAGAATCACATTTTGACCAATCAGGCTTACTCGAATGTTCAATAGCTAGATTAAGTCGCATATCTGATAAAGATGTACGAATAACGCAACTTATTTCCGGTGCGAAATCTTCTGCAGTTTTAATGACAATTTGAAAATCATCTGCGATGTGTGTATAGTCAGAAGGTTTATCTTTTTTTGCTTTAATTACTTCTTGACGTTTGCTTTCAGCGTGTGCAAGAATGCGAGTGTCCTTATATTCTGGAATATTAAAATGCCACTCAACAACAGGCGGGACTCCGAGAGCCTTAAGTCTATCAGCGTTTTTCTTTAGCTTTTCTATATCTGCAGTAAGCTTGTTGCGTTGATGCTCATATAGTTCATTATCAGAATAATCTCGTTCCGGGCAGTAACACTGGTGGACAACACCTTTATATGTAAAACCTTCTATACCAGCATCACCCCCTTGGGTAGCAGGAATTGCGGTGTAGTTATCTTTTTGATAGCGAATACGATAACATCGAACGCACAAGTCTTCCCATGCATTGCCAGTCATATATCCTTCAATAAAGCTTTTGATGCTACTCACAGCATTTCCCCCCTAATATTTTTAACGAAATTGAATTTGTAAAGTCTGGTTCTTGAGATAAGGCACAAACATCCACACAAAATTCCTTCATTTCGTCCAAATAGCGTACCATAGCAAGTCTAAATAATGTGTACACCTTTATTACTATTACCTCTCTATGCATCAAAAATAGCGTGTCACCCATCTTTGGAGGATTTTGAATGCTCATTTCAAAAAGCTCCTTTCCTATTTGACTACCTCCATAACGACGAATCGTTGATTATCATCGTATACAAACGTAACCTATTCTTTAAAAATCTCCATTAATGTCTTCAATATTGCACTCTAGTCTTAGCCTTTTTCTTAGTCATTTGTTTATTCATGGTGCTCAACCTCACACCTTGATATATCTCGTTGTCCGGCCTGATCCGATTCGTTTTACCGAACCAGTCTTGACCATGGCACCGAGGACAGCCTCCACGGTTGTGGGGCTGACATCGGGGAGAATCTTGCAAATCTCTGCTTTGGAAAGTGGTGTCAAGCTATTCAGGACAGTCGCTTCCACACGGGCTTTTTTCGTGATCTTCTTGCCGTGTACCACTGCAAACCGCTTGTCCAGTTCCTTATAGCACATATAAAGGGTGGACAGGAAATTCTCGATAAAGGGGAAATAGGAGTTTTCATTCGTTTCCCATCCTGCCGAGGACTGCCGCAGGGCTTCGTAATAATACGCATTGCAGTTGTTGATCTGCTCCTCAAAGGACACATATTTTCCTGCGTCAAAGCCGTTTTTGTATAGCAGCAGCAGCGAGAGCAGGCGGGACATTCTGCCGTTGCCGTCCCGGAACGGATGGATGCAGAGAAAGTCCAGAATCACGCAGGGGATCAAAAGAAGCTGATTGATATTCGCATCGTTTCGGGCATCCAGATAGGCAAGCTCCAACTGCTCCATTGCTTTCGGTGTTTCGCTTGCAGGTGTTGGACGAAAACGGACACGGCGGTTTCCGTCCGCATCGATCTCCAAAATTACATTGTCGTCCGTCTTGTACTGCCCGCCGTACTCATAGCCCGCAAAGCTCATCATCATTTCGTGCAGACGCAGAATGTCACGCTGCCGGAAGTCGATGTGTTCATAGCCCAAGTGGATCTCATTCAGCGCATCTCTGTAACCGGCGATCTCCGCCTCGTTGTGGTTCAGCGGGGCGCTGTTCTGATTGACAATGGCGGCGATACGCTCATCGCTGGTTACAATGCCCTCAATGGCGTTGGAGCTTTTGATGGACTGCACCTTTGCGACAGCCTCCAACTCCGTAAAAATCTGCGTGTATTCGTCCTTGCGCACGCCTGCCATGGTTTTCAGCGCCGCAATATTGGAGGTAAGGTTCACAAGGTTTGCAGGCAGCAAACCGTTATTCAAAAAGGAATAATCGAATTTTCTCATACAGCACCAGCCTTTCTGCACATAATTATAGCATATTATGTGCAGAAAACAAGCCATTATTCAAATTATCTGCATATTAACCTTTTAAATATATGCAGATAGAGCATCTGATTATAATAATTGATTGCAATTGATTGGGTATTGTTCTCATAACTATCTGCGTTAATCGCACATTTACAATTAAATCAGAGGTTAACGAGCACTACTTGAGTGTGTAGAACACGTGAAAGAACAGCAGTAAGCATATTGGATCAGCTTGTAAAGGCGTTATAATTGTGATATGCTTATATTACAAATTGATAGGTAAATCGCATTAGTAAGGGATTGTTATATAAATAAAAGCAGCTATATTGTTAGCCGTTTAAAAGAAATGACATTAAAACAATAAGGTGGGATGAGTAAAATGAATAAAACTGCAAAAAGCAGGCTGTTATATGTTTTGCAATGCTTATGGCAGAGTACTGATGCAGAACATTATGTTACGACGGCGGAGATTCTTGCATACTTAAAAGATAATGGTATTGTTTGTGATAGAAAGACGATACCCGGAGATATTGAAAAACTTCGTGACATAGGTATTGATGTTGAAGAAGAACGCAGTCGTGAAATGCGATATTCTTTAAGCAGCCACTTGTTCACATTGCCTGAGCTGAAGTTATTGATTGATGCAGTGGAGTCATCTAAGTTCATTACTGTAAAGAAAAGCACTGAACTTGTTGAAAAGCTCTCACAAATGAGCAGTAGGTATCAGTCGATGGAGCTAAAACGGAATTTGTACATTTCGGAGCGTGTAAAGCCGATAAATGAACAAATCTACTATTTGGTTGATAACATAAACACCGCTATTAATCGTTGCAAAAAGATTACGTTTAAGTATTTCCATTATGATCAGTATCGCAAAGAAGTTCCTAAGAATGCGGGAGAGCGTTACATTTTTTCGCCCTACTATTTGGTTTGGAATGAAGATCATTATTATGTTGTGGGGTATAGCGACAAGCATAATAAAATCGTATCATTTCGGGTTGATCGGATGAAAGAGATAGACATTCTACCTGATGACGCGGCAGAAAGACCTGGGGACTTCAACTTGGCTGACTTCACTAGACAGGTATTCGATATGTATGATGGTCAAAAAGAAACGGTTACGCTGTTTTGTAATAACGATATGATGAATTATGTCATAGATAGGTTTGGAGATGAGGTGAAAACATCACCAGTGGATTGCGAACACTTTGAGGCCGTTGCAGAGGTGTCTGTAAGTCAAACGTTTTTTGCGTGGGTTTTTCAATTCAATGGAGATATAGAAATTATAGAACCTGAACCGGTTGTAGTAAAATATCGCGAAATGCTTAGGAACGCATTGGAAGGCAGAGCTGTAACCGTGGGGCGATAGTAGTGGTTGTACAGGCTATGAAAATAGTACTTGAAAATGAGTTGGGCGTAAAAACGCCCAACTCATTTTTATAATAATAAAACCCTTGCGCACGAACATTTGTTCGGATATAATAGAGTCACAATGTTAGAAGTTGTCATGCACGTTGAGAAATATTTTAGCTTGTTATTAAATATAGCGAGGTGATTATACAATGGACGAGCTGTGGAAACCATACCCTATGTTTTGCCCGAACTGCGGTAAGATAAACTATGGGTACAAAAACACAGACGGAAAAATCAAATATGAGTGCAGCAAATGCATGATTAAGTTTGTCCGAGTGCAAAAGAGTAGGCGTCACGATACCATAGATATATATGCACCTGACGGATAGAAAAATTGAAAACTGAATACAGCATAACGACGGTAAGGTCAGGCTGAAACAGGGCCACCTTAAATCCTTATCAGGTCATATGCGTTGATTGTTTCGGTTGGTTAAACCAAGCTTGTGCAAACAGAGATGAGAGGCCACCGACAAAGCAGATAGCCACAGGCTAAATCTGTTTTGCCGGTGGCTTGTTTTATTTGGACAGGAAAACTGAATAGGAGCTTCCGGCTAAGAATTTAGAAGGGAAGCTCTGAAGTGCTATACAGCTGGCTTTGTTATATAGCTCAGTATCCGTGATTTGAAAAATTTTAATTATTTTTAAAATTTTTCAAATCAAAGGAGATCATTATGAGCTGGAATGACGGATATGAAAGAAAAAAGTTTGAACGAAAACAGGTTGGACAGGCAAAAAGGTTTAAAGATCTTGGGATGACCGATGAGCAGATACAAGAAATATATGCATCAGATTTGAGAGAGTATCGAGATAATCGTATTTTTTCAATTCATACCCAATCTATTGATTCATTAGAAAATGATGAAAGCAGAAACGGCCTATATAAGAAGTTTGTAACTTCGACGACTTGTTCTATGGATATGAGTGAGTGCAGTCGATTTGAGTGGATTGAAGAAATAGAAAATAGCGTGCTGTATCTCGCAATTTCCAAACTTGCGGTACAGCAAAAAGAATTGTTGACGCTGTTATATATCGATGGATATAGCCAGGTAGAAATTGCAGAATTTTTTCACACCAGTAAGGATGCAATCAACAAAAGATTTCTTCGCATAAACAAGCGGATTACTGCTTCTGTCGCAAAGCAAGGAGGGCTTTATAAATGAATGATTTTAAGAATCGCTCTCCATATATAGAGCTTTGCTTATGCCGCCGATGCGCAAGTGTTTATTACGACGATCCAACATATTGGATTGAAAGGGCAGAGATCTTTCAGGACGAATTGTATATGTGTGATATTTGCCATCAGCGATATGGACTAGATTATTCCATTTGGAGAAAGTCAAGTGCGCGATTTAAAAAATCGCATCGTTGAGGAGGTGCCTGAAAACGGATATGATTAAAGCAGATAAAGAAAACAATATTTTCGGTGCACTGAAACTCATTGAGCAGCTTTATCTTGATGGTGAAATCTCCGGCTATGTGTTTAGAAACATCCTTCAAGAATACAAGGATAACGTTTGCATTGCCGATTTCACTTGTTACAAAAAAGAAAAGCAGAAAGGCAAGAATAAGTAATGTATGGACTGAACTCCGATTTTCAAAAACGAGATGTAGCTATATATGCGCGTGTATCGACTGAACACGAAGCACAGCTATCTGCTTTGGAAAATCAAATAGATTGGTATAAACCTATATTAGAAGCACGACCTGATTGGACTTTAACAGCACAGTATATTGATGAGGGTATAACGGGAACATCTGCTGAAAAGCGTCCGCGTTTTATGCAGATGATAGAGGATGCCCGGCAGCGGAAATTCGATATGATTATCACCCGTGAGGTATCCCGCTTTGCCCGAAACACGGTGGATACGCTTCAATATACACGCTTGCTGAAGGAGTACGGCGTTGAGGTATTTTTCATCAACGATAACATCAAGACTTTTGACGGCGACGGCGAACTGCGGCTTACGATAATGGCGACGCTTGCACAGGATGAAAGCCGTAAAACATCCATCCGTGTAAAAGCCGGACAACAAACCTCTATGCAAAACGGTGTCTTTTACGGCAACGGGAATATCCTCGGATATGACCGCGTCGGTAAAGAGATGGTCATCAACCCCGAACAGGCAAAGACGGTGCGAATGATCTACGATATGTACCTGAGTGGAATGGGGGTAACAGCCATCCAATATGAACTTGAGAAAGCGGGACGGCTGACAGCAATGGGAAAGGAACGGTGGTTTTCATCGTACATTGCGAAAATGCTTCGCAATTCCTTTTATTGCGGTATCATAACCTACCACAAGGAATATACGCCTGATTTCCTGAAGCAGAAGAAAATCAAGAATTACGGTGATTTGGAGTATGTTCAGGTTCAAGGTACGCACGAACCGATCGTAACCGTCGAGGAGTATGAGCAGGTTCAGAAACTGATGGATGCCAAGTCGGTGGTCATGAAAAACCATAACAAAGGAAAACGCAGAGTAGGAAGAATGCAGCATACCACTGCTTTCGGACGCTTGATGATTTGTCAGTGCGGAAACAAGTTTAACTTGCGGTTTCATTCCCGTGATGGGCGGACAGACGGCGTTGATTACCAGTGCTACACATCGGTAAACCGTGGGAGCGTTGCCAAGCGCCTGAACAAAGGCATCTCCATTGAGCATTCGTGTGAATCGCCTTATATTCAGGGCTGGAAGCTGGAAATGATGGCAGAGCAGGTATTTGACCGCTACATCGAAAACGCAGACAAAGTGATAGACTTGTCCTATGCGATGCTCGAAAAGCACATTGCCGATCAGGAAGAACTGCCGGACAATACAGATGTTATCCAGCGCAAGCAAGGCGAAATCGAGAAGCTAATGAATAAGCGGACAAACCTGATTGAGATGAGAGCCGAGGGTGACATTGATAAGGAAATGTTTCGCTCAAAGAAGCAGGAAATCGAGGATCGTGTTGCCAAGCTCACGGAAGAAATCAAAGGCTTGCAGCCTGAGAAGGAGCCGACAAGCAACGAGAATTATTCCGCTAAGCTCTTGGAACTGCGAGAGCGTTTGAAGGAGTACACCGGATTTGACTACTCGGTTATCCCAGAAAGCATTGTGGAGGCGTTTGTTGAGCGCATTTGGGTGTCGAAGGATGAGTTCCGTTGGTATCTGAGAACCGGAAGCAAGGAGGAAGGCGAATTTGACCCTGACGACCATATCAAAATCGGTTCCTTTACACTGACCATCGACGATGCGAAGAAGTATATCTACAGCTTTTCGACCCGCAGGAGAGTCTATAAGTGGGTGGATTTGAATGTGAGCGTGTGGATATGAAATAGTTGGCGCTATGTACCGCTTGCAGCACAGGCAGCTATCAAGAAGCACAACGCGTAAATCTAAATCAAAAGCTCCGTCCGGTTCTCCGGGCGGAGTTTTTTGTTTAATTCAGTAAATACAATACCCGCCCAAAAATTGAAAAAATTTTTTGAAAAAAAGTGTAACCTTTTTCATTTTCGCAGACTATATATGTAGGATAGTTGATAACAAAAAATCTCTTTTTTCGCATGTTTTATCTATACTTTTGCATCGGCGGCTACATAGAACGCAGTTTTGCATTATAATTTATCCCGAAAAGGCGGGCGTATGGCAAAATATATTGCCGCCTGTTCCGCATATTCGCGGCTTGAAAATGACAACCACCTCTCTACTCCTATGTAAGCGCAGCGGCAGAGGACATACCTCTGCCCGCTGTGCGACATTACGGAGCGGGAGATAAATACATAAAAACAAAAGCAGGTTAGAGAAAATTTTTTATATGTGCAATTTTAAAGTAAAGGACGTGATTCCGATGGGCTAAGAAACTTTTGGCGGAACAAAAATCAATCGTGCGATACATGAAAAAATAATTTGGAGGAAACGAAAATGAATCCGTTGAATATGAACCCGTTTGAGCAGGCATTTTGACTGGTCATTTTTTCGGGCATATGGGCACTCGGCTTTTGCGGAATGACAGTCATCGGAGTATTAGGCAAAATAATGGAGTGGTTCGCCTGACAAAAACTGTGCAATCAAATTTCCGGGCGACCCGGAATATAACAACAAGCTTTAGCATTGGGCTCGGTGCGCGCTGCGAGGTGCGAAGCATCGCACCGACCGAAAGAGAGAAAATAAAATTTTGAGAAGATGCAAATGACAATCGGCGACGGTTCAGGGCTATAATATCTTCTCTGTTGCGAACCGATGATTCTTCTGACGCTTTTCGGAAGTATCGGACAGGAAATGATATATAAATAATGGACTTGCTGTAATTCAGATGCCGAAAGCTCCGTCCGATTGTTCGGGCGGAGTTTTTATATACGGCAAACTTGCGCGCCCGTCTGCGCAAAGTGTCAATTTTTGCGATTGTTATTGATAAGAGAATTATTTGCTGTTATACTTATAATCAAGGACAGAGACTGAAAAGAGTAAGGTGATAAATAAATGATACTTCCTTTCGATGATTTAAATGAAATGAGACAGTTACCTATAAGTCTTATAATAATTACAATTATCATAAACGGAATTTATAATCATTCGAAATATAAATTTATTGTAACTTTTTTATTTGAGAAGGGTTTGACTAACCGACAAAAGCGTGCGTGGCGAAAAGAGAAATATTTCAAAAGACAAACCATGCGCTACATAAGAACGACGATAAAGAGTCTTCCCGAGCAGGATTTTAGCCCCAATATCGAGAAGTATCATCTTGTAGATGTGGTTTTAATTGTTGTTTTTATAATAACTCTTGCGATAGTGAGCATGGCTTATTATCTTACAAGAGAAATTAACTGGGTTATTATAGTAACTTACGCAATTCATGAAGCAACAGTTATTGCAACGACTTTCTTTTTCCTTTCGCATATAACATCGCGCGATAAAAAAGGACGATTTGTTGGTTTCTTTTGGGGAGAGTATACATTTAAATAACACTGGACAAATTAACGCTGGTTTGTCATAAAGCCGAGTGAAAAACCAGGAAACTTAAATTTAATTCAGTGTGCGTGAATGGCGTGGCGGGTAATTATATTGAAAACGTCCGTGCTTATTAAAATATTGGCTCGGTAATAATGAAATTAAGGTTGAAAAATAATGTTTAAAATCATCAGGCTACTATTTTCTCTTGCCGTAATTGTTGCGGTTGTATTGATAATCAAAAAAAGTAATGGCAGGAAAAAATGGCTTACGATAATTGCCGGCGTTTTAGTTTTTGCTATAGGCTCGATACTTATGTCGGAGTTCCCACCCGAGAAATTTTTGCGAACATTCTCGTCGCCGCAAGAGATATTTAACTATTCTCAGCAGGGTGAGATTGTGAAAGTTATAGAGGGCGAGAAGTCGGCAATGGTGCTGTATACGGATGAAGGCGAAAAGGGTCAGTGCCTTATACCTAAAGGGGAAAATGGCTGGCAGTTAGAAACATTATCGACATTCAAAACGGTTTATTTCAAAAGATCTGAAAATACAAAATGTACGATAACAATTTTTAGAGTAAAAGAAACAGATGATTATTATGTTAATGTTAACAGCAACTTCCTTGACAATGAGATTGAGGTTTCGGACAGCAGAAACTCCGATTTCTTTTGCATAAAAACACCTGCGCCGGGAACGGAGATGTGTGCATATACATTTTATACTTATGTCCCGAGGATTCAAAACGGATATGAGATAAAAATTAATGAGGAAGTATTTCGTATTTCTTTGACGAAGTGATGACCGGCTGTGAAAAGCTTCGCAAAAGTCCGCAGGAGTGCGAAACGATTGCGAGAAAGATTATTAAAGATTTACATAGGAGAAACCTGTTTTAATTGGTGATGATTGTATGAAAATATATTTATCAAACTATTGGAGAAAAAGCAGCATATTTATAGTATGCCTTTCTGCAATTATTACTGTTGCAACTGCTGTATTTTGCATCCAAAGTTATGATGAAGAAGATTATATTTTAATAATTGGAGCATTATTTTTTGTTATACTTTCTTTCTGCTTGCAATTAAACGCATTGAAGCTTCTTGACTATGTTGAAGTAAGCAACAATCAATTTATTATGTGTTCTGTTAGTGGAAAGCGAAAGTGTACTATCAATTCCGATACTCTTATTTACTATCAAATTGTATCACTAATTGAAGGAACATTTTCAAGAACTGACTTTATAGTGTTATCTGATCAAAGCTTTCCCTGTTATCAAAACGGCAATGGACTTGCTAAAGTTTGCAAAGAGATAAATGCTAAGGGAAATCAAATTATTATGCCTTACAATAAAATGTCAAAACCGTTACTGAGTCTTAGGGACTGGCATAAGATTAATTGATTCGTGTTATTCGAGCAAACGGCTACGATAGACTACTATTTTGTCTGTAATTGGCGTGGGGATGTTATTCGCATTTATGACGGGGCAGGTAAGAATATCGAATATAAATAGAAAAATTGAAGCAGGAAGTGAGAGAAAAGAGGGTGTTTTATGCGCGAGGCATTTGAAAAAGTAAAAGCGATAATCGACGGGTGGGATCCGGTCGATCTTTTGACCTGCTGCCACTGTCCCTCCGATGAATACGACGATATCAGCATGGAGCTGGCGCAAATACTGACTTTTGATACTGATGTCGAAACATTGAAAAACGATATATATAATATATTTGTCCGGGATTTCGATGCCGGGACATTTGACAAAGGTCCGCAGGAGTGCGAAACGATTGCGAGAAAAATTATTGAAAATTTGCATGGAAGAGAGATGTAAATTTTATAGAACTGCGGCAGAACAATTGAAAATAAACGGAAAATCCGAAGCGGGAGTTCGATTGAAACACAAGCTGTTTAGTCGGTTGCCGTTAAATTGAACGGAGGGTGTTAAAATGGCAGATATTGCAGAAATTATGGATATGATCGATTGGCATATGCCATCCGAAATTCGAATCAAAGGAGTATCATTGGCAAGGGACACGGAAACAATCATTCCGTTTATACAACCGTTAACACCAGAGCATAATAAAAATGTATGGGAAGGTTGTGCCGTAATCATAGCAGAGAAAAGCGATGAAGATCTTAAGCCTTATTTAGTTGAATTGTTAGGATGGCTGCAGGACATGAATTGGCCGGGGGCTTTTTGCATCTTAAATAGGCTGCAAAGATACGCGGATAACAATTCTCTCCGTGATGCGATAAATATTTGCATTGAAAAAGCCCGAAAATGTAGGAATGAGGTTTGGGAAGGTAACTTGTGCTTGCTCCTGCATAAACATTAAAGTTAATTTTGAAGAGTAAAGAGATCATACTAGCGAGCATGGCCTTTGATGAACAAAAGGCAGTTTGTTGAGACCGCCCTGAGTACTTAAGGCTTCAGGAGTATTCCTGCAAGTGCCGTGGTATCACAACGGCGATGCTGGCAGATACATAGCAAGTTGCTTGTAACAACAACGTGTCAAAGTTCACTTCATCGACAGGTGGAGTGAGCATGACCAAAAGGTTTGATTACACGATAAGCTTATCGAAGCCCGCGCGCAGAAGAAAATATAAAGTACAAAACGCCGTCCTTTGTGGCGGCGTTTTCTGCGCTTGAAACGGAGGGAAAAATATATTATAATCTAATTGAATCTATAACCGGGAGGTCTTTGATGAACATACTTGTAACGCTTGACGCCAATTATATCCGGCCGCTGTCCGTGATGCTCCATTCGCTCGTTCGCGCGGACGACTGTCTGAAGTTCGATTTATACATAGCCCACTCGTCGCTGACCGACGAGAATATCGAAAGCATATTCCGCGGCATCGACCGCAGCCGCTTCAATGTCCATTCCATCCGCCTTTCCCACGAGCTCAATGCCGACGCTCCGACGGAGGACAGGATAACCAAAGAGACATATTATCGGCTCACCGCGCACGAGTTTCTGCCCGCAGAGCTCGACAGAATACTTTATATCGACCCGGACACGCTGATTCTCAACTCTATATCCGATCTCTATAACATGGATCTCGACTGCTTTTGCTTCGCCGGGGCGAGCCACACTTTTGGCGTGGTCGAGGATATCAATCATATTCGTTTGGGTATGCCTGAGGGCTCACGATATATCAATGCGGGCATACTTATGATGAACCTCGATGAGCTCAGGCGCAGCTACACATCAAAGGAGCTCTTCGACTATATCGACAAGAACGCCGATAACCTGCCTCTCGGCGACCAGGATGTTATAAACGCGCTCTACTGCACCAAAACGCGCTATGTCTCGCCGGAGATATATAACCTCGACGAAAAGACCGCGCTCCACAGCCTCAAGACCCACGAGTGGATTGAGAAGAACTGCTCGATAGTCCACTACAACGGCAAATACAAGCCGTGGAAAGAGGGCTATATCGGCACGCTCGCATATCTTTGGCACAGGGAAGAGAAGAGTCTGCTTGCCGATGCACAGAGAGAGCTTTGAGAGCGAGTGCCGCTTTGCACTTGTAAACTTTGCGGAATGTTGGTATAATTAGAATACTTTAAGGAATCAGGGAGGATACACAATAATGGCATTTTGCACCAACTGCGGCTCAAAGATAGATGACGAGGCACGCTTCTGCCCCGACTGCGGCGCACCCGTTGTGCCCGAAGCGCCTAAGGCAGAGCCGTGGGAAGAGGAAAAGAAGGATTTCGGAACAAAAATCAATGAGCTCAATAACACGCCCGACACAACGTCCGAGTTCGACCAAAACGACATTCAGTCGAACAAGGTTATGGCGGTACTCGCTTATTTGGGAATACTCGTGCTTGTTCCGCTCTTTGCCGCAAGGGAATCGAGATATGCACGCTTTCACACGAATCAGGGACTTGTCCTCGCGATAGCCCAGTTCGCATGGACGTTCGTTAGCAGAATAATAGTCAGCGCTGTCGGAGCCGTCAACGAAACCGTTTCTCTTATTATCGGCGGCGTGTGCAGCTTGGTTAACATCGTGTTTGCGGTGTTTACGATAATCGGAATCATCAATGCCGCCAAGGGCACTGCAAAGGAGCTGCCGATTATCGGAAATATAAAGATTCTCAAGTAAGGAGATGTTTTTATGCAGACAATAGTTGCGGTTGTTTCAATCGTAGTGGAAAAAGAGGAGTCTGTCGAGCAGCTCAACGCTCTCTTGCATGAGTTCGGCGAGCATATAATCGGCAGAATGGGCATCCCTTACCGCGCAAAGGGCGTGAATATAGTTTCCGTCGCCCTCGACGCGCCGCTTGAGACTATCTCGTCGCTTGCCGAAAAGCTCGGAACCGTTCCGGGGCTCAGCGTGACTACCGCATATTCAAACGTAGTCGGCGAGGAATAAACGAGAGCTACGCACGACATAGAAAGCAAAAAGGTCATGGTTTACGGATCATGATCTTTTTTTATTTACATTCGGCTTTTTTAAATATTCACTCCTGTTGAAAAATCCCGACGAAAGTAATATAATTTTAAAAGACTCAACTGCGGAGGTATTATATGAAACTTCTTATCGTTCGTCACGGAGACCCGGATTATTCGATAGACTCGCTGACCCCCAAGGGCTGGCGCGAGGCGGAGCTGCTCAAAAACAGGATGACGAAGCTCGATGTTGCGGCGTTCTACTGCTCGCCGCTCGGCAGGGCGAAGGACACTTCAAAAGCGACGCTCAACGCGCTCGGCAGAACGGCGGAGATATTCGACTGGCTGCGCGAGTTCGACGGCTATGTAATAGACCCGGAGAGCGGGGAACGCACCTATTCATGGGACAGAACGCCTGCGTTTCTGAGCGAAAACGACGACTATTACGACAAGGACAAGTGGATATCCACCCCGTTTTACAGCAGCGGGGATGTGCCCGAAAAATACAAAACTGTCTGCGACGGCATAGACGAGCTGCTTGCGCGCCACGGCTATATCCACGACGGCAAGATATACAGAGTCGAGCGGGAGAACAGCGACACCGTGGTGCTCTTCTGCCATTTCGGCGTGGAGTGCGTTCTGCTCTCGCATATTTTAAAGATATCGCCCGTTGTGCTCTGGCATAATTTCGTTGCACTGCCGACCTCGGTGACGACGCTGATAACTGAGGAGCGCGAGCAGGGGAAAGCTGTTTTCAGATGCAACGCATTCGGCGATATCTCGCACCTCTATGCAGGAGATGAACCCGCGTCGTTCCAAGCGCGCTTCTGCGAGACCTATTCGAATTTTGACGAGAGACACTGAAAAATAAAAAATTACAGCACCGTTTCAATTTTCAGAAACGGTGCTGTCTTTTGTTTTACCGCACGGTTATTTTTTGTCAACAACCGCAATGTCCTTGATGCGCAGCTCGTTGCCTGTCACGAGATAGGTGTTGTCGCTGCCGCAGTGCGGGCATTTTTTTGCGTATTCCGTTGTCTTGTAGGTCTTTTTGCAGTCTTTGCAGTAGGAGACGCCCTCGAGAATAATCATTTCAAGCTCGGTGTCCTGCATATATTCCGTCTTTTTCTTCGCCCACTCGAAGCAGTCCGAAAAATACGACGGAACTATCGACGACACTTCGCCGACCTCAAGCGTGAGGCGGGTCACCTTGCTGACATTGTTTTCCTTGGCGAGCTCCTCCACCTGATCTATAACATGGAGAACTATGCCTAATTCATGCATGAAATCAATCCTTGTTCTGCTGAGCCTGCTTATAGGCCTTGCGCTTTTTCGCCATCTCCTTCGCCTCGTCCGAGCCTAAGTGACCCAGAATCTTGAAGGCGCGCTTGACGGAATATTTCAGAAGTCCGCCGACCTTGTCCTCGGCAACGCACATCGTCGAGCATTCCGGATGGTCGCGCACGAGGTGGATAGCGTCAAATTCGCACTTCGTCGTGCAGAGACCGCAGCCGATGCACTTGTTGTAGTCGACATACGATGCGCCGCATCCGAGGCAGCGCCCGGTCTCAATCTTGACCTGCTCTTCGGTCAGATCCAGATGCGCGTCCTTGAAGGACATCTTCGCGTCTATCGACTCGTCCATACCGGCCTCCTGACGGCCTGCCGTGTCATAGGACGGGAATTTGATATCGTCTTTGTTCAGCGGAGTGAAGCTGCGGCGGTCGCGTCCGATGGTCATGGAAGCGTCCGGGCGGGCGTGGCGGTGCAGGCTCTCTGCTGCCTCGTGACCGGCGGCAATAGCGTCGATAACAAAGCGCGGACCTGTGTAAACATCGCCGCCGACGAAGATATCGGGATCCTCGGTCTGATAGGTGAACTTGTCTGCGACTGGATAGTTGCCGTGCCAGAAAGTGACCTTAGTGCCCTCAAGCAGGTTGCCCCACTCAATAGCCTGACCGATAGCGAAGACAATCTTGTCTGCTTTGACCTCGATAGTCTCGTTCTCGTCATATACGGGCGAGAAGCGCTTGGTCTCGGGGTCGATTGTGCGCACGCACTTCTTGAGCACGATGCCGGTGACCTTGCCGCCCTCGTCGACGAGGACTTCCTTGGGACCCCAGGAGGGATTGACTTTGATGTTCTCCTCTTCGGCTTCTGCGACTTCTTCGCGGCTCGCGGGCATCTCATCGCGCGACTCAAGGCAGAACATGCTGACCTCGGAAGCACCGAGACGGTGAGCGTTTCTTGCGCAGTCGATAGCGACATTGCCGCCGCCGATGACAACTACGCTGCCGTCAAATGTATCCTCGCGGTGCTCGAAGCAGTGGCGCAGATACTCAACAGCGATATGTGTGCCGGGTGCGTCGTCGTTCTTGACTCCGGGGCGTCTGCCGCCCTGGCAGCCGATGGCGATATAGAACGCCTTGTAGCCCTGCTCTTTGAGCTGAGCTATTGTGATATCCTTGCCGACCTCAACGCCGCACTTGATTTCGGCGCCGAGCTCTTTGATAATATCAATCTCTGCGGCGATGACATCCTTTTCAAGCTTGTAGCTGGGGATGCCGTATGTGAGCATACCGCCGGGGATCGGGTTCTTTTCGAAAACGGTGGGCTTGTAACCCATCTGTGCGAGATAGTATGCCGCACTCAGACCGGCAGGACCGCCGCCGATGATGGCAATCTTCTCGTCGAACGCGCCGTGGGTCGACTGAACGGTCTTTTCGGGCACGAATCTGTCCTCAGCGTTGAGGTCGAGATCGGCGACGAACTTCTTGACCGCGTCTATCGAAACGGGAGCGTCAATCTTGCCGCGGGTGCACTCGGATTCGCATCTCTTGTTGCAGACGCGTCCGCAGACAGCCGGGAACGGGTTCTCGGTCTTTATCATCGCGAGAGCCTCGCGGTACTTGCCCTCGTGGGCGAGGCGCAGATAAGCCTGAACGGGCACGTGCGCGGGACATGCCGCCTTGCACGGAGCGGAGCCGCTGGCATATGTGTTGGACATACGCGCGGTGTCGCGGTAGTCCTCATCCCATGCATAGGGTCCCCAGATGTTGTTGTCCGGCAGGGGAGCATGAGGATATTTGACCTCGGAGCCGTCCTTGCGGCAGAGCTTCTGACCCATCTTGACAGCGCCCGCCGGGCAGGTCTCAACGCACTTGCCGCAGGCTACGCACTTCTCCTTCTCGACCTTTGCGGTATAGGAGCTGCGTGAAAGATAGGGCGTATTGAACAGCAGAGAAGTACGCAGAGCGTTGCAGATCTTGACGTTGCAGTTGCAGATGTCAAAAATCTTGTTCTCGCCGTCGATGTTGGTTATCTGATGGACATAGCCGTTCTTCTCGGCAAGCTCGAGTATCTCGAGAGCGCGCTCTTTGGTTATGTAGTGAGCGCGTCCGGTCTCAACGGTGTAGTCCGCCATGTCGCCGAGCTGGATGCACCAATCGTCAAAATCGTCGGTGCAGCCGTCGCCGAGCACTGCGCGCGAAGCGCGGCAGGAGCAGATACCTGCGGAGATGTGACCCTCGTATTTCTTGAGCCAGTATGAGATGTGCTCAAGGTCTATCGACTTGCTCTCGGCGTCAATAGCTTTCTCGACCGGGATGACATGCATTCCGATTCCGTCGCCTCCGGGCGGCACCATCTGAGTGATGCCCGCGAGGGGGATGAAAGTCATGCGCTCGAAGAACGAGGCAACTGCGGGGTTCTTTGCGATCCTGTCGACCGAGGAGTTGAACAGCTCAGCGGAGCCGGGGACATAGAACGGCAGCCTGTAGCGTCTGATGCGCGGGCGATCCTTGAGCTCGTGAGTGTGGTCATAGTTGTCGCCGTAGTCATACTCAAGGATGCCTATGTAAGACATCTCATCGAGTATCTTCTGCAGATCGATAGCTTCGTAGTCGCGGTTCATCTCGAGCAGCTGCTCAAAGGTGTAGTGCTGGCGGAGCTTCATCTTGTTGGCGATATCGCACATCTCGGGAGTAAGGACTTCTCTGAGTCCCCAATACTCCGGGTCGTCGGATGTCACTCCGGAGATTTTATGTCCCATAGCGTCGGTTATCTTTCTGCCGAGCTTGAGATAGCGTTCATCAGGGTTCTTGTCGCCCTGATATTTGCTGATTATTTTCTTATTCTGTTCCGGCATGATTTTACCTCTTCAATTAAAAGAATCTTCTTACAAGGTCGCGGCTGTATTCAACGGTCTCTTCCATGTCGCCGAATGCCATAACCTCGCCTGCATAGTAGGTGTTGTCCTTACCCTGCATAGCTTCGACCTTCTCATACCAGCCGTCGGCGTAATCCTTGCTGCCGACATGCGGGAAATAATACCAGTCGTCGATACGCTCGATCTTGTCGACCTTCAGACCGCACTTCTCCATGTCTGCAAGGGTAGTCGCTTTTGCGTCCTCAAACGGAACATCCTCCATGCCCTCGTGGTTGCGCAGGGTGAAGGTGACGAGCGGCTGATCGGTGACTCCGTCGGACCAGCGATGATAGAACACCATAAGATGTCCGCGGGTCTCGTTGGTCATATTCTCGAAGAAATAGTAGGAGATGTCAGGCGCGTTGCCCTCTTCGGGACGGACAGCCATGGTGAAATACTCCTTGTGGACTATCTTGGAGAACAGCTCTTTCTCTTCCGGGCGGGGATCGCCGTAGCCGAGGAACAGCTCGAGCGGGGTGCAGATGATAAGCTTGTCGAACTCTTCGGTCTTGCCGTTTACGGTGACATAGACCTTGTCGTTTTCACGCTTGATGTTGGTGACTTCGGAGTTGAGCAGAGCGGGATGCTTCAGGTGGCTGTTGACGCCCTCCCAGATGCTCTGGGTGCCGTTGTACCAAGTCCACAGTTTGCCGGTGGAAAGGAACTGCTTGACGGTGAAGGCATCAAGATACTTGAGAACATAAGCCGCCGGGATCTCGTCGAAGTAGCCGTAGCCGAAGGAAGTGAACGGACCCTTCCAGACGAGCTCTGCGTCCTCGCAGTGGTTGAGCTTGAGGAACTCGGAGAAGGGCATCGAAAGATCCTTCAGGTTCGGGTTCTCGCCCTCGATGTGAGCAAGCTTCATCTCGGGAGACGGGCAGGGACCCTCATAACGACCCTCGGACACGCCTCTGTGACCGTTGACATCGTAGCCCTTGTACTTCGTCTCGAGGAGTTTCGAGAGCTTTCTCATCTTCATGATCTTCTTGAGCAGTGCGAGGGGAGAAGACTTCTGGGGCGTGCCGTCGACATTCATAAATCTTCTGCCCATGGGCGGTCCGTCGAGATGGGTCGTGCCGCCGAACTCTTCGCACTCGTGAACTGCGAAGTAAGTGTCGCAGCCCATGACCGCGCCCATTTCAATTGTACGGTCTTCCCATTTGCCCTGTGCGTTCTTGACCTTCATCATGGGCGAGAATGCCTTGCCGCCGACTTTGCCGGACTTCTCATAGATGACATAGTTGTCATAGCCCTTTTTCTCCAGGTACATAGCCATGCTCGTGCCTGCGGGGCCGCCGCCGATGATGCAGATGCGCTGATTCTTGTTTTCCATGGATAGATCTTCCTCTCCTTGATGGTTGGTGTAGCAATCTCCTTCCTTAAAACAGTGGGAAATTTGCTGCATCGGGTGTCTTTTTTAACATCAATGTCATTATATTACCTTGTTTTTTGTGAGTCAATAGCAAGAATGCACAAAAAAGTATTCTCTTATCGAATCGTGAACCGCCATTTTATAATTTTAACAATTGCTTCTTTTAAGTAATAATAATGAGCCCCGATAGTTGAAAAATATTTACTTCGGTGGTAATATATAAATGAAAACTGCGGAGGCGATAAAATGACAAATCAGGAAATAGCGCTGGAGATAACGAAGATATTGAAGCCCGATGTCGATCACTATACGCGCAACCACAACGACGGCGACAGGTTCGAGACAAGAAAGCGCGTCTATGCCGAGACTTATCTTTATTTTCTCAACAAATTCAACGAGAACGACAAAGCCGAAGGCAAAACAGAGGAAGAATAAAAAGCAGGGTGTTCATAAAACAGCTTCAATCCCGGCAGGAATGTCTGCCGGGACTTTTTCTGCGTATATCGAAGCCGCATGATGCGTTAAACGGAGCGGAAGATTGAATTTGACTATAACTTAAGCTATAGCAAGGTAAAAGCAAGCGACTTATCTAATTCTTATAATCGGGCTTTTAGTAGCCGCTCCGCAGTGTTCGATAAGCCGATTGATAGGAGCGAGGGAACGGCTTGCGAAGCAAGACGCACGAGCGACTCTCAAAACATAGTCGCCTATCGCCCTTGGAGCGGGCGCTATGCTCCTTGTTTTTCGCCAACATCGCCTCGCTTCATCCGCCACCGGCGGCGCTTCGGTGATGTTGCACACTAGTTCAAGCTCCGGCGCGTTTGCGGGCGAATGTGCCGAGCAACTGATTGAGAGCCGCGAGCGATGTACTGCGGCGCGGCGTTGCGGGTGTCGAACGGGAACGGCTCGTTTGCTTTTCTTTTGCAGGCGTTTTCTTTTTCAAATAAAAAGAAAATGCCGAAATGCGGGTAGTATATATCGTTTGACTATGGTGTGTAGCGAAGGTAGAAACCAATTAGCAACAATTCAGCCTTCCTATAACTTTGTATCGGCTTCGCCGATATCGGACAGCCGCAAGGGCTGTCCCTACGAAGTACGCGGTCTAAAATTTGTGCGAATTTTGAAAGGCGAACGAAGTTCGCCCCCTATGGTCTGCAAAACGGGCTTTTCCGAAGATTTCGTGCCGCTCACGCGGCAGCGGTGCGTTGAGTCGCCGCACCCTACAAGCTACATATCAATAAAATTGTGCGGATTTCGCGACAAATCCCTGTTTGTCAAACCGATAAAAAGGAGCCGTCATTTTTGACAGCTCCTATACATTAATATATTATATTATCTCTCGTATATTATCTCTCGTCGGTCAGCGTTACCGCCATGACAGCCTTTATCGTGTGCATGCGGTTCTCCGCCTCGGCAAAAACAACGGACTGTGCGCTCTCGAACACCTCGTCAGTGACCTCCATTGAGTCGCGCCCGAACTTTTCACCCATCTCTTTGCCTATTGTTGTTTTCATGTCGTGATAAGAGGGCAGGCAGTGCATGAACACAGCGTTCGGCGATGCCTTTGCCATGAGCTCGGAGTTGACTTGATAGGGCGCGAGGTCATTTATGCGCTCCTCCCAGACTTCGACAGGCTCGCCCATCGAGACCCACACGTCGGTGTATATCACATCGGCGTTTTTTACTGCCTCGTCGGGGCTTTCGCAGAATTTTATCTCAGCGCCGGTCTGCGCGGCAATCTCCATGCAGGTGTCAATAAGCGCCTTGTCTGGGAAATATTTCTTCGGCGCGCAGGCGGTGAAGTTCATACCCATCTTTGCGCAGCCGACCATGAGCGAATTGCCCATGTTGTATCTGGCGTCGCCCATGTAGACGAAGTTAATGCCTTTAAGACGCCCGAACTGCTCTTTTATCGTCAGAAAATCCGCGAGGATCTGCGTCGGGTGGAACTCGTTCGTCAGACCGTTCCAGACGGGGACGGTCGCATACTGCGCGAGCTCTTCGACTATCGACTGGCCGAAGCCGCGGTATTCAATGCCGTCATATATGCCCGAGAGCACGCGCGCCGTGTCGGCGATGCTCTCTTTTTTGCCTATCTGCGAGCCGGAGGGGTCGAGATAAGTCGTGCCCATGCCGAGGTCGCGCGCCGCGACTTCGAAGCTGCACCTTGTCCTCGTGCTCGTCTTTTCGAATATCAGCGCAACATTCTTGCCGTCGCATATTTTGTGCGGTATGCCCGCCTTCTTCTTCGCCTTGAGAGAGGCGGCGAAGTCGATAAGATATTCAATCTCTTCGAGAGTGAAATCCAAAAGTTTCAAAAAATCTCTGTCTTTGAATGTCATGTTCAAGCCTCCTTGTCTGCACAGACTTCTTTTATAACGCCGACTGCCTGTTCGAGTAGCTCCATGGGAATGTTGAGCGCCGGGAGCAGCCTGACCTTGTCTTTCGCTTTGATAACGAGAACGCCCTTTTTCATGCAGATGTTTATGACCTCGGAGGCGTCCTTTTCGGTCTTTATGCCGATCATCAGCCCGAGTCCCGAGATTTCTTTTATACCCGGTGCACCGCTGAGCTCTGAAAATATGTATTCCGACCTCTCACGGACTCCGGCGAGAGTCTTTTCATCGAGCCTCGAAAGAATATTTATCGCGCCGGCGCAGCATATCGGGTTGCCGCCAAAAGTGGAACCGTGGGAGCCGGGGGTGAGAACATCCTTTGTCTTTTCGCTGAACAGCGTAGCGCCGAGCGGCAGACCGCCCGCGAGTCCCTTTGCGGTCGATACGATGTCGGGGAATATGCCGTAGTTCATGTAGCTGTAGAGCTTGCCGCTTCTGCCGTTGCCTGTCTGAACCTCGTCGCAGATGAGCAGAATGTCGCGCTCGCGGCAGATTCTTTCGAGCGATTGGAGATAGTCTTTGTCGAGCGGCATGACTCCGCCCTCGCCCTGAACGACTTCGAGCATGACTGCGGCGCAGCGATTTTCAAAGAGAACTTTTTCAATCTTCTCGATATCATTTGGCTCAACATAGATAAATCCCTCAGTCAGCGGCAGAAAATCCTTGTGGAACACATCCTGCCCCGTTGCGGCGAGGGTGGTTATCGTCCTGCCGTGGAAGCTGTTTTTCAGTGTAACTATGTTGTAGCAGTCCGCGCCGTGCTTCTCTGCGGCGTATTTTCTCGCCGCTTTTATTGCACATTCGTTGGCCTCCGCGCCGGAGTTCGAGAAGAAAACTTTTTTCATGCCCGTGCGGTCGCAGAGCATCTGCGCGAGCTTCACGCAAGGCTCTGTGTAGTAGAGGTTCGACATGTGCTGGATTTTGCCCGCCTGCTCGGTTATTGCTTTTATCCATTCGTCGTCGGCTATGCCGAAGGTGTTGACCGCTATGCCCGAGGACAGATCGGTGTATATCTTCCCCGCGTCGTCCCAGACCACGGAGCCCTTGCCGCCCTCGATGGTCAGCGGGAACCTCGCATAAGTTCCGGCTATGTATTCCTTGTCCTGCTGCTGTAATATATCCATTATATCTCCTTTTTATGCCGTGAACATCGTGCCCATGCCTTCGTCTGTCAGCATTTCAATAAGTATCGAGTGCGGTATCCTGCCGTCAATAATGAAAACCCTGTGAACTCCCCATTTTATTGCGTTGATGCAGCATTCGGCTTTCGGAATCATGCCGCCGCCAATGATGCCGCTCTTTATGAGCGCGGGAACTTCGTCAGCCTTTATGACCGAAATGAGCGTGTCCGGGTCGTCCTTGTCCTGAAGAATGCCGCTTATATCCGTCATGGATATAAGGCTCTCCGCGTTGAGCGCGCCGGCGATCTTCGCCGCGGCGGTGTCCGCGTTTATGTTATAGACATTGCCCTCGCTGTCGCAGCCGACGGTCGAAACGATCGGGATATATCCCTTGTCGATAACGTCGAGTATCGGCTGGATATTTACATTTGTTATCTCGCCGACGAAGCCGAGCTTCTCGTCTTTCATCTTCGCTTCAATCATGTGGCCGTCTATTCCGGAGAGCCCCATCGCCTTGCCGCCCTTGTTTTCAACGAGGTTGACGAGGCTTTTGTTGACTTTGCCGGCGAGCACCATCTGCACTATATCGGCGGTCTCCTTGTCTGTGACGCGCAGACCGTTGACGAATTCACTCTTCTTGCCGGTCTTTTGGAGCATATCCGTTATCTCCGGGCCGCCGCCGTGAACCAGAACGACCTTTATGCCGATGAGCCAGAGCAGCACGATGTCGCGCATGACGGAATCTTTTAGCTTTTCGCTCGTCATCGCGTTGCCGCCGTATTTGACGACAACTATCTTGCCTGCGTAATCCTGTATATACGGCAGCGCGTGGACAAGAACCCTTGCGCGCTCCGCGTTTGAAATGTTCATATCTTTCCCTCCGTTTTTCGCAATCAGGTGCGGTAGTCGCCGTTTATCTTGACATAGTCATATGTCAGGTCGCAGCCCCACGCCGTCGAAGATGCGTCGCCGCTCTTTAAATCAACAAGAATATCTATCTCATTTTCGGAGAGTATCTCTTTTGCCTTTTCCTCCGAAAAATCAACTCCCGCGCCGTTTTCGCAGACGAGGATCGAGCCTTTATCTGACTTGAACCAAACGTCGATTTTGTTGACATCAACATCCGCACCGCTGTAGCCGATAGCGCAGAGAACCCTGCCCCAGTTGGCGTCCGAGCCGAACATGGCGGCTTTCGTCAGAGACGAGCAGACAACGCTCTTTGCAACAGTCTTGGCGGTATCTTTATCTTTTGCGCCGCTGACCTTGCATTCGAGCAGCTTCGTCGCGCCCTCGCCGTCGGCGGCAATCCTGCGGCAGAGCCACACGGTTATAGTGTTGAGGGCTTTCATGAATTCATTGAAGTCATCGCCCTCTTTGCTGATCTCTTTGTTCCCGGCGAGCCCGTTTGCGAGCATTGTCACCATGTCGTTAGTCGAGGTGTCGCCGTCGATGCTTATCATATTGAAAGTTTCCGCAATGTCCGAAGACAGAGCTTTCTGGAGCATCTCACTGCTTATCGCGCAGTCGGTGGTTATGAAAACGAGCATCGTCGCCATGTTGGGATGAATCATGCCCGAGCCCTTGGCGATACCGCCCATTTTGCATTCAACTCCGCCTATTTCGAAGCTGACGGCAATCTCTTTCGGAATCGTGTCGGTCGTCATTATCGCCTCTGCCGCCTGATCTGAGTGGTCGCCAAGTTCTGCTTTCAGAGCGGGTATGCCGGAAGCTATCGGAGTGATGTTCAGCGGCTGACCGATAACGCCTGTCGAAGCGACGACGATGTCGGCGGGCTTTATTCCGAGCACGGACGCGAGCAGGTCGCTCGTGCGCTCGGCTATCTCAACGCCGTTCGCGTTGCAGGTGTTCGCGTTTCCGCTGTTGCATATGACCGCCTGCGCCTTGCCGTCTGCGATATGATTTTTTGTGACGATCAGCGGCGCGCCCTTGACAAGATTAGTTGTATAGACAGCCGCCGCGTTGGCGGCTTTTTCGCTGTATATGAGCGCGAGATCGCGCTTCGTCCTGTTCTTGCGGATGCCGCAGTGAACGCCGGAAGCCTTGAATCCCTTTGCGGCGCAGACGCCGCCTGATATTATTTTCATTTTATTTTACCTCCTCAGATATCAAGTCCGAAAGCCTTGTCCTTGCCCATGACAAGGTTCAGATTTTCGAGCGCGGCGCCCGATGCGCCTTTGCCGAGATTGTCGTATACGGCGGTCAGCAGTATTCGCTCATCGTTGCCGTAGACCGATATTTTCATGCCGTCCGTGCCCGAGAGCGCGCCCGCGCACAGAAAGCCGTCGTTGTCCGATTTGTCGCAGAATGTCACGACGGGATCCTGATATTTCGCTCTGTAGATGTCGGCGATTTCGCTTGAAGAACAGCTTATCTGCTCCGCGAACAGCGGCACGGTGACCTGCATTCCGCTGTAAAAATCATCGACCACGGGGCAGAATATCGGGGCGTTTTCAATGCCCGTTATGCCTTTCATCTCTTTTAAGTGCTTGTGCTGCTGAGTCAGCCCGTACTGTCTGGGGGCAAAGAGCAGGGGAGATTTATCCTCGCTCTCGTATTCGGCAATCATCTTCTTGCCGCCGCCGCTGTAGCCGGTCAGAGAATAGCAGCTGAGCAGTGCATCATTTCCGAGCACGCCCGCCTCAACAAGCGGATAAACAAGCGCGATAAACCCGCCGGCGTGGCATCCGGGGACGGCGATGCGTTTGGAGTTCTTTATCTTATCTTCAAATTCTGCTGACAGCTCCGGGAAGCCGTAAGCCCAGCCCTCGCTCGTGCGGTGCGCCGTCGAGGTATCTATAATAACAGTGTCCGGATTTTCAACCAGTTCGACCGCCTCAACTGCGGCGGCGTCCGGCAGGCAAAGAAAAGCGACCTGTGCGCTGTTCAGCGCCTGCTTGCGGCTCTCGGTATCTTTTCTCTGCTCCTCGCTGAGCGTTGTCAGCTCAACGTCGCTCCGTTTCATCAGTCTGTCTTTTATTCTCAGCCCGGTCGTGCCGGCGCTGCCGTCGATAAATATTTTCATGGTGTCTCCCGCTTAATGCGCTTTCGGCGAACACGGCGTTTATAAAAACGATCCAATATTCGCCGACAATGCAAAATTATTCAACTATTTGACTAATAATATACTACTATATGCATAAATATTCAAGTGTTTCAGCAAAATAAATTCAATTTTGTCAATCTGTACCATACCTTCGTCCGTTGGCAAACAGCTTTGTAAAAATTGACAAGAGAATAGGAGAGAGGGTGAATAAATGTATATCGGTTGTTCAGATACAATTAAAAACAGGATATCTCCTTGTCGGAGATATCCTGTTTAATTTTATTTCGCGAGGAATCTTGAAAGAAACTCCTGCGTCTTGGGATCCTGCGGATTCTCGAAGATGTCCTTCGGGCTGCCCTGTTCGCAGATGAGTCCGTCCGCCATGAACACGACATTCGTTGAAACATCGCGCGCAAACGCCATCTCGTGGGTGACAACTATCATCGTCAGACCCTCTTTGGCGAGGTTGCGCATGACTTCGAGCACTTCGCCGACCATCTGGGGGTCGAGTGCGCTCGTCGGCTCGTCGAACAGCAGAACTTCGGGCTCCATCGCAAGCGCGCGGGCTATTGCGACGCGCTGCTTCTGACCGCCGGAGAGCTGGGAGGGCTTGGCGTTGATGTAGGGCGCCATGCCGACCTTTTCAAGATAATGCAGTGCGGAAGCCTTGGCTTCGGCTCTGGACTTCTTGAGAACCTTCGTCTGACCGATCATGCAGTTCTTGAGCGCGGTCATGTTGTTGAAAAGATTGAACGACTGAAACACCATGCCGACGTGCGAACGGTATGCGCTCGCGCCGCCTTTGATATTGTCGATGTTCGTGCCGTGATAGAGTATATCGCCGGAGGTCGGAGTCTCAAGGAGGTTTATGCAGCGGAGCAAAGTGGATTTGCCCGAGCCGGACGCGCCGATGATGCTCGTGACATCGCCGGGATTGACCGAAAAGTCAATGTCGCGCAGAACTTCGTGGTTGCCGAAGGTCTTTGAAAGATGATTTATCTGTAAAATAGGCTCTGACATTATCTTCCCTCCTTCTTCTTGGCCTTTTTGACAAATGTGTACATTCCGCTGGTGTGGGCGAGAGTGTCGGTGGTCGAGAGATCGAAGTTCTCCGGACCGTCAAGCTTCTTCTCCCACAGTCTGAGGATAAGCGAGCAGATGACCGTCATTATCAGGTAGATAGTCAGCGTTATAACTGCCGACGGGAAGTAGACATACTTTGCACCGACGATAGCCTTGTGAGCCGCGAAGAGCTCGGCGTAGCCGATAACGAACATGACGGAAGTATCCTTGATGTTGATTATGAGGTTGTTGCCTATCTGCGGGATGATATTGCGTATGGTCTGCGGAAGAATGACATAGAGCATGGTTTTGAAGTGGTTCATGCCTATGGACATTGCGCCCTCCGTCTGACCGACGTCTATCGACATTATACCGCCGCGGACGGTCTCTGCCATATATGCTCCGGTGTTGATGGAGACAACGAGATATGCCGCGAAAGTCGGTTCAAGGTTTATCGCACCGTTCGAGAAGTAGGGCAGGGCGTAGAAGATGAATATCGCCTGGATTATCATCGGCGTGCCTCTGAAAACTTCGACGTAGATACGCACTATAGCCTTGACTATGCCGAGTATGACCCGCTTTACGATATTGTCTTTTTTGCCGCACGGAATAGTCTGGATTATTCCGCAGACAAGGCCGATGAGGCAGCCTATGATTGTCGCTATAACAGCGAGCTCTATTGTCTTGAGCGCACCGGTCAGATACTGCATTGAGCTATCGCTCCAGCACTGGACTATGTCGCTCCACAGCTCGGCAAGCTTGTTCATATCTTGTTATCTCCGTTCTGATTATTGTTGATTACTTTGAAAGGGGCTGAATCTTGGTAGCCTCGTTCATGATTTTGTTGAAGTCGTCTGCGGTCATGCCTGCAAGGGCGGAGTTGATCTTGTCCTTGAGCTCGGTGTTGCCCTTCTTGACAGAGATGCCGATGTTGATGTCGCCCTCGTCAACCTTGAAAGCATTTTCGGGGAGGTCGAGGATCTTCAGATCGCTGTAAGCGATGAGCGCGCCCTGAGCGGTAGGCATATCGGTGCAGATGAAGTCGACAGCGCCGGTCTCAAGAGCCATGAGCATCGAGGGAGCGGTCTCCTGTGCAGTCTGGATAAGAGCACCATTTATCTGCGGAAGGCAGGTGGTATACCAAATGGTTCCGAGCTGGGAGGTGCACTTTGCACCTGCGAGGTCAGCAAGGGAGGTAGCGTTTGCATACTTGCTGTTCTGCTTTGTCATGCAGACGATGCTCGCATAGAGGTAGGGACCTGCGAAATCGACCTGCTGCATACGCTCTTCGGTCATCGACTGACCTGCGATAACGGCGTCAACCTTGCCGGTCTGGACTGCGGGAACAAGTGAATCCCAGTCAAGGCGGACAACTTCAAGCTTCCAGCCGTTTGCTTCGCATATCTTCTTAGCCATCATGATATCGTATCCGTTGGCGTAGTCGCTGGAATCCTTTATCGGGACAGCGCCGTTGGAATCATCGCTCTGAGTCCAGTTGTAGGGAGCGTATGCGCACTCCATGGCAACGGTCAGAACGCCGTCTTCAACGCCGGTCTTGGCACTTTCGGTTTTCGTGCCGCAGCCTGCAAATAATACTGCGCACATGGCGATAGCCAGAATGGCGGCCACAATTCTCTTCGTTCTGTTCATTAGTACCATCTCCTGAATAAAATTAAATAAGCCTGCGACCCGAAGAGGTATCACAGGCTTTGTATATGCTGCTATATGTGCAGAAAAACCGATGATAGCGCTCCACATAAGTCATGTGACAGTCCGCCGCCTGTTCGGCGAGGGCCCAGCATTACCGCGGCGGCAACCGCGATAGAACTTCGGCGAACTTGCCTTTCCCCAGCTGCCGCTTGCCGGCGTTGCTGCTGGATACTCTTCTTGTTCGCATCCTCTATCAAGTGCTGTCTTAAATTGTCTGTATTATAGCATTGCATTTTCGGCGTGTCAACAGTTTAACGGGCGTTTTCGGTAAAAACGTCGGATTTAACAGCCTTTTGCGCCGTAACTTTTCATTTATTGGTGATTGTGCAAGTAAATTTGCCTAAATTCAAAGGCAGGGAACGGTTTTTACCGCTCCCTGCCGTAAAGAATCAGGCTTATTTTTTCAGATCGGAGTAGGTCTCTTTCTGCACGACGTCGTGCGCGCCGCCCTCAACAATGCTCGTTGCGGAGACAAGGGTCAGCTTCGCTTTCTGCTGCAGCTCGGGGATGGTGAGCGCGCCGCAGTTGCACATGGTGGACTTGACTTTGCTCAGCGAGAGCGTGACATTGTCCTTGAGGCTGCCGGCATAGGGAACATAGGAGTCAACGCCCTCCTCGAACGACAGCTTCTTGTCGCCGCCGAGGTCGTAGCGCTGCCAGTTCCTTGCGCGGTTGGAGCCCTCACCCCAGTACTCTTTGTAGTAAGTGCCCTTGAGCGAAATCTTGTTTGTCGGGCTCTCATCAAAGCGCGCGAAGTAGCGGCCGAGCATCAGGAAGTCCGCGCCCATTGCAAGCGCGAGGGTCATATGGTGGTCGTAGACGATGCCGCCGTCGGAGCAGACGGGGATATATACGCCCGTTCTCTCGAAATATTCGTCTCTTGCCTTGCAGACATCGATAAGAGCCGACGCCTGACCTCTGCCGATACCCTTTGTTTCGCGGGTAATGCATATGGAGCCGCCGCCGATGCCGACCTTTATGAAGTCTGCGCCCGCCTCGGCGAGGAAGAGGAAGCCCTCTCGGTCAACGACGTTGCCCGCGCCGACCTTGACGCTGTCGCCGTAGTGCTCTCTGACCCATGCGAGGGTACGCGACTGCCACTCCGAGAAGCCCTCGGAGGAGTCGATGCAGAGCACGTCTGCGCCCGCCTCGACAAGTGCGGGAATACGCTCGGCGTAGTCTCTTGTGTTTATACCTGCGCCGACGACATAGCGCTTGTCGGCGTCGAGAAGCTCGTTAGGGTTGTCCTTATGGGCATCATAGTCCTTGCGGAAAACAAAATATCTGAGATTGCCCTCGGAATCGACTATGGGCAGGGAGTTGAGCTTGTTGTCCCAGATTATATCATTGGCTTCCTTGAGCGTTGTGGTGTCCGGAGCGGTGACGAGCTTTTCGAGGGGAGTCATGAAAGACGAGACCTTCTCGTCGCCGGTCATGCGGCTGACGCGGTAGTCTCTGCTCGTGACTATGCCAACAAGCCTGCCGTTTGCCGAGCCGTCCTCGGTCACGGCAATAGTGGAATGGCCGTTTCTCTCCTTGAGCGCGATGACGTCGTTGAGAGTGGCGTCGGGAGTGATGTTCGAGTCGCTGATGACGAAGCCCGCCTTGAAATTCTTCGCTCTTGCGACCATTGCCGCCTCGTCCTCGATGCTCTGGGAGCCGAAGATGAACGATACGCCGCCTTCTTTTGCGAGCGCCACGGCGAGCTTCTCGCCGGAGACGGACTGCATAATGGCGGAAGTCAGCGGAATGTTGAGCGAAATCGCGGGCTCCTCGCCCTTTTTGTACTTGACAAGGGGCGTCTTGAGCGACACATTCGCGGGCACGCACTCGCTCGACGAATAGCCGGGGACGAGCAGATACTCATTAAAGGTATGCGATACTTCGTTGAAATAATAAGCCATTTTATTACCTCCGATATTTATAGAAACTCCGCTCGGCAGAGTTTTTTCTCCGAGCGGAATTATTATCTCAGAACAGACCTGTTATTCTGCCGCTTTCGTCAACGTCTATTTTTTCTGCGGCGGGAACCTTCGGCAGTCCGGGCATGGTTAGAATGTCGCCGGTCAGAACAACGATAAATCCCGCACCCGCGGAGACCTTGACATTTTTTACCGTCACAGTAAAGTGCTCGGGCGCGCCGAGCTTTGTCGGGTCATCCGAAAAGCTGTACTGGGTCTTTGCTATGCATACGGGGCATTTGCTAAAACCGAGAGCTTCAAGCTGGGCTATCTGCTTTTTGGCATTGGGCATGACGGTTATTCCGTCGCCGCCGTAGACTTTTCTGACAACGGCTTCGATCTTCTCCTCGATCGAAAGCTCATCTTCATAGGCGAAAGTGAAATCGCCCTTTTCCTCTTCGCACAGGCGGACTACTTCGCGCGCGAGCGCTTCGCCGCCCTTGCCGCCTTCAGCCCACACGGTGGAGAGCACGGTGTTGACCCCGAGCTCACGGCATTTTGCGATGATGAAATCTATCTCGGCGTCGGTGTCGGTCGGGAATCTGTTGACCGCAACGACGCAGGGGAGTTTATAGACATTTTTGATGTTGGAAACATGGCGCAGGAGGTTCGGTATACCTCTTTCGAGCGCGCCGATATCTTCAACCGCAAGCTCCTTTTTGTCGAGCCCGCCGTGCATCTTGAGCGCGCGGACAGTGGCAACAACGACCACCGCGTCGGGCGCAAGTCCCGCCATGCGGCACTTTATATCGAGGAACTTTTCGGCACCGAGATCTGCGCCGAATCCCGCTTCGGTGACGGTATAATCGCCCATCTTGAGCGCCATCTTAGTCGCCATGACGGAGTTACAGCCGTGCGCTATGTTCGCAAACGGTCCGCCGTGGACGAATGCGGGCGTGCCCTCAAGGGTCTGGACAAGGTTGGGCTTCAGGGCGTCTTTCAAAAGCGCGGTCATCGCGCCGGCCGCCTTGAGCTCGCCGCAGGTCACGGGCTTGTCGTCGTAGGTGTAGCCGACGATCATGCGCGAGAGCCTCGCTTTGAGGTCGGTTATCGAGCTTGAAAGACAGAGCACAGCCATTATCTCGCTCGCGACGGTTATGTCAAATCCGTCCTCGCGGGGCATACCGTTCGCCTTGCCGCCCATGCCGTCGACGATAAATCGAAGCTGGCGGTCGTTCATGTCAACGCAGCGTTTCCATGTTATCTTGCGGACATCTATGCCCAGGGCGTTGCCCTGCTGAATGTGGTTGTCGAGCATCGCGGCAAGCAGGTTGTTCGCCGCGCCTATCGCGTGGAAGTCGCCGGTGAAGTGGAGGTTGATATCCTCCATGGGAACCACCTGCGCATATCCGCCGCCAGCGGCTCCTCCCTTGACTCCGAAAACCGGGCCGAGGCTCGGCTCGCGCAGGGCGACCGTGACATCCTTGCCTATTCTGCGCAGTCCGTCTGCGAGGCCTATCGTCGTCGTGGTCTTGCCCTCGCCCGCAGGGGTCGGGGTTATGGCGGTGACGAGAATCAGCTTTCCGTTTTCCCGCTTCGTCTCCGAGAGCAGGGACAGGTCTATTTTCGCCTTGTAGTTTCCGTATTGCTCGATGTACTTTTCGTCAACATGGGCGCGCTTTGCGATAACGCCGATGTGCTCGGGTTTGCAGCGCTGCGCAATTTCAATGTCGGATAAATAGGCCATGCTCCATTCTCCTTGTCATCACTTAAAATATTTAACAGCCGCTTCAAACATACGAATATTATAATCTCCCGGGACATTTTTGTAAAGACCTTTTCCGATTCTTTCGCTGTGTCCCATTTTTCCGAAGACTCTGCCGTCGGGCGATGTGATGCCCTCGATAGCGCAGACGGAGTCGTTGGGGTTGAAGTGTATATCATTTGAAGCGTTGCCGTCAAGATCAACATACTGCGTGGCTATCTGTCCGTTCGCGGCGAGCTTGGCTATGAGCTCGTCGCTTGCGAGGAAACGGCCCTCGCCGTGCGAGATCGGCACGGAATATATGTCACCGACATGAGTCAGCGCGAGCCACGGCGATTTGTTCGAAGAAATGCGGGTGCGCACTATTCTCGACTGGTGGCGCGCGATGGTGTTGAATGTGAGCGTCGGGCAATTTTCGTCCGTGTCGATTATCTTGCCGTAGGGGACGAGTCCGAGCTTTATCAGCGCCTGGAAGCCGTTGCAGATTCCGCACATGAGTCCGTCCCTGTTTTCAAGCAGGTCGGTGACGCCCTCTTTTATCGCGGCATTTCTGAAGAATGCCGTGATAAACTTTCCGCTGCCGTCCGGCTCGTCGCCGCCGGAGAAGCCGCCGGGGATAAATATCATCTGCGAGGAGCGAAGCTCGTCCGCGAATTTTTCGACGCTGCGGCTGATGCCGTCCGCGCTGAGGTTGTTTATAACAATTATCTCCGGCTCTGCGCCCGCGTCGCGGACTGCCTTTGCGCTGTCGTATTCGCAGTTCGTGCCGGGGAACGCCGGAATGAGCACGCGCGGCTTTGCAACTTTTATCGCGGGAGCTTTGCGCTCAACAGTTTCATATGAGAAGTTCTCAGCACCCTTGCCTGCGTTTTTGATATTGCAGCTGTAGACGCTTTCGAGCTTGTTCTCGTATATTCCGAGAAGCTTTGAAAGAGCGATGTTCTCGCCGCCAAGGCTGATGCAGCCGCTGTCGTTTGTGTGACCGAGAAGCGTGCCAGCTTCTTCTGCGCCGTCCGCAAGCTCAAGAATGAAGCCCGCGTAGCTGAGTCCGAATATCTTTTCGAGCGTTATGTCTTTGCTGTATTCAAAGCCGATGCCGTTGCCGAACGCCATCTTCATGACCGCCTCCGCTATGCCGCCAATGCCGGGGGTGTAGCAGGCAACCGCCTTGCCCGAGCGAAGAAGCCCGGTAACTCGGGAGAACACATCTATTAGCGAGTCGGTCTTCGGCAGACCGTTTTCGTCTTTCTCCGGCGCGATGAAAACAACCTTGTGACCCGCCGATTTGAACTCTGGCGAGACTATTGAAGAGGTCTTTTCCGTTGTCACGGCGAACGAGACGAGGGTGGGCGGAACGTCGAGGTCCTCAAACGAGCCGCTCATCGAGTCCTTGCCGCCTATCGAGCCGATTCCGAGCTCCATCTGCGCCTTGAATGCGCCGAGAAGCGCGGCCAAAGGCTGACCCCAGCGCTTGCCGTCCCTGCCGGGGCGCTCAAAATATTCCTGGAAGGTGAGATAAACATCCTTGAACTCTGCGCCCGAGGCGATGAGCTTGCAGACCGATTCGATAACCGCAAGATATGCGCCGTGATAAGGGCTCTGCTCGGTTATAAACGGATTGTAGCCGAACGCCATGAGTGAGCAGTCGTCGGTGTGCTTCTTCTCGACGGATATCTTCTGCACCATCGCCTGAATGGGAGTCAGCTGATTCTTGCCGCCGAACGGCATGAGTACCGTGCCCGCGCCTATCGTTGAATCGAAACGCTCGGAAAGTCCGCGCTTCGAGCAGATGTTGAGGTCGGATGCGAGTGCCGAGTAATTCTCCGCAAACGAGCCGGAGATTTCCTTCTCTTTGAGTGCGGGAGCCTCGGGGGTGATGTCTATATGCTTGTCCGCGCCGTTGGAATTCAAAAATTCGCGGCTGATATCAACAATTTTCTTGCCGTTCCAGTTCATGACGAGTCTCGGCTCGGCCTGAACCTTTGCCACGGGCACTGCCTGGAGATTTTCTTTATTCGCCAGCGCAAGGAAAGCGTCAACATTGTGCGGCTCGACAACGACCGCCATGCGCTCCTGGCTCTCGCTTATCGCAAGCTCCGTGCCGTCGAGACCCTCGTATTTTTTCGGCACTGCGTTGAGGTCTATCTCAAGTCCGTCCGCAAGCTCGCCTATAGCTACCGATACGCCGCCCGCGCCGAAGTCGTTGCAGCGTTTTATCATCAGGCAGGCTTCTTTGTTTCTGAAAAGTCTCTGGAGCTTTCTCTCCTCGGGCGCGTTGCCCTTCTGAACTTCCGCGCCGCAGCTCTCGAGCGATTCGACCGTGTGTGATTTTGAAGAACCCGTCGCTCCGCCGCAGCCGTCGCGTCCGGTCGAGCCGCCGAGCAGGATAACAATATCTCCGGGAGCGGGAACTTCGCGGCGCACATTCTCTGCGGGAGTCGCCGCGATGACCGCGCCTATCTCCATTCTCTTCGCCGCATAGCCGGGGTGATATATCTCGTCGACTATGCCGGTGGCAAGGCCTATCTGGTTGCCGTATGAGGAATAGCCCGCTGCCGCGGTAGTGACGATTTTTCTCTGCGGCAGCTTGCCCTTTATCGTCTCGTCAATGGGCTTGAGCGGGTCTGCCGCGCCGGTGACGCGCATCGCGCCGTAGACATACGAACGCCCCGAGAGCGGGTCGCGGATAGCGCCGCCGATGCAGGTCGCCGCGCCGCCGAAAGGCTCGATTTCTGTCGGGTGGTTGTGCGTCTCGTTTTTGAAGAGCAGAAGCCACGGCTCGGTCACACCGTCGACCTCGACATCGATTTTCACCGTGCAGGCGTTTATCTCCTCGGATTCATCGAGGCGGTCGAGCTTGCCGTGCTTCTTGAGATATTTGACCGCTATCGTCGCGAGATCCATAAGGCATATCGGCTTTGTGCGGCCTAATTCTTTTCTGACCGCGAGATATTCGTCGTATGCGCTCTGGAGCAGCTCGTCCTCAAATTTCACGCTGTCAATGACGGTCAGAAATGTCGTGTGGCGGCAGTGATCCGACCAGTAGGTGTCTATCATGCGAATCTCGGTTATCGTCGGGTCGCGGTGCTCGGATTTGAAATAATCCTGACAGAACGCAATGTCGTCCGCGTCCATGGCAAGACCGTATTTTTTGACGAAGTCCTCAAGCCCCGCCCTGTCGAGATTGATAAATCTGTCGAGAGTTCTGACTTCGGTCGGAATGTCGTATTTTACTGCGAGAGTCTCGGGCTTTTCGAGACTCGCCTCGCGCGCCTCGACGGGGTTGATGACATATTTTTTTATCCTCTGCGCGTCGGCGTCGGTGATGTCGCCGATGAGGATGTATATTTTCGCCGTGCGTATCAGCGGGCGCTCGCCCTGCGAGATTATCTGTATGCACTGAGCCGCAGAGTCGGCACGCTGGTCGAACTGACCGGGCAGGAATTCGACGGCAAAGCACTTGCCGTTTATCTCGATGCTGTCCGATACAATGTCGAGCTGGGGCTCGGAGAACACGGTGCGCTTTGCATAATCGAAGAGCTCGGACGTGATATTCTCCGCATCGTAGCGGTTGATAACGCGCACATCGGTGAGATTCTTGATTCCGAGCAGGTCTCTTGCCTCGCTGAGCAGGGACTTTGCCTCCTGCGCGAGCTCCTTTTTCTTTTCGACGAATACTCTGTATACCATTTATTTTTCCTCCCTTGCGGCGAGCGCTTTCGCGCCGATGTCGTGCCTGTAGAAGGCGTTGCCAAAGTGAATCTTTTCTGCCTTTTTGTATGCCGAGGAGACAGCCTTTTCGAGCGTGTCCTCAACTGCCGTAACTCCGAGAACTCTGCCGCCGCTTGTTACGAGGCGGCCGTCCTTTTTCGCGGCGCCCGCGACATAAACGCTGTCCTTTATCTCATCGGGGATATCGATTTCATAGCCCTTTTCGTATGCCACGGGATAGCCCTTTGAGGCCATGACCACGCAGCAGGCGTTCCCGCTTGAAAATTCAACGGGAGTTTCCGAGAGTGTGCCGTTTGTCACCGCCTGCATAACGGTGAGCAGATCGCTCTTTAGCAGCGGGAGCACGACCTGAGTCTCCGGGTCGCCGAAGCGGCAGTTATATTCAATGACTTTAGGACCGTTTTCGGTCAGCATGAGTCCGAAATAAAGGCAGCCTTTGAAAGTTCTGCCCTCCGCGTTCATCGCGTTTACCGTCGGCAGGAATATCTCTTTCATGCACCTGTCGGCAATCTCTTTTGTGTAATACGGGTTTGGCGCAACGGTGCCCATGCCGCCGGTGTTGAGTCCCCCGTCGTTGTCGAGCGCGCGCTTGTGATCCATGGACGACACCATCGGAACTACCGTCTTGCCGTCCGTGAACGAGAGCACCGACACCTCGGGACCCGTCAGAAATTCTTCGATAACGATGCTGTCTCCGCTCTTGCCGAATTTCTTGTCCCGCATGATTTCAACGACCGCTTCTTTCGCCTCGTCGCGCGTTGCGGCGATTATAACACCCTTGCCGAGCGCGAGACCGTCCGCCTTTATAACGGTCGGAATGGGTGCTGAATCAAGATAGGCGAGCGCGTCCTCCGCGCTGTCAAAAACTTCGTACTGTGCGGTGGGTATGCCGTATTTTTTCATCAGGTTCTTTGAAAAAACCTTGCTGCCCTCGATTATCGCGGCGTTTTTGCGCGGGCCGAAGCAGGGGATGCCGAGGCTCTCGAGCCTATCGACGCAGCCGAGCACAAGCGGATCGTCCGGCGTGACAACTGCGTAGTCTATCTGATTATTCTTCGCAAATTCCGCGATGCCGTCAATATTTGTAGCGCCTATGTTGACACATTCGGCGTCTGCGGCGATGCCGCCGTTTCCGGGCAGGGCGTATATTTTTTTAACTTCGCTGTTCTCTTTGAGCTTTTTTATAACGGCGTGCTCTCTTCCGCCGGAACCTACTACAAGAATGTTCATTTTCAGTCCTCCGTCAATGGTGGAACAGGCGCATACCGGTGAACGCCATGACCATGCCGTATTTGTCGCAGCACTCTATAACAAGGTCGTCGCGGATGGAACCGCCGGGCTCTGCGATATATTTTACTCCGCTGCGCTTTGCTCTCTCGATGTTGTCTCCGAACGGGAAGAACGCGTCCGAGCCGAGCGATACGCCGTCTATAGAGGCGAGATATGCCTTGATTTCCTCGTCGGTAAGCGGCTCGGGGCGGGAGGTGAAATATTTCTGCCAGTTGCCCTCGGCGCAGACATCCTCTTCGTTTCTGTTGATGTAGCCGTCAATGACATTGTCCCTGTCGGGGCGGCCTATCGAATCCTTGAAGGGGAGGTTAAGGACTTTTTCGTGCTGGCGCAGGAACCAGGTGTCTGCCTTTGTGCCTGCGAGGCGGGTGCAGTGTATTCTCGACTGCTGACCCGCGCCGACGCCGATAGCCTGCCCGTCAACCGCGTAGCACACGGAGTTTGACTGAGTATATTTGAGCGTGATGAGCGAGATTATGAGGTCGCGCGCCGCGCTGTCGGGGAGATTTTTGTTTTCGGTGACTATATTAGAGAGCAGCTCTCTGTTTATCTTGAAATTGTTTCTGCCCTGTTCAAAGGTTATGCCGTAGACCTGCTTGCGCTCTATTTCTTCGGGAACATAATTCGGGTCGATTTTTACTATATTGTAGTTGCCCTTGCGCTTGGATTTGAGGATTTCAAGCGCCTCGGGCTCATAGCCGGGAGCGATGATGCCGTCGGAGACCTCGCGCTTTATCATCTTTGCGGTCGTCACGTCGCAGACATCGGAGAGGGCGACCCAGTCGCCGAACGAGCACATTCTGTCCGTGCCGCGTGCGCGCGCATAGGCGCAGGCGAGCGGGGAGTCGTCAAGCCCCTCAATGTCATCGACGAAGCAAGCTTTCTTGAGCTTGTCGGAGAGCGGAATGCCGACCGCCGCCGAGGTGGGGCTGACATGCTTAAAAGAAGTGACCGCCGGGAGACCGAGAGCCTCTTTGAGCTCCTTGACGAGCTGCCAGGAGTTGAAAGCGTCGAGAAAGTTTATGTATCCGGGTCTGCCGCAGAGTATTTCTATGGGCAGTTCGCTGCCGTCAGCCATATAGATGCGCGAGGGCTTCTGGTTGGGGTTGCAGCCGTATTTGAGCTCGAATTCTTTCATTTTTATTCTCCTTTTCAAGCGTTCTTGTTTATGAGTCTGCTGTCTTCCGCACCGGTCACGAGATTGGTGTATCTGACATAGAGCGAGATTTTGTTGTCTGCATCGAGAGCGTTCCAAAGTGACTGCGTGAACTCGTCGATATCGTTCGGGATAGCCACTCTCTCCGGCTCGCCCTGAAAGGTGGGAATGGGGTTGCCGTCGCAGACATAGGTGTGGATGAAATGACCGAGACCTGCGAGCGGGGAATAAGAGAATGTGTATCTGTTGCACGCACTGCCCGCGGCGTCCGCGCTCTTGAGAATACTCATCTCATATGTGAAATCTTTGTTTTCGAAGGTCAGCATGCCGCTGATTCTGGGGGTGAAGTTCGGCGCGTCCGGCTCAAACTCGCGGGTCTCAAGCGCGCTCTTGAACGAACCGCCTGATTTCAGCGCGTCGTTTATTGTATCCGTCTGATCGCCGTTTGTGACGATTATCTTGTTTTCGTAATTTCTGACTGCGGCGTAAATAATGAGACTCGGATCTTCTACTTTTGAAGCGTCGAACGGCTCGGTATAGAGCACTCCGTCGCGCTCGGTGAATATGCGGTTGCGGCTGTTTGCCGAGCGACCCATGATGAAATATGCGGTGCACGCCTTTGTGCCGTCTGCGCTCTTGCCGATGACGATGCCTCTTCCTACGTAGGAGTTGCCCTCAATGAGCTTTGCTATGTCGTTGACTGCGTAAATATCCATTATTTTTCCTCCGCTTTTTTACGGACTATCTCGTCCGATATTTTTTCGGCTGCCGCCGGGAGTATCTTCCATTCGGCGAGCCGCATGACTCTTTTCTGGAGCGTTTCGGGCGTGTCGCCGTCCATGACTTTGACCGCCTTCTGCATGATTATTTCGCCGCCGTCGGGTATCTCGTTGACGAAATGAACCGTTGCGCCCGTCACTTTGACTCCTTTTTTCAGCGCCGCTTCGTGGACTCGCAGCCCGTAGAAGCCCTCGCCGCAGAACGACGGGATGAGCGACGGGTGGACATTTATTATCCTGCGCTCGTATCTGCGCGTGAAGTCCGCGCTCAGTATGCTCATGTAGCCCGCGAGGACTATCAGGCCTATATTATTTTCTTCGAGTATTTCAATTATTTTTTCTTCAACGGCCGCCTGACTGCCGAATTCTTTCTTGCTGACCGTGACGCTCTTGATTCCCGCTTTCGCCGCGCGTTCGAGCGCGTAGGCGTTCGGGTTGCTCGAAACGACCAGCTTTATCTCGCCGTGCTCGATTATTCCGCTTTTCTGCGCGTCGATAAGAGCCTGGAGATTCGTTCCGCCGCCGGAGACAAAAACGGCGATTTCAGCTTTGTTTGCTTTCATTTTTTCTCCCTCCGATAAGAGTCAGCGCCGGCAGCAGCATTCCGCCGAGCGAGTTGCCGATAACAACAGCGAGCATGAACAGCGCGGCACTCAAAGAGAGGATGCCCGATGCGCCGAAATAGAACATGTCGGCTATCGAATGTTCAAATCCGCTTAGAATAAACACCGGCACGCAGAAGAGAATACCCAAAACGGTGTTCTTCTCTTTGTATGTGCTTACCGCGAGATACATCAGTATTCCGCAGAAAAACGCGCGGACAAGAGTCTGCCAAAAGGCTTGGGTGAGCTTGCCGGAGCAAATTGCAGCCGCCGTCTCGCCGAGCTGCGGCATAGAAACTCGCACGAGCATGCCGAGAAGAAATGTCGTTATAAGATTGCCGATGAGTATAACCGCAAGAGCGGCAAAATCACTCTTCTTGTGGCTCTCAATTATATATCCGACCCTGCCGGTGTAGAGCGCGTAGCCCTTGAGGCAGATGCAGAGCAGAGCCACCGAAAACAGCACCGCGCCGACATATCTGTTCTCACAAGCGAGAAATACACAGCCGCCGATGGAAATCAATACACCCGCGCAGACAGAACTCAGAAAGTTTTTCAGCATATCTCGATTTTCTCCGCAGACGAGACTATTTCGCCTATGATATAGGGCTCTTCGCCCGAGGCTTTAAGAATGCTGAGCGCCTCGTCGGCGTCGTCCTTTGAAACGACTATGCTCATGCCGACACCCATGTTGAATGTGTTGAACATATCGCGCTCACAGATGTTTCCCGCCTTTGCGATGAGATCAAATATCGGCAGAACTTTTACCGCCGAGCGGTCTATCTTCGCGCCGAGCGAATCGGGGATGCTTCTCGGGATGTTTTCGTAGAAGCCGCCGCCCGTGATGTGGGATATGCCCTTGACCTTTATCTTTTCGAGCAGGGCGAGAACGGGCTTTACATATATCTTTGTCGGCGTGAGCAGGGTCTCGCCGATGCTCTTGCCGCCGAGCTCGTCAACGGGGAGGGTGAGATTGCGGTTTTCAACATCGAAAACTTTTCTCACGAGCGAGAAGCCGTTTGAATGAACGCCGCTCGAGGGGAGCGCGATTATAACATCGCCGGGGGTCATTGTTTTATTGTCAATAATTCTGTCCTTGTCGACAACGCCCGTGCAGTAGCCCGCGAGGTCGTATTCGTCTATCGGATAGAAGCCGGGCATCTCGGCGGTCTCGCCGCCGATGAGCGCCGCGCCCGACTGAACGCAGCCCTCGCAGACGCCGCTGACAATGTCCGCTATCCTCTCGGGATAGTTCTTGCCACAGGCTATGTAATCGAGGAAGAACAGGGGCTTTGCGCCGCAGCAGATTATATCGTTGACGCACATAGCCACGCAGTCGATGCCGACGGTGTCGTGCTTGTCCATGAGAAAGGCTATCTTGAGCTTCGTGCCGACTCCGTCGGTGCCGCTGACGAGCACGGGCTTTGATATGCCCGTCAGGTCGAGCTCGAACAGACCGCCGAAGCCGCCTACATCCGAGCAGACGCCCGAGGTGAGCGTGCGCGCGATGTGCTTTTTCATCAGCTCCACTGCCTTGTATCCCGCGGTTATGTCAACGCCCGCGTCGGCGTATACATCGGACTTTGATATCTCGTTCATGTTTTAAACCTCCGAGTTGAGTTCTGCCGAAACGGCGGCGTCCTTTTCGAGGACGGCCTTTGCGTCGGCGGCGCGTTTTCCGTCAAGCTTCTTTGCAAGCTCCGGCTCGCTCAGCGCGAGTATCTGAGCCGAAAGCAAAGCGGCATTGGCTCCTCCGTTTATCGCAACAGTCGCAACGGGTATGCCGGAGGGCATCTGTACTGTTGAAAGGAGGGCGTCAATGCCGTCGAGAGTATTGGATTTGCAGGGTATGCCGATAACGGGCAGGGTGGTGTTCGCCGCAATGGCTCCGGCGAGATGCGCCGCCATGCCTGCTGCGGCTATAATGACCCCGAAGTCGTTTTCCTTTGCCGAGCGGGCAAAAGCCATGGCCTCGTTGGGCGTTCTGTGTGCCGAATAGACGTGCGCTTCAAACGGGATGCCGAGCGCGCGCAGGGTGTCTGTCGCTTTTCTGATGACGGGCAGGTCGCTGTCGCTGCCCATTACTATACCGACTTTCTTCATTTCATACCTCCTGAAAAAATCAAAAAGGGCACACTCCGAGAATATATCTCAGGTGTGCCCAGACGGTCGGCTGAAAAAGAGTTTTTCTGTTCCCTTGCAGTGCTCTGCAATAATCCGTCAGTCGCAGAAAACTCATCTGTATTGTACCTAAAGTATACCAAATACAAGACCTTTCAGTCAAGGCGCATCGGAGAACTTTTTTACTTTCGCTCTTTGTCACAATAAATGCATCTGCACGCGCCGCCGTTTGCGTCAAAAGTCTTAAAAATGCTTCTGACATCCGGCTCGCATACGCTGATGCAGGCGGGGTTGTCGCAACGGTATTTGTCGTATATATACTGCGGCTCCTCCGCCTTTTCGGGCTGAACCTCGTTTGGTATGAGCCCGAGCAGCTTCATTATCAGCGCCATGCGCATGAACTTGCCGCACCGAGTCTGCTCAAAATACTTAGCGCGCGGGTCGGAGTCCACCTCGGGCGATATCTCGTTGACTCGCGGCAGTGGGTGCAGCACGCACATGTCGCTCTTTGCAAGGCTCATCTTCTCCTTGTCGAGGACATATATGCCGTTGAGACGCTGATACTCCGCATCGTCCGTGAAACGCTCGCGCTGGATGCGGGTCATATAGAGTATGTCGAGCTTCGGCATCGCCTCTTCGAGCGAGCGGCACTCCTCGTATCGAAGCCCGCTTCCCTCGAGATAGTCGTCAATAACGAACTGCGGCAGGCGCAGCTCCTCGGGGGAGATGAGCACGAACTTTACATTCTTGTATCTCGTCATCGCGGCTATGAGCGAGTGGACGGTTCTGCCATATTTCAGGTCGCCGCAGAGTCCTATTGTAAGATTGTCAAACGTACCCTTTTCGTGGTGAATGGTCAGCAGGTCGGCGAGCGTCTGCGTGGGATGAAAATGCCCGCCGTCGCCGGCATTTATCAGCGGCACCGCCGTGTGCATGGATGCAACTACCGGCGCGCCCTCTTTCGGGTGGCGCATGGCGATTATATCCGCGTAGCCGTTGACTACCTCTATCGTGTCGGCAATCGTCTCGCCTTTGACGGCGGAGCTTGAGTCCGCGCCGGAGAAGCCTATCACCTGACCGCCAAGCGAGAGCATCGCGCTCTCGAAGCTGAGTCTTGTGCGCGTCGAGGGCTCAAAGAACAGCGTAGCGAGAATTTTGTGACGGCAGACCTCGTTGTATTTTTCGGGCTGAGCGATGATGTCATCGGCGACGGCTATCAGCTGGTCGATCTCCCCGGCGGAGAGGTCGAGGATGTTTATTATGCTCCTCATTTTGCACCACCGATCCAGCTCTCGTCCGAGGGGTTGTTGCGGAACGCTATAAGTCTGTTTACATCCTCGGGCTTTATATATCCCTCCTGAGCCGCGACTTCGGAGAGCACGTCGAGGTTAGTCAGGCTCACATTTTTGACATCCGCCGCGGCGAGTCTCTCAAGCCCCTTTTTCATTCCGTAGGTGAAGATGCTGACTATTCCGAGCACCTCCGCACCCGCTTCGCGCAGAGCGTCGACGACTTCGATAACGCTGCCGCCCGTCGAGATAAGATCTTCGACCACGACGACTTTCTGACCCTTTTCGAGCTTGCCCTCGATGCGGTTCTGTCTGCCGTGATCCTTGTTGCCGGAGCGGACATAGCCCATCGGCAGCCCCATCAGATGCGCGGTTATCGCGGCGTGGGCGATGCCGGCGGTCGAAGTGCCCATGAGAACTTCAGCCTCCGGATAGTTTTCTTCGATGAGCTCCTTGAGCCCGGTTTCAACATCCGTGCGAACCTCGGGCGCCGTGAGCGTCAGGCGGTTGTCGCAGTAGACGGGGCTTTTTATTCCGCTCGCCCATGTAAAGGGCTTGTCGGGACTCAGAAACACAGCCTGTATTTTAAGAAGATCTTTTGCGATTTTTCTGCTTGTCTCAGTCATTTTCTTTTCTCCTTCAGTCAACAAATTCTTTTATGCATCTCTCGTATGCCGCGACGGGGTCAGGCGCGGCGGTTATCGGTCTGCCGACGACGATGTAGTCGGAGCCGATTTTCTTCGCCTGCTCGGGCGTCATGACTCGCTTTTGGTCGCCTATGTCGCCGTCCGCAAAGCGGACTCCGGGCGTGACGGTCAAAAACTTTTCGCCGCATATGTCGTGGACCTTCTGCGCCTCGAGCGGGGAGCAGACAACGCCGTCAAGTCCTGCGTTCTTCGCGGTCTCGGCGTAGTGCATGACAACTTTGTCTATAGGCTCTTTTATCAGAAGATCGCGCTCCATCGCCTCCTGATCGGTGGAGGTCAGCTGCGTTACGGCGATGAGCAGGGGACGCGTGCCGTCCGGGCGGGTCAGCCCTTCGAGAGCCGCCTCCATCATGCGCGATGTGCCCGCGGCGTGGAGGTTGCACATATCGACATCGAGCCGCGAGAGTACAGCCATGCTCTTCTTGACCGTGTTCGGGATATCGTGAAGCTTGAGGTCGAGGAATATCTTGTGTCCGCGCGCCTTTATCTCGCGGACTATCTGCGGACCCTCGGCATAGAAAAGCTCCATGCCGATCTTGACGAACGGCTTTCTGCCCTCGAATTTGTCGAGAAAGTTCAGCGCGGTTTCCTTGTCTGCAAAGTCGCAGGCGATTATCACATCTTTACCCATTGTGTGCTCCTCCTATGATGTCCTTGAGTTCGTTTATGTTATACTTGTCCGCAGCCGCGGGCAGGGCTTCGACTATTTTTTTGCATATGAACGGGTCAACGAGATTTGCGGCGCCGATTTCGACCGCCGTCGCCCCGGCGAGCATCATTTCAATAACATCCTCGGCGGACGATACGCCGCCCATGCCGACTACCGGGATATTGACAGCCGACGAGACCTGGTAGACCATCCTCAGCGCCACGGGGAATATCGCGCTTCCGGAGAAGCCGCCCATCGTGTTCGCTATCACGGGCTTTTTTGTTCGCAGGTCTATCCTCATGCCGAGCAGGGTGTTTATGAGGCTTATTCCGTCCGCTCCCGCGTCCTCGCAGGCTTTCGCGATGCTCACGATGTCCGTGACATTGGGCGAGAGCTTTATGATAACCGGCTTTTTCGTGACCGCCTTGACGGCTTTTGTAACCTGCGCCGCCGCCTTCGGGTCTGTGCCGAAGCTCATTCCGCCGCCGTGAACGTTCGGGCAGCTGACATTGACTTCGAGCCAGCCGACCTGCTCCTGACTGTCGAGCCTTTCGCAGGTGTAGGCGTATTCGTCAACGGAAAAGCCGCTGACATTCGCCATGACTTTTTTATTAAAACACTTTTTGAGCTTCGGGAGCTCTTCGCTTATAACCTTGTCCACTCCGGGATTCTGGAGCCCGACGGCGTTTATCATGCCGGCGGTGCACTCCGCTATTCTCGGTGTCGGATTGCCGAAACGCGGCTCTTTCGTCGTGCCCTTGAACGAAAAAGTTCCGAGGCAGTTTATGTCATAGAGCTCAGCGAATTCGTATCCGTAGCCGAATGTGCCCGATGCCGGGATAACGGGATTGTCGAGCTCTTCGCCGCAAAGATTCACGCTCAGTCTGCCCATATTATCTCCTCGCTTTCCATTACGGGACCCTCTTTGCAGATCCTCTTGTTGCCCGTGAGCGTTTTGCACGAGCAGCCCATGCACGCGCCGAAGCCGCAGCCCATGCGCTCCTCGAAGCTGTATTGCCCGGGCGTTTTCATGATTTTGTGCATCGCGCGGAACATCGGCTCGGGTCCGCAGGTGTAGAAAAATGTGTATTGCAGATTTTTTATCACGTCCGTGACAAAGCCTTTTGTGCCGTAGGTGCCGTCGGCGGTCGCGATATGCACATCCGCGCCGAGCGCACGAAATTCGTCCTCATAGAACACATCATCTTTTGAGTTGAAACCGAGCACTACCGTGACATTTTTGCCCTCTGATATAAGCTTCCTGCAGAGCATATACATCGGCGGAACTCCGACTCCGCCGCCTACAAGCAGGGGACTGCCGCCGCTCTTTTTTGTGTTGTATCCGTTGCCCAGCCCCGTCAGCAGATCGAGTTCATCTCCTGCCGCCATGCGGCTCATCTGCTCTGTGCCGTTGCCGACGGTTTTATATATCAGCGTCAGATTTTCTCCGACGCAGTCGCAGACCGATATCGGGCGGCGCAGGAAAAATCCGTCAAGCTTTATGTTTACGAACTGTCCCGGCGCGGTTATCACCGAGGTGTCGCCCGAAAGAGTCATTTTAAATATGTCGTGCGCGATTTTTTCGTTTGAAGTTATCTTGAAAATACCCTGCTTCATGCTCTCGCCTCCGCCTTGTAAACTACTTTTCCATTATGCACCGTCAGCAGGCATCTGCCGAATACCTCGCGCCCCGCGAACGGTGTGGCGCGCCCCATAGAAAGAAATTCATTCGGATCTGTTTTATACGGCTCGTCTATGCCGAACACCGCAAAATCGCAGCCCGTGTCTATCCCGAAGCGCTCTTTCGGCTTGAAGCTCATCAGCTCAACGAGCCTGTCGAGCGTTATGATATTTTTCATCACAAGCTCTGTGTAGAGCACCGGAAACGCGGTTTCGAGCCCGACAACGCCCATGAGGCTCTTTTCGAGCCCGCGCCCTTTTTCTTCTGCGCTGTGCGGCGCGTGGTCGGTCGCTATCATGTCTATCGTGCCGTCGTTTATGCCCTCTATGAGAGCCTTTTTATCTTCGCGGCTTCTCAGCGGCGGGTTCATCTTGAATCGCCCGTCCTCCTGCATGTCCTCGTCGCAGAGCACGAGATAGTGCGGCGCGGTCTCGCAGGTCACATTGACTCCGCGCGCCTTCGCCTGCCTTATCAGCTCAACGCTCTCCTTTGTCGAGATGTGGCAGACGTGATATGCGCAGCCCGTCTCCTCCGCAAGGCGCAGGTCGCGCTCGATTTGCTTGTATTCGCTCGCGCTCGAGATGCCCCTGTGCCCGTGCATTCTTGCGTATTCGCCGTCGTGGATATATCCGCCGAAGAGCAGGGAGTTGTCCTCGCAGTGTGCGGCGATTATCTTGCCGAGCCTCTTGGCGGCGGTCATCGCCTCTCTCATCATTTCGTCATTCTGAACGCCTTTTCCGTCGTCGGAGAACGCGCAGACTTTGTCGGACATAGCTTCCATGTCTGCGAGCTTTTCGCCTTTTTCGCCGACGGTTATCGCGCCGTAGGGCAGAACTTTTATTGCCGCGCCGCGCTTTATCGCGTCCAGCTGAACTTGCAGATGCTCCGCGCTGTCCGGCACGGGGTCGAGGTTCGGCATCGTGCAGACCGCCGTGTATCCTCCGTGCGCCGCGGCGGCAGAGCCGGAAGCGATGGTTTCTTTATAAGAAAAACCCGGCTCTCTGAAATGCACATGAACATCACAAAGACCGGGCACAATAATATATTTTTTTGAAATAACGGGCGAAAGACCTCCGTCGGCAAGGAACTTTTCCGCAAAGGCTCTTATTTTTTCGTATCTGCAAGCGAAGTCGTGCGTCATTTTTGCGTCTCCTTTAAAAATATAAAAGAAAAAGTCCTGCTGCCGCAAGACTGTGTATGCAAAGAACGCCGGAACATCAACGCCGACTATCCGTATTCATCACCAATCTTGCCGGCATCTCTGTACCGCTTAAAAATTGATTTATTTTATTATACCAACAGCCGCTCGCTTTGTCAAGATGTCTGTTATAAATGAAGTAATTGTAAATTATTTTCGTTATGACATAGAAGCATTGACTTCGCGCCTATAACACATATATAATGGATAGAAAGCGGCAATCAGACGCTTAAAAAGGGAGGAGAAATTCAAAAATGAAATGGAACATCATCACCGATTCAAGCTGTGATATGTTCGGCTTTGACAAGGAGCATGAGAACATCGTGTTTTCTTCCGTGCCGTTCACTATCAGCGTAGGAGACGAAAACTTTGTTGATGACCGCAACCTCGATGTCGACGGAATGATCGACTCGATGGACGCCTGTGCAGAGGCGAGCCACACGGCGTGTCCGTCGCCGCATGCGTGGCAGGAGAAGTTCGAGCAGGAGGGCAATGTCATTGCCATCACTATTTCGAGCAAGCTCTCCGGCAGCTACAACAGCGCGTGCGCCGCAAAAGATATGGTGCTCGAAGAGCAGCCCGATAAGAAAATCGCCGTTATCGACTCGCGCTCCGCGGGTTCGGAGCTTGTTCTGCTCGTCAAAAAAATCTGTGAGCTTATCGAGTCAGGCACGGACTTTGAGACCGTCGTTGAAAAGGCGGAGCTTTATTCCCGCCACACCCATGTCGTCTTCGCTCTCTCGTCGTTCAACAATCTCGTCAAGAACGGCCGCATGAGCAAAATCGTCGGCTTCGTCGCTAATAAGCTCGGCTTCTGGGGCATCGGTATCGGCAGCGAGCAGGGCACGATCGAGATAAAGCAGAAGATACGCGGCAGCAAGAAAGCGCTCGACGCGATAATCGAGGATATGAAAGAGCGCGGCTACAACTGCGGCAAAGTCGTCATCAGCCATTGCCGCAACGCGGAGTTCGCCGAGAGCGTCAAGTCGGCTATCCAGTCCGTCTGGGATAAGGCGGAGGTCAAGATAGTCCACGCGCGCGGACTTTGCAGCTATTACGCCGAAAAGGGCGGGCTGATAATCGGCTTCTGATTACTTAAGTCCCTTTGTGCCGCCCCTGAAAGGGGAGGCGGCGCGACCGCAGGTCGTGACGGAGGGGTTGAACTTACCGCATAATAAAAAGGACTGCTCATCCGGGCAGTCCTTTTAGTATGTATCTTATTCCGCTTTTTCCTCTTCGGGCAGGTCGCTCGTGCAGTGCGGGCACCTGACTGCATCGATCGGAATCTCAGTGCAGCAGAACGGACAGACTTTCGTGGTCGCGGGAGCGGGCTCTTCGACTTTTTCGTGGATGAGCTTCGATTTTGCCGTCGCCATGAGCTTTATGACGAGGAAAATTGCGAGCGCGATTATCAGAAAATCGAGAACGGTCTGAATGAAGTTGCCGTAGTTGAGCGTGGCGTATCCTGCCTCGGCAGCGAGCGCGGGAGTTGTGTACTTCGCGGGGTCAAATCCCGTGCGGTCGCCGAGAACAACGAACATATCCTTGAGGCTGCCGCCGCCTGTTATCAGACCGACGAGCGGCATGATGAGGTCGGAGACGAGCGAAGTGACTATCTTGCCGAACGCGCCGCCGACTACAACGCCGACCGCCATGTCAACGACATTTCCCTTTGAGATAAACGCCTTGAATTCTTCAACGAGTTTGATCTTTTTCATCTTTATACACCCCTGTATATTTTATATACCTTTATTATATATACGCTATTTGCCCGCGGCAAGAGTTTTTTGAAATTTTGGGAGGAGCTATGGCAGAAATATTTTATCATACCTTTGACCCCGTCTATGACAATCATTCGCGTGTGCTGATACTCGGCTCGTTCCCGTCCGTGAAGTCGCGTGAGCAGGGATTTTATTACGGACACCCGCAGAACCGCTTCTGGAAAGTGCTCTCCGCCGTGTTTTCTTCGCCCGTGCCGCAGAGCATAGATGAGAAGAAAAAACTGCTGCTTGATAACGGTGTCGCGCTATGGGATGTCGCACAGAGCTGCGAGATAAACGGTTCGAGCGACAGTAGCATGAAGAATGTCCGCCCGAACGATATATATACATTATTATACACTACCGGCATCGACCGCGTTTTTGCAAACGGCAAGACCGCCGCGCGGCTCTATGAAAGATTCATCCTGCCGCAGACAAATGTCCCCATAACAGCCCTCCCGTCAACCAGTCCCGCAAACGCCGCATTCAGTCTCGATGATCTGTGCGAGCGGTGGCGCGTGATAGCCGAGCGGTGATTGACGCTGTAGGGGGCTGTAGATGCGTTTTGTAATTTCTTTGTAGGGGTGCGGCGACTCGACGCACCGCTGCCGCCGTCGGCGGCACGAAAGATATATGAATTAATAGAAACAATCATTTTCCCATTTCGCGGGATTGGTTTCAATGTATTCCCATATCATTTCATAATCGTGCTCGTCGCGGATAACCCTATCAAAATATGTCCGCTGAAAGATATCCCTGCCTATCTCGGCGTTGCAGAATCGCTTGAACGCCGCGACCATGCGCGGGATTTTTTCATTTGCGCGTGTTGAGGAAATATCGGTCTCATCGATGCGGATTATCATATGTATGTGATTTGGCATGATAACGAAATTATCAATGTGCGCACCCTTTACCTTTTCAAACCCGATTATGTATTTCAAAATGATTTGCCCCTCGTCGGTCAGATGTACTTCCGGGGCGTCGAGGTCGCCGCCCCCTACAATGTCACATAAAATTTTTGCTCTTTCGGCTATGCATATGGTTATGAAATATGCGCCTGCGCTGCTGTAGCTGAAGTTTTTCAATCTGTTTGGTTTTCTGCCCGGTAACGCCATATTAATCACCCACCAATATATTATCATACAGAGAACAAAAATCAACCGCAATTTTGCTTTTTACAATCCTTTGTAGGGTGCGGCGACTCGACGCACCGCTGCCGCCGACGGCGGCACGAGAGGGCAAGCCGCAAACATTGCTCATCACACAATAATATAATGAATTTTCAGTGACGCTTGCGCGTCAAAGGGTCGTCGGGGTCGCCGACCCCTACAGGGTAGGTGCGTACAATGCAATCATACCGACAACGCACGGGCACAACGCAAACATTCTTCGCATTTCCTCAAATTTTCCGCAATTCATTGTAGGGTGCGGCGACTCGACGCACCGCTCCGCCGTCGGCGGCACAGAACGCAAGCCAGAACAAAGCAAATTAAGAAGCACAAACGAAACAATAAAATTTTCAGTGACGCTTGCGCGTCAAAGGGTCGTCGGGGTCGCCGACCCCTACAGGGTAGGTGCGTACAATGCAATCATGCCGACAACGCACGGGCACGGCACGAACATTTCTTGCATTTTCTCAAATTTTTTGCAATCCCTTTGTAGGGTGCGGCGCGCTGCCGCCGACGGCGGCACAGAACGCAAGCTCGGAACAAAGCGAATTAAACAGCATGAATAGGGTAATCCCCCCTCTGCCCCCAATTTCGGACTTTCCAATCCTTGATTGAATATATCAATAAAGCAATTTTTGTGCAAAGTGCAAAAAACCGTTTTGGCAAAATAAACTGTTTCTAATCTATATATAAAATTTGAACTTTTGTGTTGACAAACAAAAGAGGCGCGAGTAAAATAAGGTTACAGTGTAATGGTATAGGTATGCGGAGAGGTGGCCTCTTTTCGCGGAAATCGATGCCGTTGCAGTTGCGGCAGCGCCTATGACGCCGCTGCGGAAAATAAAAGGGCAAGAAAAATGCACCGTACGCCATGCGTACAAGCCCGGTGCAAAAATCAAAAGAAAGGTGATAATTATGAAGACAAGAAAAGTCGGCAAGATAGTGTCGCTGCTCGTCGCCATAGTGCTCGTTGCAACGATCATGATTCCTGCCGCCAGTGTCCTCGCAGATTCATCAGAATATGCCGGGGTTACTTGGACAGAGGTCGGCGATTTTGCATCACTGAAGCAAGCGTTTGATAATGCAAATAAGACCGGCGAGAAGACTTATATCCGTCTTACTTCGGACATAACTCTTCAGAGGCCTTATTTCAACAGCGATGAAATAAACGGCGGCAAAACCAACTGGGCCAAGATGTATCTCTATTCAACCACAAGAATAACAAAGATTGAAGAGAAACGCGGCGGTCTGTGGACAGGAACTAATAAGACAACCCATGATTTCGCATGGCTTATGTCACAGGCGAACTCCCCGTTTAACGTCAGCGATCCCAATGCATACTTCTACGGCTATACGGAGGACGAACTTAAAAACGGCTTCCTGGTTGACAAAGGAATGCAGGATTATGTCGGAATGGGCAGAAAGGCCGGACAGGGAACCGGTTATGACGAGAAGATAGGCTACGAATACAGCGAGCGTATGCTTGTTGTTAATGAGAATGCCGATATCACCGTCGACCTCTATGGCAAGACCATGAAGGCCAGCGACTATAATCCGTATGACAGCACGCCTGCGTACCAGATGAGCGCTATCAAGGTCAACAAGGGCGGCGCTTTGACCGTTGTGGACCTCTCCTCCGAGCAGACCGGTACTATTTCCGGCGGTACGGGCAACGTGTATTATAAGGAAACTATTTCTACGGATAACAGCGAACATACCCGTGACGCAATGTTCAATGAAAATTGGACGGTAAGAGATACTACCGGCTGGGCAGGTTGGCTTTCAAGCACCGGTAAGTACAATATCGAATATCAGTCGAAATCAACATGGGTTGAAAACGTTAAGGAGTCCCGCGGCGGCGGTATCTATGTTGAAAACGGCGGCGTATTTACTCTTAAGAGCGGTAAAATAAGCGGAAATCAGGCATTTATGGAGCCAAAAAGCGGAATCTTTGCTACCGACGTTGATTCCTATGCTAAGGGCGGCGGCGTTTACGTTGAGGCCGGCGGCGTGTTCAATATGTTCGGCGGCGAGGTTTCCAAGAATGCCACTCGCTCGTTCTTCAAGAGCTGGAGCACTGGCAATGACAGAATTTATCACGCTTATTCCGAAGGCGGCGGTATTTACCTTGAAGGCTCTCAGGAAGAGACTGTAAACGGTGCTACCGTAACTGTCCCCGGCGCGGTCTTCAATATGACCGGCGGTAAGATAGCCGAAAATGCGGCATATGCTCAGGGCGGCACCAGCGCTTCCTCCAAATCTCGTGTAACGCACGCGAACGGCGCGGGCATATATGTCGGCACCGGCGCTGTCTGCAACATAAAGGGCGCCGACTCTGATTCGGCCTCCACCAATATCGAAATGATGAAGAGCTTCCCGCAGATTGTTAACAATTCCTGCGGCGGCCAGATCGTTAAGGCCTCTTATACCACAAACTCCGCCATTGAAGTTAAGGGCGGCGGTATATATAATGACGGTACAGTCAACGTAAAGAATGCTCTGATTGCCTCCAACGATTTCTCCGAGGCCAGACAGTCTGACGCAAAGACGGCAGTCCACATTATGCGTGACGAATACCTTCCCGAAGGCCAGAGAACAATAACCTATTCCGACGGTAAGACCGCGACTCTTCCCGGCACAGGCACAGACCTTGCGCTCTATGTTCTTGATTATTGGGAAGATATCAGCAACGAGACCTACGGCGGCGGACATAAGGGTATTAAGCAGCGTCCCAAGACCTATATTACCCGTCTTGATGACAGATTTACCGATAACCTTCAGCTTGCAACCGAGGAAGTTGCTCACGCAACAAGCGGTATTTTCGGCAGCGTTATCGTTAATGATAACATGAAGGTAACCTCCGACGGCGCAGGCGTTTGCGTCGGCGAAAACGGAAAGCTCGTTGTCGGTGAGCGTACATGGATTACCGATAACTATGACTTCCTCACCAACGGCCATATGGCGTTTAATTCGATCAGAAACTACAAGCGTTTCTGGGCGCAGAACAGAACGGTCGTCGATGACAGAGTTTACAAAACCGACGATACCAACGGAGCAGGTGCGACCTATACGGATCCCGCCGGCGGTTGGGTATATTACGGCACTACTAACTCAAACGTAAACGACGGCTATGCCTATTCGGATACCTCCGACGACGTTTATCTTCCCGACGGAGCTGTTATATACAAGGGCGGCTCGCTGTTCGAGTCCAAGATCGGCGTCAACTATTGGAATATGGTCAATGCCGACGGTTCTGCCGTTGAGGCTGAAAGAGGCCTCGGCCAGGCAGGCAGCCGTGCAGGCAACCGTGTTATTGTTGCAACAGGCAAGAACCTCGACGCCTCCTTCTGGGGTGATTCGGTAGCACAGCCCACAGCAAGAGATATTCAGTTCTTCTATGCAAACGATAACAATAAGAACTGGGAGAAGAGCAACTATACTCTGCCGGCATATTACACGGATGATATGGGCAGAACTATTTGCGACCTTCGCGCTACAAATTCAAACAACTGGGAAGACAGATACAGAGTTACCGCTATCTCTACATCTAACCCCGGTATCAAGAGAGATTCTTCTCCGTATGAGGGATATATAAACTACGATGTTGAGTATCCCGCAAGTCGTTGGGCGTCCGGTACACAGGGAGTCTATGCCGGATATGATATCGCAACCAACGGCGGTTATTGGACCTACTACAAGGATACCTCTTACAGAACAAGTGATCCCGACTGGACACCCGATAACTCGGACTTCCGTCCTAAAAACGGTGAGTTCATGAACTCTACCGTTAACTTCCCGCAGCGCTCATATCAGCTTACTGCTGAAATGAAGACAATGAACAAGTCTTATCTCCAGGCTAAGTACATAGACTACAAGGTAGTTTATGATACCACAACCTTCGGTACCGAAGTAGCTCCCGTCCTTCGTTTCGGTAAGACTGACAGCGATACACGTAATATGTATGTCACCGTCAACTTCGACGAGGCGAATAAGCACTATTACGGTCTGTCGAACCAGCCTTCGTTCACCCTTAACGATTCGGTTTCGACCAGCAACTTCACAACGTCGGTCAACCCGTTCCTGAACAACCTTGACCAGAATCTTACCGATTCGACTTTCACCTTCTACGGTGCCAACAAGCCTACGGGAACTATAGATATCGCAAAGGTCGTTCCGGACTATTCGGCATATGGCAAGATTGCGCAGCTCAACTATTTCCTGAACCTTTCTAACGTAGACAGACTGGCAACACAGACATCCATCTCAAAGGGTTCCGACAACAAGGAGCTTACAGACCTTTACTTCAAGGGCTGGCAGTTCTATACCTCCTACGAGTACGGACCCGAGGTAGTCACTCTTGACAATAAGGTGGCGCGTCAGACAGTCAGCCTTGACGGCAGCACGCTCGATTATCGCGGATACTTTGCCGCAGATCTGAGCAAGATCTTCAACTCTAACGTCAACGCTCAGCCCTGCCCGTCCATGACAGCTCTTTGGTACAGCAAGGAAGAGCTCGCCGAGGCCCGTAAGAAGGTCTCCAACGTCATGTTCCAGACTGTCCAGCGTAAGAATGATGACGGCTCGATTACCAACCTTCTTCGCTTTGTTGCCATCGCAGGCTCTCAGTATCCTGATTTCGACGAGATCGGCTTCGTCATCTCGACAACCAACGCCACTCCCACCATCGAGGGCGGTTATGACTTCGTTGTCAAGAGCAGGGTCTATGAGAAGCTCGGCGTCAACAGGGCTGCCGGCGCCGCAAAGACCTACTACGATGTTGACAAGCTTCTTGGCGGAACTTATTCCGGCCACCAGAGCGTCACTGTCGAAGATGCAAAGTGGAGCTTCACCCCGGACAGCGAGTTTGCAGCTAATGTTACTACGGGTGCTACAGGCAAGGCAGGCTATAAGGATGCGGGTCTGTTCTACACCAACATCGTTATCACCGATGCTAATAAGGACACCGTTTACTTCGTAACTCCTTATGCCAAGATGGGCAACACCTACTATTACGGTGAGTCCCGTGCCGCCTGCTATGCAGATGCTCCCACCGCTTGATGAAACCTGAGATTCTATAGGAGATGTGCACTATGAAAAATTATGAGAAACCTATCGCAGAAGTCCTCCTGTTTCGTCTTGCAGAAGTCAGAATGGTTCCGCGTATAAGCATTGGCGAAGGTACTGATGATAACTACGCCAAGAAGCACAACGGTTCCGGCGACTGGGACGGCGACAAGTGATTTTGCGCTTTCGCGGTTTATGAAAGGAGAAGAGTTCGCTATGAAAAAAACTCTCAAAGCTGTTATAGCTATGATACTTGTTCTGGCGCTCGGCTTTGCTGTTGCTGCCCCTGTCTTCGCAGCTTCCGCTTCAACCGTTGCCCAGTCGGCAAGCATTAAGGACTTCTTCAAGAAGATTGGAGATTCCATAAAGAAATTTTTTGAGAAGATCTTTAAGCCCACGCCCAAGCCCGACCCGCAGCCCGATGTCCCGTCTACGGACGGCTCGGTTGAGGCTGAGAGCGTCCCGATTGACGATTCTCAGGACAAGGGCAACACCATCGGCAAGAATGACGTTTACGCCAGCCCGCTGTGGTAAAAAGAATTGAGCAATTTTAGTATAAAAATTGCAGATTTACCGGTAGGTATCTCCTGCACGCACCCTCACCTTTCGGATGTGTGCAGTGAGTACCTCACCGATGAGGCTCCGCTGTTTTCGGTTGGGGCCGATGAAGAACACAAAGAGGAGCTCAGAAAGTTTTTTCTGGGCTCTTCTCAAGTGTTTTCTGATGCTTTTTTGGAGAGCGTCGCAGTGCAGGAAAAGGTCTGCGCCGCCGTTCTCGATTATGATGCCGCCGTCTTTCATGCCGCCCTTATTTCATTTGACGGGCAGGGCATAGCTTTTGCCGCGCCGAGCGGTACCGGCAAGACGACGCATATAAAACTCTGGCAGAGACTCTACGGCGACCGCGTTGAGATAATCAACGGCGACAAGCCGCTTTTCACTCTGCGCTCCGGTCGCTTCTTCGCGTCCGGTATGCCCTGGTGCGGAAAAGAAAACTGGGGCTGCAACAAAACCGTTCCGCTCAAGGCGATCTGCTTCATCGACCGCGCGGAACACAATTCGATTTCGCCGCTCGAGGACAATCGGGAGATAATGAGCCGCCTGTTTTTGCAGCTCGTCATGCCCGAGGAACACCGCCTCATGGTGAAATATCTTGACTTTGCCAATAAGCTGATAAATGCCGTTCCGTTCTATCTTCTGCGCTGCAACATGGATTTATCTGCCGCGCAGACCGCGCACGACGGCATTTTCGACATAGAATAAAGAGGTTATTATGAAAGTTAAAGACGGTTTCTATCTGACCGCTATCGGCACTGATTTTGTGATAATCGCCAGCACTCCCGAGGCAAAGAAGGAGTTCGACGGCATGCTTCGCCTGAACGAGACGGGAGCTTTCCTCTGGAAGAAGCTCGCCGACGGCGTGACCGAGACGGAACTTGCCGATGCGCTTGCCGCCGAATACGGTGTTTCACGCGAAGTGTCCGAAAAAGACACCGCCGATTTCCTTGGCGTTATCCGCTCCGCCGGATTCATCGAGGAATAATATGGACGCTTCGATGTCTTACGAGACGCTTATCGCCGCCGCGGGCAGCGTCGTTATTGAGCCGCGCGGCATCAGTATGCTCCCTTTTCTCAAGGAGGGCAGAGATTCGGTGCGCCTTGTTAGTCCGACCGCCGCGCCGCGCAAATATGATATCGTGCTCTACCGCGTGCGGGATGAATATGTGCTCCATCGAATTATCGGTTTTGACGGCGATAATTATATAATCTGCGGCGACAACTGCCGCGGCTGGGAGCGCGGACACGGGCGAGGGGATATAATAGCCGTTGTCGATGAGATATACAGAAACGGCAAGCCCGAAAAACCGCATTGCCCGAAAAATCGCATATATGAGCGCCTCTGGTGCTCGTCATTACTAAAAAGAATTGTTATGAAATTGAAATAAAACGTCGAGATTTAACTTAAAATCTTGGCGTTTTTTCATTTATTATTCTAATTTAAGGTGATTTTTTTGTGTATCTTATATATAATACAATATGTATTGTACTTTGGGCACATAATATAGGAGGTAAAAAATCATGAAAAAAGTATTAAAATCAGCAGCGGCAATCTTGCTGGTTTTGACTCTCGCTTTTTCGGCGTTTGCCATCGGCGGTGTTTTTGCCGAAGAGACAGAGCCTCTGAGCAGCTTTGCCGTCTCTGCGAAAGGCAGCGGAGCTGATTCGGCCGCACTCGATACCGTCTCATGGTGGAAGAGCGACGTTGACGGCAAATATTATATGTTCATGCCGTCAAAATCCGACCTTTCATCAATAACGGTCTGGTTCACTGCGGCAGACGACGTTATGTGTGACGGAGTCAAGCTCGAAAGCGGCGCGCAGACAGGAATGTTTGCAAACGGCGGCGAGTTTGTCCTCAGCGTCGGCAACGCGAAGTACACAGTAGTGTTCCTCAATTCGAGCAAGCTCCCGACAATGTTTATCAACACTCCCGAGGGCGGACTCGATAGAATCCACGCCGACAAGTCCCACAAGGAAAAGGGCTGCACCATGCTCGCCCTCAACTCAAAGGGCACGGTCGACTATGATGCAGAGCTCGCTTCAATGAAGGGCAGAGGCAACTCGACATGGGGCTATCCGAAAAAGCCCTACAACATCAAGCTCGGCTCCAAAGCAAAGCTTTTCGGCATGGAAAAAGCGAAAAGCTGGTGCCTGATTGCAAACCACGGCGAAAACAGCCTTCTCAGAAACCAGCTGGTTTATACCCTCGGCGGTGAAATCGGCATGAAAGAGAGTCCGGATTGCAGAAGTATAGACCTCTATATTAACGGCGAATATCAGGGAGTTTATCTCATCACCGAAAAAGTCGAGATAAACAAGAACCGCGTTGATATCTTTGATTTGGAAGAAGCTACAGAGGATGCGAACGGCGGAGTGGATCTGTCAACCTTCTCGCCTCTCGGCGTCCGCACAAGATTCAGCGGATATCTTGAGAATACTCAGAAGTGGTATGATATTCCCAACAATCCTGAAAATATCACCGGCGGATATCTTCTTGAGTTGGATTTCAGCGAGAGATATGAGGCCGAGGCAAGCGGATTTGTAACCAAAAAGTCGCAGAGTGTTGTTATAAAATCGCCCGAATACGCTTCGCAGGCGCAGGTTGAATATATCAGCCGCTACTGGCAGGAGTTCGAAGACGCATTATACAGCAGCGACGGATATAACGATCTCGGCAAAAAAATGGCGGATTATATCGACGTAACATCCTTTGCGAGAGCATATTTTATTCAGGAGTGGTCGAGTAACTGGGATGTCGGCCTGTCGAGCGCCTTCTTCTACAAGGATCTTGACAGCAAGCTGGCAGCAGGCCCGATTTGGGATTTCGACGAGTGTCTCGGCAATGCCCACGGCGCGAGAGACGGAGTGGATTTGACCGATCCCAAGAATATCCACGCAAAGATTAGAAACCTGTTCTATGATTCGCTCATGGGAAGCAACGACGTTAAGGCTACACCCAACGTTTTTGCACTTGCTTACAGACACGCAGAATTCGCGGAGTCCGTCGAAGAGCAGATGAAGAGCAATTTCGTTCCGGCTGTGCAGAGAATTATGGCCTCCACATTTGACGATTTTGCAAACAGCATTCGCAGCTCTGCGGTAATGAACGCAATACGCTGGAATACATATGGAACAACGGATCTTGCAGCAATAATCAATCAGTATAACGGAGAGATAGAGTATATCCGCGAGTTCATCAACATAAGAACTCCGTTCCTTGCCGAAACCCTTACCCTCAAGAACGAAGGCTTCACGATAGCTCATATCCCGTCGCAGAAGCGTACCGGCTCCGAGATAACTCCGAAAGTCTTCGTCAAGTGCCTCGACAGAACCCTGACCGAGGGTGTTGACTACACCGTCGCTTTCTCCGACAACGTTGAAAAGGGTACGGCTACCGTTACTGTCACCGGCATGGGCGACTATGAGGGTGTTACAGCTCAGACTACGTTTAAGATACTCCTTATCTCCGATCCGCTCGACTGGACAGGCGGCTCGGGCGCAGAGCGCGCTAAAGAGAGCTTGACCAAATTCGGCGCAAACTTCGTTGACGCAGTTGAGCTGATACTCTATTATATAGTCAAGCCCTTCCAGAAATAACAGCAAAAAAAGATCCGCTGCCGGTTATTTTACAGCGGCGGATCCTCTTCTATTTAAATAGTGTGCAGCCCGACTGACGGAACCGCTCAATCATCTCGTGCGCCCGTTCAACGCTTATTCCAAAATAGTCACACAGGCACTCGATGCACATACATTCCTTTGCGCCGCGGTTGACCATCTTGCGGTGGAACCCGATGTCGTCATTGGTCAGCAGCTTTGAACATTTGATGCAGTATGTCATTTCTTCAGCTTGCAGATGAAGCAGGCGCAGTCATGAGCCTCAAGATGCATCTGCATGAACTCCTTCTTGACTCCGATGCACTCGCCCGTGAACGCGTCGGTCATCTCAAGTCCGTAGCCGGAGGCGGCAGATATGCCTATGTTCTCAAAATAGAACGGAACGCCGCACTTGCTCTCGCTGAAGTTGACGAAAAGAATGGCGATTTCATTGTTTGAAAGGAGCTTTGCAAAGACTATCTTGTCGTTCCAGCTCTTGGTTGCGACGAATGCCGGACGGGACTCCTCATCCTGATTGATTCTGATGAGTCTTTCATTCTTGACGAGGTCAAGGCAGAAGTCGTTCATGCATCTCAGGTCGCCGCCGAGCATCAGCGGGGACGAGAACATGCACCAGAGCGCGAACTGAGTCTTATAGTCGATGTCAGAGCAGCCGACCGAGCCGACATTTCCTCTGCCGTACATACCGACGGTGAGCATATCGATGTCGTTGAAACAGCCGGGCGCGGAATAAGCGAGGTTGTCGATCTGGCTGAGCACGATATCGGCAAATGAACGGAAGCTGTCGTTTATGTCGCCGGTAGAGCGATACATGTGCGCGCCCGCCGAGCGAATCCAGCGGCTGACTTCGTCGTTGCCCCAGTTGCAGGCGGAGAAGAGAATCTCGCGTCCGCAGGCTCTGAGAGCTATGCCCATTTTTCTGTAGAGCAGGGGACCGTTTGCACTGTCCGGTTTGTAGCAGAAGTCATATTTCAGGAAGTCTACGCCGTATTCGGCAAAGGTCTCGGCGTCGAGATATTCATGGTCAAAGCTGCCCGGATAGTCGGCGCAGGTGCGTGTTCCGGCGCAGGAATACATGCCGAACTTGAGCCCCTTGCTGTGGACATAGTCGCTGACTGCTTTCATCCCGTTGGGGAACTTCTCCTCGTCGGGGACTATCTTTCCCGTCTGCGGGTCGCGCTCTCGCTTGCTCCAGCAGTCGTCGATGACAAGATACTCATATCCGCAGTCACGCAGACCGAGCTCGACCATCTTGTCGGCGGTTTCTTTGATAAGCTGTTCGTTGATGTTTTCGCCGAATGTGTTCCAGGTGTTGAAACCCATAGGCGGAGTTTTTGAAAGCATTCGATCACTCCTAAATAGATTTTTTGTTCAACCTATATTAACATATATGGGTATCAAAGGCAACAAAAAAAACTGCCGCACCCGCAAAAGGTGCGACAGCTTTTTGTCGGTACATTAAGCAGCGCCGAAAATCTTGAGAATCAGCTGGAAGATAGCGTCAACTATCTGCTTGCTCAGACCGTGCTCTTCGAGGAATCTGAGAATGTCGCCGACAAACTTCAGGAAAGCCTGAAAAAGCTCTGCCGCTTCCTGGCCGCCCGCCTGAAGCTTCGCAAAAAGCTCGACTATTTGGTGAATGAGCGTTGTGATGAATTCCATTATTTTTGCCTCCTTTTATTCTTGCGGGAATTAACAAAATATTAACATATTTTATCTGCAAAAGCAATAGCCAAATCGGAAAAAACACCGCTGCCCAAGCTCAATTTTCCGTTACTTTGCTCATGTATAAAAATGTTTATATCGAAAAATGTCAAAGCTTGTCAGCATAAAAGACAAAACAGACAGCGGTGAGGCTGTCTGTTCTGCCAAAAAGGAGTCAATTTTCAAAAAAGAAGTCAATCTTTGATAATTGTATTTGCGTGTCTTATTTAATAAGACCAAGGATAGCATCAAAGATAGCCTTGACGATAGCCTGTGCGTCGAAAGAAGCGCCGGCAAAACCAAGAATCTTTTCGATCATCTCAAAGATAGTTGCTAACATGTGCAAGGTCCTTCCTTCTCCCTTAATAAGACAATTGCTTGTCTCCTTACGCTTAAATTATAACAGCAAATATTTTTGCTTGTCAAAAGGGAATTGAGAGTTTTTGTATATTTTTTAACGTCTTTTGGCCATATTATAAACAGTTTGTAAATGAAATTTATAAATAATACAAGTTCATTCGCAGTATGTATATTTATGCATATTGTTAGTTAAAAAAAGAGAAAATAAAAGTAGGTGATTCATGATGTTTTTTTACAGGTTCCTTTATGTGTTCATCTGGCCGCTGTTCCGCCTCCTCTTTCATCCGAAGGTGAGAGGCAGGGAAAATATCCCGAAGAGCGGCGCGATTATCTTTGCGGGTAATCACAAGAGCAACCTCGACTGCTTTTTGCTGGCTACGTGCCTGTGGCGTCAGGTTCATTTTATGGCGAAGGATGAGCTGTTCCGCGGCGCCGCAGGCGGATTTTTTCGAGCCCTGGGCACAATTCCCGTCAACAGGCGCATCCGCGATGCCTCCGCCTTGAGCGAGGCTCAAAAGGTGCTTGACGCCGGCGGAATCATCGGCATCTTTCCGGAAGGCAGCTTCAACCGGACGAAGGAAACTGTCATGCCGTTTAAGCCCGGCGCCGCGAGAATGGCGGCGAGAAGCCATGCAGCGCTTGTCCCGTTTGCGATAAAGGGGAAATATACCGTAATCGGCAGGCGTGTGGAGATAGAGTTTTATCCGGCGATAGAAACGGCGAAAAGAGATGCCGCGTCAATAGGACACGAGCTCGAAAATACGGTGAGAGAGGGACTCGAAAATGGGAAAAGATAACGATAGGGGATTCAAAGTAATAACAGCGTTTATAAAGCCGGGCTTCAGACTGCGCTTTTCGCCTACAATTATAGGCGCGGAAAATATTCCGAAGGACGGCGCGGTTGTAATCGCCGGAAATCATAAAAATATAAGCGATCAGTTTTTGGTGTTTTTAGCGACAAAGCGAGTTGTCAATTATATGGCCAAGCGCGAGTATTTTGACGGTGCGCTCGCCCCGCTTTTCAAATTGGCGGGGTGCATCCCCGTAAACCGTGACGGCTTCGACGCCGCGGCGGTCAGAAGAGCGATAAAAATTCTGAAAAGGGGCGGCGCCGTCGGAATCTTCCCGGAGGGCACGCGCAACAAAACGGACGCGCTCTTATTGCCGTTTAAGCCCGGCGCCGTTGCCATTGCCCAAAGAGGCGGCGCCGTAATAGTGCCGTTTGCGATAACCGGAGAGTACGAGAGAAAGGGCGGGCTGAAAATTGTTTTCGGCAAGGCTTTTTCGCCGGCGGATATGAGCCCGGAAGCGGCGACCGAAAAATTGTACAATGAGGTCAGAGATTTGCTAACCGCCCGGTAAATCGCCCGGAATCGAACAAAAAACGACTGTTTTAAAAAATTTTTTGTCATTTTGCATTGAAATTTTATTTCGTGCTTTCTTCAATTTGTTGTGGTTTTTCCGTTGACTTTTGGCATATATTGTGATACAATCCAATCGTAGGAGATTATACCCTGCGCGAATCGGCGCAGATCTTCAAAAAAATCGAACATTTGTGTTGACAAACCGAATATTTGTGCTATAATTAGAGACAGAAAGAACAAATGTTCCGATTTTTTCCGTAAGGAGGAAGCAAAAATGACAAGTACATTCATAATTGTTTCGATTCTCGAAGTTGCCGCTGTGGCTCTTATAATAACAGGCTTTGTGTTTGAGAAGAAGCTTATCAATTTTGAGGAGAAGTTTGAGACTGCTCTTGCCAAGAAGATCGCTCACTTCCTCTGCACCAACAAGTATACCAAGGCTCATTTTGTCAAAGAGAAGAAGACCGCTCAGCGCCGCAGCGCAGCCAAGACTGCGTTCGAGCCCGAGACCGTCTCTCCGACTCCCGGCAGAAAGGGCAACAGAGTTGCCTGATCTTTTTCGAAAATCGCATAAGTTTGACCGCCCTGCCATTTCGGCAAGGCGGTCGTTTTCACTTTAGCGGTCTTATGGAATGTCAGCAGCCACAGCCGTTGTTGCAGCCACATCCGCAGTCCGAAGCTCTGGAGACGCCATTATTACAGCCGCAGCCCGTGTCACAGAGCAGAAGGATGATGATAAGGAAAATGCACCAGTTGTTTGAGCAACCCATCGTTTTGCCTCCTCTTCAGTTACTAAGAAAGAGTGCCGCGGTTTTGACTCGAGCACCGCTTTCATCAACATATTATGAAGCACCGCTTTTTGCGGTTACACTTTCTGAACCCAAACATAATTTTCTTTTCTCCGGCGTAAACTAATAAGAAACCGGAGGTGTTTTATATGCTGTTTGACAAGAACGGAGAAGTCGTGAGCTACGACGAGTCGGATATCTTCTGCGACGAATTTATGCGCGCGGATGAGCATATTGACCCGTCTTATTATATAAATTACGCCGGAGCGCAAAGCGGAAAATCAAAGAAAACACGAGATAGACTCAGTAAATCAAAGCATGAGCGAGATAATTAAAAATATTTTGCCCGATGGGTGATTTTTGACCTTTTCTGACTTTTGACCGGAGTTTGTATCAGGGTTATAATAAAGTCAAAGGTCAAAGAAAGTCAAAGATAAAAAGAGGTGACGGCAATGAGCCTTAGCAGTCAGATAACGGGCATGATACTCGAAATGCTCGGCAGCAGCGGAACTATCGAGATACAGCGCAACGAGCTTGCGCAGACGATAGGCTGCGTCCCGAGCCAGATAAACTATGTTATCGCGTCGCGTTTCACGCCGGAACAGGGCTATATTGTCGAGAGCCGCAGAGGCGGCGGAGGATATATCAGAATAAGGCGTGCGGCGATGGAGCCGGATCAGAAGGTCATGCACGCAGTCAACGCCGTAGGCGATAAGCTCGACGAGCGAACTGCCCGCGCGCATCTGGCGGAGCTCGTCAGCACGGGTGTTATAGATAAACACGCCGCCATGCTGATGCTCAGCGCGGTGTCGGACAACGCTCTGCGACCTGCCGCCGTCGGGGACAGGGACGCCGTCAGGGCGTCGGTATTCAAGCAACTGCTGCTCGTTGAAATGGGCAGAAACGGATAAAGGAGGAACACATATGCTTTGTCAGAACTGTGGAAAAAATGAAGCGACAACTCACATAAAGCAGGTCATAAACGGCGACACGGCTGAGCGCCATCTCTGCTCCGAATGTGCCGAGCATCTCGGCTACGGCGACGCGTTCTCGGGCTTCGGCTTCGATGTTGCCGGACTTTTCGGGAACTTCTTCGGCGATGCAGTCCATTCGCTCGGCGCGCCGAGAAAGGTGGTTCGCTGCCCGAAATGCGGCTCTTCGTTCAATGATATCGTCCGCGAGGGCAGAGTCGGCTGCGCGGAGTGCTACAAAGTTTTTTATAACGAGCTCAAGCCCTCGCTCCAGCGCATTCACGGTCAGATTCACCACAGTGGCAAGATAGCTTCGACCGCCGAGCCTGTCAGCGAGGAAGAGGCAAAAATCGACGAAAAAGAGGAGCTCAAAAAGCAGATGGACGAAGCGGTTGCCGCGCAGAACTTCGAGCTTGCGGCGCAGCTTCGCGACAGGATAAAAGAGCTTGAGGGAGGGAACGAAAATGAGTAAATGGTATGTCGACAAGGGCGAACAGGGAGATATAGTCCTGAGCACCCGCGTGCGTCTTGCACGCAACTTAGAAGAGTTCCCGTTCCCGTGCCGCCTCGATACGGCGGGCAAAATAAAGGTCAACGAAAAAGTTCGTGACACCCTGCTCTCATGCGTGCCCGAGCTGGGGCTCCACTATGTCACAATGGATTCGCTCAGCCGCGAGCAGGCGATATCGCTCGCCGAGCGCCATCTGATAAGCCCGGAGTTTGCCTCCGTGCGCGAGGGCAGGGCGCTCATGCTCACTGAAGATGAGACGGTCGGCATCATGCTCTGTGAGGAGGATCATATCCGCGTCCAGGTCATGAAAGCGGGTCTCGCGCTCATGGACTGCTATGTCCTCGCAGATAAAATTGACTCCGCGCTCGATAAGAAACTGAATTTCGCGTTTGACGAGAGTCTCGGCTATCTGACCCAGTGCCCGACGAATCTCGGCACAGCCATGCGCGCGTCCGTCATGCTGCATCTGCCCGCGCTCAGAAGAAGCGGTCAGCTCGCAGTCCTCAGCTCGACCATATCCAAGCTCGGTCTGACCCTTCGCGGCGCATACGGCGAGGGCAGGGAGTCGCGCGGCGATATCTATCAGCTGAGCAATCAGATAACCCTCGGCATAACCGAGCAGGCGGCGATAGAGAACCTCCAGTCGATAACCCGCCAGCTCGTCACCCAGGAGCGCGCGGCGGCGGAGCGTATGTGCGCCGATGTCGCGATGCAGGACAAAATATACAGAGCTCTCGGAATTTTGCAGAGCGCGCGTGTGCTGTCCTGCGACGAGATGATGGATCTTATATCCCTTGTGCGCCTCGGCTCGGCAAGGGGAATACTTGATATACCTATAGAAAAACTTAACGAACTGCTCGTCAATATGCAGCCCGCCACCATAAGCGCTGCGAACGGCAAGCATATCGACGCGCGGCAGAGGGACTGCCTCAGAGCGGACGCGGTGCGCGAGGCATTGTCCTAAAATACCGCCGATAAACATATATAAAAACATATATCTTTCGATTCGGCGGTAATTTTCCGGCAATAATCTCTATTGTACGGTTCACCGCGGAAAGGAATGATGATATGTATAAGTTTACCGGCTTCACACAGAAAGCCAATGACGTGCTCAACGCCGCCATTGAATATGCGGAGAATATGGGGCACACCTATATCGGCAGCGAGCATCTTCTGCTCGGTCTGCTGACCCAGAACGGCGGGATAGCCTATACCGTTCTGATAAACAAAAAGCTTACCGCCGGCAAGGTCGAGGACGCTGTCAGAAACAGCATCGGCTTTGGCGTGCCGACGGTGCTGACTCCGGGCGATTTCACGCCCAGATGCAAAAATATTATTGAGAGCGCAATGATTCAGGCGCGGGATATGGGTCACAACTATGTCGGCACGGAGCATCTGCTTATCGCCATGATAAAAGAGGGCTCGAGCGCGGCAACCGCCGTTATGACCCGCCTCGGCGTGTCACCGCAGGAGATTTTGCAGGAGCTTTTGAAAGCGTTCGGCTCGGCGTCGGGTAAAGATTCCGGAAAGCCGGAGACGGTCAAAAAGCCCGGCGGCAGAACGGATACCCCGACCCTCAATCAATATGGGCGCGACCTGACTTCGTTTGCCGCGGCGGGCAGAATTGACCCTGTTATCGGCAGGCAGAAGGAGATAGAGCGCGTCATTCAGATTCTCTCGCGCAGAACGAAGAACAACCCCTGCCTGATAGGTGAGCCGGGAGTCGGCAAGACGGCAATCGCCGAGGGGCTCGCGCTGAAAATCGCCACGGGCGAAGTGCCCGAACTGCTCAAGGGCAAGCGCATAGTCTCGCTCGACCTCACGGGCATGGTTGCCGGTACAAAATACAGGGGCGATTTCGAAGAGCGCGTCAAATCCGCCATTGAAGAAGTTTCAAAGGCGGGGGATGTCATTCTCTTTATAGACGAATTGCATACGCTTATAGGTGCAGGTTCGGCGGAGGGCGCGGTTGACGCCGCGAATATTTTGAAGCCCGCGCTTGCCCGCGGCGAGATGCAGGTCATCGGTGCAACCACGCTCGAAGAATACCGTAAGCATATCGAAAAGGATGCCGCGCTCGAGCGCCGCTTTCAGCCCGTCACGGTCGGCGAGCCGAGCGAGGACGAGGCGGTCGCGATACTCATGGGCATCCGCGACAAATACGAGGCGCACCACAAAGTCAGAATAACCGACGACGCGATAAAGGCGGCGGTGAAAATGTCGGTGCGCTATATCGGCGACAGATATCTGCCCGATAAGGCGATAGATTTAATAGACGAGGCAGCGTCGCGCGTCAGGCTCGGTGCATTCACAGCGCCGCCGGATCTCAAAGATATGGAGGACAGACTCCGCGCCCTCGCCGAAGAAAAAGATTCGGCGGTGAATTCTCAGGAGTTCGAGCACGCCGCGCAGATACGCGACGAGCAGAAGAAGCTGAGCGACGAACTCGAGCGCGCAAAGCACAGCTGGCGCGAGGAATCGAGCAAGAAAATAGGCGAGGTCACGGCTGATAATATAGCCGAAATAGTCTGCGCGTGGACTGGAATACCCGTCTCGCAGCTGACTCAGGCGGAGAGCGAACGCCTGCTTCATCTTGAAGATGAGCTGCACCGCAGAATAGTCGGCCAGGATGAGGCGGTCAGCGCGGTCGCGCGGGCGATAAGGCGCGGTAGAGTCGGGCTCAAAGACCCCAAACGCCCGACCGGTTCGTTTATTTTCCTCGGTCCTACGGGTGTCGGCAAAACGGAGCTCTGCAAAGCGCTTGCCGACTCTCTCTTCGGCGACGAGAACGCGATGATAAGACTCGATATGTCCGAATATATGGAGAAGCACACGGTCTCGAGACTCGTCGGTTCGCCGCCAGGATATATCGGCTATGATGAGGGCGGTCAGCTGACCGAAAAAGTCCGCCGCAGACCGTACAGCGTCATTCTCTTTGATGAAATAGAAAAAGCGCATCCCGATGTCTTCAATATGCTGCTCCAGATACTTGATGACGGCATCTTGACCGACTCGCAGGGGCGCAGGGTCGACTTCAAAAACTGCATTATTATAATGACCTCGAATGTCGGCGCGAAGCTCATTTCGGGCAGCGGAAAGGCTCTCGGCTTCTCGACCGAGCGCGGCAATGTCCCGAGTTATGACCGCGTGCGCGAGCTTGTGATGAAAGAGCTCAAGAACACATTCAGACCGGAATTTTTGAACCGCGTTGACGATATAATCGTCTTCCACTCGCTCGAAAAGCAGGATATATCCGAAATTGCGCGCAGAATGCTCGAAACGCTCTCAAAGCGCGTGGCGCAGCTGGATATAACTTTAATTTTTGACGAATCGGCTGTTCAAAAGACGGCGGATGCGGGCTTTGACCCGGTCTACGGAGCGAGACCGCTCAAGCGTGTTATCCAGCAGCAGATCGAGGATAAGCTCTCAGAGCAGATGCTCGAGGGAAAAGTAACAACCGGCAAAAAGTATATCTGCAAAGCTGAAAACGGCGAATTTATTTTTGCGGAGCAGACTGAGTCCGAATCGGCTGAAAATGAATAAAAGTGCACCCGAAGGCGTCTTGCTTTCGGGTGCGTTTTTTGGACTCTTTTAACTTTTTACTCAGCCTCGGCTATGAATCTCTTGAGATTTTCAAGACCGATTTCAATGCCCGTGACCGTCTGCTCGATGCCCTCGAACTCGATGCTGACATATTTGTCGTAGCCCGCGCGCTTGAGTATGCCTATGCACTGCGCCACGGGGATGTTGCCGTGACCAATCACTGCGCCGCGCAGGTAGTTGCCGGCTCTGCTACGGAAGAATCCGCGCCCGGGATCGGGCTCTGAGCCGCTCTTGATGTGGAAGTCCTTGGCGTGAACGTGCTTTGCGTATTTTGCGACTCTGCCGACCGCCTTGTCCGAAGGGTCGTCGGCGCAGGCGAAGTTGCCCATGTCAACGAGCAGACCGAAGTTCGGGTTTGCAACTCCCGTGACGAGTTTTTCGACCCGGTCACTGTCCTGCGCAAAATAGCCGTGGTTCTCGACCATTGTAGATATGCCTTTCTCTGCGGCGTATTCGGTCACTCTGCGGCAGCCCTCGATGAGCGTGGGCAGAGCCTGATCGAAGCCGCAGTATGCGCTCTGCGGCGCGTTGAAGCCGCCTGTCGCATCGTGGCGCATACCCGACGCGCCGAGTATCTCCGCGATATCGACCTGCCTGAACAGGCGCTCACACTCCTCGTCGAGCGGGCGGTTGAGAAGCTCCGCGCCGATGGTGTAGTTGACTATCGGCAGGTTTTTCTTTTCGCTCTCGTCGCGCAGACGCTTGGCGTAGTCCTCGACGGACATTCCGTTTTCGGGCATGAGGTCGATAAATTCAATTCCGTCGAAGCCCATCTCTTTGACCTTGCCTATGAGCTGAAGCTGGGTCAGCTCTCCGCCCGAAAGCATCGGCTGAAAGCTGTAGCTGCTGACGCAGGTTTTCATTTCATTCACCTCAGTCCATGTATCCCTTGAGGAAGCTGACGGCGTTGCCGATATCCTTTTCGGGGTCGTCGCCGACTTCGCGCTCTATCGTCAGGAAGCCCTTGTAGCCGATATCATTGAGCGCGGCGAGATATTCGTCCCACTTGACGCTGCCCTCGCCGAGCGGCACTTCTTTAAACGAGCTGCCTGTGACGAGCGGGTCTTTTTTTATGCCGTAAACTATCTCGGGATCCCTGTAGAATATCTGAACGCCGTCCTTGGCGTGGGTGTGGACTATGTAGTCGCGCAGGTTGTAGACCGCCTTTGCGGGGTCGTCGCCCGTGACCATAACAAGGTTAGCGGGGTCGAGGTTGACTGCGACGCCGGTAGAGCCGAGCGAGTCGAGGAACTTCTTGAGCGTCGCCGAAGTCTCGGGGCCCGTCTCAATCGCAAAGTGCGCGTCGAGGCTGTCCGCGAAGCGGGAGAGCTCGAAGCATGCCTCCTGCATGATTTTATATCTCTCGTGGCTGCTGTCCTCGGGCACAACGCCGATGTGGGTCGTGACGATATCCGTGCCGAGCTCCTTTGCAAGCTCGATTATTCTCTTCGACTTCTCGACTCTCCAGGGGTTCTCCTCTTTGTTGCCGAAGCCGCCGCCGAGATCGCCGCAGAGAGCGGAGATAACGAGTCCGTTGTCCTCAACGAGCTTGCGGAAATCCGCGCGCTTCGAGCCGACAAGCTCCTCGGGCGACATTTCTCCGCTGGTGGCATAGACCTGGATGCCCTGCGCACCGACCTTGGCAGCCTTTTTGATCGCCGTCGGGATATCCGTGCGGAAGCTGTCAATAATAACGCCTATTGGAAATTTCATGGTAGCACCGTCCTTAAAACGTATTTTTTACAAGGCAATGATAACAAATAAGTGGGGGATATTCAAGAGAAAAAAGCCTTTTCCCCGAATAAAATAAAAAACGGCTCGGCACGGGGAAATTCCCGAACCGAGCCATGATTTTTTATCAGCCGACGACTGACATAATAAAGACGATTATAACGATTATCGGCAGAACATATGTGAAATAAGGTCTTATCCAGCCGGGCATTTTTGCGCCCTTTTCGCCGCAGTTGACTTCGCCGATGTAGTTCTTCCAGCCCCAGCCGTATTTCCTGCTGCAGAAGAGAACATATACGAGACTGCCGAGCGGGAGCAGGACGTTTGAAACGAGGAAGTCTTCGATATCCATGATGCCCTTGCCGGCTATCTGTATTTTTTCGAGCACATTGAAGCCGAGCACGCAGGGGAGGGAGAGCACGAGCATGAGCGCGATGTTTATCAGCGCCACTTTGCGGCGGCTGAGCTTCGTCAACTCGAGCCAGAAGGACATGATGTTTTCAAAAACGGCAATGACCGTCGAGAACGCTGCGAATATCATGAACACGAAGAACAGCGCACCGACTATGCGTCCGCCGGGCATGCTGTTGAAGATGCTCGAAAGCGTCGTGAACAGGAAGCTCGCGCCGACCGTGCCCGCGTCTGCGGTGACGCCGCCGTTATAGGTGAAGCATGCGGGGAAGATGATAACGCCGGACATGAGTGCAACGAAAGTGTCAAGCCCGACTATTGTCACAGCCTCGCCGAGGAGCCTGCGCTCCTTGCCGATGTAGCTGCCGAATATCGCTATAGAGCCGATACCGATGCTCAGAGTAAAGAACGCCTGCCCCATTGCGGACGAGATTACCGTCCATACGCCCGAATTTTCAAGGGACTTGAGCGAGGGGACGAGATAGAATTTCAGTCCCTCTGCGGCGTTCGAGAGCGTGCAGGAATAGATTGCGAGCCCCACCATGAGAAGCAGGAGAGCCACCATCATCCATTTTGTTATCCTCTCGACGCCCTTTTGCAGACCGAACGAGCAGATGCTGAAGCAGACAAGAATGACTGCGAATGTGGCGCAGACCATGAGCACGGGGTTGCTTATCATCGTGCCGAACACCGCTCCGAGTTCTTCCGCGCTCTTGTACGCGAGGATCGAGCCGTCCGCATACTTTATAAAGTATATCAGCATCCAGCCGGAGATAGTCGTGTAGAACATCATGAGCAAATAGTTTCCGGCGATGCCGAGATACTTGGCGAGATGCCACTTCTGCCCCTTCTTTTCGAGCACGTCGTATGACGAGGCGATGCTGCGCTGGCTTGCGCGGCCGACTGCGAGCTCCGCCGTCATGACCGGTATGCCGAGCAGAACAAGAAACGCGATGTAAATCAGCACGAAAAACGCGCCGCCGTATGCGCCGGTCGTTATCGGGAATCTGTAGACATTTCCCAGTCCGATGGCGCAGCCTGCCGAGATCAGAATGAATCCGAGTCTCGACGAAAATTTTTCCCTGTTTTCCATTGAATCTTCCTTTCAAAAGCCGTAAAAAATGAGCCGATGATAATTCTACCACCGACTCAATAAAATTTCAATATTTTTAAAAAATAAGTTGAAAAGACTGACTCAGTCGAGTACGATTTCCATCTCGCGCTTCTGTATTTTCATGCCGTGCTTCTCATAGAAACGCAGCGCACCGTCGTTGCCCTCCCAGACGTTGAGCGTCAGGTCGTGGCAGCCGAGCTCTTTTGCTGTCTCAAGAGCCTTTTTGAACAGTGCGTCGCCGATGCCCTCGTGCCTGCACTTTTCGTCAACGCACAGGTCGTCGATATAGAGCTCCTTGTTCGGGCAGCGTGCGGAGTCAACGGAGTGATCGATGAGAATGCAGAAAATATATCCGAGCACCTCGTCGTTTTCGTCCGCCGCAACAAAAGTTATGCGGTTCTCGTCGGCTAAGAGCTTCGCGAGGCTTTCACTGTCGTATTTCGACTTTCCCGCCTTGAACAGGTCGGGTCTTATCCCGCTGTGAAGATTGCAGATATATTCGAGCAGTTCGAGCATTTTAGGGCAGTCTTTTTCTTTTGCGATTCTTATTTCTTTGAGCATTTTTATTTTCTCACCTTACACAGATTCTTTCAATACTTCTCGACTTTCCGGTTTTTTCGTCAACATCGATTATAACGCCGCACATCATGCACGCGCCGCCGCTTATCTCGAATCGTGTCGGAAGTCCCGTCTTGAGCCACGATATCGAAGCTTCGGGGCGGACTCCGAGCACCGAGAGCTCGGGTCCCGTCATGCCGAGGTCGGTTATATAAGCCGTGCCGCCGGGCAGGACTTTTTCGTCGGCAGTCTGAACATGGGTGTGCGTGCCGACAACGGCGGTCGCCTTGCCGTCGAGATAGAAGCCCATGGCGAGCTTCTCAGCGGTGGCTTCGGCGTGGATATCAACTATCTTTATCCGGCAGTCGCTTATCTCTTCCATGAGAGAGTCGATGCAGGAGAACGGATTGTCCGAGCCGTTTATATACGCGCGCCCGAGCAGGTTTATAACGCCGATGCGGACTCTGCCCATGTCTATAACACCGAAGCCCTTGCCGGGGCAGGCTGCGCCGACATTCGCCGGGCGGATTATATCGCTGCGCTCGTCGAGAAAATGATATACCTCGCTGCGCCGAAAAGCGTGGTTGCCGGTCGTTATAAAATCAACGCCGCTTGAAAATATGTGCTCGGCGGCGGACGAAGTTATCCCGTTGCCGGGCGCGGCATTCTCGCCGTTGGCTATCACGACATCTATGGCCTTGAGCTTCTTGAAGCCGGGGAGCACAGAGCGCAGGAAGTCGCAACCCTGCGTGCCGACGATGTCGCCTATAAGAAGTATATTCATTCCGATTTTCCTTTCAAAAAATCCCACCGCGTTTGACGGTGGGATTTGTTTTTATTTTGCGTAGTCGCTGACCCTGCTCTCCCTGATAATGTTGACCTTTATCTGACCGGGATATTCAAGCTCGTCTTCGATCTTCTTGACGATGTCGCGGGCGATGAGAACCATCTTCTCGTCGCTGACGACTTCGGGCTTGACCATTATGCGCACTTCGCGGCCCGCCTGAATGGCGAACGAACGCTCAACGCCCTCGAACGAGGATGCGATGCTTTCGAGCTTTTCAAGGCGCTTGATGTAGTTCTGAACATTCTCGCGTCTTGCGCCGGGGCGGGAAGCCGAAACGGCGTCGGCGGCCTGAACGAGGCAGGCGACAAGCGTCTTTGCCTCAACGTCTCCGTGGTGAGCCTGAATGGCGTGAATGACGCCCTCGCTCTCGCGGTATTTCTTCGCGGCCTCAACACCCAGCTCAACATGCGAGCCGTCCATCTCGTGGTCGAGTGCCTTGCCGATATCGTGAAGAAGACCGGCTCTCTTTGCAAGCTTGACGTCGGCGCCAAGTTCCGCCGCCATGAGACCTGCGATATAAGAAACTTCGAGTGAATGATTGAGTACGTTCTGACCGTAGCTCGTTCTGTACTTGAGCTTGCCGAGAAGCTTGACGAGTTCGGGATGCACTCCGTTGACTCCTGCGTCGATGAGTGCGCGCTCGCCGGTCTGCTTGATAGTTGCATCGACCTCGCGGCGGGCTTTCTCGTACATCTCTTCAATGCGGGCGGGATGAATTCTGCCGTCCGATATAAGTTTTTCGAGTGTCAGACGCGCGACCTCGCGGCGAACCGGATCGAAGCTCGAAACGGTGATAGCCTCGGGCGTGTCGTCAATTATCAGATCGACGCCGGTTATGGTTTCGAGCGTGCGGACATTTCTGCCCTCGCGTCCGATTATGCGGCCTTTCATCTCGTCGTTGGGCAGCGCGACAACGGATACCGTGGTCTCCGCCGTGTGATCTGCGGCGCAGCGCTGAATAGCGGTGCCGATTATCTCTCTTGCAATTGTATCAGCCTCGTCCTTTGTGCGCTGCTGATATTCGAGCACCTTGACTGCCTTCTCGTGAACAAGGTCGTCTTCAAGGTTCTTGAGCAGGTATTCTTTTGCCTGCTCCTTGCTGTAGCCCGAGATTTTTTCGAGCATATCGAGCTGACTTCTCTTGAGGCTCTCCGCCTCGGCGAGTCTGTCCTCCGCATCCTTTATCTTGCGGCTGAGGGTCTCGTCCTTCTTTTCGAGATTCTCGATCTTCTTGTCGAGACTCTCTTCTTTCTGAATGACTCTGCGCTCCTGGCGCTGAACTTCATTGCGCCTTTCGCGCAGTTCTTTTTCGTTTTCGCTTCTCTGCTTGTGGATCTCATCCTTGGCTTCAAGGATAGCTTCCTTCTTCTTGGCCTCTGCCTGGGTCATAGCCTCGCTGACTATGCGGTTCGCTTCCTTTGTGGCGGAACCTATTGCGGCTTCGGCAACTCTCTTCCTATGTAAACCGCCGAGAATGAAACCGATAATGCCGAATGCAACTCCGACAGCGGCGGCTATAAGAATAATTTTCCAAACGTCCAAACGAATAACACCTCCCGAATAAAAATTTTAATTATTGTAAAACTCAGTAAAATAACAATATGGAGTATAGCTTGGCACATAATACTACCATTATTATGTATAATAACCTTAAACGGGAGAAATGTCAAGGTATTATTGCAACACATGGTACAAAAATTTATGGAAGTTGAACAAAATCCAGCGCGAAAGAAAGTGTTGACTTTTTCGCGTTTGGTGATAAAATGATAATGTTAAAAGCTGTGAAGCAGAAGACGTGTTCCGAACGTCCTCAAAGAGAGCCGCGCGCCGTTGGCTGAGAGCGCCGGTGTTGATACGGGATATGTTACCGCTGCCGAGCGCGCACCGAAGCCCTGTGGGATAGGCTGCGACGTATGACCGCGTTAAGGTCGCATGAGTGGCGGCGCGAGCCGCAAACCGGGTGGAACCGTGGAGCATTTGCTTCACCCCTGTAATTTTTACGGGGGTGGAGCTTTTTTCATCCCTGAGACGGGCATCAGCCCGAAGCTGAAAGGAGAAATTTTTATGGTAAACATTGAACTCAAGGGCGGAGTCGTCAAGGAGTTTGACGACGGAATAACCGCCATGGAAGTGGCGAAGAGCCTCGGCATGGGACTCTATAAGGCGGCGTGCGTCTGCCGCATCGACGGCGAGGTCAAGGATCTTCGCACCCCGATAAACAAAGACTGCAAGCTCGAAATCCTTACTTTTGACGATGACGACGGAAAGCGCGCGCTCAGACATACCGCTTCGCACGTCCTCGCTCAGGCTGTCAAGCGCCTTTATCCCGAGGCGAAGCTCGCGATAGGCCCCGCTATAGACAACGGCTTCTATTATGATTTCGATGTCGATGTGCCGTTCACTCCTGAGGTTCTCGAAAAAATCGAGGCGGAGATGAAGAAGATAGTCAAAGAGGCTCTGCCGCTCGAGAGATACGAGCTCGATCCCGACGAGGCTATTGCTATGATGGAGAAGAAGGGCGAGCCCTACAAAGTCGAGCTTATCAAAGAGCACGCCGGCAAGGGTGAGAAGATATCGTTCTTCCGCCAGGGCGAGTTCGATGAACTCTGCGCAGGCCCCCACGTCCCCGACACTTCGCGCGTCAAGGCATTCAAGCTGACCTCCTGCACCGGCGCATACTGGCGCGGTGACTCGGACAACAAGATGCTCCAGAGAATCTACGGAACCGCTTTCACGAAGAAAGAGGATCTTGACAATTATCTTCATATGCTCGAAGAGGCGAAGAAGCGCGACCACAGAAAGCTCGGCAAGGAACTCGGCCTGTTCACCATCATGGACGAGGGCCCCGGATTCCCGTTCTTCCTGCCCAACGGCATGGTTCTCAGAAATACCCTTATCGACTATTGGCGCGAAGTGCATAAGCGTTACGGCTATGTCGAGATATCCACTCCGATGATGCTCAACCGTTCGCTCTGGGAGCGCAGCGGTCATTGGGATCACTACAAGGAGAATATGTACACCACGGTTATAGACGACACCGACTTTGCGATAAAGCCGATGAACTGCCCCGGCGGAATGCTCGTCTATAAGCTTCAGCCCCATTCATACCGCGACCTGCCCCTGAGAATGGGCGAGCTCGGACTGGTTCACCGCCACGAGCTGTCCGGCGCGCTTCACGGCCTGTTCCGCGTGCGCTGCTTCACTCAGGATGATGCGCATATCTTCATGACATGGGATCAGATGAAAGACGAGATAAAGGGCGTTGTCCGCCTGTTTGATGAGGTCTATTCCGTGTTCGGTCTGACCTATCAGATCGAAGTCTCGACCATGCCCGAGGATCACATGGGCGACGAGAAAGATTGGGATTTCGCGACCGAGACTCTCAAAGCGGCGGTCACCGAGATGGGCAAGGACTTTGTCATCAACGAGGGCGACGGCGCATTCTACGGACCGAAGCTCGACTTCCATCTGTCCGATTCTCTCGGCAGAACATGGCAGTGCGGCACCATCCAGCTCGATATGCAGCTGCCCGAGCGCTTCGAGCTTGAATACACCGGTGCGGACGGCGAGAAGCATCGCCCGGTCATGATTCACCGCGTTGTTCTCGGTTCTATCGAGCGCTTCATCGGCGTTATCACCGAGCACTTTGCCGGCGCGTTCCCGCTGTGGCTCGCTCCCGAGCAGGTCAAGATTCTGCCGATATCCGATAAGTTCCACGGCTATGCCGAGGAAGTCCGCCAGCAGCTCGATATGGCGGGACTCAGAGTCAGCGTTGACACCCGCAGCGAGAAGATAGGCTACAAAATCCGTGAGGCTCAGCTCCACAAGATTCCCTACATGCTCGTCATCGGCGAGAAAGAGGTCGAGAGCGGCACGGTCAGCGTCAGAAAGCGCGGTGAGGGCGATATCGGCGCGATGAGCATCGCCGATTTCATCGACAGCGCAAAGACCGATGTAGCTGAAAAGGCTATCTGGTAAATTTTTACAATAAAAAATCCAAGCTGAAATTGCCGTCCCGGTGCAGTATACAATATCTTGTGTATTGCGCCGGGACTTTTTCTATTCGCCAAAAATTTTTTAAAATCAGAGCGCAAAAAATCGCCTGAAACTATTGCACAGGCGGTTCTTTTGTTTTATAATGGTGGTGCAAATAGGTGGCAGAAACCACTCCGGTGGTGGACGAGAACACCAAAATTCACACAAAAGGGGGCGAGCGCATGGAAAAAACTGAATTCAGCGGATTTTTTGTCCATACGCTCGACCAGAAAAACCGAGTGTTTATCCCGGCAGAATTCCGCAGCAAGCTCGGCACGGAATTTGTTGTCTGCACTCCGCCCGGCAGCACTGACTGCATTATTATATATACGGTCGAAGAGTGGGACAGATATTTTGAGAATCTCCGCAGCCTCTGCACCGGCGCGGACCGCGCATTCGCTGAGCGTATTGCAAGCAGCTCGAAGAGATGCGTCGTTCCCGACAAGCAGGGCAGAATAACCCTCTCCGCCGACCACTGCGCAAAAGCGCACCTCGAAAAAGAGGCGCTGATAGTCGGAGTCGGCAACCGCATTGAGATATGGAACCCCGAGATTTGGGATCAGAAGTGCGCGGAGAACATGGCAGAGATCGAGAAGATCGCGGCGGATGTTCAGCTTTAATGCGGAGGGCGGCATAATATGGAATTCAAGCATATACCCGTACTTTTCCGCGAATCGATCGACGCGCTTGATATAAAGCCGGACGGACTTTATGCAGACTGCACTGCGGGCGGCGGCGGTCACTCGAACGCGATACTTGACAGACTCTCGGGAAACGGCAGGCTCGTTGCCATTGACCGCGATCCCGAAGCGATAGAGACGCTCACAAAGCGTTTCGAGGGCAGAGAGAATGTCAGCATAGTCAACGACAACTTCTTTAATATAAAGAGCATACTTTCGCAGTTCACCGACGAGGGTGCGGACGGCATTCTCGCAGACCTCGGAGTAAGCTCCCATCAGCTCGACGACGCCGCGCGCGGATTTTCTTTCCACGCGGACGCTCCGCTCGACATGAGAATGTCGATGCAGGGCATGAGCGCGGCGGACGCAGTCAACTCGCTCTCACAGCGCGAGCTGCAGGATATCATCTACAGATACGGCGAGGACAAGTTCGCTCCGCGCATAGCGGCGGGAATAGTCCGAGCGAGGGCTGAAAAGCCGATAGAAACAACACTGGAACTCGCCGAGATAGTCAAAAGCTCTATTCCGGCGGCGGCGCGCCGCGAGGGAGGCCACCCCGCGAGGCGCACCTTCCAGGCGTTGAGAATTTACGTCAACGGCGAGCTCGACGGACTCGACAGAGCAATAGGCGATATGTTCGATTCGCTCAAGGTCGGCGGCAGGCTCGCGATAATAACCTTCCATTCGCTCGAGGACAGAGCGGTCAAGCAGACTTTCGCCTCCCTGTGCGAGGGGTGTATATGCCCGCCGGAGTTTCCGGTGTGCGTCTGCGGGAGAAAGAGCCGCGGCAGATTGCCGCAAAAGGCGGCGGCTCCGAGCAAGGCGGAGCTCGAAGAGAATCCGCGCAGCAGAAGCGCAAGACTTCGCGTAATAGAGAAAATCAGATAAATTTTTTAGTATAAACGGGAAAAAGTTACAGAGAAAGGATGGTAACTATGGCAACAAATCTCAACGGCACGCAGGCGTATAGATTCGAACTCTTTGAGCCTCAGCAGGCTATGCCCGCGCCGAAAAAAAGGGAAGTTCCGGTCGGTCCGCAGCGAGTGATCAAAGCGCCGGAAAAGACGAAGGAAGAGAAGCAGGCAGAGGCAAAAGAGATAAACAGGCGCATCGCCGTTATTCTCAGTGTGGCTGTTGTTATGTTCATGCTTCTGGGTATAAACATGTATTCGCGCACAAGGCTTACCGTCCTTGCAAAAGAGACGGCGAGCATACAGACGAGCATCGCCGAGGAACAGAGCAGAACGGTCGACCTGCAGAGCAGACTGACTCAGAAGATGAGCACGGACGCTATTCTCGACTATGCGACAAACAGGCTCGGCATGGTCAAGGGCAACCGCTCGCAGATAAACTACATAACCGTCAACGGTTCTGATTCAGTCGTTTATAATGATGGCAACGGATCGAAAGCGGGAGAATAGTACGGGCATCGCACGGCATATAATTATGTGCCTGAGTTGCTTTGAAAAGGGCGGATCGCGGTCTGCCCTTTTTGGACATTTAAGAAGGTTTTTTGCCGAGCGGTGAAAGGGTGAAGATATGCAGAAGACATTGCCTAAAAAAGAAAAAGACAGACGCGCCAAGGTGATGGTAGTTATCATCGCCATAGCTTTCCTTGCCTGCGTCGGCAACCTCTTCCGCATTCAGGTGGTTCAGGCTGATTATTACAAAGGCAAGGCCGAGGAAAATCAGCTCTACGATACCGAGATACCGGCTCAGCGCGGCACTATTTATGACTCCGAGGGAAATGTCCTCGCACAGAGCGCATCGGTGTGGCTCGTGTATATTGACCCATACAGCGTGCCGGACGATAGCGTCCGTGCCGATTTGTGTAGGGATTTGAGCAATGCGCTCGGCATAAACGGCGACACGCTGATGAAAAAGCTCAAGATGACGAAATACAGATATCTCGTCATCGCAAAGCAGGTTGAATATGACAACAAGGAAAAAGTAGTCGAGATAAAAAAGAAAAAATATGTATACGGAAAGAAAGGCGAGGAGCAGTATGCCTACGGCAGTGCGATGGTCGGCATAGATCCCGATGTCAAGCGCTACTACCCCAACGGCAACCTCGCCAGCCATATCATCGGCTACACAAACTCCGAGGGCAACGGTCAGGCGGGCATCGAGCTATATTATAACAGCATCCTCTCGGGTATCCCCGGCAGAAAGGTCACCGCAAAGGATGCCTACGGCAGGGCGATGCCGCTTCAGTATGAGACTCTTTATGATGCGACGAACGGGCAGAAGCTTCAGCTGACTATAAACAGCAATATCCAGCGCTATCTTGAAGAAGCGCTCAAGCAGGCGTATATCGACAACAAGTGCGCCTATGCAAACGGTATAGTTATGGATGTCAACACCGGCGCTATACTTGGCATGGCGACCATGAGCGACTATGACCCGAACAATCCGCGCCAGACGGACGATGCGGAGGTCGAGGAGGAATATAAACGCCTTCAGGAGCTGCGCGCCGCAAAATATGAAGAATCGGGCAAGACTCCGACCGAGGAAGAAATCAAAAAGGGTCAGGAAGAGGACAGAAACAACGCGAAACTCAACGTGTTCTATAACAATGTCCGAAACCAGAATGTCAGCAGCACATACGAACCCGGCTCCGTTTTCAAGACCATAACCGCCTCGGCAGCTCTCGATCAGGGCGTCGCGGATCAGTCAACGAAGGTCGACTGCGTGGCGGGCGGAATAAAAATTCTCACCCAGACCTATCACTGCAACGCGCACACAGTTCACGGCACGCTCGACATGGTCGGCGGTCTGAAAAAATCCTGCAACTCTTATTTCATAACCATGGGTCAGCGCCTCGGCGTTGATAATTTCTACAAATATTTCGAGGCGTTCGGCTTCACCGAAAAGACCGGAATCGACCTCCCGGCGGAAACTCAGCCCAAGGCGGGCGTCACCTACCACGCCCACAAGGGCATGACGCTCATCGACCTCGCGAGCTCCTCGTTCGGTCAGTCGTTCCAGGTCACACCCATTCAGATGGTGACGGCGCTCTCCGCCATAGCCAACGGCGGAAAGCTGATGAAGCCCTATGTTGTCGCGAAAGTGCTCGACGACAACGACAATGTCGTCAGCGAGACCCAGCCGACCGTCAGGCGTCAGGTGATAAGCGAGGAGACCTCTGCAAAAGTCGCCGAGATGATGCGCCGCGTCGTCAACGAAGGCACGGCGAAAAACGGATATGTTATCGGCTACCGCGTCGCGGGCAAGACCGGCACATCGCAGAAGCTCGGCAAGACCGGCGAGCACGTCGCGTCCTACGGCTGCTTTGCTCCCGCGGACGATCCGAAGGTTGCAATAATAATTATTATCGATGAGCCGCACGGCGGTCAGATCCAGGGCGGTCAGATAGCCGCTCCCGTCGCCGCGCAGGTCATGGAAAAAACGCTCAAATATCTCAACGTTGAGCCGCAGTATACCGAGAGTGAGCTTGCAAAGCTCGACACGACGGTTTCCAACTATGTCGGCAAGAATGTTTCGGAGGTCTCTTCGGAGCTTCGCTCGGCAGGCTTCAACTGCAAGGTTATCGGCAACGGCGACAAGGTTATAAGCCAGCTCCCCGGCGCCTATCAGAGCGTGCCCAAGGGCGGCATAGTCGTGCTCTATACCGAGGGCGGCCCCGTTGAAACAAAAACCAAAGTGCCCGATCTGACGGGACTTTCGATAACCCAGGTCAACCGCACTGCGGCTGCCACGGGCATAAATGTCAAGATATCCGGCAACACTCTCGTCAACTCCGAGCTCACTTCTTACGGACAGAGCATCGCAAAGGGCGAAAGCGTCGATTACGGCACGACGGTCACAGTATACTTCAAATCGAATACCGGCGTTTCCGATTCTCCAGGCTGATAAAGGAGATTTTCAATGAGACTTTCCGAATTGTTCCGGGAAGTTGAATTTGACGGAAGTATAAAAAACGATGCGGATATAAATCTCGTCACCGACGACAGCAGACTCGTCCGACCCGGCTCGCTGTTCGTGTGCATACGCCACAGGAGCTTCGACGGTCACACAGCGGCTGTTGATGCGCTCGCCTCGGGCGCGGCGGCTGTTGTGACTCAGGATAGGCTGGGACTTGAAAACGAGCTTCGTGTCGCGGATTCCCGCAGCGCATATGCGCGCCTTTGCGCGGCACTCTGTAATCACCCGGAGCGCAAGCTCAGAATGATAGGCGTCACCGGCACAAACGGCAAAACGACGGTGACCACGCTTATCAGGAATATCCTTTCCGATTCGGGGACGAAAACACTGCTCACCGGGACGGTCTGCAACCGCCTCGGGGATGAAAATCTGCCAAGCGGGCTGACCACGCCGAAGCCGCCCGAGCTTTATTCGCTGCTCTCGCGCGCCGTTTCCCAAGGGTGCAAAGCCTGCGTCATGGAGGCTTCGTCTCAGGCGCTCGCGCAGGGGAGACTCGAGGGCATAGACTTTGACGCGGCGGTGTTCACAAATATCACGCGCGACCATTTGGATTATCACGGCACATTTGAAAATTATATTTCTGCGAAGAAAAAGCTTTTTGAACATTCTGCTCTATCAATAGTCAATCTCGACGACCCGCGCGCTAATGAGATAATCGCTGTGTCAAAGGGAAAGATAATTACATTTTCAACCGTGCTCGACTGCGCCGACTATACGGCAAAAAACATCTCGCTTCTTTCGGACTGTGTCCGCTTCGAACTTGTTTCGAAAGGACACATAGAACATATAGAATTTGCCTCGCCCGGACTTTTCAGCGTCTCGAACGCCATGGCGGCAGCTGTCTGCGCGATAAATCTCGGCATCGAGCCGAAAGATGCCGCGCAGTCGCTCGCAAAGTCAAAAAGCGTCTGCGGACGGCTCGAACGCGTGGAGTGTTCAGCACCGTACAGCGTCATTATTGACTACGCCCACACGCCCGACGGGCTTGAACAGGTTCTGCGGGCCCTGCGCCCGTCCTGCCGCGGGAAGCTCATAGTTATTTTCGGCTGCGGCGGGGACAGGGACAGAAGCAAGCGCCCGCTGATGGGCGCCGCCGCGTGCAAATATGCGGATAAGATTATCGTCACGAGCGACAACCCGCGCTCGGAGGACCCGATAAAAATAATCGGCGATATATTAAAAGGCACGGACAAAAAACGCCGCAATCTGTTCGTTGAACCGGACAGACGCAAGGCGATAGCGCTCGCGCTTAAAACAGCCGAACCCGGCGACACAGTTTTGCTCGCGGGCAAGGGACACGAAAAATATCAGCTTATCGGCGGCGAAAAATTGCCGCTTGACGAGCGGGAGACCGTAAGAAAAATTCTCGGGCTTCCGCACGATACAGGGAGGAAAAAACAATGAACACTATCGCAGCATTGATAATGGGCGCGGCGGCCGCGGCGCTCGTCACCGCGTTGCTCGGGCTTGCCATAATTCCGTGGCTGAGAAAGCTCCATTTCGGGCAGACTATTCTTGAAATCGGTCCGAAGTGGCACGAGAAAAAGCAGGGCACGCCGACCATGGGCGGACTCATGTTTATCTTCGGCACAATAGCCGCAGTCGCGGTGACTGTTATTACCGATAAGCTCCTCGGCGGCGATATCGTCGACAGCAGCGCTACCGGTGCGTCGATAATCGAGCTTTATACGAAGTTCTACAGCGGCATTATCTTTGCTCTCAGCGTGGCACTCATCGGTTTTGCCGATGACTATATAAAGGTCGTCAAAAAGCGCAACCTCGGTCTGACCGAGAAGCAGAAGACGGTGCTTCAGTCGCTCGTTATAATCGCTTATCTCGTCTCACTCTATATGGGCATGGGCAAGGAGCCCTATATGTTCATTCCGTTTGCCGGCAATGTTCGTATGGGCGTATTCTTCTGGATCTTCGGCTTTGTCGTTATCTATGCCGCGATAAATGCAGTCAATTTCACCGACGGCATCGACGGACTTTGCTCGAGCGTTACGATAACCTTCGGTCTTTCCATGTGCGTTATCGCTTATATGCATAAATTTTTCGGCGTCTCGCTCATGGCGAGCGTACTTATAGGCGGATGTGCGGGCTTCCTCGTCTGGAACCACAACCCCGCAAAGGTGTTCATGGGCGACACGGGCTCGATGTTCCTCGGCGGCATGGTCGTTGCTATCGCGTATGCGCTCAACTGCCCGCTTATTCTGCTCCTGACGGGCATAATATATGTTATAGAGGGCGCGTCCGACGTGCTCCAGATAGGCTATTTCAAGATAACTCACGGCAAGCGCATCTTCAAGATGGCTCCCATTCATCATCATTTCGAGATGAGCGGCTGGAGCGAGAAGAAGATAGTCGCAGTGTTTTCGATAGTCAACGCTGTCGGCGGAGCTGCGGCGATCGCGCTGATGTATTTCGGCGGCTACGCACTTTAAAAAAACAAACGCAGACGAAAGGGGGATCGGGATGACGAAGACAAAAGGAAAAACAAAGAACACGAAGAGCGAAAAAACAAAAAGAGAGAGCGGGGAAATGTCTCCTGCAAAAAAGCTTTTTCGCCAGTATTATCCGTTCTATAAGTATTTCCCAAAGAATATCAAAAGGCTCGACAAGCGCGAAGTGCTGGCTTTCGGGAAGATAGATACAAAGTTCTTCCTGCTCGTCGTCATCCTGCTCGTCATCGGACTGATAGCTCTGTTCTCGGCGAGCTATATCAATGCCATAAACAAGTATGAAAATGAATATTACTATATAGGGCGTCAGCTGAAATATGTTTTGCTTGGCTTAACATTAATGTTCATTGCATCAAGAGTAAATTACAGAGTATATAAAGATATGTCGTTCTTTTTTATGACTGTCGCGTTTGGTTTTCTTGTGCTTGTGCTTTTTTTTCACGGTCCTGGTGATTTTAAACGTTGGCTTGTCATTGGAGGACACAATGTGTTTCAGCCGTCAGAACTTGCGAAGATTGCGCTGATAATGTACTGCGCGTGGAGCATGGACAGACGCAAAAAAGCCATATGCTCTGACTGGAAGATGATGTTCCTCTATATGATAGTCGTCGGCGTTATGTGCGGACTTATCGCGCTCGAAAAGCACGTCTCCGCGACAATACTCGTCGGACTGCTCGGCATAGCGATGACATATCTCGGCGGCATCGACCGCAAGTGGTATCCGCTCGTTATAGCCTGTATCGTCGGCGGCGCGGTGCTCATGGTCGTTTTCAGAGATAAAATGCCCGCCTATGCGGCGGAGAGAATAATCGCATGGCTCGATAAGAGCTATGACCCCGGCGACGCCCGCTGGCAGACAAACAACTCCCTCTATGCTATCGGCTCGGGCGGACTGTTCGGCGTCGGACTCGGCAATTCGCGCCAGAAGCACATGTATGTTTCCGAGCCGCAGAACGACTTCATTTTCGCGATATTCTGCGAAGAGATGGGTCTTGTCGGCGCGCTCGTTGTTATCGTGCTGTTTGTGCTCCTTGTCAAGCGCGCTTTCGATATCGCCATGCGTACAAAAGACACTTTCGCGTCCCTGCTCGTCATGGGCATCGCGGTTCAGGTCGGTCTTCAGGCGGCGCTCAATATTGCGGTCGTCACCGACCTCATTCCCAACACCGGAATCAGCCTTCCATTCTTCAGCTACGGCGGCACATCACTGTGCTTCTTGCTCATTGAAGTGGGCATGGTACTGAGCGTATCGCGAAGCGCAAAAATAGAAAAAATATAAAAACAACGGAGGAGTCAATATGCTCAAAGCAAAAAGAATTCTTATCGCCGCAGGCGGCACAGGCGGCCATATCAACCCGGCTCTTTCTGTTGCCGGATATATCCGTTCGCAGGATCCGACTGCCGAGATACTCTTCGTCGGTACTGCCGATAAAATGGAGGCGAAGCTTGTCCCCCAGGCGGGTTATCCGATAAAGATGATAGACATCAGCGGTTTCCGCCGCGACCTGAGCCCGGCGGGTATCGTTCATAACATAAAGACGGTTTCAAAGATGTTCAAATCGTCCTCGCAGGCGAAAAAGATAATCGAGGATTTCAAGCCCGAGCTTGCGATAGGCTTCGGCGGCTATGTCAGCGGACCCGTTATCAGAATGGCGGCGAAGCTCGGCGTGCCGACCGCTATTCACGAGCAGAACGCCTATCCCGGCGTGACAAACAAGACGCTCGCAAAGCAGGTCGATGCTGTTATGCTCACGAGCATGGCGGCGGAAAAATACCTCGAGCCGAAGAATCCCTGCGTGCTGACGGGACTCCCAGTGCGCGCCGAGTTCTTTACAGCGGATAAAGAACACAGCCGTCTCGAACTGGGCGTTGACAGCCGTCCGCTCATTCTCTCCTCCGGCGGAAGCCTCGGCGCAGAGCCGATAAACAGAGCTATGGTCGAGCTGATAGCGGCGCGCGCTCCCAAGGGTGACTGCTGCTTCATCCACGCCACCGGACACAGCGGTACATGGGTCACGGACGAGCTCAAAAAGCGCGGAGTCGACCCGGACAAATTCGAGAATGTTACAATAAGAGAATACATAGACGATATGTCCCGCTGCATGGCGGCGTGCGACCTGTTCATCAACCGCGCCGGCGCATCGACTCTCTCGGAGATAGAGGCTCTCGGCAAGCCGTCGATACTCATCCCCTCGCCGTATGTCGCGGAGAATCATCAGTATCACAACGCGATGACTCTCGTTGAAAAGAACGCGGCGGTGGTTATCGAAGAGAAAGACCTGACGGGCGAAAAGCTGACCGAAGAGGTCGAGAAGCTTCTCGCGGACCGCGCAGGGCTCGATAAAATGGGCGAAAACGCCCGCGCAATGTGCGTCAGCGACGCGGCAAAACGCATATACGACTGCCTGTGCAAGGTGGTCGGGTAACAGAACAAATCATTTTCGCATATGATGGCACGCAGTTACTAATTGAGTTGCGCGGGGTGCGAAAATGGAAACGGTGAGGATCACAGGGAAAAACAGACTCTCGGGCGAGGTGCGCCTCCAGGGCGCAAAAAACAGCGCACTGCCTATCTTGGCGGCTGCGGCGAGCGTTGACGGCGTGAGCGTTATTTATAATTGTCCGCGCCTTTCCGATGTTGACGCCGCGATAAAAATTCTGCGCTTTATCGGCTGCAAAGTCGAACGCGAGGGCGACACCGTTACAGTAGATGCGACAGATGTCAGCCGATGCGACGTGCCGCGCGAGCTCATGTGCGAGATGCGCTCGTCCGTTATATTTCTGGCGCCCCTGCTCGCAAGGCTCGGCATGGCGGAGATATCCGCGCCCGGCGGCTGCGAGATAGGACTGCGCCCGATTGACCTTCACCTGTCCTCCCTGCGCCTTATGGGCGCACAGATTGAGACCGAGGGCGGCGTGCTCTCTTGCAGATGCCCCGACGGTCTCCATGGAGAAAAAATAACCCTCTCGTTCCCGAGCGTGGGCGCGACCGAAAATATACTTATCGCCGCGGCGTCCGCCGATGGCGAAACGGTTATACTCAATGCTGCGCGCGAGCCGGAGATAGCCGATCTTGCGGATTTTCTCTGCTCCTGCGGAGCGCATATATCGGGTGCGGGCAGCGGCGAGATAACCGTCTGCGGCATGAAAAAGCTCCATTCCGCCGAGCATACGGTCATTCCGGATAGAATAATCGCCTCGACCTATATGGCTGCTGCGGCAGTGACCGGCGGCGACGTGCATATTTTGGATACCCGCGCCGAACATATAACTCCGGTCATCCCCGTGTTTGAGCAGGCGGGGTGCAAAGTTGACTGCGGCGAAAACAGCGTGCATATTTCGGCGCCCGTTCGCCTGCGCAGTGTACAGACTGTGCGGACAATGCCGTATCCGGGCTTCCCGACCGATTCCCAGGCGGCTGTTATGGCTATGCTTAGCGTGGCGCACGGCACGAGCGTTATGATAGAAAATATTTTTGAAAACAGATATCGCCATGTGCGTGAGCTCTGCCGACTCGGCGCGGATATAATGACCGAGGGCAAAGTCGCGGTGATAAAGGGCGTCGAGACGCTCACGGGCGCGTGCGTGTGCGCCGCCGACTTGAGAGCGGGCACGGCGCTTGCCGTCGCAGGACTTGCGGCGCAGGGCAGCACGACGATAGAAAATGTCTGTCTCATTGACAGGGGCTGGCAGGATATGGAAGAAAAGCTTCGTTCACTCGGGGCGGAGATTGAAAGAGAAAGCTGAAAAGGGGTGTCCCGCATGGAAAACAAAAAAGCACAGCCGCAGAAAAATAAGACTCCGAAAAAGAAAAGACTGAGCAAAAAGGCGAGACGCCGCCGTCGCGTTAGAATAGCGATAGTGACTCTGCCTATTGTTATTGTCGTTCTTGCGGCAGTCGCGCTCATCGGCAGTGCGGTGCTGTTCCGCGTGGAGGGCTTTTCTCTCAGCGGAGAGGGCAGATATGACGGAGACGAGATAGTCAGTGCGTCCGGGATAGATATCGGCGACTGCCTGATGTGGATTAATCTCAACAAAGCCGAGGACAGGATAACGAAGAAGCTGCCGTATATTGAAACGGTGACAATAAAGCGCAAGCTGCCGCACACGGTCTCTATAGAATATAAGCAGGCGAAGGTGCTCTACGGCGTCTGCGTCGACGGCACATGGGCGCTGACCGATACAAAATATAAAGTTATCGAGCTGCTCGATTCCGAACCCGAGAATGTGTCGCAGAAAATAAAACTGCCGAAAGCCAAGACTTTTGAGCCCGGAAGCGTTATTGCATTTGAAGTCAAGGACGGCGAAGAGTCTCCGCTCGACACATACAAAAATCTTTTGACCGAGGCGGAAAAGACCTCGCTCAAGGGCAAGATAACCGGCGCGGATGTAAGCAATCCCGCTGCGCTGACGCTTACATATGACGGCAGAATAACAATAAAGCTCGGTGCTTTTGCCGATATTCCGGCGAAGCTCAAGCTCGCCGCCGGCGCGGTCGAAAAAGAGGACAGGATCGACTCGACCGAATACGGCACGCTCGACGCAACAATAACGGACAAGGCATATTTCAGACCCGAGACGAAGAAGAGTGAAACGCCGTCTGCCGAACAGACGACGGCGGAGATATCGCCGGAGCAGGCGGTAGAGTAAGACAGGAAATTTGTTTTGATTTTTTGCTTGTCTTTTTATTGAATATATGCTAAAATTAATCTATCTGAAAACTAACCGTTTTTTATATATCAGTTTGGGGGTTACGAAATGGCGTTTGAACTCGACAATGACTGCGAGATAACCACGCAGATAAAAGTTATAGGCGTCGGCGGCGGCGGCGGAAATGCCGTCAACCGCATGGTCGAAAGCGGTGTGCTCGGCGCAGAATTTATTGCTGTCAATACGGACAAGCAGATACTTACTCATTCCAGCGCAACGCACAAGATCCAGATCGGCGAGAAGCTGACAAAGGGTCAGGGCGCAGGCGGCAGACCCGAAATAGGCGAAAAATCGGCGGAGGAGAGCCGCGATGTTATCTCCGACGCGCTCAAGGGCACTGATATGATATTCATCACTGCCGGCATGGGCGGCGGAACGGGCACAGGCGCCGCTCCCGTCATTGCAAGAATCGCCAAGGATATGGGTATACTCACCGTCGGCGTTGTCACCCGCCCGTTCAAGTTTGAGGGCAAGAAGAAACAGCTCCAGGCTCAGAAGGGCATAGAGAACCTTGCCGAGAATGTGGACAGCCTTATTGTCATACCCAACGAACAGCTCAAGGCGATGAACAACGGTCAGAAGATGACTTTTGTCGAGGCATTCAAGATGGCGGATGAGGTTCTGCTCCACGGTGTCAAGAGCATCTCCGAGCTTATAAAAGTTCCCGGCTTCGTCAACCTCGATTTCGCGGATGTCACTTCGATAATGAAGGACGCCGGCTATGCTCACATGGGCTTCGCCAAGGCCTCCGGCAAGGACAAGGCTACCGAGGCGGCAAAGGGCTCGATTTCCAGCCCGCTGCTTGAGACTTCGATCTCGGGCGCAAAGGGCGTTATTATCAGCTTCACCGCTGCTCCCGATGTTGACCTTGATGATATCGAGGGCGCAGCTGCGCTCATTACCGAGCAGGCGCATCCCGATGCGGATATCACATGGGGCATTGCGTTCGACGACAGCATGGACGACGAGATGATGATAACCGTTATCGCAACCGGCTTTGAAGATAAGCCGAAGTCAGCGATGTATCCCGAAGAGCAGCCTAAGGCAGAGGCTCCCGCAGCTCCGGCAGCGCAGACCGAGTATGTTCAGACGAGCATCGCTCAGCCCGCGAAACCCGTAGCTCCCGAAGAGCCGAAGAAGGAAGAAGCTCCTTATATCGCCAAGAGACCTGCTGAGATAAATCCCGATGATGAGTTCAGCATCATTCTTGACAGCTTCAACAGATAAAAATAAAACTGCACCGCTGAGTTTTTCGGCGGTGCTTTTTAATATTGACTGCTATATGCTTTTGGTGTTATACTAACTGCGTTCCGTGCAATCGGCACGGAAGGGTATATAGGAGATAAGGTTTGGGGAACCGCCGGAGAGCTTCTTGCTTTCCGGCGGTTTCCCTTTTTATATATTATTTTATTCAGCGGCAGATTCAACAACCTTTTTCGCTATCGCTTCAAGCTGTTCAAAACTTTCGAGCGTGCCGAGCTCGCGGCGAAAAGCCGCCGCCCCATGTATGTCGCGAATGTACCACGACGAGTGCTTGCGCGCCTCGCGGATCCCGATATAGTCGCCCTTGTTTGCTATCAGCGCGCTGATATGCCGAAGCATTATGTCCATGCGCTCATCTACAGGCGGGTCGGGGAGAATATTTCCGCTTTTTAAATATTCGCTTATCTGAGTGAATACCCACGGCCTGCCGAGCGCTCCGCGACCGACCATTATTCCGTCGCAGTCGGTTTTATCAAACATATCCGCAGCGCTCTTGCCGTCGACTATGTCGCCGTTTCCGATGACGGGTATGCTTTTTACGCGCCTTTTCACTTCGGCTATCACTTCGAGATCGACGGGCGGCGCATACATCTGCTTGCGGGTTCTGCCGTGTACTGTTATCGCCGCCGCGCCCGCCTGCTCGCATAGCACGGCAAGCTCCGGCGCATTGATATTTTCCGCGTCCCAGCCGGCGCGCATCTTGACCGTTATCGGAACGGGGGAGACCTTCACACACTGCGCGACTATCTCTGCGGCGAGCTCCGGGCGCTTCATCAGCGCACTGCCGCCGCCGTTTCCCGCAACCTTCGGCGCGGGACAGCCCATATTTATATCGATGAAATCGGGCGAATATTTCATGCAGGTCTCAATGGCTTTCGCCATTATCTCGGGCACGTCGCCGAATATCTGGACACCTGCCGGGCGTTCGGCATCGCTCAGACTCAGCAGCTCGGAGGATTTGCGGTCGTTCATGCTTATGCCCTTTGAGCTTGCCATCTCGCCGATGCAGCCTATTGCGCCGAACTCCATGCACAGCTCGCGCATGGATCTGTCCGCCACGCCTGCCATCGGGGCGAGCAGAGCGCCGCTCTTCAGTTTTTCAGCCGATAAATACAACTTGCCACCTCCGAAAGATACTCAGTAGATTTTAGCATAAAAACCGCGCGGTTGCAATGATTATAAAAATAAAGCCGCACAGCGGATACTGTACGGCTTTGAAAATCCGATATTGTTTTTACTTCTTGTCTGCGGAGACAGTTTCCTTTTCTTCTGTCTCTGCGCCAGGCTCGTTGAACTGCTTGAGGGATTCCATGGCGGCGGTAGCTTCTCTTGCAAGCTCCGCGGCCTCCATGGCCTTCTTCGCAGCCGCATCGACTGCCTGAGCGGCGAGCTGAGTTTTGTGACCCGCATCGGAAGCGCCTGCGGCTTCTGCGGCTTTCGCCTCTGCGGAGAGCTTCTCTGCCTCTGCTTCGAGTTTGTCGGCCTCTTCCTTTGCCTTCATGGCGAGCTCGACCTTGTTGTTCGCGTCGATCTCTGCCATCATCTTTCTGATAGCGTGGGTGCTCATGCCCTGCTTGACATATTCGAAGTATTCCTCAGACGGGATACCGCCGATGAATGTCTCAGTGTACTTGACCTTTACGCCGACCTTCGCGATAACGATGTTGATGACAAGCAGCGCGACGAGCGTTCCGAGGAACACATATGCGCCGAAGCCGACCGAACCGCTGAAAACATCAGGGAAGAACTTCGCGAGATCTTTCGAGAAAAAGTTGAAGCAGACTATCGAAACCGTCGCGAGCACAATCATGATGCTGTTGAGGGTGATGTTGCGGGGATTGCCGTGCTTCGAGCATCCCATCGTGAGCATAATGAGGCTGACGAGGATGAGCACTGCCGAAAGCAGGATCGTCACAAGCGATATGAAGTAGAGCAGGAAAGTGTTGCCGAAGAAGCTCGAGCCGATATACTTGAACAGCGCGTCAAAATCGAGCGCTGACACCGCATTGTATATCGTGATGGCATTGACCGACACTTTCTTCTCGAAGAACGGTCCCCAGAAGGACACATTCGCCAGCGGAAGCATGAGCGCTCCGATGGGAAGAAGGCTGAGCACGATTCTGATTATTGTCAGGGGAGATCCGATGAACGAAGCCTTGAGCCTGTCAAGCTTCTTCTGGAATACGGCGTGTTCGCTCTCGGCCTTGTCGGCATCCTCGAGCAGACGCTCCTCCATTCCGTAGTAGATAAGATTGATGCCGCAATGAGGGCAGGTGGGGCGCCAGTCAGTCAGCTTGAGATGCGCGCCGCACTTGGGGCAGTTAGCCATATCGTTTCCTCCAAACAGATTTTGTTGCCGCGAAAAACCCCTCCGCGGCTTTGTTTGTGTACATTTCAATTGATTTTAACATAAAAAGAATGAGAAATCAAGAAGAATTATACAAAAACTATAAAAATGAACGGAAAAATTGAGCACAATGTGTGCGTCAGATAAAAGCGCCGTCTATGCCTATCGTCTGCCCGGTTATGAAATCCGAACCGTCTCCCGCGAGGAAGAGCATGAGGTGCGCCACCTCTTTGGGCGTGCCGAAGCGTCCCATGGGAGATTCTTCTTTTAGAAGTTCGAGCGTCTCTTCGCCGAGGGAGGCGTTCATCTTCGTGTCGATAACGCCGGGGGCTATGCAGTTGACCTGAATGTTTGATGGCGCAAGCTCGCGCGCGAGCGCCTTTGTCAGCCCGATCAGAGCCGACTTTGCGGCGGAATAATGCACCTCGCACGACGCGCCGCACACGCCCCACATGGAGGAAACATTGATTATCTTTCCGCTCTTTTCGTGAACCATGTCGGGCAGAGCCGCCTGAATGCAGTTGAACGCGCCCTTGACCGTGACGCCCATCATGCGGTCGAAATCCTGCTCGGTAATGTCACAGAACATCTTCTGCTGAGCGATTCCGGCGTTGTTTATAAGAACGCCTATTCTGCCGAGCTCCCTGCGGGCGAAGTCCGTCATCTCGTCCACTTCGCTTCTCGCGCTCACATCGGCTCTGAAGCAGACCGCCCTGCCGTTTTCTTCGTTTATCTCGCGGCAGAGAGCGAACGCCGCATCTTCGGAAGTACGGTAGTTTATCAGCACGCCGAATCCGTCTTTTGCAAAGGCAAGAGCCGCCGCACGGCCTATGCCGCCGGCAGCTCCGGTTATTATCACATTTTTGTTATTTACGCTCATTTTGAAAAACCTGTGAACTGTCCGTTCGAGCCGTAGAGAGTGGATATATCAGTGTAGCCCGAGGGGATTTTGAAAACGCTCTCGTCGACCTTTGAGGAGAATTTGATATCGTTGCAGACGAGCACACCCTGGCTGCTGAGAATTTCCATCTTGACGAGGTCGTCGCCGGAGAAATAGCATTTTATCGTGCTGTCGTTGCTCTTGTACTCTTCGCAGATGTATTTCTTGCCGTCAGCCTTGACTTCCGAGGTCCTGACATATTCCATGCCCTCGAAGTCTATCGCCGAGAGGGAGCTCATAGCCTCGTTGACATCGCCTGCCTCGCCCGCGTCAACGGCGAGATACATCCTGCCCTCGGGGAATACCATATAGAACTTGTCGCCGTCCGAAATAAACGACATTGTCATTGATACGCCGTTGCCGACAGGAGCTTTCATGCTCATATAGGCTTTTTTGCCTGATTTGACCATAGTCAGGGGCACATTGACGGAGGCGCCCTGCATATTGGAGGAGCAGGTCGCGGTCATGGTGTAGGAATCGCGCTTTGAGTTCTTCTGGAAATAGGTGTAGAAGCGGGTCTTTTTGATGTCCTTCTTCGCGCCGTTGTCCTTTATCTCATGACCCTTCGGCATCGTCTCGGGCTCGGTCGCCTCGGTGGTGCTCGCGGGGTTCGAAGAATCCGTAGTGTCAACTCCGTTGAGGGCGTTGATTATGTCCTCAAGGCTCGAAGTGGTGCCCTCCGTGGTGTCGGGTGCGGTGGTGTCCGATCCGCTGTCCTTGTTCTTGCAGGCGGCAAAGCTCAGCATGAGCACAAGGCACATGAAAATACACAGAATAGCTTTTTTCATTTTTATCATCATTCCTTTAAGAATATTTGTTTTAACATCCTTTGCGCTTTTTGCGCTGTGATAATAGAATACATTATATCGCGAACAAAATCAAGGGTATCGCCCAAATATGAACGAACTAAGTACGGGCGCGCGGTTGACTTTTGACTGCGAAAAAAGTAAAATGACAGCAGGAATAACTTTTCGTCAGTCGTTATGATTATCGGAGGTGGACTCATGGATATAGATATCTCTCTCATATTCGGCGATGCGGCGCGGTGGATAATGCCCGTGCTCGCGCTGCTTGTTGCGGCGTTCTGCGTGCCCTCTCTGCTCAAGGGCAATAAGAAGATCGGCGTCACCGGATATCTTGTCAACGAGGCGAACGGAGACCGCCTGCCGCTGTCCGGCTACGAAGTGTCGGTCGGGCGCAGCAAGGCGTGCGATATCGTCCTCGGATATAACACCGTCTCGCGCTTTCACGCCGTGCTTTCAAAGCATAAGAGCGGCTGGCGCGTGACAGACACGCGCTCGAAGACGGGAACATATATCAACGCCGAGAAGATAGACAAGCCCCGCGCCCTCGCGGACGGGGACACGATAGTTTTCGGCAACGCGGTGTTCGTGTTCGTCGAGAATGCGGCTATAGAGCCCGAGCAGGCTCCGGAAGAGCATATTGAACAGGCGGACGGTGAAGAGACCGCCCCCGCGGACGAGCACGCGGATTATATAGTCGACGAAAAGACAGGCAACGCATATAGAATAGACGGTCTTATAACCTGCATGATAGGCAGCGGAGACGATGTGCAGATAAAATTAAAAAGACAGAATGTTTCGGCTCATCACGCCATGCTCGTGTTCGACGACGGAACGGGCAAATGGAGCGTTACGGATATGGATTCGACCTACGGCACTCTGCTCAACGGCAGACCCGTCAGACGCATGACTCAGCTCGATGACGGCGACACGATCAATATCTGCGGCAGCACGCTCACTTTCAGAACGACGGGAGGGGAGAGCGCATGAAAAAGACAATGAAGAGAACAAAATGGTGGCTCCCCGCGCTGATTCTGCTCACGGCGTTCCAGCTCATATCAATGGCGCAGGTCGTGTTCAACGACGACGGCTCGCTGAGCACGGAGTGTCTCATATTCTTCGGCGCATATCTCGCCGTCGAGTGGGTTTATTTCATCGCGATGTCGATAGCGAGAAAGCGCGCAGACCCGGCGCTCGAAATGATAGCGTTCTTCCTGACGGGCATAGGACTTGTCACCGTTGCGGGCGCGAATAAAGATTTAGTCAAGACGCAGTTCGTCGCGGATATGCTCGGCATATTTTGCTTTGTCGCTCTGCTTTGGCTCATATCGAATGTCGACAGAGCCATGTTTATGAGAACGCCTATGGCTGTGGCGGCAATAGGTCTGCTGGTTTTGACTCTTATCCTCGCACGCAATATAAAGGGTGCGTTCAACTGGCTGAGTATCGGCGGAATGTCCATCCAGCCGTCCGAGTTCGTCAAGGTCGCGTTCGTCTTTGTCGGCGCGGCGACTCTCGATAAATTGCAGACCACTCGTTCGCTCACAAAATATATTATCTTCTGCGTCGTCTGTGTGGCGCTGCTGTTCTTAATGCGCGATCTCGGCGCGGCGCTGATATTCTTCTTTACGTTCATAGTCCTCGCGTTCATGCGCTCCGGCGATTTCCGCACGATAGTGCTCCTGTGCGTCGGCGCGGCGATGGCGGCGGGACTCGTTGTGCTGATACGCTCCGATTTCGTTATGGCTCGCTTTGCGACCTACCGCCATGTCTGGGACGATATGTACGGCAAGGGCTATCAGCAGACGCGCGTGCTCATCTACAGCGTCAGCGGCGGACTGCTCGGCGTCGGCATCGGCGACGGAAAGCTGAAAGAAGTCCCCGCGGCGACGGAAGATCTCGTATTCGGCATGATATGCGAGGAGTGGGGCATTATCATGGGCATCCTCGTCATCCTCTGCATCATGTTTATCGCGTTTCACAGCATCCGCTGCGCGAGCGGTTCGCGCTCGGCTTTCTATGCCATATCCGGCATAGCGGCGGGCTGCCTCCTGCTCTTCCAGACGGGACTCAATGTTTTCGGCGTCACCGATCTGCTGCCCCTTACGGGTGTCACCCTCCCGTTCATCAGCCGAGGCGGTTCGAGCGCGATATGCTGCTGGGCGCTGATAGCGTTTATCAAAGCGGCGGACAACCGCACCTGGATAGGCTCGAAATATTATCTTGATTCTGACTCGTAACCCGCGGAAAGGACTGATTGAATGAAAGGCATAGCAAAACGCTCAAAGCTCATGTTTGCGCTCGTGGCAATTTTTCTTGCGGGCGTCATAGTCCTCGCGGCAACATTCGGCATCAACGCCGAAACATGGGTGTTCAAGCGCGCCAATAAGCATATATATTCGTCGGGTCAGATAGTCGCGGCGGGCACGATATACGACCGCAACGGCAAGGTGCTGGCTCAGACGGTGAACGGCGAGAGAAAATATAACTCAAACAGCACCGTGCGCCGCGCGACCCTCCACGCCGTCGGCGACCTCGAGGGATTTATCTCAACCGGAGCGCACAGCGCGTTCCGCGGTGAGCTCACGGGCTACAGCTTCTTAAACGGTGTATATGATTTGAAGAGAAACGGAGCGGGCAACGATATAACCCTCACTATAGACGCCGATCTCTGCGCCACGGCGTATAACGCATTAAACGGCAGAAAGGGCGCAGTCGGCGTATATAACTACAAGACGGGCGAAATTCTCTGCATGGTCTCGACCCCAACTTATGACCCGTATAATAAGCCTACCAATATCGACAGCGATACAACAGGAAAATACGAGGCAATATATCTCAACCGCTTCCTGTCAGGCGTGTTCACTCCCGGCTCTACTTTTAAAATCGTCACGGCGATTAGCGCGCTCGAAAATATACCCGATATAAATTCGCGCACATTTACCTGCACCGGTCAATATAAGACCTCTACCGGTATAGTCAAGTGTAATTCCGTCCACGGAAAGCTCAATTTCCAGCAGGCACTCAGCAAATCCTGCAACAGCACCTTCGCCTGCATCGCGGAGGAGCTCGGCAACGACGCGCTGACTAAGACCGCCGAGCAGGTCGGTTTCAACAAGCGCATTACAATAGACGGAATAAGCGTCACAAAGAGCTATTTCACTCTGAAAGATGCGGTCAGTGTTGACCGCGGCTGGGCGGGCATCGGTCAGTATCAGACACTCGCGAATCCCTGCCAGATGCTCACCATGATGTGTGCGATAGCGAACGGCGGCAGCGCGCCTGCGCCGAAGCTGCTCAAGAGCGACAGCACGTTGAGCTCGCTGACTTCGCCGACGCTCAAATATCTCGACGAAAATATAGCGAACACCATCAAAGATATGCTCCGAAAGAATGTCACGACCCACTACGGCGAGGGCAAGTTCCCCGGGCTTCAGCTCGGCGGAAAGACGGGCACAGCGCAGGTCACGGACGGCGAGCCCCACTCGTGGTTTGTCGCGTTCTCCGAGCGCGAGGATCTCCCGCTGGCAGTCGTCGTTGTTGTCGAACACGGCGGCGAGGGTATCAGCGCGGCGGCGCCCATAGCTAATAAAGTTATGCAGGCCGCGGCGAAAAAAGGCGTAAATTAAAAACTAAAACTTCGGCGTCCGCGCAGAGCTGCGCGGGCGCCGATTTTTATTTTATCTCCACTCCCGTGTAATAGTGCTTGATTATCTCCTGCCAGTCGGAGCCTTGCCGCGCCATGTAGTCCGCGCCGTATTGGCTCATGCCGACCCCGTGGCCGTAGCCGTGAACGGTAATTTTGAACTCGTCGTCCGTGCATTTTATCTCGAAGCAGGCGCTGCGGAGCCCCAGCTTTTCGCGTACCTGCGCGCCCGTGAATTCTTTTTCTCCGATCACGGTGCAGGAAATATATCCGCTGTCCGTCTTTTTGATTTCGCCTATCCACTTTTTTGCGTCGCCGCCGAACTCCGCGCCCGAGCCGGCGAACGCCTTTTTGAACGCATCTGCCGTCAGCGTCAGCGTCGATGAGTAGTCGGGTGAGAGCTTGTCGCCCGCGCTCGTGACGCTCTTTAAGTAGGGGACATCCTTGCCCCAGATCTCCTCCGCGCTGAAGGTCTGCCCGCAGCTTATCGCGTGAAACGCCGCGGTTATAATCTCTCCGTCATAGGTTATCGTCTTACCGAAAACGTCTTTGACAGCCTCTTCGATCTTCTTTTCGTATGTCTCGTATTTGTCGCCCCATTTTTCCTTGCGCGCCGCCGCGTCTAAATATCCCTGATGCACCGCGCTGTCGTCGGTTATGTCCGCGCCGCCGAGCGTGGGGTCGGGACTGGAACGCTTTTTGACCGCATATGTATAGCATACGGCGGCCTGGGCGCGCAGAGCCTGCGAATGATATGCCGGCGGCATCTCCGCCGCCACCGCGCCGACAACATATTCGAACATGTCTATTTCGTTTATCTTCTTCGTTGAAGAGGAGAGCACGAGTATCGAATCTCCGTCATCTTGAATATTCGTTTTTGTGACTTCGTTGCCGCCTTTCTCCGGCGCTTTTGCGCCGCCCGTTGCGGCGAGCGGGCAGATAAGCAGAACGGCTATCAGAATGATGAATAAAAATCCTCTGTTTTTCATATTTTTTACCTCCCGAACCTCGGCAAACTTGACTTTTGCTGCCGTTTTGGTGTAAAATTGTACTCTGATACATTATTATATAAATTTATATACGGAGCGAGAAAGGAGTCGAACGCATGGCGAATTATATATCCTCTATCCCGCAGGATGCCCTTAACAGTTTATGCGGAGAAATAGACAAGTATAACAAGATAAATCCTGCGTATTTTGATCGTTTCCAGGTCAAGCGCGGCCTGAGAAATTCGGACGGCACCGGTGTTATGGCGGGGCTGACAAAGATATGCAGCGTTCAGGGATATTATGTCGAGGACGGCGAGCGTGTCCCGATAGACGGCAGACTTATATACCGCGGAATCGATGTTCGCGAGATAGTCAGCGGATGCGAGCAGGAGGGACGCTTCGGCTTTGAAGAGGTCGCGTGGCTGCTCCTTTTCGGTACCCTGCCCTCGAGAAGACGCCTTGAGATATTCAAAAGCGTTCTCGCCGAGAGCCGCGAGCTCCCCAACGAGTTCATCGAGGATATGATAATGAAAGCTCCCTCGCACAACATCATGAACAAGCTTTCGCGAAGTGTCCTCGCGCTCTATTCATATGACGAAAATCCGGACGATATCTCGATAGAAAACGTCCTTCGCCAGTCGATACAGCTGCTCGCGCAGATACCCATGATAATGAGCTACGCCTATCAGGTTAAGCGCCGCAACTTCTATCACGAGAGCATGTATCTCCACCCGGTCGACAAGACCCTCAGCACCGCCGAGTCAGTTCTCTATTCGATAAGAGCGGATAAAAAATTCACCCCGGAAGAAGCGCATATGCTCGATATCTGCCTCATGCTCCACGCCGAGCACGGCGGCGGAAACAACTCGACTTTCGCCACCCGCGTGCTGACTTCGAGCGGCACCGACACATATTCGGCTATCGCCGCGGGCATCGGCTCGCTCAAAGGACCCAAGCACGGCGGCGCGAACATAAAGGTCGCCGAGATGGTCGAATATATCAAGCAGGGCGTTGAAGATATTACAGACGCGGATCAGGTCGCCGATTTCCTCAAGAAGATTCTCAAAAAAGAGGCGGGCGACGGCTCGGGACTCATCTACGGCATGGGTCACGCGGTCTACACTCTCTCCGATCCCCGCGCCGTTATTTTGAAATCGCACGCGCGCAAGTTCTCCGAGAACACCGAGTTCGAGGATGAGTTCAAGCTCCTTGAGCTTATCGAGACCCTCACTCCGCAGATTCTTGCCGAGCTGCGCGGAGACAAAAAAGTCATGTGCGCAAATGTCGATCTCTATTCCGGTCTTGTGTATAAACTGCTCGGCATCCCCGAGGATCTGTTCACCCCGCTGTTCACCGTCGCCCGCGTTGCAGGCTGGTCGGCGCACAGAATGGAAGAACTGATGACCGGCGGCAGAATAATCCGCCCGGCATATAAGGGCGTCTGCGCCCAGCGCAACTATGTAAAGCTTGACGAAAGACTCGATAATTATCCCGGCGAGCTCAGATATATCCCCAGCGACGAGCACGCCTAACAGACAAAAATAATTTTTAGGACTTGATACAATGCCGAAAGATAAAAAAGTTTCAATGCTTAAAATTATGATGATAGCCCTTGCTGCAGTTCTTTTGGTGCTGATTCCGGTGCGCTGCTATCAGTATGCATCCGGAGTGATTGAACCCACGACAGGGTTCTACAGCGGCAGTGACTGGAGCATCTGGCTGTCGTATATCCTGCTTGCCGTGTCTGCCGTTGCGTTTCTTGCAATTGCGATAGCGAGCAGAAAGAAGATATCTTATTCGACCGAAAAATTCGGCTCGACAGGGCTCGCGATAGCCGCGTTCATGTTCGCTCTGACGCTGATGATCGACGCTGTTTCGCAGTATAAGACAGTGTTCGCGACCGCTACCGACACCGCGCTCATGTACGGCACCGAGTCGGTTCAGTATCTCAAAACAGGTCTTGTCTCAAGGGGGCTTGAGGGCTTCTGCGCCGTTGTTGCGGCGGTGTTCTTCGTCCTCTTCGGCTACGGTCACTTAAAGGGCAAGTCAAACGCCTCGGAGTCAAAGCTCATGGCGCTGTTCCCGGTGCTCTGGTGCATCTTCAGACTCATGCACAGATTTATGCGCACGATAAATTTCCTCAACGTTTCCGATCTTCTCTATGAGCTGTTTATGTGCGTGTTCCTTATGGCATTTTTAATGGCATTTTCTCAGCTCAACTCAAAGGTCGGCGGTGACGGCTTCGACTGGAAGCTCGTCGGCTACGGACTGCCCGCAATTATGTTCTCTCTGATTTGCTTCCTGCCGAGATTCATAATGACCCTTGTCGGCAGGGACTATCTGCTCTGCAATCAGTCGCCCATAGAGTGGTGCGACCTCGGCGCGGCAGTGTTCATCTGTGCGCTGCTCCTGACCAGAGTCGGATTCGGCGAGAAAAACACCGAGACTGCCGAAACGGCTGAGAAAACAGAGAGCTGATGTTTTTAGATAATTTTCTCATCGCCGCCGAGCAGGTGGCGATACTGTATATTCTCGTCGCGGTCGGATTTATCGCCGACAGGACAAAGCTCTTCACGGAGAAGGCTGCGCGCCTGTGCACGGATCTGATGTTTTATATCATCACTCCCGCAAAGATAGTGCAGTCGTTCATCTCCATGGAGTTCAGCCGCGAATCGGCGACGCGCCTTGCGATAGCCGCTGCCTGCGGCGCCGCGATACATATTATCGGCGTGGCGGTCAGCTCCGTTGTGTTCAACAAATCGCCGATAGGCAAAGCTGCAATATTCAAATATTCGAGCGTCTACGGTAACTGCGGGTATATGGCTCTGCCGCTCGCCTATGCCGTGCTCGGCGACGAGGGCGTGTTCTACGGCTCGGTCGTTATAATGATGTTCCACTTATTTTCGTTCACCCACGGCATCTGGCTGATGTCGCGCTCCGAGACGGGCGAGAAGACGAAGTTCAACTTCAAGAACATCCTGATAAATCCGGGCACGATATCGCTCATAATCGGCTTGCCGCTGTATCTGCTGAAGATAAGGCTGCCCAATGTCATAGAAGCGCCGATAGACTATCTCGCCGCGCTCAATACGCCCGTGGCGATGCTGATTTTCGGAACGTATCTCTCGAACGCGAAGATAAAATCCGCGCTCAAAGAGTGGCGGATACTCTGCGTCGCGCTGATAAAGCTCGCGGTTATACCGCTCATATGCCTCGGCGTTTTCAGACTCTGCGGCATCACGGGAGCGCTGCTGACCGCAATGATAATTGCGGCGAGCGCACCGCCCGCAAACATAACGGTCGTCTTTGCGGCGAAGTACAACAAAGACACCGGCCTTGCATCCCAAACGGTCGCAATAGTCAGCTTCATTTCGATAGTGACCATGCCGTTGCTTATCGGTCTTGCAAGTACGATGTAACAAAAAAGAGAGTCGGAAAAATCCGACTCTCTTATATATTTTTTTAGTCCTCTTTGTCTTCTTCGTTCTCTTCTTTCGGCTCTTCGACCTTCACTGAGATCTCTATAACTCTGCGCTGTTCAACATCTGTGACGGTGACGGAAAGATTTTTGTATTCAAACGTGTCACCGACTTCAGCCATTTTGCCGAGCTGTTCGAGCACCCAGCCGCCGACCGATACGGATTCGGACTCCTCGTCCTCATCCATGTTGAAATATTCAAACATCTTGTCGAGCTGCGCGCCGCCGAGAACCTTTACCGTGCCGTCAGGCTGGGGAGAGAAGTCCTCAATAACTTCGTCGTTTTCGTCCCATATCTCGCCGACAAGCTCTTCGAGAATGTCCTCCATGGTCACTATGCCGAGCGTGCCGCCGAACTCGTCCGCGACAACCGCCATGTGCGTCTTTTTCTGCTGCATGAGCTTGAGCAGTTCGCTTATCTGCATCTGCTTTGCTATGTAGACGGTCTTTTTGATTATCGAAGATATCGGCTGCTTCTTCGTGAGCACATATTTGTTGAAGTCCCTGATGTGAATGAAGCCGATTATATCATCTGTGTCGTCCGAATAGACTGGCAGGCGCGAGAAGCCGGAGTCGTTGAACACCGAGGCTATCTTTTCGACGCTGTCGTCTTTTGAAACGGCAATGACATCGACGCGCGGGGTCAGGATATCGCCGACTGGACATTCGTAAAATGAAATAGCCGAGCGGATAAGATCGCTCTCGTCCTCGTCGAGTCCGCCGCCGGACTCCGCTTCGTCAACGATATTCAAAAGCTCGTCGCCGGTTATCGTGTCGTCCTTTTTGAATTTGAAAATCTTGCTCAGAAGCTTTTTCCAGAGCATGAAGAACGCCACGGCGGGGGTTAATATAACTGTGAGTGCCCTCAGGAACGGTGTCGCGAACATCGCGTATTTTTCGGGCATCTCTTTGGCGAGCGTCTTCGGCGTAACCTCGCCGAAGATGAGCAGGAGCACGGTCATTATTATCGTCGAGACCGTCGGACCCTTGCTCTCGTTTATGAGCCTGATGAAAAGCACCGTCGCCACGGATGACGCCGTGATGTTGACAATATTGTTTCCGACAAGTACAGTGGAGAGCAGCTTGTCATAGTTCTCCGCCATCTTGTATGCCTTGGCGGCTTTTTTGTTGCCGTCGTCAGCCATGGTCTTGAGTCTTATCTTGTTGAGGGAAGTGAAAGCGGTTTCGGATGCCGAGAAAAATGCCGAGAACAGTATGAGCAGAACGAGGCATACTATCTGCACCCAACTTCCGGTAGTCAAAATGATTCCTCCAGTTGCGGTTTTACGCATATGTATATTAAATATAACTATATCATAATCTATTTGTTATTGCAAGAAAAAGCCGCATCCGGGTGAATGCGGCTTTTAAATATAATTATTACAGAGCTATCATGTCGCGCAGCTCGGACGCGAGGTCTGCGGCGAGGCGTGTGCCGTTTATGAGGGCGCGTTTCGGCAGTTTTGCGATGAATCCGTCGTCCTCGAGGGTGACATCGCCCGTGTAGTTTATGTCGTGGAGCGCCTGCGCGATAGCCTTCCAGTCGAGCTTGCAGGTGAAGGGCGGCATATGCAGATCCTCCATATAGTTGTTGTCGTGGACGTGCAACGCCGTAAGCCTTCTGTGACCGAGCGCTCTTATCGCGTGCGCCGCGTCGTCGCCGACAAGTCCGCTGTGACCGAGATCAAGGCAGACGGTGAAATATCTCGGGTCGAGCGCGTCATAGTATTCGGCGAGCTGTTCGCCGTAGCTGCACACATTTGCGAGCATGACATGGCGGCGGTCGTCGTGGCCGAACATATTCTCGAGAGCTATTTTTATCCCGAACTCCTCGCAAAGGGGCTTGAGTGAATTATAGAAATCGATATTGAACTGCTTTTGATCCACCCCGTCCGGGCAGGCGGTCGGGTGGACTATTATCTGACTCGCTCCTATTTTGCCCGCAATGCGGATAGAGAGCTTCAATTTTTCATAGACGAATTTATTGTATTCCTCGTTACCGAATCGGTAGCTCGGAAACGGCGCATGAGCCTGATTGAACGGGAGCGAATATTTCTCGCTCGATTCCAAAAGCTTGCCGACAAGCTCATCCTCGCTCATGTTGCCGAGCACGCTCTCAAACGAGCTGTTCATATAGAACATCGAAAAATCGAGCGCGTCGAAGCCCGCCTCTTTGAATATTTTCATGCCCTCGTCAATGCCGAAAGCCGGAAAAATAATGTCTGTCTGTGTTGATATTCTCATACTGCGCACCGCCTTATAAGTCATTTTGATATTATTATATCAGAGAGTTTTTGGATATACAATATCAATGTCCCAAATATGGTATAGCAAATTTCCGCGGATGTGATATAATCTTTGTGTGAAATCTTTCTGACGGAGGTTTGAAATGCTGCGACTGATACTTTCGCCCTCGGTGGGCGGCACCGCAGGGTATCTCTATGATACGGCGGCTTCGATCGCTTCTTCGGGCGGCGAGGCGGTGCTGATAGTGCCCGAACAGTATTCCTTTGCCGCCGAGCGCATAGTGCTCGAACGCCTCGGAACGGCTGACGCCCAGCGCGTCGAAGTGCTGAGCTTCACGCGCCTTGCGAATACCGTGTTTAACGCTGTCGGCTGGGACAAGGGCAAGCGCCTCAATGAAGCGGGAAAAATACTTCTGATGAGCCGCGCCCTCGAACAGTGCGCCGATAAACTGAATGTCTATTCCCGCAGCGCGGACAGCCCCGCGGTCGTGCGCGAGCTGCTAAGCCTCAATGAGGAGTTCTGCCAGTGCGCGATATCTCCGGAGGATATGACCGCCGCCATGAACAACATGGAGGACGGGCTGCTGAAAAGCAAGCTCGCCGATATTTCGCTCGTTTTCTCGGTCTACGATTCTTTCGTCTCCGAAGGATGGCTTGACGACAGCCGCATGCTGACCCGCCTCAAAGATAAAATTCTCGAAAGCGGGTATTTTAAAAATAAAACGGTGTTCTTCGACTCCTTCCGCGGCTTCACCGCGCAGGAGTTCGGAGTTATCGGCAAGATACTCACCCAGGCAGACGATGTTTATGCCGCACTGACCGCGCCCGATCTTATCGAGCGGGACAGTGACGATATATTCTACCATACAAAAAATACCGCAAAGAAGCTCATTAAGCTCGCAAACAGCGTCGGCGTGCCGTGCGCAAAGCCCGTTGTGATAAGCGACCCGAACGGCGATCCCGCACTCGATGCATTCTCAAGTGACTTTCTGAGCCCCGAGGCGGATGTGTTCCCCGACGCGTGCGACAGCATATCTATAGTCGCGTCGCCCGATATCCGCAGCGAGTGTGCCTATGCCGCGGCGCATATAAAGCGAATGCTCAGAACCGGCGAGTACCGAAGCCGCGATATAGCGGTTATCGTGCGCGACGAAACTTCGTATATCCGCCCGATGCTGACCGCGCTTGCAAAATGCGGCGTGCCCGTATTTGAGGACAGACGCCAGCCTGTTATAAATCAGCCGCTGATGACGCTTGTTCGTGCCGCGCTGAAAATAGCCGACACGGGCTTCGACACCGACAGCGTCCTGCGCGCTTTGAAAACCGGACTCTGCCCGCTTGCGGCGGACGAGATATCGGATATTGAAAACTACACTTATCTCTGGCAGATAAACGGTTCGGGCTGGCTGAAAAAATGGGAGTCGAGCCCCGACGGATTCGGCGAGATGACCGAAAACGCAGCGGCGGAGCTTGAGAGGCTGAACGCCCTGCGCGAAAAGGCGGTCGAACCGTTTGCAAAGTTCAGAGGCAAGCTCAAAGATAACGACGGCGAGGGCTGCGCAAAGGCTGTGTTCGAGCTGCTGTGCGAGCTCGATACGGCGCAGAGACTCAAAGACCTCGCGATTTATCTCGAGGATTCGGGCGAAAATGTGCTCGCTCTCGAGACGGAGCGGCTCTGGGACACCCTCTGCTCTCTGCTCGATGTCGCGGCGCAGACGCTCGGCAAGACCCCGGTAAAAGCCTCACGCTTTTCGAGACTTTTCGATCTCATGCTCTCCACCGTTACCCTCGGCGAGATACCCCATTCCCTCGAAGAGGTGACGATAGGCTCGGCGCAGAGAATAAGACCCATCGCGCCAAAGGCGGTGTTCGTCCTCGGCGCGAATGCGGGAAAACTGCCGCTCAATCCCGTTCAGGGCGGTATGCTCAACGCCGGCGAGCGCGAACGTCTCGCGCAGGCGGGCATAGAGACCGCGATATACGGTGAGGACAGAGTTGCCGAAGAGCGATTTATCGCTTATACCGCGTGCTGCTGCGCAAAAGAGACGCTGATAGTCAGTTATTCTTCGAAGAGCGCGCAGGGCGAAGAACTCAGCGAGTCGGAGATAATCACTTTCATCCGCGAGCATTTCCCGCAGGTGCATCAGACCGACACGCTCACGGCGGATAAAATCGACCTTGTCGAGGGCAAGAAGCCCGCGTTTGAGCTGACGGCAGCGCTGATGCGAAACGGCGGCGAGCTCTATGAATCGCTGAGAAAATATTTTGAAGAAAATGCCGATTATTCCGGCAGACTCGCGTCGCTCGACAGCGCGGCGGAGGGGAGAACTTTCAAGATAGACAGCCGCGAGACGGCGACGCGCCTTTTTGGCATGAACATGAATATCTCACCCTCACGGGCTGAGACATATTACCGCTGCCCGTTTTCTTATTATTGCCGCTACGGCTTGAAGCTTCAGGAGAACAAGAGCGCGACCTTCGACCCGCTTCAGAAAGGCACGGTTATACATTTCGTGCTCGAACAGCTGCTCAGCGAATTCAGCGCGCAGGAGCTCTCCGAGCTCGATCCCGATGAACGCTATGAAAAAATACGCGGATATCTGGACTCTTATCTCGAACGCTTCCTCGACCGCTCGCAGAGGTCAAAGAGATTCCTCTATCTCTATGAACGCCTCGCGCGCAGCATAGATGTGGTCGCGGCGCGGCTTGCGGACGAGTTCAAAAACTGCGAATTCCGCCCGATCGATCTTGAACTTGATATATCGCATAACGGCACGATAAAGCCGTATGATCTGAAAATACCCTCCGGCGGACACATCAATATTTCCGGCAAGGTGGACAGAGTCGATCTCGCAGAGATAGACGGAGAGCCGTATGTCAGAGTCATAGATTACAAGTCGTCGGGCAAGCCCTTTGACGTTTCCGATGTGCTCAACGGACTCAATATGCAGATGCTTATATATCTTTTCACGCTCGTGAGCAACGGAAAGGCTCGCTACGGCGATGCGATTCCCGCAGGGGTGCTCTATATGCCTGCAAAGGCATCTGCCTTTACAGCCGAGAGAGGCAAAGACCTCAGCAAACAGGGCAATCCGAACGACAAAAAAATGCAGGGTTTCGTGCTCGAAAACGCCGATGTCATAGTCGCCATGGAGCATGACGGCGACGGTGTGTATATCCCGGCAAGAATTGATAAGGATGGCAACATAAAGGGCAAGACCCTCGACCTCAGAGAGCTGTCAAAGCTTTGGGACACAGTTGACGAAAACCTTGTAAACATGGGCGAAGAGCTGCATCGCGGTTCGATTTCCGCGCTCCCGGCACAGGGCAAAAACTACAAGGAAATCTGCTCGAAATGCGAATATTGGAACATCTGCACGCATGAGAATAATATGCCTGCAAGAGAATTGGACGATAACCGAAAACTCGGAGAGGGGGATGAAGAATGGGAGTCAAGTGGACGACTGATCAGCAGCACGCGATAGAGTGCTGTAAAGGTTCTGTGCTTGTCAGCGCTGCGGCAGGTTCGGGCAAGACAACAGTGCTCGTCGAGCGCGTTATCCGCCGCCTGACGGACGAAGATAACCCCTGCTCGGCGGAGGATCTGCTGATAGTTACCTTCACCCGCGCCGCCACCGCGCAGATGCGCGAGAAGATAGGCGCGGCGATACTCAAACGCCTTTCGGAGGACCCGACGGACAGGCATCTTCGCCGCCAGTATATGCTCCTGCCGTTTGCGAAAATATGCACTATCGACAGCTTCTGCAACGACCTTGTGCGCGAGAATTTCCACGCGCTCGGCATATCCCCGGACTATTCGCTGCTCGACAACGAGACGGCGGTCATAATGAAAAACGACGTCTGCGAGGCAATGCTCGAACGGGCATACGAAGAGGATTCGGATGGCAGCTTTTCGGGACTCAGCGACATGATGTCCTCCGGCAGCAGCGACGAGGATTTCGCGAAGCTGATAATCAAAATGTATGATATCTCGACAGCTTATCCGTTCCCTGATTTGTGGCTCGACTCGCTTATCGAGGAGTATTCCCAGCCCGATATCAACAAGAGCTGCTGGGGCGGTATAATTAAAAAATATGTCTGCGATATGCTCGACTACTGCGTATCATCAAGCAATGATATGATGACCGCCATGGAGCCTGACCCGATCGTTGCGGACGCCTACGGCGCGGCGGTGCAGAGCGATATAAATATGTACGCCGAGCTTCGCGAAAAAGTCAACAGAGACTGGGACGAGGCTCTCGAAGCATTTAACACAGTCAAATATATGGGCCTCGGGCGTGTGCCGAAGGGCTATGAGAGCGAGACAAAAAACGCGGTCATGACCGCCCGCAAAAAGCTCAAGGATCTGTTGAAAAAAGTACCTAATATTATGTGCGTCTCGTCCGGAGAACATTCTGAAGATGTGCGCCTGATGCGCGGCCCCGTGACGAAGCTTATCGAACTCGTCAAGCAGTTCGGCAGGGAATATTCCGCCGAAAAGGATAAAATGAACTCCGCCGATTTCTCGGATATTCTGCACCGCGCACTCAATTTGCTCGCGGTTTCCGACGGCAGCGGCGGATATATAAAAACCGACCTTGCGCGCGAGCTTTCATCGCATTATGTCGAGATACTCGTCGACGAGTATCAGGATATAAACGAAGCGCAGGATATGATATTCAAGGCAATATCCGCCGACGAGAACAATCTTTTTACCGTCGGCGATGTCAAGCAGAGCATATACAGATTCCGTCAGGCGATGCCGGAGATATTCCTGCGCCGCCGCAGCACAACACACAGCTTCGAGAGCGGAAAATATCCCCTTGGCATAACCCTCGGCTCGAATTTCCGAAGCCGCGTGGGAGTTACATCGTGTGTCAACTATATCTTCCGCCAGCTGATGAGCACGGAGGCGGGCGAGCTCGAATATGACGACTCCGAGGCACTCAACGCCGCCGCTAAATATCCCGAGCGCGACACCCCCGACTGCGAGCTGCATGTCGTGACGGACAAGGGCAACAGAGCCGATACGCTCGAAGCGCAGGCTCGCTATGTTGCGAGATATATTGACCGTACGGTCAGAGAGGGAAAAACGCTCGTTACAAAGGGCGGCGCTCTGCATCCCGCGTCCTACGGCGACTTCTGCATTCTCCTGCGCACGGCAAAAAATGTTTCTTCGGTCTATGCCAACGCGCTCTCCGAGCGCGGCATACCGGTTTTCTCCCCTGAGACCGGCGGATTCTTTGAGGCCGCCGAGATAAGCTTTATACTCTCGCTCCTGCGCGTGCTCGACAATCCAGTGCAGGACATACCGCTCGCGGCTGTCATGCTCTCTCCGCTGTTCGGCTTCAGCGCGGGCGAGCTTGCGGATATACGCGCCTCGGCGAAAGAACGCCTGGAGGCGGGCGAGACCGAGCCGCTCTATCGCAGCGTCGCCGCGTCGGCTGACGAGGGCGACGAAAAAACGGCGGCATTCCTCAAAAAGATAGAATCCCTGCGCAGACTGTCGCTGACCCTGAGCGCGGGCGAGCTCGTCCGCAGAGTGTGCGAGGAGACGGGCTTCGACGCTATCGTTGGCGCGATGCCGGACGGCGAGCGCCGCAGGCTCAATGTCGGTCTGCTGTGCGACTATGCCGAAAAATACGAGGCGGCGGGGAACCTCGGACTCAGCGGATTTATAAGATTTATAGACAAAGTCGCGCGCACGAGCGGCGATCTGGCGACCGCTGCGCGCCCGTCCGAAAATGCGGATATCGTCCGCATAATGACCGTCCATCAGAGCAAGGGACTTGAATTCCCGATATGTATTCTCGCCGATATGCAGCACGCGTTCAACGAGTGGGACAACACCGAACCAGTGCTCATAAGCTCGTCTGCAGGGCTCGGTATGAAGAGACGCACAGAGGACGGAATCAGCGTTTATGACACCGCTTCTCGCCGCGCCGCAGTCATAACTTCCGAACGCATGGGGCGCAGCGAGGAGATGAGAGTGCTCTATGTCGCGCTGACGAGAGCAAAAGAAAATCTCATTATGGTCACATCCGTCCCGAACCCCGAAAAGGGACTCGCGAAGGTTGCCGTCGAATGCGGAATAGGGGAGCGGGCGAACCCGTTCGCCGTGCTCAGAATGAACAACTTTTCGGACCTTGTGCTCACGGCGCTCATGCGCCATCCCGCCGCGGATGAGCTGAGAAAGCTTTCCGGCATCGATGTCCCGATATTTCTGCCCGAAAAAGACAGATTCAAGCTCAAAGTTGTCGTCAGCGATTCGGAAAGCTTCATGACCGAATCCGCAAATGAGCAAAAGATAGCCGCAAAGCCAGTATTCTTTGGCGAAGTTTGCGAACGGCTCGATTATTCCGACCCGCGCTCGGTGCTCTCGTCCGTGCCCGCGAAGCGCGCCGCTTCGGACGGCTCGGAGCGCGGCATAAACCGTGAATATTTCGCCTCGTCACGCCCGGCGTTCATGAGCTCTGGCGGACTGACCCCGGCTCAGCGCGGCACGGCTACGCACAAATTCATGCAGTTTTCAAATTACGCTGCGGCGCGCGCCGACATTGAATCCGAACTCGCGCGGCTCGTTGACGGCGGCTTCCTCTCGGAGGATGAGGGCAAGGCTGTGAATATCGGCGCGGCTAAACGGTTCTTTATGTCGTCGCTTGCCGAGAGAATATTCGCCTCCGATAACGTCATGCGCGAGAAAAAATTTGCAGCGCTCTTCCCGGCAAAGTTTTTCTATCCTGAGCTGATGGGTGAAGCGGCGGAAGAAAAAATCGTCGTTCAGGGCATTGCGGACTGCGTGTTCGTCGAGGACGGAAAACTCGTCATTGTCGATTATAAAACCGACACGGGCGTTGACGCCGAGGCTCTGCTCGACCGATATTCGGCCCAGCTCGGGATATACCGCGAGGCACTCTCGCAGACACTCGGAATGCCCGTCAAAGAGACGCTTTTGTACTCATTTTTCATGAATTCGACCGTTAAAGTCGGAACAGTTTAAAAAATATGAAAAAAGGGCTTGCATTTTTGCCCCGTGTATGATAAAATTTCGTTTGCTAAGCTTAAAGACAAAGTTATATGCAGATAATCCGAAAGAGGTGACAATAATGAAGGAAGGAATCCATCCTAAGTACGAGCCCACTGAGGTCCGTTGCGCTTGCGGCGAGGTCATCAAGACTTCTTCCACCAAGCAGGATCTTCGTGTCGATATTTGCTCAAAGTGCCATCCGTTCTTCACCGGCAAGCAGAAGCTCGTCGATACCGGCGGACGCGTTGACCGCTTCAAGAAGCGTTTCAACATGACAGAGGACAAGAAATAATCATCCTATGAGAGATAATGAGCTGCCTTTTCGGCGGCTCATTTTTCTATCTCAAAAAATGCGTCATGTGTTGCACTATCCAAGCATTGTTAACAATATATTTCTCAAAAAGACTTGTAATAATTGCTCGGCGGCGTTATAATATTTGTAATCATTTTGTAATATTTTTAAGGGGGCGAAGCAATGTCGGGAAAGAAAAAGGGCAATATTGCCAATCCTGATTTGCACAGCTCAGAGTCGCCCGCAAAGGACGGGAACGAGCTTAAAAACAGAATAAATGAAACTGCAAAGTATTCGGAGCTTTTTGAGAAGATAGATGTCGACAGCGATTATGACGATATCCTCGCAACATATGAGAAAACTCTCGACAAGCGCACCAGAGCCGCGATGAAAAAAGCGGGCGGTGTCGCTGACGAAGAAGAGTCCGTTGACGAAAACGTGATGATAGAGGCGGACGAAATAGTTTCGGATGCCGATTCTGCGGCGCAGCCCGAAGTGCAGGAAACTGCCGAAGACAAGCCCGCGAAAAAGAAAGAAAAGGCTCATAAGGGCGATGCCGGAGCCGTACTTTATTCTTATATCGCGGCGCTCGGACTCGCAACCGGCACAACTTTTAAAAAGATGCTCGCGAAGCCTAAGAAGCTCGGCAGAAATATCGTCGGCTTTTTCAGATATGTCTTCCGTTTTCTCTGGCTCGGATTCAAGAAGTTTATCCACATCATTTCTCATACATTCGTTGAGCAGGTCAAGGACTTCAGGCGCGATGTGCGCTCGGCTATGAATTATCTCAGGCAGAGCCGCCATAAGCCGAAAACACTGTTCCCGATACTCGGGCACTATGTGAAGAAGGCTTTCACCACCCATACGCAGATGTTCAAGACCATAGCGAACTTCGCTCTGCCCGTTGCCGCAGTGCTCGCTTTCGTGCTGACCGTCAACTATTGGAGCAGTGTCACGTTCGCGCTCAAGGTCAGCTACGACAACAAGGAGCTCGGCTATATCTCCGACGAGTCGGTGTATAACGAGGCTCAGAGCGCCGCAAAGGCGAGAATGACGACTACAAAGACGGATTCTTCCGCCAAGCTTGATGATCCGACATATGAGCTTTCACTTGTCAGCGTCAACAAGCTTGTCGATTCTTCGATACTCTGCGACAGAATAATCGAAAATTCCGAGAGTAATGTCACAAATGCCTGCGGAATTTATATCGACGATGAATTTATCTGCTCCGTCAAGAACGAGACGGATGCAGCGAGCGTGTTCAATGCTATACTCGAAAAGCACAAGGTTACCGACAGCAACAGCTTTGTCGATTTTGTCGAGAAGGTCGAGTATGTCCAGGGACTTTATCCTGACGACCCGAAGACCATGTGGGACGCATCGAAGCTCAAAAAGCAGCTTGAGCAGACTAAGCAGGCGAAAAAGACCTACACCGTCAAGGACGGCGATACTATATACGGCATAGCGGTCGCGAACGGGCTGACCGAAAAGCAGCTCATGGCGCTCAACCCCGATATGGGCGAGTATATTCATACAGGCGATCAGATAGTGGTCTCGAACGAGGTCAACTATGTCCGCGTCAAGGTTATGAGAACCGAGACAAGAACGGTCGAGGTTGATTATGATGTCGAAAAGACCAACGATGCTTCGATGTTTAAGGGTACTACCCGTGTCACCCGCAAGGGCGAAAAGGGCGAAGATACGATAACCGAGCTTGTAACATATATCGACGGTCAGCGCGTCACTTCGCAGGAGGTCTCACGCGTCAGGACTAAAGAGCCCGTGACCGAAAAGAAGCTTATCGGCACGAAGTCGACTCGCGTCAGCGGCGGATATAATGTCAAGGTTTCCGGACGCGGCTTTGTATGGCCTGCACCCGCATGTACATTCGTCAGCTCGCCTTACGGCTGGAGAACTCTGCGCGGTTACAGAGATTTCCACACCGGTGTCGACCTCACTCTTCCCGGCGGCGGTTCGACCGGAGCGGTCATAGTCGCATCACTCGACGGTACTGTCGAGAGCGTGCGCCGAAGCAATTCCGGCTACGGACACTGCGTTGTCATCAACCACGGCGGCGGAGTCAAGACGAGATACGCTCACTGCCTTGCAGGCTCTATATCTGTCAGCGTCGGACAGCATGTCAGCGCAGGACAGGCGATAGCGCGAGTCGGCAGAACCGGCAACGCGACAGGTCCGCATCTTCACTTCGAGATAATCATAAACGGTAGCACAGTAAACCCGCTGCCCTATATCAGATAAAATTTTCCCCGCACCGAAAGGCGCGGGGATTTTTTATAAGACGAATCCTGCCCATGGCTTTTCGTGGGCAGGATACTGTTTTGTGCAAATGTATTGTGATGATTTATATTAAACACAAATTTTATCAGCGTGATTTTCGCCTATATTTAAATCTATCCAATATCTTTTTACAAAAACTTTTTCTTCATCGTCGTACAGCCTGTTCTCGAATATTCCGCCGTTTTTTATTATCACGCGCTCCGAGGCGATGTTGTCCTCGTCGCAGACACACAGCACGCGCACAAATCCGAGTTCGCGGGCGATGTCGAGCCCTTGTTTCAGCATCTGCGAGGCGCAGCCCCTGTTTCTGCGCGACGGCTTGACCGCATATCCGATGTGCCCGCCGAAGTTCAGCAGGAACTCGGTCAGCTCGAACTTGAGGTTGAATACGCCGACCATGTCGTCTCCGTCGTAGCAGAGATAGGAATTCTCGCGGACATATCCGGCGGGAAGATTTTTGCCGCATATTCTGTTATTCATTCAGGCGAGCCAGCGGTCAAAATTTTCGTATCCGCCGTAGCCTATGCAGGTGCCGCCGTCCGATTTAAACTCATTGTAAAATGACTGCACATCTTGCCGACTGTCCTCGGTCGGGAAAACAAATCTGAGCATAATTTATCTCCAAATAAAATAATAAAAGGACATCAAGGTTTGCCCCGATGTCCTTTCGCTTTTCAATTGATTAAAATATCTGCTTATTCCGAAGCTGCCGTAGCGTCAAAATCGAGTCCGGAATTCGGGTTCTGGCAGTATTTCATCGAAGCCCTGTAGAACCAGATGTATTCACCGTCGCTGACAGCGACATTTGTAGCCTTGGTTATGCGCGTTTCAGCGATTCTCGCGGAGTCTGTGGCATCCGTTGAATTTTTGTAGACCGCGTAGTAGCTTTTTCCGCTGCCGTCCGGGGTTATTGTATATGTGCCGGCCTTTATATCTTTGCCGACCTTGTACATTGCGGGAGTCGTGCCGTCGCGGCCTATCGAAGCCATGTCGTGCGAAGCTGCGTCATAGAGCTCACAGCCCGTGATGTGGACATATCCGTCCTTTGACAGCGTATAATAGACCGAGACATCGACCATCTTGAAATCGCTTGCAACATTCTGAACATAGGGATCAACGCTCTTTTTGAAGCTGAGTCCGCCGTATGCGCCGGAGGCTTTCTTGATTATGTATTCGCCATTCTGAATATCCCTGCCTATCTTGTATGTGCCTGGGGCATATTTGCCGTTGACCGCCTTGGGATGCTCGCTGGCGGTGTTGATGAACTTGCAGCCGCTGATGTAGAGCTCGTAGCCGCTTTCAAGAGTAACGAGCGTATGCGTGCCGTCTATCGTTATATCATAGGCGAGGGGCTGACCTTTGTTATCTTTTTTCTTGCCGTCCCAGAGGAGCGCGGAGTAGTTTGAAGAGGTCTTGACAATATAATATTCGCCGGGGGCGAGCTTGCCGCTTCCGCTGCCGCATTTGTAGTTGCCCGCGCCGTTCCAGCCGGTGGAGCTGCCGTCATCGGGCTTTTCGGTCGAGTTTGAAGTCGGGAGAGTGACCATCTGCGCGTCGGTCGTTGCCGCGGCGGGAACAGTTTGAGTCGGTCTGCTCGAGGGCTTAGTCTCTTTTATAGTGGAGCTTTCAGCTGCGGTGCTGTCCGCAGAGGGCTCGGTCGTGTCGGCGGCGTCGACAGCATCAGTTTCCGCTGAGGCGGCTGTTGTGTCCTGATTGTCCTTATTGTTCTTGCACCCTGCAAACGCCAGAACACCGGCGAGCATAGCCATGCAGAGAATAATAGATATAAGCTTTTTCATCTTTTTTTCCTTTCGTGAGGATTATTGCGGGCTTACCCGTTTTGTCCATTATACCAAACCTGAACATTCAAGTCAACACGGGCAAAAAAAGGAAGAGCCGCATCTCTGCGACTCTTCAATCGGTTGGTTTTGGTTTAGCTTTCGGAAGGAGTTCCCTGAGCTGTAGTGGTTGTGGTGTCGGGAGTTTTTGTGGTCGTCTCGGGAGTTTTTGTGGTCGTCTCGGGAGCTTCTGTTGTAGTCTCGGGAGCGGCGGTTGTGCCGGGCTCGACATACGGAACAAGCTTTAAGCCGCTGCTGCGGAAATAGGTGCATCTGTGAGTGTGATTACAGTGCCTGCCTTAACATTCTCTTTGTAGTCCTTGATGGAGAGCTCGATATATCTCAGATCGTAATAGACCATGTATCCGTTTTCGGAATCCGTGGGAACGAGGGTGTACTTGCCGGGCTTTATGTCCTTGCCGACCTTGTACATTCCGGAGTTGTAGCTGCCGTCGCTGTTTGCACCGGGGATTTTTACTCCGAGGGAAGTGTCTTCCATGAACAGGACGCGCTGACCCTTTTCAAGGTTGTAATAAACGGGATAATCCTCGGCGAACATGATTGCTGTTGCGTCCTCGTCAAAATAATCGCTTGATGAGAAAACGGTGAAGAATGAGCCTTCGGATGAACCGAGAGTGGTTATGCCTGCGGGGATGTCAACGCCGACTCTGTAGGAGCCGAGCTTGTATTTGCCGTTTGTGGCGCCCATCTTATTGACTTCGGAGGCGAGGATGAATTTGCCGTTCTTGACTTCAAGAGTATATCCGGCTTTCATGGTGACGAACAGTCCGCAGGGAAGAATATCAAATTCAAGCTCGCCGTCTTTGCCGTCGGTAAGCATAAGCGAGCATTTCTTTGAATTGGGAACTACATAGTATTCGCCTGCCGCGAGGTTCTTGCCGCAGGTATATTTTCCGTCCTTTTTCCACTCGGGCTTTCTGACCGAGGGAGTGGTGGTGTTGACCTGACCGGGATTTCTTGAGATGTCTGTAACCCTTCTGACGGCGTCGGAAGCGGGCTCTTTCTTCTCGGGTTCGGTCGTTTCTTCGGACGAGGGTTCGGTGCTCTCATCGGTGACTGCGTCGACTGCCGCGCCGCTCTCGGAGGGGGCAGTTGTGTCGTCGCCGTTCTTCTTCGACTTGCAGCCGCAGAAGAGGAACATTATCGCGCACATGATGAGCGCAACAGCGGAGATAAGTTTTCTTTTCATTGTCTTTTCCTTTCTTTTTTTGACTTTCTTTTTTCTTTCCCTGAGAAGACTTCACGGAATAATTCCGTTCGGTCAATCTCAAATTGAGTATATCAAAATATGCAAAACTTGTCAACGAAAATTCACCGAAAAATGTCAATTTGAACAAACATATGGGGAGAATTTGAAAAGCGTGACTAAAAAATATATAAAAAATTATATTTTGCTGCGAAATTTATGTTAACTTTGTTGACTTAATTTGCCGAATGTTTTAAACTATGTTACAGAATAAAAAATTAACATACGGAGGAATGACAATGTTCAAACGCACCCTGTCGCTGCTTCTCTGCCTGCTTGTTGCGGTGCCGTCACTCGTGTTCTACGCCTTTGCGCAGGAGAACGAGGTGTCTCCTGCGGAGATAAGCTACGAGATAACCGACCCTTATGCGGAAGTCGATTGGGATAGCTGGGGAATATACAAGGCTCAGCTGCACACCCAGAGCAACGCGAGCGACGGCTATCTGCCGATCCACGAAGTCGTTGAGAGACACTATGACCTCAACTACGATATCCTCGCGCTCACCGACCATGGCACGATAAACAAGGGCTGGGATCAGAAGCCACAGCTCGTGCCGCTGATAAGACTCGTCAAATATGAGCGCACGAAGCTCGCGCCCATATATCCGCTGACCGATGAGGAGTACAAGGCCTATACGACCGGCACTGCCGCATCGCAGACGAGAACGCATAACAACGGTATGCTCGATGTCCCGCAGGGCATAGAGCTCAATATGGCGACCCCGAAGTGCGACTGCCATCTGACCGGCTACTATGCCGACTATGGTCAGGGCCTTGCCGGCGTTTACGGCGACTATGAGACCCCGTCGAAGGGCGTGCGACGCAAGGGCGGAATATCCATGCTCTCCCATGTCGGCGAGTATGTCTATCCCGAAAAGGACAGCGCGGATCATGTCGGTCAGAAGATAGACGATTATTATGCCAATAAATTTGCGCGCATCTTCCTTGACAACAAGGGATCGAGCGTCGGCATGGGCATCAACAGCGCCACCGACGCGCACACCCGCTGCGACCGCATACTTTACGATCAGATACTCCAGAAGACCATACCCAACAATGTCGTCCCGTGGGGCTTCGCTTTCTCCGATTCTCACGATGTCCGCTCGATAAACGACGCCTATACCATGATGGTTCTGCCGGAACTCACAAACGAGAATGTCCGCAAGGGCATGGAGAACGGCTGGTGCTTCGCAGTCTCCCACTATTCAAACGGTGTTGAGCTCAACGGCATGGAAGAGATGCCCGGCTTCGACGAGGATAAGGTCTATGACACCGAGGCATATCTTCGCGACGACACTCCGCTCGTCACCCGAGTGACCGTCGACGACGAAAATGACACGATAAGCATCGAGGGCGAGAATTTCAATTCGATAACCTGGGTCTCAAACTGCAATGTTATCAAGCGCGAGACGGATATAGACAGCGGCAAGGCGACCCTCGATCTCCGCGCGGACGATCTGCTCGACATGCCATATCTCTATGTCAGATTCTATATCACGGGCGACAACGGCATCTGCTATTCGCAGCCCTTCGTTATCAGAAGAAACGGCGAGGACTTCGACAAGGTCAGAGTTCCGAGAACCCACGATCTCTCGACCGCCCTGCGCGCCACAGTTACAGTGCTCGACTGGACTTATTTCAAGTTCAATCCCATTGTCTGGGCGTTCAAGTATTTCTTCCTCGGCTACAATGTTTTCGATCATTTCTTCGACGCATATTGATTTAAGGAGAATATATAAATGAAGAAGAACTTCAAGCGCGTTCTGTCGGCTGCGCTGGTTGTCGTGATGCTGTTCACCGCTTTCCCGGCGGCGTTCGCGTTCGGTTCGAAAGAGACGGATTATACGATAATCAGCCCCTATGAGCAGGTCGACTGGAGCACATGGAAAACTTATAAAGCAAACCTCCACGCACACTGCGACGCGAGCGACGGTGACCCGACGCTCGACGAGATGGTCGAGGAATATTATAAGGCGGACTATGATATCCTTGCGATGACCGACCACGGCGTTATCACAAACGGCTGGACGAGTGAGCGAGAGACGAACGGAATTTTCAACAAGTTCAGAAAAGTCTACCCGATGAGCGAAGAAAACTACGAGCGCATCACAAAGGGACTTGACCGCGGCGGCAGAGGCATGACCGATATCCGCGGCGGAATCGAATGCAATATGGCTGTTATCTCGAAGACTCATGTCAACGGATATTTCACCACCTACGGACAGGGAGAGTGGGGAATCGAAAACGACTACAGAACCGCTCCCGTTGAAATCGAAAAGGCGGGCGGCTATTCCGTGCTCAACCATGTCGGCGACTGGGTCGATTCCGGCAGATTCCCGCACCGCTCGCACTGGAACGTCTACATAGCCTATTTCGCGGGCATATTCATCGACTGCCCGAGCTGCCTCGGCATGGAGATAGTCAACAACACCGACAGAGTCACCCGCGGCGACCGCGAGCTTTGGGATGAGCTGCTTCAGGTCATTATCCCCAAGGGCAGAAATATCTGGGCTTTTGCCGATGACGATTCCGAAAAGCTTAACGAGGTCGGCAGATCTTTCGAGTTCTTCGTCCTGCCCGAGAACAACGAAGCGAATGTCAAAAAAGCGATGAAAGACGGCAACTTCTTTGCCGCGAGCAAATATTACAAGACCACCGACGGAGTCGGCGACTTTGACGGCGACGGCAATGTGCCGCTCGTGACCGATATCAAAGTCGACCAAAAAGCGAACACGATAACCGTCGCCACCGATCCTACCCGCGACTGCCGGGTCATCGAGTGGATAGCCGACGGCAAAGTTATCGCCACGGGCAACACCATAGACCTCAACGACTATGAAAAGGATCTCGGCTGCTATATCCGCTTCCAGATGAAGGGCAGCGGCGGCGTGACCTATTCTCAGCCGTTCGAGCTTCAGTACAAGGGCAGAATAGATAAGCCTGTCCCCAGCTGGGCGCTCTGGGTCTTCAAGACCGAAGCGGGTCAGAAGTTCATGAAGTTCTATCATTCCCATTCTTTCGCTCTCGGTGCGCTCATCGCCGAGAAGATAAGAATCCTCATCGAGGATAACATCAAAAAGTAAACTGCGGCACTTCTCTGGCTTTTCCCGGAGGGGTGCTCTGTGCTTTGAAAGCACTTTTTCTTATAACTTTGATATCTTTGTTAAATTTTTGTGTCGCGGTACAAAAATAATTTGAAAAATGAAGATTGTTTATTATTTTTGCATATTGTCTTTTGCTATGTTGGTGATATAATTTAGTAGCTGAAAGAAGCAGAAATAGTATATATAATAGGTATACCGAAGATGTATACCAAAACAGCGCAAAAGAGGTGCAGTTATGGAAAGCATCATTAAAACGATAGTCGATATGGACAAGCGCGCGAGAAAGCGCACCATGGAGGAACAGGAGTTCTTCGACAAGGCGGATTCCGAGCTTGCCGAGCAGGCGAAGAAGATTCAAGCTGAGGAGCAGGAGCGCACCGACAGCGAGATAGCAAAGACCGCATCCGAATATGACGCAAAGCTGAAAGCGGCTCTCGACGAGATAGAGAAGAAGGCTCAGGCAGTCTCCGATACTCTCGACGAGCAGAGCAAGGCTAACCGCGAAAAATGGGCGCAGGAGCTCGCCGACAGAGCCGTGAACGCCGACTGATCAGATTTTTTTGAAAGGAAGTGTGCCGTATGACAGTTTCGTCCGCCGCAAACGCAGTGCTCGCAAAGGCTCGTGCTATGTACGGCAAACGCCTGACCGCGCAGAACTACACCGATCTGCTTGCCTGCCGTTCCGTCAACGAGGCGGCGGCTTATCTGAAAGCCCACACTGTCTATGCCGATGCGTTCGAGGGTGTAACAATGGGCTCGCTCAGACGCTGGCAGATAGAAATACTGCTCAGGGAGCATCTTTCAAACAACTTCGCTTCCCTTTGCAGATATGAAAAATCCATCGGCGACGGCTTTTATAAATATTTCGTGACGCTGAGCGATGTTGATATGCTGCTCCATTCGGTGCGCTATCTCAACAGCCGCCATCCGGAGAAAAACCTCGCCAAAGTGCCCGACTTCTTCGTGCGCCACTCGGAGCTTAACGCCGCAGCGCTTGAGACCGCGACAAATGTTGATCTGCTTTTGGCGGCAGTCGAGGGCTCACCGTATAAAGCGGTTCTTGCCCCGTTTGCCTCTGTCGGTTCCGACGGCAGACCCGATTATTTCGCCATGGAGCTGGCGCTCAACAAATATCTCCACTCGCAGGCGGAGGCGCTCATCAAAAAGAACTACAAGGGCAAGGAACGCAAGGAGCTTGACGCGATGCACGCGTTCGATACGGATGCCGAGAATATCGTCTCGCTCTACAGGCTCAAGAGGCTTACGAATATGCCGCAGAGCGTGCTCACCACGATGCTTATGCCCGGCGGAACGCTCGATGAGAAAGCGCTGACAGGATTTATGAAAGCGCCGGATGCCGAAAAGGCTCTCCAAACGCTCAAAGGCACGGCGTATGCCGCATTTGCCGAGCGGGGTGACAAATCTGTCGAGCAGGTGAGTGCAAAGCTCAGATATGACCACGCGAAAGGTCTTGTGCGGTTTTCAACTTTCCCGAGCGTCGTGATGATGAGTTATGTCGCGCTCGCGGAGAATGAAGCAGAAAATCTTACCCACATTATTGAGGGTATAAGATATAATATTCCGCCCGAAGAAATAAGCCGACTTCTTATCGGCGTGGGCGACTGACAGCTTTTTAAGAGTTTAAAAGGACGGTGATAAACCTTGGCAGTTGCAAAAATGAAGCTTGTTAAAGTCACAGGTCCGCTCGACCAGCTTAACAATTTCATTTCAACCTGCTGCTTGGACGGATCGTTCCATCCCGAGCAGGCAACGCAGTATATGTCTGCGTCAATGGGTTATTCGACGCTCAGCGAGGAAAACCCGTATGCGCCGATGCTGCAAAAAATAGAGGAGCTTATCCGCGAGAATGATTCCGCGCCCGACCCGACGATAGTCGGCGACCGCTCGCGTGAGATTCAGCTCGACGATAAGACCAGCGCCTACATCGACGAACTGGACGAAAAATTGTCCGCGATGCACGATGAGTACAAGGAGCTTGAGGATCAGCTCGAGCAGTGCCGAAACGGCATTGCGAAATATGAGCATTTCACGGGCTTCGATGTCGGACTCGATGAGCTGTTCAACTGCAAGTTCATCAAGACCCGCTTCGGTCATATGCCAAAGGAGAGCTACGAAAAGCTCGTCGCCTATGACGACGACCCCTATGTGCTCTTCATCCCGTGCTCGACCGATGCGACCGACTATTGGGGCGTCTACTGCGCGCCGAGAGAGCGCGTCGACGAGGTAGACAGCATCTTCGCGGGACTCAACTTCGAGCGACTCCAGATCCCGTCGGCAGTCGGTACCGTTGAGCAGGTAATAGATCAGCTCAAGAGCAATATCGAGATTATCGAGGGCGACTTAAAGCAGCTTGACGAGCGCGCCGCGGCACTCTGGAAAGAGAACCGCAAACGCTGCAACGAGATATATACGAAGCTCGTCGATCTCAATACAGTCTTTGAGATGCGCCGCTACGCCGCGTGCCACAACAAGTATTTCTTCTATGTCGGCTGGGTGCTCGCACACGATTCAAAGGCGTTCGAGAAGAAAGCGGAGGCTATAGAGAATGTCGAAGTCGAGGAGAATGACCCCGACAAGAGCTCCGGAAAGACTCCGCCCGTGAAGCTCAGAAACCCCGCGATATTCAAGCCCTATGAATACTTCGTCGATATGTACGGCCTGCCGTCATATTCGGATATCGATGTCACAGGCTTCGTCGCGATAACTTATACACTGCTGTTCGGCATCATGTTCGGCGATCTCGGCCAGGGACTTGTGCTCTTCCTGCTCGGTATCCTCGGCTGGAAGATAAAGAAGATGCCCCTCGCGCGCATACTTATTCCGTGCGGTCTTTCGAGTGCGGTGTTCGGCTTCGTGTTCGGCTCGGTGTTCGGATATGAAGATATGCTCGACCCCGTTTATCATGCGCTGGGCATGGCGTCAAAGCCGCTGAGCGTTATGGATTCGATAAATACCGTTCTGATAGTTGCTATCGGCATAGGCGTCGTCCTTGTCGTGACTGCGATGCTCCTGAATGTAATATCCTGCCTCAAGCATAAAAAGATAGGCGAAGCGATATTCAGCAACAACGGACTCGTCGGCATACTGTTCTATCTCGCGGGCGTTGCGTTCTGCGTAGCGTTCATGAACGGTCCTCAGGTTCTCCCGAACAGCGTGCTATTCAGCGTCATGGGCGTCTGCGCCGTGCTGCTCTATATCAAAGAGATACCGATTGGTATTATAGACAAGCATCCGGACTGGAAGCCCGACAGCATCGTTGACTTCCTGCTCCAGAACCTGTTCGAGCTTATCGAATATGTCCTGTCCTATTTCAGCAACACCGTGTCCTTCCTTCGTGTCGGCGCGTTTGTTATAGTCCACGCCAGTATGATGATGGTCGTGTTCACCCTCGGCGGTGACGGCAGCAACATCCCCGTTATCATCATAGGCAACATTATCGTCATCGCCCTTGAAGGTCTGCTTTCGGGCATTCAGGGACTGCGTCTTGAGTTCTACGAGATGTTCAGCCGCTTCTATGAAGGCGGCGGCAGGGCGTTCACACCCGCCAAGCTCGAGCAGGCTCAGACGAATCTGAAAACTAAAATTGCCGGTAAAAAGGCCAAAAAGGCTTTAGCCAATAAAGACTAATCGGAGGTAAAGTAAAATGACAACTCTTTTTTATTCCGTTATGATCGTAGTTCCCGCGGCGGTGCTTCTCGCATCCGTTGTGTACACAATGAAGAAGCACTCTGAGGGTCAGAGCATCAAAAAGAGCCTTCGCATGAACGCGGCAACTTTCGCCGTCATGGTTCTGCTCGTCGCAGGCTGCGCTATGGGCGCTTTTGCAACCGGCAGCGAGGACACTACCGCAGCTCCGGCTGATACAACCGCCGCTCAGGCTTCCGACGCAGTCGCCGAGAGCGCAGAAGCGACAACCGTTAAAGATAACTCCAAGGGTCTCGGACTTCTTGCCGCTGGTCTTGTTACCGGTCTTGCCGGTATCGGCGGCGGTATCGCAGTTGCCGCCGGCGCTCCCGCAGCTATCGCCGCAACGAGCGAGGATCCCAAGGCATTCGGTAAAGCGCTTATCTTCGTCGCCCTCGGTGAGTCGATAGCCCTTTACGGTGTCGTTATCTCCATACTTATCCTCAACAAGGTCTGACGCCCTTAGGGCAGAAGAACGGCAGCGTAAAGCAATATAACTTTACACTGCGTTGAAAGGAACGGAAGTTATGCGTTTTTATTTGATAAGCGACAATGCCGATACGCTTGTCGGAATGCGCCTTGCGGGTATCGACGGAGAGCTTGTGCACGACGCCCAGTCGGTCGAGGATGCGGTCAACCGCTGCCTCGCCGATGAAGAGGTCGGCATCATTCTCATCACGCGCCCGCTGTGTGAGCTGTGCGGCGATTTCATAACGCAGGCAAAGCGCAGCTACGATAAGCCGCTGATAGTCGAGATACCAGACCGCCACGGTTCGCAGGGGAGCGACTCCATCGCGCGCTATGTGCGCGACACTATCGGCACAAAGATTTGAGGTGTTTAACCAATGCTCAATCAGGAAGAAAGAGCCGCAAAGTTTTTTGACGCCATAACCAAGGACGCCGAGGAACGCCACGAGGAGATGACCCGCAAGACCCGCGAAACGGTCGAAAGCGGACTTGAAAAGGCAAAGACGAAGGCGCACTCCCAGGCTCAGGCTAAAATAGAGCGCGAGCGTATGCTCAAGGAGCAGGAGTTCAACCGCACCGTCGCCAATGAGAGAACTCAACAGCGCGCCCGCCTGACCGACAAGCGCGGCGCAATTACCGACGAGGTTTTCGGTGACGCGCGTGAAAAGCTTGTTGCCTTTACAGAGTCGGATGGCTACGCGGATTTTCTCAAAAAGAGCGCGGCAGGTTTTGCGGCGGTTTTTCCGCAGGGGGATGTGACCGTCTATGTCCGCCCCGGCGATATGCGCTTTGCGGATGATATAAAGAAAGCTTTCGGCAGGGACTGCAAGGTCGAGAGCAGCGATGAAATAACCATTGGCGGATGCCGCGCCGGAGTTGCCGGCGGCAGCACCGTGGCTGACGATACGCTCGACACACGCCTTGAAGCTCAGCGCGAGTGGTTCCTCGAAAATTCGGGAATGTCAGTAATACTTTAACGGTCGGAGGTGAACGGCTTGTCCGAGAATAATGTTATATACGGAATAAACGGACCCGTCGTTACGATAAAGGGCGAGACGGGACTGAGCATGATGGAGATGGTCTATGTCGGCGAGAAGCGGCTTGTCGGCGAAGTCATACGCCTTGACAAGGATCTCACCACCATTCAGGTCTACGAGGAGACGACCGGGCTCAAGCCCGGCGAGCCGGTCTATGCTACCGGCGGCGCAATGTTCGCCACCCTCGGCCCCGGAATAATCAGAAATATATTTGACGGAATCGAGCGCCCGCTTTCGGCTATCGCCGAGCACAACGGCGCGTTCATATCAAAGGGCTGCGCCGAGAGCGCGCTCGACGAGGAGCGCGAATGGCAGGTCAATATGCTCGTCAAGCCCGGCGATAAGCTCAAGGGCGGCGATATCTACGGCGAATGCCCCGAGACTCCCGTCGTCAAGCACAAATTCATGGTACCGCCCGGACTTGAAGGCGAAGTTGTCGATGTCAAGTCCGACGGAAAATACAAGATAAACGATACTATCGTTACCCTCAGGGACAAGAAGGGGAAAGACCACGAGCTGACCCTCTGCCAGCGCTGGCCTATCCGTATCCCGCGTCCCGTCAACCGCAGACTGCCTGCGCAGCGTCCGCTGATAACCGGTCAGCGTGTCATAGATACGCTCTTCCCGATAGCAAAGGGCGGCGCGGCGGCAATCCCCGGCGGATTCGGAACCGGTAAAACAATGACCCAGCATCAGCTTGCAAAGTGGTGCGACGCGGATATTATAATCTATGTCGGCTGCGGCGAGCGCGGCAACGAGATGACCCAGGCTCTTAAAGAGTTCGGCGAGATATCCGACCCGCGTACAGGCAAGCCCCTGACGGACAGAACGGTGCTCATAGCGAACACCTCGAATATGCCCGTCGCCGCGCGTGAAGCTTCAATATACACCGGCATCACCCTCGCCGAGTATTACCGCGACATGGGCTATCACACGGCTATCATGGCGGACTCCACCTCCCGTTGGGCTGAGGCTCTGCGTGAGATATCCGGACGCCTTGAAGAGATGCCCGCCGATGAGGGATTCCCGGCTTACTTGCCGTCGAGACTTTCCGAGTTCTATGAGCGCGCAGGCTATGTTAAGAACCTAAACGGCACGGAGGGCTCGATAACGATAATCGGCGCTGTTTCGCCGCAGGGCTCCGACTTTTCCGAGCCTGTTACCCAGAACACGAAGCGTTTCACACGCTGCTTCTGGGCGCTCGATAAGTCGCTCGCCTATGCGCGTCACTATCCTGCGATAAACTGGAATACGAGCTATTCCGAATATGTCAATGACCTGTCCGCATGGTACTATGACAACGCGGGTCCGGAGTTCATGAACTACCGCGATGAGCTGTGCTCCATCCTGCTCGAGGAGAACAGCCTTATGGAGATAGTCAAGCTTATCGGCGCGGACGTTCTGCCCGACGATCAGAAGCTTGTCATTGAGATTGCAAGAGTTATAAGAGTCGGCTTCCTGCAGCAGAACGCCTTCCACAAGGAGGACACCTATGTTCCGCTCGCGAAGCAGATGAAGATGATGGAAATAATCCTCTATCTCTATCATCAGTGCCGCGAGGTCGTCGCAAAGCAGGTGCCGATCTCGAAGATAACGAAGCTCGGTCTGTTCGATAAGCTCGTCAAGATAAAATACGATGTGCCCAACGACAGACTCGATATGTTTGACGATTACCGCACTGAGATAGACAAAGCGCTCGCTCCGCTGCTGCGCTGAGTCCGCTTATTCTGAAGGCAAGGAAGGATTTAAACAGCTATGATTTTTGAACACATCGGTTTAAATCAGATAAACGGTTCGCTCGTTGTGCTTGACGGCGTCAAGGGCGCGAGCTATGAGGAGATGGTCGAACTCAGGCTTGAGGACGGCACCTCGCGCGCGGGCCGTATAGTCAAAATAGACGGCGAGCTTGTGGTCATTCAGGTCTTTGAGGGAACTCGCGGAATATCGATGAACAACAGCACCACCGTGCTCTCCGGCAGACCCATGGAGATGCCGCTGTCGCCCGAGATACTCGGCAGAGTGTTCGACGGCCTCGGCAGACCGATAGACGGTCTGGGTGAGATATATCCCGAGTGCCGCCGTGATGTCAACGGTTCGCCCATTAACCCCGTTTCGCGTGTTTATCCGCGAAATTATATAAACACCGGCATATCTTCTATAGACGCGCTCGCAACGCTTATCAGAGGCCAGAAGCTCCCGATATTCTCAGGCTCCGGCATGAAGCATAACGAGCTCGCCGTTCAGATAGTGCGTCAGGCGAACGTTGCCGACGGCGACGATTTTGCAATCGTCTTCGCCGCCATGGGCGTCAAGAACGATGTCGCCGAGTATTTCCGCACTTCGTTTGAAAACGCGAACGTCATGAACCGTGTTACGATGTTCATGAACCTCTCGAACGACCCGATAATCGAGCGTATCATCACGCCCCGCTGCGCGCTGACCGCCGCCGAATATCTCGCGTTCGATCTCGGCAAGCAGACGCTTGTTATCCTGACCGATATGACCTCATATGCCGAGGCTCTTCGTGAGTTCAGCTCGTCAAAGGGCGAGATTCCCGGCAGAAAGGGCTTCCCCGGTTACCTCTATTCCGACCTCGCGTCTCTCTATGAGCGCGCCGGAATAGTCGAGGGCAAGAAGGGCTCGGTCACTCAGATACCGATTCTCACCATGCCCAACGACGATATAACGCACCCCATCCCTGACCTCACGGGCTATATAACCGAGGGTCAGATAGTGCTTGACAGAGGACTCGACTACAAGGGCATCTATCCGCCCGTCAGCGTCCTGCCGTCGCTGTCGCGTCTGATGAAAGACGGTATCGGCGAGGGTTACACTCGCTCCGACCACAGCATGCTCGCAAACCAGCTCTTCGCGTCCTACGCCAAGGTGCAGGATGCCAAGGCGCTCGCGTCCGTTATAGGTGAGGATGAGCTTTCCGCATCGGATAAGCGCCTCATGGAGTTCGGCAGAGCGTTTGAAGAGAGGTTCATCAACCAGGGCTATGACGAGAACAGGACGATAGACCAGACCCTCGACCTTGGCTGGGAGCTGCTCTCCATGCTGCCCGAATCCGAGCTCGACCGTGTTGATGAGGATGTTCTCAAGGAGCATTACAAGCCTGCGCAGCAGTAAAGAAAGGGGGAGAGCGTCATGGCACAGGTATTCCCGACAAAAAGCAATCTGATGAGCACGAAGAAGTCGCTGGATCTCGCCAAGCTCGGCTATGATCTGCTCGACCGCAAAAGAAATATACTCGTGCATGAGATGATGCAGCTCATAGACAAGGCGTCGAAGATACAGCAGGAGATAGACGAGACCTATTCAAAGGCTTATCTTGCGCTCCAGCGTGCGAATGTCACGCTCGGCATGTGCGCCGAGTTCGCGCAGGCGATACCGGTCGATGAGTCGCTCGATATAGATCTTCGCAGCGTCATGGGCGTTGAACTGCCGGTTGTGACTCTCGGCGATGAGAAGCTCGATATGTATTACGGACTCAACTCGACGAATTCACAGCTCGACGAGGCTTATCTGAGCTTCGTGCAGGTCAAGCACATGACCGCAGAGCTCGCGGAGATAGAGAACAGCGTATATCGCCTCGCCGATGCGATAAAGAAAACGCAGAAGCGTGCGAACGCGCTCGACAATATCATGATTCCGCAGTTCACCGCGACGATAAAATATATCACCGAAGCTCTTGAAGAAAAAGAACGCGAGGATTTCTCGCGCCTGAAGGTCATCAAGAGACAGAAGGAAGAAAAAGAGTCGTAAAATCAAATCAGCCCTCCCGCTTGGGAGGGCTTTTGCATTTGTGCTGTTTTATTTTCTATTCCAACTCATCACATAATCTTCTTCCCCAGTCTCTTCATCAATGCCGCGCGAGTCTATTGAAAACAGCTCGCGGCGGTAGAACTTCACAGCTCCGGAGTTTTTTATGTATACATTGAGCGTCAGCCGCGCGTGGTTATTTTTTGCAAAATCCAGCAGTTCTTTTCCGATGCCCAGATTTCGTGCGGTTTTGTCTACGAACAGCCCCTCAATGTGCTCGCCGTTGAGCCCGATGAAGCCGTCAGGTTCGGCTTCTGCGTTTTCATGTATATAAACTTCGGCGCAGGGGAGCGCGGCTTTCACCGCTTCAAAATTTTCGTCCCAGTAGCTTTCTTTTATGAATCCGTGAGCCTCTTTGTTTGCACTGAGCCATATCTGCATAATGCGCGGCAGGTCGGATTCCTTGAATTTTCTTATCATAGCGATTCTCCGATTTCAATAAAACAGGCGCGGCAGTTTGTTCTGCTGCGCCTGTTGTTATGCTGATTTTTATTTTATCAGATACACCGTCGCCGCCATGAGTATCTGACCGGTGTAGTATGTCGCAAGCTCGATTGTAACGAGCGGGTTCTTTCTCTTCACGGGCGTGAAATAGACGAATGCGAGCACCGAGTCGCTGATTACAAACACAACCGAAGCGATTGTGGTTATAATAAATGTCAGCGAGTGCGTGAGATAGAGCATATAGCCCGAGACGCAGGCGCAAAGCGCAATGACGAAGAAATAGAACACGCAGAGAATATACATCTTGCTGTCAAGCTTCATTTTGACCGCTTTCATGACAATGGCGATTATCGCGGTTATTACAAACGCCGCTATGTAAGGGATTATCGAGAAGGTCGGCTCCGCTTTGTAAAAGGACGCAAGGTAGAAGAAATGCCCTATCAGAAACGCGAGAGTGCCGAGCGCGATGAGCTTGTTCTTGTATTTCGGCGCGATCTCTTTTATGCCGAGCAGAACATCGCCGCCGAGCCCGAACAGCAGTCCGAACGCCACGAGGCAGAAATAGAACGGGTGGACTAATTTATCCGCCTCTTCAATGCGGTAGCAGAAGCCGATAAACGCCATGGACATGAAGCCAAAGCTCGAGATGAACTTGCAGAGCATGCCCTCGAATGATTTTCCCTTGCGGCGCAGAAGAATCGTGAGCGTCGCAAATATCGCCGTCACAACGGAGAGAATGGGGATGAACATATACCAAATATCCTTTCTTTCTTGCCGCGTCGCGGCATAGTTTACTTTTGAGCTGCTTTCTTCACCTTTTCCCAATATTCCCCGGCGGTGCGTTCGGTGCGGTTGTCGCCGAACTCATAGTATACCGCGTCTTTTATCGCGTCCGGCAGATACTGCTGCGGCGCCCAGTGGTTGCGGTATGAGTGCGGATAGATATAGAACTGTCCCTTGTTCGGGTTATCCTCGCCGTCGCAGTGGACATTCTGTAATTGCCTCGGAACGGGTCCCGTGCGGCCTTTCTGCACATCGGCCATCGCGGCGTTTATCCCGTTGTAGGCGGAGTTTGATTTCGGGCTCGTCGCCACAAGCACAACCGCATCCGCGAGCGGTATCCGCGCCTCGGGCAGTCCGAGCATATTCGCCGCGTCAACGGCGGCTTTTACTATAGGTATTATCTGCGGATACGCAAGCCCGACATCCTCGCACGCGCAGACCATAAGCCTGCGGCATGCGCTGACAAGGTCGCCCGCTTCGAGCAGCCGCGCCAGATAGTGGAGCGCCGCGTTCGGGTCGGAGCCGCGCATCGATTTCTGATATGCGGAGATTATGTCGTAGTGCTCATCGCCCTCGCGGTCGTATCGCATCGCGCTGTGCTGGGTCAGTTCCTGCGCGCGCTGAAGAGTTATCTTGCAAACGCCGCTTTCGTCGGCAGGGGAGGAGAGCACGCACAGCTCAACGGAGTTTATCGCCTTTCTCACATCGCCGCCGCAGGCGTTGGCAATGTGCTCAAACACTCCGTCCTCTATATCATATGTCTCGTGCCGCTCGGTGCCTATATAATCAAATGCACGCCTGACGGCGGGAATTACATCTTCAGCCGAGACAAATTTGAATTCAAACACGGTCGAGCGGCTGAGAATCGCGTTGTATATATAAAAATACGGGTTCTCGGTCGTCGACGCTATAAGCGTTATGTCGCCGTTTTCTATGTATTCGAGCAGCGTCTGCTGCTGCTTTTTATTAAAATACTGGATCTCGTCGAGATAGAGCAGAATGCCGTTTGGCGCGACAAATGTGTTGAGCTTCGCGACAACATCTTTTATATCTGCCGTCGAAGCGGTCGTGCCGTTTAATTTAACGAGATGGCGGTCGGTCGTCTTTGCGATGATGCTCGCGAGCGTCGTTTTGCCGACCCCGGACGGACCGTAAAAGACCATGTTCGGCAATTCGCCCGAAAGTATTATATTTCTCAGCGGCTTGCCCTCGCCGAGCAGATGCCTCTGACCGACGATATCGTCGATAATCTGTGGGCGCATTCTCTGCGCCAGCGGTGCTGACATGATCTTCCTCCTCTCTGCTTGCTACAGTACCATATTATATTAAATTTTAACGATTTAGTCAACCTGATTTAAAAAGTGTGCGGATTTGATGAACGGCTTGTGAAAAAGGAATAAACAAATATATAATCTTTGAGAAAAATATTGACGGCGCATAAAAATCTGTTATTATGAACTTGAAAGGAGAATCGGTATGAAAAAGAAACGCACGAAAAAAGAGATAACCAACCGTGAGATGTGGCTGGGTATACTGATAGCGATTTTTGGCGCGGTCGTTGACTTCTGCTTTTTCGGCTTCAGCTATTCTGCCGACCCGCAGGGCGAGCATGGCGAGATAACCACCGCATCTATAGTACTCTCTGTTATATGGATAGCACTTTCGCTCGCGGGCGCGTTCTTAATGAGCTATTTCTTAAACGACAGAAGCTTCCTCTTCGGCTTCTCCGGCTATCTGATACTCTCGCTCGTTGTCGTCTATCCGCTGCTCTACGGCTACTGCGCGTCGCTCTATCCCGCGTATGGGCTGATAGCCGAAAAGCTATTCCGCAGCAAGACCATGCTCGAAAATATGCCCGATTCGTCTCTGATATTCGAGCCGCTGCGCTTATTGCTTGTCTATATTTTATATTTTCTCGGACGGCATCTTGCCAAAAAGCGCGCCGCCTGAACATAAAAAATCCCGGCAGTTCTGCATGAAAACAGGACTGCCGGATTTTTTATTTTATCTTTAATTATTTGCCGAACAGCAGGAGCAGGAAACCGGCGGCAACAGCCGAGCCGATAACGCCCGCGACGTTCGGACCCATTGCGTGCATGAGCAGGAAGTTCGTCGGGTTTGCCTTGCGTCCCTCGACCTGCGAAACGCGCGCAGCCATGGGAACGGCGGAGACGCCTGCGGAGCCGATGAGGGGATTGACCTTGCCCTTGGTGACAAGATACATGAGCTTGCCGAGAAGCACGCCGCCTACGGTCGAGAAGCAGAATGCAGTCAGACCGAGGATGATAATGAATATGGTCTGCTTCGACAGGAAGGTCTGGCCGTTCGCCGTTGCGCCGACGGTAACGCCGAGCAGGATGGTGACGATGTTGGTCAGTGCGTTCTGTGCGGTGTCGCTGAGTCTTTCAACAACGCCGCTCTCTCTGAACAGGTTGCCGAGCATGAACATGCCGATAAGCGGAGCGACGGAGGGAAGCATGAAAGCACAGATGACAAGCACGACGACGGGGAAGATAATCTTCTCTGTCTTGCTGACGGTTCTGAGCTGCTTCATCTCGACCGAGCGCTCTTTCTTCGTGGTGAGCAGCTTCATGATCGGGGGCTGAATGATCGGGATAAGAGCCATATACGAATATGCCGCAACGGCTATGGGGGCGAGCAGGTGAGCTGCAAGCTTCGAGGCGAGGAATATAGCCGTCGGGCCGTCCGCGCCGCCGATGATGCCGATAGCGGCAGCCTCCTGCGGAGTGAAGCCAAGCAGGATAGCGATGGTGAATGCAACATAGATGCCGAGCTGAGCGGCAGCGCCGAGCAGCAGGCTCATCGGGTTTGCGAGCAGGGGACCGAAGTCCGTCATCGCGCCGACGCCCATGAAGATAAGGCACGGGAAGATACTGCTCTTGACGCCTGCGTAGATAAGACGCAGGATTCCGATGTCATACCAGTGCGCGCCCTCCCGTATCGTCGTACTCAGCGGGTCGATGATACCGGTCGGGTCATCCATAAGACCTGCGCCGGGCAGGTTCGCGAGCAGAATGCCGAACGCGATGGGAAGAAGCAGCAGCGGTTCGAATTTTTTAGCGATGGCCAGATAGAGCAGGACGAACGATACGAGGATCATTACGCCTTCTCTCCAGGTGAGCACGGCGAGACCCGAGCTCTCCCAGAAGCCTTTCAAGATTCCGAGTATGTCCATTTGCTATCCCCCTTAGCCGACTACGGCGAGCAGTGCGTCCGTAGCGACGGTCGAGCCCTTCTGGACGGCGAGCTGCTTTACGGTGCCGTCGCAGGGAGCGACTATTTCGTTTTCCATCTTCATAGCCTCAAGAATGAGGATGACTTCGCCCGCCTTGACGGCAGAGCCGACCGAGACATTGACGCTCAGTATCGTGCCGGGCATGGGCGAGAGAACTTTCTGACCGTCTGCGGCGGCTGCGGGAGCGGCGGCAGGAGCGGGAGCTGCTGCGGGGGCAGCGGGTGTGGCTGCAGCAACGGGAGCTGCGGGAGCGGCGTCGGTAACAGCGGTGATAACGGCGTCGGTCTCCTCGACCTCAACCTCATAGTTTTTGCCGTTTAATGTAACAACATATTTCATGATGATCGTTCCTTTCAGGTGTTGGCGGCGAGCCGCATCAGTCTTTCTTCTTTATGGATTTGAACAGCAGCCTGTTGAGCGGGATGCCGCTCTCGTCGCTGACTATAGCCATGATAACCGCGGCGGTCGGCTCGTCAACGCCGTCAAGTTCGAGCGTGCCCTGCGACTGAGTGCCGGGCAGAGGAGTTCCGGCAGCAGCGCTCTGCTGCACGGGTGCGGGTTCATCGGAAGCAGCATTCTTCTTGCCCTTCTTGCCTGCAAGATTCTCGCCGAGTCTGACGACGCGGGAGATTATCATTATCAGCACGGCAAGGATAATGAGCAGCAGGAATACCATAAGTATTCCGAAGAGGGAGACCTGAAGAGCGAAAACAAGCTTTTCGCCCAGGGGCATACCCATGTCAAAATTATCAAACATTGATAAAACCTATCCTTTCTGCCGAGGCTCAGTCGAGTCTCTCTATCTTATATGTGAAAGTGTTTTTCTTTCTCTCGTCGCGCTTGTCGAAGAATGCTTCCGCCTGAGTCGGGAAAGCGATATAGGAGAGAACATCCTCGTCGCAGGTCGCTCTGTCGCCGAGATACTCTCTCGCGGCGGGGATACCGGGCTCAAGCAGGTCTGCGTAGCGGCAGGTTATCGGCTTCTCGTCGCCGAGAACTTTCTTCTGGAGCTCCTCGTTTATCTTGCCGGGAGCCTTGCCGTATTCGCCCTTGATATAGTTCTTGACTTCCTTGGAGATGTTCTTGTATCTCTCACCCGCGAGCACATTTGCGGTCGCCTGAACGCCGACCATCTGGCTCATCGGGGTGACGAGCGGAGGATAACCGAGGTCTTCGCGGACTCTCGGAGTCTCTGCGAGAACTTCGTCGAGCTTGTCGAGTTTGTTCTGAGCGGTGAGCTGAGCGACAAGGTTCGAAAGCATTCCGCCGGGGATCTGATAGTTGAGCGCGTCGGTCTGGGTGGTCAGCACGACGGGGTTGAGCAGACCGCTCTTGAGCGCGTCGTTGCGGACGGGCTTGAAGAAATCGTTGATCTTCTTGAGCTGCGCCATGTCGAGCGGAACTTCGTAGCCCTCTTTCTGGAGGATATAAGCCATGGTCTCTGTGGGCGGCTGAGAGGTGCCGTTGGAGAAGCAGGAGATAGCGGTGTCGATAACATCCGCGCCGGCTTCAACAGCCTTCTGCAATGTCACAGGGCCGAGACCAGTGGTCGAGTGAGTGTGAACGATAACGGGGAGACTGATGTTCTCCTTTATGCCCTTGACAAGATCATATGCTGTCTGGGGATCCATGATGCCCGCCATGTCCTTGATGCACACGGACTGAACGCCCATGCTCTCGAGATCTTTTGCGAGCTTGATGTAGCTTTCGATGTTGTGGATGGTGCTCGTGGTGTAGCAGATGGTGCCCGATGCGTGAGCGCCGCACTTGATAGTCTCGTCAACGGCGGTCTCGATGTTTCTCAGGTCGTTGAGCGCATCGAATATACGGATGATGTCGATGCCGTTTTCAACGCTCTTTCTGACGAAAAGGCGAACGACATCGTCGGGATAATGCTTGTAGCCCAGAAGGTTCTGACCTCTGAGGAGCATCTGCAGCTTGGTGTTCGGGCACGCCTTGCGGATCTTGCGCAGGCGCTCCCACGGATCTTCGTTGAGATATCGCAGGCAGGAGTCGAACGTAGCGCCGCCCCAGCACTCGAGCGAATAGTAGCCCGCCTTGTCAAGCTCGGGCAGTATTGCCTCGAAATCCTCATAGGGCATACGGGTCGCGATAAGCGACTGGTTCGCGTCTCTGAGGACAGTCTCAGTGAAATTTACTTTCATATGTTTCGCTCTCCTTTGGATTTTATAAACTTATTTGAATCAGAACTCGATGCGCGAAGCGATGTAGCTTTCGAGCTCGTTTATTGCGATGCGCTCCTGCTTCATCGTGTCGCGGTCGCGCACTGTCACGCAGTGATCCTCGACGGAGTCGAAGTCATAGGTGATGCACAGCGGAGTACCGATCTCGTCCTGGCGGCGATAGCGCTTGCCGATGGAGCCGGTCTCGTCGAAATCGACCATGAATTTGCGGCTCAAGTCGTCGCAGATCTTTATAGCCTCTTCCGAAAGCTTCTTCGAGAGGGGAAGCACCGCAGCCTTGTAGGGCGCGACGACGGGGGAGAGATGGAGCACCACGCGGGTGTCGTTCTTCTCTGCGTCGATAACTTCCTCGTCATATGCTTCGCACAGCAGCGCGAGTACGGTTCTGTCGAGTCCGTAGGTGGACTCTATAATATAGGGAATGAACTTCTCGTTTGTCTCGGGATCGAGATAGTCCATCTTCTGGCCGCTGTATTCCTGATGTCTCGTCAGGTCGAAGTCTGTTCTGTTGTGGGTGCCGTTTATCTCGCCCCAGCCGAACGGGAAGAGGAACTCGATGTCGCACGCGGCTTTCGCGTAGTGGGCGAGCTTCTCGTGGTCGTGGAAGCGAAGATGCTCGGGAGCTATGCCGAGATCCTCAAAATACTTCTTGCCGAATTGCTTGAAGTAGTCATAGAGCTCGTTGTCCGAGCCCTTCTTGCAGAAGGTCTGGAACTCCATCTGCTCGAACTCTATCGTTCTGAAGGTGAAGTTGCCGGGGGTTATCTCGTTTCTGAACGCCTTGCCGATCTGACCGATGCTGAAGGGCAACTTCGCTCTCATCGAACGCTGGACGTTGAGGAAGTTTACATATTCACCCTGCGCGTTTTCGGGACGCAGATAGATAACGCTCTTTGCGTCGTTGGTGACTCCGCGGTAGGTCTGGAACATGAGGTTGAATTCTCTTATGTCCGTGAAATTGTGCTTGCCGCAATGGGGGCAGGGGATCGAATGAGCCTTGATGTACTCAAACATCTCCTCTTTTGTCATCTTGTCGGGGTGGGCGTCGGGATCAAAGTTCTCGATTAGCGTGTCCGCTCTGTGGCGCATCTTGCACTCCTTGCAGTCGAGAAGCGGGTCGGAGAAGCTGGCGATGTGACCGCTTGCCTCCCAGACTTTCGGATGCATGAGAATGTCCGCGTCAACTTCGTAGCTGTTTCTGCGCTCCTGAATGAATCTCTTGCGCCAGGTGTCCTTGACGTTGTTCTTCATTCTTGCGCCGAGCGGGCCGTAATCCCAGGTGTTCGCAAGTCCGCCGTAGATGTCGCTGCCGGCGAAAATGAAGCCTCTGTTTTTACACAGAGCGACGATTTTTTCCATTGTTTTTTCGGTATTATTTAGCATAAGCGTTTACTCCCCTATTATTCATTGTAGCCTATAATAATCTAAAAAATGCCAAAAGTCAAGGCGCGTAAAAGAGATTTTGAGCCCTTGTCCGCCCGCCTTTTTGTGCGCTTTTTCGGGTATGTGTTTTTGTCTGTGCATTTTGCCGAAAATAATGCTGCAAAATGACTCGAAAACATAAACAGTAACGAAATATCGATATAAAAAGCACAATAAAACTTTTTCGCCAAAGCCGCCTTAAAAAATATTTTTTTGCCCATTCGGGGCTTTTTCAACACCGTATTGACAAATCCGTGTTTTAATGTAAAATTATAGTATTATCTATAATGGGTAGATATTTGAGAAAACAATGCAAAGAGGGGAAGACTGTGGCAAGACAGGAATCAAAAGTTTCGTCATTCTTTCAGAAGATAGGTCCGATGGTGGGCTACAATGCCGCGAGCATACTTTTCGGCGGCGGCGGATACATCATTTCGCTCTATTTTCTGTCGTTTTTGACCGAGGTCGAAAAGCTCAGCGTCGATCAGGCGGGTATGGTTATCGCCATGGCTCATATCTGGGACGCCGTAACCGACCCCGTCATGGGTATTATAACCGACCGCACGCGTTCGAAATACGGCAGACACAGAAGATATCTGCTCTGGGGCGTTATTCCGATAGCCGTCTCGTATTTCTGCCTGTGGAACTCGTTCGGCATCTCCGCTACAGGCAACAAGACCGCGACGATGCTCTACTACATGCTCGCGTATATGCTCTATAACACGGCGCTGACTCTCGTCACCGTGCCGCATGTTGCGATGCTGCCCGTTATCGCGCCCGATTATTCCCTGCGCACTCAGTATAACTCCGTGCAGTATATAATGAACTCCGTCGGCATGGTTTCGTCGTTCCTGCTCGTGTCGCTGTCGCTCGGCTTTACGAACATGGAGATGACCGCCGCGTCAAGACCGAAGTTCATGTTCTTCGGCGCAGTGTTGTGCCTGTGGTTCTCGCTGCCGCTACTCGTGACTTTCAAATGTACGAAAGAGCCGAGCTCGCTCGACATGAAGCTGCCGCCTTTCAACGCGACTATGCTCTTTGAAGAGTACAAGCAGGTTTTCCGCAACAAGGCGTTCAGACGCTATTTCGTCCTAAGCTCGATGTACACCATGGCAAAGGGCTTCTATGCAAACTCAAACCAGTATTTCATCAAATACAGTGCCCAGCGCTTCGGCTATTTCAACACCCTGCAAACGATTGCGGGCGCGGCTGAGGCATCCGGCTTCCCCGTCAACTATCTGCTGACGATGAAAAAGGGCAAGCAGCTGTGCGGAAAGCTCCTGACTCCGCTTATGGCGGCGGGACTTATCATAAACCTGTTCATCGGCAAGAGCACTCCGCTCTGGGTCGTCATTGTTTCGATAATCCTCTATAACTTCGGCTTCTCCGGCCCCGGCTTCACCGCCACAAATATCCAGCCCGATGTCACGGATGTTGACGAGATGATAACCGGACGCCGCCGAGAGGGCGTTATCTCAACTTTCAATACGCTCATCAAAAAGACCATAAACGGTCTCATGAGCGCGTTCACCGGATTTATTCTTAAAGGCTTCGGCTTCCGCACCGGCGCAGAGGGCGCGAATGCCCTCGAACAGACCGCAAAGGGCATATTCGGACTGAAGGTGACTTACTGCATCCTGCCGCTCATCTTCGTCGGCCTCGTCTATGTCTGCGTGTTCACCTATAAGATGACCCGCGAGGATCACAAGATGATAACCGAGGCTATAAAAGAGAAGAAAGAGACCGGCAAGTGCTCGCTGACCCCCGAGCAGATGAAACGCTGCGAGGAGATAGCGGGTCAGAGCTTCGGCGATATGTGGATCGGCAAACCCTCCGCAGAGACCCTTGTGACCGAGCTTGACTAAAAGACCCACGAAAGGATCAATAAATTGTCTACCAAGAAAGAAAACATCAGAAATTTCAGCATCATAGCGCATATTGACCACGGCAAATCGACCCTCGCGGACAGGCTCCTCGAGCTCACCGACTCCGTGGCGAAGCGCGATATGACTGCTCAGATACTTGATAACATGGATCTTGAGCGCGAGCGCGGAATAACTATAAAGGCGCACGCGGTCAAAATGGACTATACCGCGAGCGACGGCGAGGTCTATGAACTGAATCTTATAGACACTCCCGGCCATGTTGACTTTAACTATGAAGTTTCTCGTTCCCTTGCTGCCTGCGAGGGTGCGGTGCTCATAATCGACGCGTCGCAGGGAATCGAAGCGCAGACGCTCGCAAACACATATCTGGCGCTCGACCACGACCTTGAGATAGTCCCCGTTATCAATAAAATAGACCTGCCCGCCGCCGACCCCGACAGAGTTGCTTCCGAGGTCGAGGAGGTCATAGGCCTCGATTGCTCGAACGCTCCGCGCGTCTCGGCAAAGACGGGCGAGAATGTCGAAGAGGTGCTCGAACGCATCGTTCTCGATATCCCCGCGCCCGTAACGGATGACAACGCGCCACTCAGAGCACTCATATTCGATTCTGTCTATGACAGCTACAAGGGCGTTATCGTCTATGTCAGAATAAAAGAGGGCAAGATAAAGCCCGGCGACACCATGCGAATGATGGCGACCGGCGCGCAGTTCACGGTCGTTGAAGTCGGCTATATGCGCGCCACGAGTATGGAGCCAGCCGATGAACTGACCTCCGGCGAGGTCGGCTATATCACCGCCTCGATAAAGACCGTCAGCGACGCCCGCGTCGGCGATACCGTAACGACTGCGGAGAACCCCGCAAAAGAGCCACTCGCAGGCTACCGCAAGGTGAACCCGATGGTTTTCTGCGGAGTCTATCCCGCCGATGGCGCGGACTACGAAAATCTGCGCGACGCGCTCGAAAAGCTCCAGTTAAACGACGCTTCGCTCTCATATGAGCCGGAGACCTCCGGCGCGCTCGGCTTCGGCTTCCGCTGCGGCTTCCTCGGTCTGCTCCATCTTGAGATAATACAGGAGCGCCTCGAGCGCGAATATGACCTCGACCTCGTAACAACCGTGCCGAGCGTTATATATAAGATACACCTGACCGACGGCAGCGTTATAGAGATAGATAACCCGACCCACTATCCCGACCCGGTCAATATAGACTACAGCGAAGAGCCGTTCACAAATGCGCACATCTATTCGCCGCCCGAATATGTCGGCGCGATAATGGATCTGTGCCAGGAGCGCCGCGGCGTGTTCAAGAACATGACCTATATCGCCTCCGACCGCGTGGACATTCTCTATGAGCTGCCGCTCAACGAGATAATCTATGATTTCTTCGATTCGCTCAAGTCGCGCACCCGCGGCTATGCGTCGTTTGACTATGAGATAACCGATTACCGCCGCTCGAACCTCGTTAAACTCGATGTTCTCCTGAATGGCGATATAATCGACGCGCTCTCGTTTATTATCCACGCCGACAAGGCGTATGGACGCGCGAGAAAGATAGCCGAAAAGCTCAAGGACAACATCCCACGCCAGCTGTTTGAGATTCCGATCCAGATAGCCATCGGCGGCAAGGTCATCGCCCGCGAGACTGTCAAGGCGATGAGAAAAGACGTTCTTGCCAAGTGCTACGGCGGCGACATAACCCGAAAGAAGAAGCTGCTCGAAAAGCAGAAGGAGGGCAAAAAACGTATGCGCCAGTTCGGCACGGTCGAAGTGCCGCAGGAGGCGTTTATGGCGGTTCTCAAGCTCGACGACGATTGATAGACAAAACAAACAAAGCTGTAAATTACCTGACCTGCGGCGATCGGTAATTTACAGCTTTTTGCTTTTTTGACTGCCTGTGATTTATTTTTTGGCGGCAACGCTTTTCTGCATACTGTCAAGCTTAGCAAGAACGGCGGCGTACATATCGCATATTGAAAGCGAAATGGAGTCGGCGGACTGCGAAAAATCGTTGTTGACCCATTCCTCGATTATGCCCAGGGAGCCCTTGACCATAAAGGTGTATGTTGTGTTTAACGTCAGGTCGTCCAAACCGGGATATTTTTGCCGCCACTCGTTTGTTATGTCGCGGCGATTTATCTCGCAGCATTCGTCCAAAAACTGTTTGCTGCCGTATTTGCCGAACAGCGCGTTGCAAAACGAACGCTCGGCCTCCACGGTCTCTATTATTTTGTTTATACGGGGAAAGTCGCTTTTTGTGTAGTTGCAGTTTCTCACGGCGTTGCAGAGGCGCTCGTAGACTATGCCTTCTATTTGACCCAAAAGGTCATAAACATCGGCATAGTGGGCATAGAAAGAACCTCTGTTGACGTTGGCTGCTTGGCAGAGCTCCGTTACCGAAATTTTGTCTATGGGCTTTTGCTTGAGCAGTGAAATGAAGCTCTCGCAAAGCAGCTGCTTTGTTATTAAAATGCGGCGGTTTTCCATGAAATCTTTGCCTCCGTAGGTTGTCAACTGAACAAAAAAGCCCCGATTTGTTCAGTTGCGCACAAATCGTAAATTTTTGTTGATTGACGCAACAAAGCGTAAAGATTATACTATAAATGCAGTTATAAGTCAATCTTACAATGCGAAGGGAGGGGACGAAATGGAAGCGGCATTGGAACTGTTGCTTAAGGCACTCGAGTGGTCTGGCAAGGCACTTTATTGGGTTACTATAGGCCCGATAATAGAGCTTATAAAGCTGATTTTCGGAATCGCTTAAATTTAACGAGGAGGGAAAAGTAATGGAGATCATCCAGAGAATTTTAGAAGCGTACTTTGAGTATGTAAGATTTATTCTTGAGCACCTTTTCTGGTTCATTCCGAAATAAGAGGGACTGCATTTTAATGCAGAGCTGAAGAAAAATTCAAAGGTCATAATTCGAGCGGTTGCTGCGATTATGACCTTCTTTTTTTTTTATTTGTTTTCCGCGCCGAAATCAGTTTTTCGGGCTGCCCGCGGCCGCGCGCATCGTCATGACGACTGTAAAGGCGTCCCCCTTGTCGTCGGTCACAAGCCGTCCGCCGTATTTTTCGGCGGTGTCTCTGAGAATCCTCAATCCGTAGCCGTGCTCGCCTGTTCTTGTCTTTTTCTTCTCTTCGTAGTCCGGCGCAATGTCATTTTCGCCGGAAATATAGAGCATACCGTCGTCTTCGCTTGTAAAGCTCTTTATCTTTACGTATCTTTTCCCGTCGATTGCCTTCGCCGCGTTTATCGCGTTGTCGAAAATGTTGACGTAAGCCTTGCATATATCTATTTCTTCTATGTCGAGAGTCTCCGGAACGCGCAGGTCAAAGTCGAAATCGATTTCGTTTTTTCTGCATTCCGCGGCCTTGTTCGAGGCTATCGCATTTACGAGCGTGTTTTGGCAGAAACGCTCTATTTTTATGTCCGCAACCTCTGTTTTGAGCTGAGAGAGCATCTTCTTTGCGGACTCCTTATCGCTGTCCGTACCGTTCTCCATTATCTCGCAGGCGGTCTGTACCATGTTGGCGAGGTCGTGACGTATCTTTCTCGCCTCAACGCTGTTTTGCTCGACATTCTTGTAGTATTCGAGGTTGACGCTGTTCTGATATTCCTGCATCTTCAGCGCCTCGCGCAGCTTTTCGTTCTGCGAAGAGCGGTTCATAACATAGAAAAGTATGACGTCCGCGGCGATACTGAAAATTGCGACGACGGCAAAAATTATTATTGTTGTGCGATCACGGTCTTTAAAAAGGGAGAGAGGGCTGTTTTCGCCCGCCCAATCGAAGTGATTTAACAGGATCATGCAGGTGTCGAGCAGCAGCATTTGACTCAGCGGAAAGATGATAAATGCGAGCATTGAAGTCGGTTTTATCGCCCCGCCCTCAAGCTTTCGCTTTCTGAAATATGTAAACACAAGGAAAATCACTGTGTACACGAGCAGAAACGGCGTGAGAACCAGATTGGCCTCAGGGTCGTTGCTGCCTATCTTCAGTATATTCAATACCGTAACCAAAAAGGCGGAGAAGCAGGATTCCAACGCAAAAATTGCTATCGACACAAATGCCTTCGTTCGGAACTTGTCCTTGTAGAGCACCGCCGCGCAGATGAAATAATACGCGAGCGGCAGCAGAACCAGAAACGACGGGGCAACAAAGGTCACGAATTTCTGCGAGACAACCAAAAATACAAACGGAACGGTGGTTATCAAAAAGACAAGGTGTTTATTAAATTTCGGCGTCAGGTTATACCAAAGAAAGCCGCCCTGAAGCAGAGCGAGCATTATGTTGTTGACATACCATAAAAATTCGTAAATAGATTCGGACATTGTTTCCCCTCCCACAAAAGCCGTTATTCCATAATACTCAATATATCTTCCGCACTGTCGGCGATATAAGAAGCGCCGCCGTCAACGAGCACCTTTCTGTCGCGGAACCCCCACGACACGCCGATGCACGGCAATCCTGAGTTTCTCGCCGTCACAACATCGACCTCGGAATCACCGGAATAGACTGTCTCGGCAGGATTCGCGCCGAGCAGCTTCATCGCGTATAAAACTCCGTCGGGAGCGGGCTTTTTCTGCCTGTCCTCCGTCTGACCGACCGCGGCGTCAACGAGTTCGCCGAAGTAGTCCTCACACAGCCCGATTACCGCCGGCTCGAACTTGTTCGACACAACGGCGATTTTGACCCCGCGTTCGCGCAGCTTTTTGAGCAGCTCGATTATCCCCGGGTAAGGGGCTGTTTTGTTGGTCATATTATCTTTGTAGTGCGCCTTGAAAACGGCGAGACAGTCGGCTTCGGTCTTTTTGTCCGTGCCCTCGGGCACTGCGAGATGAATGAGCCTCGCCACGCCGTTGCCGACAAATCTTCTGACCTCGTCCGTTGTGCGCTCGGAAAAGCCGAATCGGCGCAGGGCAAAATTCGTGCTGTCACGAAGATCGTCGAGCGTGTTCAGCAGAGTGCCGTCGAGGTCGAATATAATATAATTGTATTTCATGAGTATGCTCCTCGGATTTTGCTTTTTTCGTGCGTATACTTATTATATCGCAGATTTTTTCTATGTCAATGCGGAGTTCACAAAGTGTTTACAAATAAATTGTTGACAAAATCTGCAAGGAGTTGTATAGTATGAATTGTAAGTTAGCACTCGGACATTGAGAGTGCTAACGAACAAAACGAAAGGCAGAGACAAATGGAACTCAGCGAGAGAAAAGAGAAGATCCTTGCAGCCGTTGTCGAGCAGTATATAAAGACCGGCGAGCCCGTTGGCTCAAAGGCTCTGCTTGATTCTCTTGATATGTCCGTTTCCTCCGCCACCGTGCGAAACGAGATGGCGGATCTCGGCTATCTCGGGCTGCTTGATCAGCCGCACACCTCGGCGGGGCGTGTCCCCACCGGCGAGGGCTATCGATATTATGTCGATAACCTCGTCCCCGAGAGCGAGCTCAGCGAGGAATCGCGCAGGCTCATAGACGCGGGTATCGGCAATGCGAACGGCGACCCCGAGAGCCTCCTGAGGCACGCGGGCGAAGCGCTCGCTTATCTCACACAGTGCGCCGCCGTCATGACGACGCCGTCTGGCGAGAATACAAAGATAAAGCGCGTCGAATTGGTTCCGATTTCACCGCACACCGCGATGATAGTGCTCTTGGCGAGCAACGGTATCCTCAGAAGCAAGCTGTTCAGGCTTGACTCCGCGATAGACACGACAATCTGCGAAACGTTTTATAATGTCGCGCAGGCGATGCTTATAGGCGTGCCGGTCAGCAGCCTGACCCCAGCTTATCTCCAGTCGATAGCGGCGCGGCTCGGAATGGAGTCACTTGCGATGTTCCCAATGCTTTCGGCGGTCGCCGAATTGTCGCAGAGCGCCGCACAGCCGCATGTGTTCCTCTCCGGTCAGTCAAATCTGCTGCACCACAGAGAGTATGCAGGCAGAGCGTATGAGCTGCTCGAGTTTTTGAGCCGCGGCACTCCGCTGCGAACCCTCGCAGACAGCATGAAGGGCGAGCTTGAGATAAGGATCGGTAGAGAGAACGGCTTCGTTCAGCTCGACAATTCGAGCGTTATCCTCGCGCGGTACACCGTTGGCGAGGACAGCAGCGGTTCGATAGGCATTATCGGGCCGACAAGAATGGACTACCGCAGACTGGTTCCCGGTCTTAAATATATTTCTCAGTGCATCAGTAAAACGATGGAAAAAGCACTTGAAGAATAACGAAAGGAATGTAACACCAATGAGCGAGAGCACGAAAAAGCCCGAGCAGGCGGAGGAGAACACCACCCCCGAGACCGCTCCGGCAGAGGACACAAAGAAGGCTGAAAAGAAAGCTTCGAAGTCCTCGAAGAAAGACCGCATAGCCGAGCTCGAAAAAGAGCTCGAAAAGGCTCAGCAGTCACTCAAGGAGAGTGCCGACAACTTCCTGCGCCTCGCTGCGGAATATGATAACTTCCGCAAGCGTTCGCTGCGCGAGAAGGACGACATAAAAATCCGCTCAAAAACGGATGTCGTCGAGAAGCTTCTCCCGGTCATAGATAATTTTGAGCGCGCGGCGATGAACGCTGAGGCGGATGCCGACAGCTACCGCAAGGGAGTCGAGCAGATATACAGGCAGTTCGGCGATATTCTCAAAGCGCTTGACATTGAGGCGTTCGGCGCCGAGGGCGACGCGTTCGACCCGAATATCCACTCGGCTGTCATGCATGTCGAGGATGAGAATGTCGGCGAGAATGTTATCGTCAAAGTGTTCACAAAGGGCTATAAGCTCGGCGACACGGTCATTAGACCCGCAGTCGTTCAGGTTGCCAACTGATGCCGCAAGGCATTTTGGAATATAATTTAAACAATTCATTACTTCGGAGGTAATTTATTATGTCAAAGGTTATAGGTATTGACTTAGGTACAACAAATTCATGTGTAGCAGTTATCGAGGGCGGCGAGCCCGTCGTTATCCCCAACGCCGAGGGCGCAAGAACTACGCCTTCCGTCGTCGCATTCGGCAAGACCGGCGAGAGACTTGTAGGCCAGGTCGCAAAGCGTCAGGCTATCACAAATCCCGACAGAACCGTCTCCTCCATCAAGAGACAGATGGGTTCCGACTACAAAGTTAAGATTGATGACAAGAAGTACACCCCTCAGGAAATTTCCGCGATGATCCTGCAGAAGCTCAAAACCGATGCAGAGTCTTATCTCGGCGAGAAGGTCACCGAGGCTGTTATCACCGTTCCCGCTTACTTCACCGACTCCCAGCGTCAGGCTACAAAGGATGCCGGTAAGATAGCAGGCCTTGAGGTCAAGAGAATAATCAACGAGCCCACAGCGGCGGCTCTTGCTTACGGTATTGATAAAGAGAACGACCAGAAGGTCATGGTTTATGACCTCGGCGGCGGCACCTTCGATGTCTCCATCATCGAGATGGGCGACGGCGTTCAGGAAGTTCTTGCAACTGCCGGTAACAACCGCCTCGGCGGCGACGATTTCGACCAGAGAGTTATCGACTGGATCGCCGACGAGTTCAAAAAGAGCGAGGGCGTTGACCTTCGCGGCGACAAGATGGCTATGCAGAGACTGAAAGAGGCTGCCGAGAAAGCGAAGATTGAGCTTTCCAACGTCACCACCTCCACCATCAACCTGCCCTTCATCGGCATGAATTCCGACGGCACTCCGCTCAACCTTGAGATGACCCTCACCAGAGCTAAGTTCAACGAACTGACCGCAGACCTCGTTGAAGCGACAATGGGTCCTGTTCGCCAGGCTATCTCGGACTCCGGTCTCAAGACTTCCGATCTTCACAAGATCCTTATGGTCGGCGGCTCGTCCCGTATCCCCGCTGTTCAGGAAGCTGTTAAGAAGTACACCGGCGTCGAGCCCTTCAAGGGCATCAACCCCGATGAGTGCGTCGCTATCGGTGCTGCTATCCAGGGCGGCGTCCTTGCAGGCGATGTCAAGGGACTGCTTCTTCTTGATGTTACCCCGCTGTCACTCGGTATCGAGACCATGGGCGGCATAAACACCAAGATCATCGACAGAAACACCACAATCCCCGTCAAGAAGAGCCAGATCTTCTCGACCGCAGTTGATAATCAGCCCTCAGTTGAAGTCCATGTCCTCCAGGGCGAGAGAGACTTCGCTAAGGATAACAAGACCCTCGGCGTGTTTCACCTCGACGGCATCATGCCCGCGCGCAGAGGCGTGCCGCAGATCGAAGTTACCTTCGATATCGATGCAAACGGCATAGTCCATGTTTCCGCAAAGGATCTGGGCACCGGCAAGGAGCAGTCGATCTCCATCACCTCTTCGTCCAACATGTCCAAGGAGGATATCCAGAAGGCTGTTGACGAGGCTGAGAAGTTCGCTGAGGAAGACAAGAAGCGCCGCGAGGAAGTTGATATCAGAAACGGCGCAGACCAGATGGTCTATCAGTGCGAGAAGCTCGTCAGCGAGGACGGCGACAAGTTCTCCGAGGACGACAAGAAGGACATCAACGACAAGGTCGATGCCCTTAAAGAAGCCCTCAAGGGCGAGGATATCAACCTCATCAAGTCCCGCCAGGAGGAGCTCACCGCTAAGTTCTATGAGATCTCCGAGAAGGTCTACAAGGCAGCTGCCGAGCAGGCTCAGGCTCAGCAGGGTGCCGACGGCGCTCAGCCCGGCAATGATGCGGGATACACTGAGGCGAACTACACGGACGTTCCCGAAGACAACGACTAATATCCGGCAATGCGTAATTCTGCGTGATACGGCGTTGCGAGAACCATGCCCGTTCGGTCACGTACCAACGTACGCTCCCTCGCGGGCAGAACCTCACGCCTTGTCTCGCACAAAATTCCGCTATTGCCTACCTTTCGCAGGGATTGACAGCCGGCAATGCATAATTTCGCGCGATACGGCGTTGCGAGAACCATGCCCGTTCGGTCACGTACCAACGTACGCTCCCTCGCGGGCAGAACCTCACGCCTTGTCTCGCACAAAATTCCGCTATTGCCTGCCTTTCGCAGGAATTGACAGCCGGCAATGCGTAATTCTGCCTGATACTGCGTTGTGAGAACCATGCCCGTTCGGTCACCGCTGTAGGGGCGGATATCATCCGCCCGCGATACGGTCACGATTGCCTTTCACGGATACGCATTGCATAAAAAATAATGTTTTACGCGGTTATCGCGCATGAACCTACGCATATCCGTGGGCTCTGCGCGGTTTGCGCGTTTGAATGTAGGGGCGGATATCATCCGCCCGTGATATGATGATGCCTATGGACACGACGAAACCGTCGAGAAAGAAGATTCGCCTTGTTGGATATGACTATTCTTCAAGCGGCGCTTATTTCATAACGATTTGTACCGTGGATAGAAAGCCGTTGCTGTGGAGGTGCTCCGACGCTGATTTCGGGCTTTCTCGCTGCGGCGAAACGGTGAAAACTGCAATTGAGTCAATCGGAAAACACTATGAATGTGTTGCGGTAGACAAATATTGCATTATGCCGAACCATGTTCATCTGATTCTTACAATTACCGCCGATGAGTGCGGGCGGATGATATCCGCCCCTACGGTGTCGAATGTTGTGGGCTCGATGAAGCGGTGGGTCTCAAAAGAACTCGGCGTGTCGATTTGGCAGAAATCATTCTTTGACCGCGTGATACGCGGCGAAAAAGACTATTTAGAAATTTGGCAATACATTGATGAAAATCCGTTAAAATGGGTTTCGGATGAATTGTATATTGGGTAAAAAGGAGTAATTTCCCTTGGCTGATAAAAGAGATTTTTACGAGGTGCTCGGGGTCAGCAAAAATGCCACTGAGGACGAGATAAAAAAAGCATACCGTCAGAAGGCGAAGCAGTATCATCCCGATCTCAACCCCGGTGACGCTGACGCCGAGGCGAAATTTAAGGAGGTCAACGAGGCCTACGAGGTGCTCTCTGATAAGGATAAGCGCGGCAGGTATGACCAGTTCGGCCATGCCGGCGTCGATCCGAACTTCGGTGCGGGCGGCGGCGCAGGCGGCTGGGGTACAGGCTCCGGCGGAGTTGACTTCGATTTAGGCGATATTTTCGGCAGCTTCTTCGGAGGCGGCGGAGGTTTCGGCGGCTTCGGCGGCGGACGCTCCGACCCCAACGCCCCGAGGCGCGGCGACGACGTTCAGGCGCGCGTCACCATTTCGTTTGAAGAGGCGGCGAAGGGCTGCAAACGCAAGATAGAGATACACCGCATTGAGACCTGTCCCGATTGCGGCGGCTCGGGCGCCCAAAAGGGCTCGACCACCAAGACCTGCCCCGACTGCGGCGGCAGAGGTCAGGTGAATGTCCAACAGAGAACACCGTTCGGTGTTATTTCGACCACTAAGACCTGTACCAGGTGCGGCGGCAAAGGCAAAATTGTCGAGAAGCCGTGCCAGAAGTGCCGCGGCGGCGGACGTGTGTCCAAGCGCCGTGAACTCGAGGTGAATATCCCTGCCGGTATCGACGACAGACAGGTCATCTCCGTGCGCGGCGAGGGCAGCATGGGCTCGAACGGAGGTCCCTCCGGCGATCTTCATGTGTCAGTGTTCGTCAGACCGCACCCGTTCTTTGAACGCGAGGGCTATAACATCTGGTATGACTGCAAGGTAAACTTTGTCCAGGCGGCTCTGGGCGACAGCATTATGGTGCCTACCATTGACGGCAAGGTCAAGTTCGACATGCCCGCCGGCACTCAGCCCGGCACCGTCATGTCCCTCAAGGGCAAGGGCATTCAGTATCTCAATTCGCGCGGCAGAGGCGATCAGTATATACGCATAATCGTCGAAGTCCCGAAGGATCTGACTGCGCCTCAGCGCGAGGCACTCAAAAACTTCAAGGATACCATGGGCTACAGCGATGTCACCCCTGATGAGAAGCGCGGATTCTTTGGCAAAAAGAAGAAATAATTTCTCAGACCGGAACGGCACGCACCGCTCCGGTCGCGTTTTTATACAGTCAAACCGTCCGTGTCCTTTATTTTACATATTCCTGTCGGCTCTGTCTGTTGACGGAGCGGGTAATATGAAGTATAATAAACAGATAAAGCGTTTACGATTTAAAGACGGGGAAAGCCGCTTTTCGGCGGCATATCAACGAAAAAGGAAGATATATTATGGAAGATAAATTTGAATCTGCGGCTCTGCTTATGCCGACCGTTGCGCTGCGAGGTCTCGTGGTGTTCCCCGGCATGCAGGTGCATTTTGATGTTGGCAGAGAAAAATCTATAGATGCGCTGAAAGCGGCGCTCGCGGGCGACAGAAAAATTTTCCTGACCGCGCAGAAAGATATAGCGGTTGACGATCCCGATTTCAACGACCTCTATAAGCTCGGCGTTGTCGCGACCGTTTCGCGCGTCGCGAAGCTCCCGGGCGAGGGGGATATAGTGCGCGTGTCCGTCAAGGGCATGTACCGCGCACGCCTGAATGGAATCGTCTCGTCCGAGCCGCACCTTGTCGGCGCGATAAGAGCCTGCGCAATACGCAAATATGACAGAGAAAACGAGTACGGTCAGGCGCTCATCAGAAGCGCAAAGAGCATCTTCGAGGGCTATGCGCAGAGTGCGCCCCAGCTCTCTCCCGATGTCGTGCTCGCTGTGCTCGGTTTCGATCATCCCGGCGACATGGCGGATTTCATCGCCGGCAATATAGCTCTCGAATTCTCGGACAGGCAGTCTGTTCTCGAAGAGCTCGACCCGATAAAGCGCCTTGAAAAGCTCTGCGTGCTCCTGCTCAAAGAGTCCCGTCTGCTCGAATATGAGGACGAGATTCAGGAGATGGTGCAGAAGCAGATGGACGACAGCCAGCGCGAATACTATCTTCGCGAGCAGCTCAAAGTGATTTCGTCCCAGCTCAACAACGGCGTGTCTCCCGAGGAGGAGATTCAGGAGTTCCGCGACAAAATCGCGGCTCTGCCCGTTGACGATGCGTCAAAAGAGAAGCTTCTGCGCGAGTGCGACAGGCTCGAGCGCTACGCGGTTCAGTCGCCCGAGGCGGCGGTGAGCAGGAACTATCTTGAGACCTGCCTTGAACTCCCCTGGGACAAATATACAAAAGATAACCTCGACCTTACCCGCGCCCACAAGATACTTGAGGCGGATCACTACGGGCTCAAAAAGGTCAAGGAGCGCATACTCGAATTCATGGCTGTGCGCTCGCTCGCGCCCGATGTCGGCGGTCAGATAATCTGCCTCGTCGGCCCTCCCGGAGTCGGCAAGACCTCGGTCGCAAAGTCGGTCGCCCGCGCTATGGGCAGAAAATATGCCCGCATATCTCTCGGCGGCGTCCATGACGAGGCTGAGATACGCGGCCACAGAAAGACATATATTGGCTCAATGCCCGGCAGAATAATTGCCGCTATTCAGCAGGCGGGCAGCTCGAATCCGCTCATTCTGCTCGATGAGGTCGACAAGCTCGGCAGCGACTACAAGGGCGATCCGTCCTCCGCGCTGCTCGAAGTGCTCGATTCCGAACAGAACTATGCGTTCAGGGACAATTATCTTGAGATTCCCTATGATTTGAGCAAGGTGCTGTTCATAACCACGGCGAATGTCGCTTCCGATATCCCCGCGCCGCTCTATGACCGCATGGAGGTCATTGAATTGGGCAGCTACACTGCGGAGGAGAAGTTCCATATCGCCAAGAAGCATCTTATCCCCAAGCAGCTCAAGAAACACGGGCTCACGGCGCGTCAGCTCCGCTTTACGGACGGCGCGATAAGAAATATGATTGACGGCTACACCCGCGAGGCGGGCGTCAGAAGGCTCGAACAGCTCATAGCCTCTGTCTGCCGCAAAGCCGCCAAGCGTATAGCTGAGGGCGAGGAGAAGATAAGCGTCAAAGAGAGCGATCTTCAAGCTCTGCTCGGCAACCCGAAGTTCAAGGAAGAGAAGCTCAGGGATTCCGATGAGGTCGGCGTGGTCAACGGGCTTGCGTGGACTTCCGTCGGCGGCGAGCTGCTCGAGGTCGAAGCGGCCGTGCTCGACGGCACGGGCAAGCTTGAGCTCACCGGCTCTCTCGGCGATGTGATGAAGGAGAGCGCCCATGCGGCAATGTCCTATGTCCGCTCACGCGCCGATGTGCTCGGAATAGACAGCAAATTCTATAAAAATAAAGATATACATATTCATTGCCCCGAGGGTGCAGTCCCGAAGGACGGCCCGTCCGCGGGTGTCACAATGACCACGGCGCTCGTCTCCGCGCTGACCGGTGCCCCCGTCAGAAGAGATGTGGCGATGACCGGCGAAGTCACCTTGCGCGGCAGAGTCCTGCCGATAGGCGGACTCAAGGAGAAGTCCATGGCGGCTTACATACGCGGCATAAAGACCGTTATCATACCCAAGGCGAATGTGCCCGATCTCGACGAGGTCGACGATGCGGTGAAAGCGAATGTCGAGTTCGTCCCCGTCAGCCATGTTGATGAGGTGCTGAGCGTCGCGCTCCTGCCCGTCAGCAAGCCCGCCGAGGTCGTTGACGCGCACGATGACTCTAAAGACAGCAAACACGCCGATATCCCGGCGCACGATAAAACAGGCGGACGCAGAAGCCGCGTCACGCAGTGAGGTTTTTATGAGATTTGATATCATTGAATTTGACCGTTCTTACGGCACATCTTCTCAGCTCAAGAGGTTTGCCGAGCCCGAGATAGTTTTTTCGGGCCGCTCCAATGTCGGCAAGTCGTCGCTGATGAACAAGCTGTTCAATCGCAAGAATCTTGCCCGCGTCAGCTCCGTTCCGGGAAAGACCGTCACCGTCAACTTTTTCAAAGGCGACAAGGTGAATTTTGTTGACCTCCCGGGCTACGGCTACGCCAAGGCGGCAAAGAGCGAGAAGCTGCGTTGGGCGGAGCTTATGGAGGGCTTTTTCGGCTCCGAGCGCAATATCGCGCTCGTCGTCCAGCTCATCGACTCGCGCCACAAGCCGAGCAAGGATGACTACGACATGCTGAACTTCCTGAAATCCGGCGGATACAAAACAGTTATCGCGCTGACGAAGATAGATAAGCTCAACAAAACCGAGCGCGCTCAGCGCCTTGAAGCGTTCAAAACAGAGCTCGCCGATTTCCCGGACTATGAGACTGTCCCGTTCTCTTCGCAGACCGGCGAGGGTGTGGATACGCTCAGAAAAATAATCGCGAGCGCGGCGGAATAAGCAAAATAATGTGTAAAGTTATATAACTTTACAGGCTGATCTGACAGATTTCTGCTTTGCGTTTGCCAATCGCATATAAACGCGAAAAGCGTTGAAAAATATCGGATTTTGCGGCTGAATGTGCTTTTGAAATCAGCTTCGACCGATAATTCAATGGTATAAATTCTGTAAAGTGAATTGCTTTACATCTTAAAATGAGAGGATGATGTATATGTCCGATTTCACAACCGTCTATTTCACATGGATCAAGAGGGGATTCAACATCCCGTCGACCCTCGTTGAGTTCTCACTCTTCGGAAACGAGATCAGCATCAAGTTCTACGGAGTCATTATCGCCTTCGGATTCATTCTTGCCGCGCTCTTCGGCGGCAGAATGGCTTATAAATGGCGCATAAGCCTCGACAAGATGCTCGATGTGCTCATCTACGGCACTCTCGCGGGAATAATAGGCGCGCGTGCGTACTATGTTATATTCCAGTGGGACTATTATAAGCTCCATCCGGCGGAGATACCGCAGATCTGGCAGGGCGGTCTCGCCATCTACGGAGGAATAATCGGCGGACTCATCGCCGCGTTCATAGTCTGCAAGGTCAGAAAGATAAATATTCTTAACCTCCTTGATATGGGCGGCATCAGCCTGCTCATCGGTCAGGGAATCGGACGCTGGGGCAACTTCATGAATCAGGAGGCCTTCGGCACGAATACCGACGCCCCGTGGGGAATGTGGAGCAAAAAGATAGCGGCGACGATAATTCAGGACAGTCAGCTGCTCGCCGAAAAAGGCATAACCATGGACCCCAACAAGCCCGTTCATCCGACTTTCCTCTATGAGTCGCTGTGGTGCCTCATCGGATTCCTCATCCTCTATGTTATCTATAAGAAGTTCAGAAAATTCAGCGGTCAGCTTTTCCTCGGCTACGGCGCGTGGTACGGGCTGGGCAGAATGATAATCGAGGGCTTCAGAACCGACAGCCTCTATATCGCACACACGACTATAAGAGTTTCGCAGGTAGTCTCGGGCGTGCTTATGCTCGTCTGCCTTGTGCTGTATATAGTGTTCACAGTCAAATATACGAAGCATCCCAAACCCATTGAGGGCGTGGATTACTTCCCGGAGGACGCCGTAAAGACCAAGAAGGAGCGCCTTGCGGACGAGGCCGCCGCTATGCAGGCGCAGACCGAGGAGACTTCCGCGGAGAAGTCCGAGGAGGTTTCCGAAGAAGCTCCCGAAAAAGAGCCCGAAGAAAAAATCGAGGAGACTCCCGAAGAGGAGAAGCACGAAGGCAGCGAAAAAACGGAATAAATCAATTGGAAAGAGTGGATAAGATGGCAAAGCTGATAGACGGAAAGCTTATTTCCGCAGAGGTGCTCGACTCCGTACGCGAGCGCGTGGAGTATCTGAAAAGCCGCGGCGTTGAGCCGTGCCTTGCGGTCATAATCGTCGGCGATGACCCCGCGTCGCGTGTGTATGTCAACAACAAAAAGAAGAGCTGCGAAAAGGTCGGCATAAAGTCGCTCGAATTTGCGCTCCCCGCCGATACGAAGCAGGATGAGCTCATCGCGCTCATCGACCGCCTCAATGCGGATTCATCCGTCAGCGGTATACTCTGCCAGCTTCCCGTGCCGGAGCATATCGACTCAGAAGCGCTTATCCGCCGCATCTCACCCGAAAAGGATGTCGATTGCTTCCATCCGCAGAATGTCGGCGCGGTAGTGACCGGCGGCAATGTGTTTTTGCCCTGCACCCCTGCTGGAATAATTGAGATGCTGCATCATGAAAATATAGCGACCGCGGGCAAAAACTGCGTTATCGTCGGCAGAAGCAATATCGTCGGCAAGCCCATGGCAATGCTCATGCTCAGAGAGAACTCCACCGTCACCGTCTGCCATTCTAAGACGGAAAATCTCGCCTCGTTCACCTCGAACGCCGATATTCTTATCGCGGCGGTCGGCAGGGCGAAGATGATAACTGCGGATATGGTGAAGCCCGGCGCGGCGGTCATTGATGTCGGCATGAACAGGGACGAAAACGGCAAGCTCTGCGGCGATGTCGATTTTGAAAGCGTCAGCAAAATAGCCGGCGCAATAACGCCCGTGCCGGGCGGCGTGGGCCCGATGACTGTCGCACTGCTCATGCGAAATACCGCAGAGGCTGCGGCTCATCAGAACAATATAGGATAACACCGCTTTTGCGGATATCGCAATAACTCATTTTGGAAAGGACGATTTTTATGGCGTCGGAAAAGAAACTTTATAAAAAAACAAGCGAAAAGAAGATCTGCGGCGTCTGCGCGGGTCTTGCCGAGTATCTCAACATGGATGTGACTGTAGTCAGGCTGCTTTTTGTGCTGCTCTCTCTCTTCACTACGGGATTCCCGGGGATTCTTGTCTATGTCATAATGGCGCTTGTTATGCCAGATGAGGACGATCTTCAGCCCCCTTATGACAACAGCGTGGATCAGTAACAGCATCGGCTCTCCGGTTTTTGGCCGGGGAGCTTTTTACTTGCAAAAAACTGCGGAAAACCGCAAAAAAATTTGCCTGAATGTTTGACAATCCGGTGCAGTATATGATATAATCACCTATGCCGCATATCTCGGGCAGTGCTATGCACTATGAAGCGGATTATCCCGCCCGCACATAGCGAGTCTTAAAAAAGGAAGGTAAATATTGATGTACGCAATTATCGAAACCGGCGGAAAGCAGTATAAGGTTCAGGCCGGCGATGTCGTATTCATCGAGAAGCTGGACGTTGAGCCTGAGCAGGAAGTCGTTTTTGACAAGGTTATGGTCGTCGGCAAGGATGACGGCGTCGTTGTCGGTACCCCCACTGTCGCAGGAGCCACTGTCTCGGCTAAGGTTCTCAAGAACGGCAAGGCTAAGAAAGTCACCGTCTTCACCTACAAGCCCAAGAAGAACGAGAAGCGCAAGCTCGGTCACAGACAGCCCTACACCAAGGTGGAAATTTCCGCTATCAACGCTTAACCAATGATAAGAGCGGTATTTTTTGAAGGCGAAAACGGCAAGGGATTCGAGATAAGCGGTCATGCGGGCGGCAACGCAGGCAGAGATATAGTCTGTGCGGCTGTTTCTTCCGCAGTGTATATGGCGGCGAACACCGTCACCGAGATTATCAAGGTTCACGCCGATATCTCCGAGCAGGACGGACACCTGAAGTTTTCCGTCGGCGAGGAAAATGATTCGGCTGCAGCAGTCCTCGACGGACTGAAACTGCATCTGACTGAGCTTTCAAAGCAGTACCCGAAAAAGATCAAAGTCATTACGGAGGTGTAACACAATGCTCAAGATAAATATTCAGCTTTTCGCACATAAGAAGGGCGGCGGATCGACCAAGAACGGCCGTGATTCTGAGTCCAAGAGACTCGGCGTCAAGAGAGGCGACGGTCAGTTCGTTCTCGCAGGCAATGTCCTTGTCAGACAGCGCGGAACCCACATCCATCCCGGCAACAATGTCGGCAAGGGTTCTGACGACACCCTCTTCGCTCTCGTCGACGGCAACGTCAAGTTCGAGAGAATGGGCAAGGATCGCAAGAAAGTCAGCGTTTACGCTGTCGAGCAGTAATCTGCCTGAATTTTTAAAATTACGGCTTCGCTTCGGCGGAGCTGTTTTTTATATTTAACGTTTAAAATCACTTATATATTGCTTAAATATATGTAATAATGCGCGCTTAACAAAGTGTTTTGTATACCTTTTATATATAGGGCATTTTCGGGCAAAAAATCCGTCGGAAAATGCAAGTAAAAAGCTCCGCCGATGTGACGGAACGGCGGCGGGTGATTATTAAAAAGTGTAAAGCGTTTTACTTTACACTTTTTCCTCCTTTTTTACAGGTAAAATTATGTAAAGCGGAGAGGTTTACAAGCCCTGTTTATTTTTCTTTGGCGATATAGTTTGGTGCGCAACGAAACAGGTTGGCGAAACTTGAAAATGATTCTTCTAAAACATCAAAGAGCCGAATTTGTTACGGATTTTCATTGATTTGTAACCATTTGTAACTTTTTGGACTTTTCACAAAAGTTTAGCCATTTTTTCCCATTTTAACGGGCGGTTTCAAGGGTCAGTGCCACACTTTGAGCGTTATCGTATTTGATTTGCAAGTACGCTCTTGTGCAAACTGCACAAAATGAGAGCCTCAAAAAATTTGACAAATGCCGATTGTGTCAATATAATAGCAGGAGTCGTTTCAAAAACGGCTCAGCACACCCACGGAACCCAAAGCAAAGAACAAAGGAGTTTTACCTGATGTTAGAGCATATCAAGGCTTTCTTTGCAAAACTGCCCGTGAGAAATATGTCAAAACGCAAAGTTCTGGCAACGGTTTCAGCCCTTGTGGTTATCGTCTCTGTTGTGACGATAACGGCATTCGCGGCTGCGGCGACTTATAAAGTCACCGTAAACGAGGCAGGCAAAAAGGCCTACACAGTTTCGACCCGCGCAGACTCAGTTGAAAAATTTGTTGAGGATAACGCGGACGCCCTGTCACTCGGCAAGTACGATTATCTCGACACCTCTTCTTTCGAAGTCGGCGAGAACTGCACAGTGACCGTCCTTCGCGCGCAGGTCATCAAAGTCATCGACAACGGCGAGGAGCACTTCCTCAACGGAGCCGGTCCTGCGGCTCAGATGCTCGATAAGCACAACATGGCTCTCGGCAAGTTCGACGAGATAAACCTCGCCGACAATGAGTTCGTCAGCAGCGACAAGACACTTGAAATCAAGCGTTCATTCGGCGTCACTGTTATAGCGGACGGAAAATCAAATGATGTCCAGATAGCCTCCGGCACTGTCAAAGATGCAGTCGCCCGCGCAGGCATCACACTCGACGAGAATGACGAGACCGATCCCGCGCTCGATACGGAGCTCACCAACGGCATGGAGATAAACGTCCTGCGTGTTGAGTACAAGGAGCGCACCGAGACCGTCAAGATCCCGTTCGACACAGTCACAAAGAGAACCCCCGACCTCTATGTTGACCAGACAAAGGTCTCCGTCGAGGGCGTGGACGGCGAGAAGATAGTCACCTATAAAGACAAATATGTCAACGGCGACCTCGACTCTTCCGAGACCGTCAACGAAAAGATAACCAAGCAGATGGTGACCGAGGTCATCCTCAAGGGCAGAGTCAAGCGCGTCAAGAATATCAGACTCAAGACTCATACGCCGATATCCGAGCTCAAAGTTCCAGCGCGCGTTCAGCTTGATGCAAACGGCGTGCCCAAGAACTACAAGAGAATAGTTGACGGCACCGCGACCGCATATTACGGCGGCACGGGAACGGCATCCGGACGCAAGCCGATGCCCGGACACATCGCGGTCAACCCCAGGCAGTTCCCTTATGGAACCGAGCTCTATATCGTCTCGCTTGACGGCAAGTTCGTCTACGGCTACTGCATAGCAGCCGATACCGGCGGATTTGCAAAGAGAAATTCCTGCACTGTAGACCTCTATATGAACACATATGAGGAGTGCTGTGCATGGGGCTACAGAGGCGTGCGTATCTACGTTCTCTGATGAATAAAAAATCAGGACTGTCTGAACGGACAGTCCTTTTTTCATGCCCAAATGGCGCGATGGTACTTGTGGGACATTTGCTGCGGATTTCATTTAGGCTCCTCATGCAAAGTAAAAGCGCGCGACCCGGTTATCCTTTATAGTCAGGCTTTCCATAGCCTCGTCGCAGTGTTTGACAGCTTTCTTAGAGGAGCGGGCAACATCACCGAAGCGCCGCCTGTGGCGGATGAAGCGAGGCGATGTTGGCGAAAAACAAGGAGCATAGCGCCCGCTC